>Ga0194129_10000499_pt1 | contig 75162 bp, 70 predicted proteins | sample TA2KigCa35mmetaG_FD_150862 | JGI IMG/M metagenome (GOLD analysis project Ga0194129, IMG submission 150862) | Freshwater microbial communities from Lake Tanganyika, Tanzania - TA2015038 Kigoma Deep Cast 35m | ecosystem: Environmental > Aquatic > Freshwater > Lake | place: Tanzania: Lake... | reverse complement strand
ACCTGTGCGTGGCCGTCGAGCATGCGGCGGGTCGTCCACCGCGACCTCTGACTCTCGAGGGGCTCGTGGCCGAACTCCGCACGGTGGCGCAGGACCCGGCGTCGAGTGAGGCCCTGCGCATCGAAGCCGCCCGGCGACTGGCCGGCCTGTCGGACGCGGCAGAGCCGCCGCCACCAGATCAGGGGGAGCGCCTCGCACCGCTCGCCGATCCCGCCGCGTGGTGGGGGCTGCTCGATCGCACAACGGGTGTCGCTCCCGTGCGCCCGGCTGATCTGCCTGTCGCCCTGTCGGCATCCACGCTCGAGGGCCTGCAGGCGTGTCCACGACGGTGGTTCCTCCAACGCGAGGTGCATGCCGACTCACCGCGATCTGACGCGCTGTCCTTCGGATCGATCGTCCACGCACTCGCCGAGGCGGTGGCGCGAGGAGAGCTGCCAGCCGACCCCGAGGTGCTGGTGGCCCGCGCCGAGCTCGTGTGGCCGCACCTTGCCTTTGAGGCGCCATGGCGCAGCGATGCCGAACGCCTGGCGCTGCTCCAGGTGATGCGTCGATTCTGCGACTACCACCGCACGTCCCAACGCACTGTGGCTGCATCCGAGCAACGCTTCGAGGTGTCGCTTCCACTCGCTTCGATCGACGGCGAGCTCCTCGATGTCGACGCGTCCGTCGTCGTGCGCGGGGCGATCGACCGCGTGGAGGTCGACGACGATGGCCGTGCCTATGCTGTCGACCTCAAGACGGGTAAGGCAGCGCCCTCCAAGGCAACCCTTGCCCAGCATGCGCAACTGGCCCTCTACCAGGCTGCGATCCTTGGCGGCGGACTCGAGGATGTACTGGGCCCCGATGCCGAGCCCGGCGGGGCCAGCCTGGTGCAGCTGCGCATCGAGTCATCGCGTTCGCCGGGTGTGGCCAAGGTCCAGGAGCAGGCCGCGCTGCCGTGTGATGACCCAGCCGAGGCCCCGATCGTCGAGGCCCTTCGCTCGGCGGTCATCCAGGTGCGGTCGGAGTCCTTCGAGGCTGTCCCGTCCGGTGAGTGCCGACGTTGCAGGTTCTCGGCCACGTGCCCGGCCCAGCCCATGGCGCAGGAGGTGCTGCCATGAGCGATGCACGCGTACGCATCCAGACTCTCCTTGGTCATCCCCTCAGCGACGAGCAGTGGATGGCCGTAAGCGCGCCCCTCGAGCCGGCCGCCATCGTCGCGGGTGCGGGCTCGGGCAAGACGACGGTCATGGCCGCGCGCGTGGCATGGCTCGTGATCGAGGGCTACGCGCCGCCCGATGGCGTGCTCGGGCTGACCTTCACCAACAAGGCAGCGGCTGAATTGCTCTCGCGCAGTCGACGATTCCTCCTGGCCGCTCAAGACCACGGGTGGATCGATGCCGAGGCCGTGCTCGAGCCTGCCGTGTCCACCTACCACTCCTTCGCGGCCCGCCTTCTGATCGACCACGGCGTGCTGGTCGGGCTCGAGCCCGGTGCCGAGGTGCTTGCCCACGGGGCGCGCGAGGCCCTGGCCGCTCAGGTCGTTCGTGCGACTACGCTTCCCCTTGCCGATCGAGGTCGCGCGATGGCGTCGGTGATCTCGTCGACACTGCGCTTCGACGATGCGCTGACCGAGCTCGATCTCACCCCGGCAGAGGTGCTCGAGGATGCGTGCGCGCTCATCTGCGGCCTCGAGGCGTTGCCGAAGCGGCAAAGGATCGGCGACCAAATGCTCGAGGCTGCCCGCATGCGTGCGGCCCTGTGCGGTCTCGTCGATGAGTTCCGTGCCGCCAAGCGATCGCGGCAGGTCCTCGACTTCGCAGATCAGGTGCGGTGGGCCCTGGCGATCGTCCGGCAGTCGAGTGATGTGCGCACCCAGCTTCGGGGGCGCTATCCATGCGTCCTGCTCGACGAATACCAAGACACCTCCGTCGCCCAGCGGCTGCTTCTGCAGACGGCATTCGGCGACGGCCATCCGGTCACGGCCGTGGGCGATCCCTGCCAGGCCATCTACGAGTGGCGTGGCGCCACCGTCGACAACCTCGATCGATTCCCGGCCCACTTCCCCCGTGTCGTCGACGGCGTGCCGTCCCGGGCACTGCGCTATTCCCTTGCCGACAATCGACGCTCGGGCCCGCTCATCCTCGACCTGGCCAACCACGTGGCCGCGCCGTTGCGCGCGATTCACGCTGGCGTCGAGCCCTTGACGGCGGCGTCGTCTGGTCGGGGCCGAGGGGATGTCAGGTGCGCACTCCTGCCGACGGTGGTCGACGAAACGTCGTGGGTGGCCGACGAGGTCCAGCGACTTTATGCCGCGCACGGTGCGTGGCGAGGGATCGCCATCCTCTCCCGCCGCGCGGAGACCCTGGTCGACATCGACCGAGAGCTGCGTCTGCGCACAGTGCCCACTCACCTCGTCGGAGTGGCAGGGCTCCTCGACGTGCCCGTCGTTGCCGAAGTGCGCGCGATCCTCGAGGTGCTGGACGATCCCACTGCCAATGCCGCCTGTCTGCGACTCCTCGAAGGTCCACGCTGGAGGCTCGGCGTCCGCGATCTGGCCGCACTAGGCCGGTTGGCGTCGCCCGATCGCGAGTCGCTCGACGCGGGTCAAGGGGTCGATAGCCGGCTTCGCGCTGCCATCCTGGGCACCGACCCCACGGACCTCGCGAGCCTGCCCGAAGCGATCGACCGCGCAGCGGCCGGGGCGGGTGCCGATATCTCGCCCCAGGCACGCGATCGTCTGGTGCGCCTATCGGCCGAGCTCTCGCTGCTCCGACGACATCGCGATGACCCTGCGGCCGAACTCATCTCTCGTGTGCTGCGCATCACCGGTCTTGGCGTCGAGATGGCCATCGGTCCCGCCGACGAGGCCGCCGAACGCGCGCGCGCCATGTCGGCCTTCCGCGAGCTCGCTGCGCGATTCCCCGTCTGTGTCGGCGGCGCACGCTCGACGCTGGGAGCCTTCCTGGCACGCCTTCGCGAGGCGGAGCAATTCGATGCCTGTCCCACCCTTGACGACCTGCCCCGAGGCGACGCCGTCGTGCTCATGACCATCCACAAGGCCAAGGGACTTGAGTTCGCGCACGTGATCGTTCCGGGGAGTTGCGATGGCATCTTCCCCGGCACGGGGCGCGATCGGTGGCCGACCAACGCCCAGGTGGTCCCCTGGCCGCTACGCGATGGCGCCCCGGCTGCGCTGACGGCCTTCCCCGATCCCGTCGGCGGGCCGACCTCGACAAGCCACCGTGAATTCCTGCGGGCGAGCGGCGACCTGGAGCGAGCGGAGGAGCGGCGCCTGGCCTACGTCGCCTTCACGCGCGCCGAGCGCACCCTCGCCGTCAGCGGCCACTGGTGGGGGCCATCGCAGACCACCCCGCGAGGTCCGGGTGAGTTTCTCGGCGAGGTTCACCAGTGGTGCCTCGAGGGAGCTGGAGACGTCGCCGTCTGGGCGCCTCCGCCCGTCGACGGCGACCTCAATCCGCTCGTGGCCGAGCGGGCGGCAGCCTGGCCACGCGAGCCCGACCCGCACGTCCAGGCCTCGCGCCAGCATGCCGCCGATCTGGTAGCGCGGGCGCGCGACGATGGTCTTGCGTCACTGCCGCTGACACCCGCCGAAGCCGCGACGGTGGCCGACTGGGACAACACAACGCACCGCCTCCTCGAAGAGGAGCGCATCGCTCGGCGCGCCCGTGAGATCGAGCTGCCCTTCGCCCTCTCGGTCAGCGACGTCGTTCGCCTTCACGACGATCCTGATGCGTTCGCCCTCGACCTGGCGCGACCCATGCCGCGCCAGCCGTCCGCGGCGGCACGCCGCGGCACAGCACTCCACTCCTGGATCGAGGGCCAGTACGCCGTGCAGACCCTGTTCGATCTCGACGACCTCGACAGCGCCGATGCCCTGGCGACCGACGCCGAGCTCGAGCGACTTCGCCGGGCCTTCCTCAGCACGCCATATGCGCTGCGTGCCCCTCTGGCGGTGGAGGCGCCGTTCGCGATCGTGCTGGGAGGTCGACTCGTCCGCGGACGCATCGATGCTGTCTTCGCGGGCCCGCACGGCCGAGTGGAGATCGTCGACTGGAAGTCCGGGGGCCCGGGCGGGCTCCGCGACCTTCAGCTCGCGATCTATCGAGTGGCATGGTCCGAGGCCGTTGGCACACCGCTCGACCGCATCGAGGCGTCCTTCGTCCTGGTGGGCACCGGCGAGGTCGTCTCTCCAGCGCGCCTACCCGACCGAGCGGAGTTAGATCGCATGCTCAGCGGTCCGTGACCGCGTTGTCCTTCTTCGCATCGGGATCGGCGGTCGTCTCCTCTGGCGCGACGGGCTTTACTCCCACGGCCCTGCGCATGACTCGCCGGCAGGGTTCCTCCACGATGCGCCACATCAGCCAGGCGACGATGAACGCCCCGGCGATGCCGACGATCCATGCGATGGCGAAGAGGATGCCCGCTTCGATGCCTAGTGCGTTCATTCCGGCTCGCCAGACGCCGAACCACACCAGGTGCGTCATGTAGAGCGAATACGACACCACTCCGCCAAGGATGAGCGTGTCGGTGGCCAGCCAGCGCGCCTGGCCGCGTCGTGACAGCGCGAGGGCGCCGATCCAGACGATGAGCAGCGGTACGAGCCAGAGGTGGAAGAAGGGCGGAAGCGGCTCCGCCTCGGGGTCGTTGAGCGTGATCGGTGACTGGGCGCCACTCCAGCGGCCGAGGAACACCGCTCCGGCCACGACGAGAATCGGCATGACGACCGACACGGTGGTGGCAAGGCGCTCCACGCGCTGGTGCGGATCGCTGGCTCCCTCGGGGATGAACCGCAGCACGATCAGGTAGGTGATCGCCCCGGCGGTGAATTCGGTGAGGACGCGAACGACCGAGCCCCACAGATCGGTGTAGTAGGGATCGACGGTGTAACTGCCGCGGATGAGCAGCGGCAGGAGCGCCACGAACCACGCCACGATGAGCACGGGCATTGCCACGCGCTTGTGCAGGGCGAGGAGCACCAGGATCAGCAGCGGGAAGATAAGATAAGCGAGCCATTCCATCGACAGTGACCAGGCGACGATGTTCCAGCCTCGCGACGGATGCGGCCCCCACTCCTGGACGAGCAGCAGGTTGCGGACGTAGTCAACGGGGTTGAGCCATGGGCGCTCTCGGTCGACGCCCGTGATGAGAGCCTGCGCGACGATCGCGAGACCAGCAATGTTGAGCATGACGAAGTGCACCGGGTAGATGCGGGCCAGTCGCAGCCACCAGAACTCCAAGGTGGCACCCGCGGCCAGTCGGCCCCCCATCTTGTTGATGTAGGTGTGGGTGAGGATGAACCCCGAGAGGGCGAAGAACAGGTCGACGCCGAGGCGGCCTACCCGAATCACGTCATTGAGCACGGGAATGGCCATGACGCCCATGGTGTTGAGGGGCCCCTGCAGGTGATAGAGGAGCACCCAGAGGGCGGCCACGAAGCGAATGCCCGTGAGCTGGCGAATGAACACAGCCACGCTGTTTGTCGCTCCCTTCCGCCGATCTCCCACATCGTTGCACGCGTGGGGCCTCACTAGGCTCCCGCCATGGGCGTCTGGAGGGCTGACCGCTCGCTGCTGGCCGACCTCTCGCTCGCTCGGAGCACCCTCGGGCGCGTCGCCGAGCGACGCGGCGACGCTGACTGGATCGCCACGCGCTGGGCCGATCCCGCATCGCGGGTGCTACTCGTCAATGCCGGCACAGCGCCGGTCATCACCTCTGGCGCCCCGCGACTGCGGCTGGTGGCGCCAGCCGACGTCGATAGCGACGAGGTCGTGTTGCTGGGGGTCGACGACTCAGGTACGGCGTATTTCTGCGCAAGGGTCGCCGACGACTCGGCAGTGCCAGGAGAGTGGTCCGATCTTCGCGAGATCGGCGCGACACTGGATGATCGCGATGTCGGGCTCATGGTGGCGGCGGTCGCCCTCGACAACTGGCATGCCGCACACCCGTGCTGCGCACGGTGTGGCGCACCCACGCGCATGGCGACGGCAGGCTGGGTGCGAGTGTGCGTCGTCGATGGAAGCGAGCACTACCCGCGCACCGACCCTGCCGTAATAGTCCTCGTGGTCGATGACGACGATCGCGCGCTCCTCGGGCGTCAGGGACGCTGGCAGCCATCGTGGTTCTCCACGCTCGCGGGTTTCGTCGAGCCCGGCGAGTCGGCCGAGGCGGCGGTACGACGAGAGGTGCTCGAGGAGTCGGGGGTCCAGGTGGCCGAACTCGCCTATCTCGGCAGCCAGCCGTGGCCGTTCCCGTGCTCGCTCATGCTGGGCTACCACGCATGGGCCACCTCGACCGACGTGCAGGTCGACGGCGAGGAGATCGTCGAAGCGCGATGGTTCAGTCGAAGCGAACTCGCCGACGCCTGTCGGGCCGGCGAGGTGGCGTTGCCGCCTGCAGTGTCGATCGCGCGACGCCTCATCGAGCGCTGGTATGGCGAGTCGCTGCCAGGCGACTGGATCAGGCCCTAGACCCCGAGCTTCTCCTTGACCTTGCCCAGTGACGGGTTGGTCATCGCGGTGCCGTCGGGGAAGACGACGGTCGGGACGGTCTGGTTGCCGCCGTTGACGCTCTCGACAAACGCGGCCGCCTCGGGATCGATCTCGATATCGACCTCGGCCACCTCGATCCCCTCGCGGGCAAGTTGGGCCTTCAGGCGCATGCAGAAGCCACACCACCGGGTGGTGTACATCGTCAGGGCTGGGGTGGTCACATTGTCATCCTCTCGTATCGCTCGGCCGACCGGGTCCAGCAGGGTCAACGTTGGACCCTGATGCGACGATTCCCGCGTGGACGACCCCCTGGAGGCCCTTGATCCCGAGCAGCGGGCCGTTGCCTTGGCTCTCGAGGGGCCCGTCGTGGTGTGGGCCGGGGCCGGCACCGGCAAGACGCGTGCGGTCACGCATCGCATCGCCCACGCCGTGCAGGTGGGAGCGCACGATCCTCGCCGCAGCCTGGCCGTCACCTTCACCACGCGCGCCGCCGGCGAGATGCGCGAGCGCCTGCGCTCCCTGGGAGTCGACGGCGTGCAGGTGCGCACGTTCCATTCCGCGGCGTTGCGCCAGCTCCGCCACTTCTGGCCGCGGGTCGTCGGCGGCGCACCCCCCGAGCTGGTCGGGCGTGCCGCGCCACTCGTGGCCGAGGCAGCAGCTCGATGCCATCTGCCCACCGATCCCGCGGTCATTCGCGACCTGGCGGCAGAGATCGCGTGGGCCAAGCAGGTCCAGACCGCTCCCGAGGGTTACCCCGAGGCCGCCCTGCAGCGCACCCCTCCCGTATCGCTCGCCGACATGGCGCGGGCCTATGCCGCCTACGACGAGATCAAGTCCGAGCGCGGACTGATCGACTTCGACGACGTGCTCCTTCTGACTGTCGGGGCCCTCGCCGAGCGCCCCGACGTCGCCGAGGAGGTCCGCACGGCCTATCGCTGGTTCACCGTCGACGAATTCCAAGACGTCAGTCCGGTGCAGAGTCGGCTGCTCGACCTGTGGCTGGGTGATCGCGACGACGTGTGCGTCGTGGGAGACGGCGCGCAGACCATTTACTCCTTCGCCGGGGCCAACGATCGCTTCCTCCGCGAGTTCCCCGCGCGCTTCCCCGGGGCCACTGCGGTGCGGCTCTTCCGCACATATCGCAGCACGGAGCAGATCGTGGCGATGTCAAACCGGATCCTTACCGCGGGCGCAGGCGACCAAGGCCTGACCTCCCAGGTCGGTCCGGGCCCCGACCCGGTGGTGGAGGCATTCGACGATGAGGTCGCCGAGGCCCAGGCCGTGGCCGATCGCATCCAGCGACTGATAGCCGAGGGCATGGCAGCGCGTGGCATCTGCATCCTGGTTCGCATCAACGGTCAGATGCCCGCCTTCGAAGAGGCACTAGCCGAGAGGGGCATCCCCGTTGTCCTGCGCGGAGGTGAGCGATTCTTCGATCGCGGCGAGGTGCGCGAGGCGCTGACTCGCCTGCGTGGTGCCGCGCGGGCCGACGGCACCGAGCCCGCTGCCGCCGGGATGCTCGGCATACTCAGCGCGATGGGCCACACACCAGACCCACCGCGCAGCACCGGTGCCGTTCGGGAGCGCTGGGAGTCGCTGTCGGCGCTCGTTGGCCTGGCCGAGTCCCTTGGTCCGGATGTCGACCTCGCCGGTTTCGTCATCGAGGTGGATCGACGTGCCGAAGCGCAGCATGCACCGGTAGCAGATGGGGTTGTCCTGGCCACCATTCACGCTGCCAAGGGGCTGGAATGGGAGGCCGTCTTCGTCGCCGGACTGGCCGAGGGCTCGCTCCCGCACGCGCAGTCCCTCGCCGACGACGGCCTTGCCGAGGAGCGCCGTCTGTTCTACGTCGCCATCACAAGGGCACGGCGCCACCTGACTCTGACGTGGGCGCGTTCGCGCCAGCCCGGTGGACGAGGGCAGCGGCAGCGCAGCCGCTTTGTCGATGAGGCCGAGGCGATATCCGCCGGTCCGCTCGGTGCCGCGAGCGTGTCGCGGGGAGCCGCGCGAGCACGTCGAGCGGAGCGGCGCGGTCCGGCGTCCTGCCGCGTGTGCGGCCGGTCGCTCGTCACCGGTCCGGAGCGCGCGCGCATGCGCTGTCGCACGTGTCCGTCAACCGCGCAGGAGGCTCTCGTCGAGGAGCTCAAGGCGTGGCGCCTGCAGCGTGCCCGTGAACGCAACGTGCCAGCCTACGTCGTCTTCACCGATGCGACCCTCGATGCCCTGGCCGAGGCCATGCCCAGCGATGCCGACGGCCTCCTGGCGATCACCGGCATCGGTCCCGACAAGGCCGGTCGCTACGGCGAGCAGATCCTCGACCTCCTCGAGCAGCATCGAGGTGGCTAGGAGCCGGTCGTCGGCCACCGGCATCCGCACAGCGGGTGCGACGGAGCGGTCTCGCGCGTGACCGTGCCACCGGGGAGCGCGATGACCAACCGCGCCCGGACGCTGGGCGGCGCTGCATCGGGCCACCCCGCGGGCCATCGAAGCGCGCCGGTGCCCTCCCAGGCGTCAATCCACGCGAGTGCCTGCAGCGCGGTCAAGGCCGCGGCCGCAGCGGCCAGTGCCGAGTCCACGGGCTGCACCGCGGGTCGACGGTGCTGCAATTGCACGGCGATACGAGGCCAGGCGGCATCGTCGTCACCGCGGTGCAGGTCACGGCAGCGCAGGCACCCGGTCAATCCGGGGAGCACGAAGGGACCGATGACGGCCTTGGCCCCGCGTACCGACACGGGCAGGTGCGGAACGTCGAGCGCGACATCATCAGGGTCGGATGGCGCATCGGGATGCGGGACATCGCACAGCACGTGACATGTGCGCGAGGCGCTCGAGCGTCGTGCGCGCCGCGAGGACGAACTCAGTCTGGTCTCGCGAACGATGTCACCGACGCCCGCCTGCGTCAGGGCGGCCGCCACGGCATCGGCTAGCTCACCGACGCCGTGGATCGCCACGCTGGCACTCAGGCGTCGATCCACGGCACGGGCGGCGAGTGCGGGTGAGCCCAGCACGAGCCGTGCGGCAGCAAGCCCGGGGGCGAGCCGCGTGCGCAACTGCGGGGTGGCCTCGCGGAGCCGGTCAGGGAGCACGGCTGCGTCGTCAAGAGCTCCGGTGCAACTGAGTGTGCGTAGCAGGTGCACGGCAGCGGAGCGGCGTACGCCGGACTCCTCGGCTGCGGTGAGCGCCTGCTCGAGCGTTCGCTCGCCCTGTAGGGATGCCGCCCACGCGATGACCGCGTGATCGACATCGCCGATGACGGCCCGACGATCGTCGTCTCCCACCTGAATGGTGGTGTCATCGCGCCAAATGATGGGGCTGTCATCGCGGAGCCACGGTCGGCGAGGAAGCAGTGAAGGCGTCATGGCGGCACTGTGCCAGGCAATCCCGGATGCTCGCTGGCGCCATCCACAGGGAAGGAGGGGGCGCGGGTCAGGGGAGTCGCCTGTCCTGAGTCTGTCTGCTTGATCACGCAATCGCTGGAAGTACTCCGTCTCGGTGATCTCGCTGACCTGCTCGTCGACTCGCGACTGGTCGATCTCCACGCACAGCATGGCGACCTGCTCACGCAGGGCACGTTCGCGTTCGGCCACCTCGGCGCCGCAGGTCGCGGAAGCCATCGTTGAGCGTGCCCACGTCGTAGCCCTCGCGCAGCACTCGCGCGATATCTCCGGCCTTCATGCTGGAGGGCACGAGATGCAGGGCACCTCCCTCGGCGACGGTGACTGACTCTCGAACGCGATTGGTCGCGTCGTGTCCTGCCTGCTGGATCGGGATCGTGCCCCACAGGAAGTCGTTCAGCGTGTTGTCGAGGGTTTCGTCGAAGCCGAGGAGCACATGGATGCCGGGGCTTTGGATGTCGGTGTCGATGACGCCTACGCGAGCGCCCATCGCAGCGAGATTGGCCGCGGTGTTGGACGTGTTGTTGTGTATCCTTATGCCTCCTCGAAAGCAGTGGACGCAAACCACGGTGGTAGAACATCACTGTGCGCCAGTGTGCCGTGAAGCGATCGTGCGCGGTCATCACCGCACGCTGCACCCCGGGCCGAGGCGCATGCAGGCTGACCGTCGGTCAGGCGACCCCGCTGAAAACCATGGCGAAGGCCGCCAGCGCTCGTGCACACGCGACCGTGTCGGTCGTTGAGACCCACTCGTCGGGAGCGTGTGCGGCGGCGCTTTCGCCAGGCCCGAAGTGCACCGTAGGGATCCCGGCGCCGACGAGCAGCCGCAGATCCGAGCCGAAGGGGCCGCCGTAGACCTGTGGTGTGCGGTCGAGCACCTCGCGGATGGTGTCGCTGAGATCTCGGACGAGCGAATGGCCCGGGTCGGTGCGTCCGGACGCGAACTGGCCGCCCCACCATTCGATCTCGACCGGATGCTCGGCTAGCCATGGATCGGTGGCGCAGAGGCCGGCGAGGGCATCCTCGAGGTCGGCGCGTGCCTGCGCGGGAGTCTCGCCCAGGGCAACCCCGAGTCGGCCCTCGGCGATCAGCAGATCGGGCACGGTCGACGACCAGTCGCCGGCGTGGACGGTACCGACCGACAGGGGGTAGGCAATGGGCCAGCGCTGCATCAGCGGGTCGACGTTGTCGTTGCGTCGGGCCTCAAGGCGCACGAGCTCCTCGAGCACAGGGACGAACTTGGCAATGGCGCTCACGCCCTCGGTGCGCCGTGACGCGTGCGTGGCGAGCCCGCGAACGCGGACCCGGAAGGTCAGGGCGCCGCCGTTGGCCGGGATGAGATCGAGGTTGGTCGGCTCGGGGATGACGCAGGCATCTGCACGCAGTCCACGCTGCAGCAGCGCGTAGGTGCCGAGTCCGCCGTCCTCTTCGCCGCACACCGGAGCCAGCAGGACGTCGCCGCGAAGGCGGACCCCCGCATCGCGCAGGGCGCGCAGCGCGAACCACATGGCGGCGGTACCGGCCTTCATATCGCAGCTGCCCCGGCCGAGCAGCCGATCGCCGGCGATGCGGGGAGCGAAGGGGTCGCCCGACCACGCGGCGAGATCGCCGGGCGGCACCACATCGGTGTGTCCGAGGAAGAGGAGGGTGGGACCATCGCCGGTTCCTGGCCAGCGGGCGAGCACGCCCCGTGCGCAGTTGCGGTCTACTTCCATGCCAGGGAAGTCCGGTCGCGCCGAGAGCTCGGCGATATCGATGTCCCATGTCTGGACGTCGAGACCATCGGCCCGCCAGGCGTCGGCCAGGAAGTCTTGGATGTCGATCTCGGCGGCCGTTGCGCCCATGGAAGGCATGGCCACAAGACGCTCGACGGCGCCGACGAGCCCAGGGCCGTCGACGCCGTCGATGACTTCTGTCAAGCCACGCGGAGCGATATGCGCCGCGTGGGGGTGGTGCGTCAGGCCTTGCCCAGGATGCGGGTCACCTTGGTGCCGCAGACGGGGCAGATGCCCTTGGCGAAGCGCCGCCCATTGGTCTCCTCGACATTGCCGGTGAAGTCGCGCTTCTCCTTGCACTTCACGCAGTACGCCGTACCCGTATACGACTCGGCCATGGCCGTCCTCCTCGTCTCGCTGTGGAGCTGGTGAGGCGTCGCCTCACGCAGGGGCTCCTCACGGCCCGTCGCCACCCTAGGGCAGCCATGGGGGCCTCGGGGGACCGGTGAGCGCCCGGCCAGCGTGTCGTGGGCGATATAGGCAAAATCACCCGATTATCGCGCCGGCGGGAGGCCGTAGGTGCGCCACGGGGCACGCGGGTCGTTCCCGGGGGAAAGGAGCGCCCCCGGGTCGCAGAGCGGGGCGCGCGCCTTCCCCTAGCGCACGCCCGCCCGTTATCCCGGGGGCTGGCCGCGACGCTAGGGCGACCGATGTTGGGCGTCAACGCACCCTGTGGACGCGGCTGGGGACAGGGTGGGGACAGCGCAGGGATATCGGGGGATGACAGGTGGATGACCTGGGGACGCCGCATTTTCTTTTCCCCGCAAACTGCACCTGACGTGCATCAACGCCGTGCACGGGCTGTGGAGCGCAGAAAGTCAGGAAGTGCAGCGCTCGCGGGCGGCCGCGACGAGGTTGCGGACGGACGCGTCAATGCCGTCGGGCAGCCGAGCCCAGTGCCACCACCGAAGGTCGAGGGACTCTCGTGTGCGCGTCTCCTGCGCGTACGCCGGTGCCAGCGCGAGGAACTGCACATCGAGGTGATCGAGCACGGTGGGATCACCTGTAGTGGGCCGGCATCGCACCGCATGCCGGTCGAGGCGCAGCGGCATGGCGTCGATACGCAGGTCGTCGACGCCGCTCTCCTCGGTGGCCTCTCGGTGAGCAGCGCCTATCAACGTTGTGTCGTCGCTTTCGCAGTGGCCGCCTGTCTGCAGCCACCGGCCGACCATGGGATGCAGCGTCAGCAGGACTGACTCGCGCGTGACATCGACGATGAGGGAGCTCGCGGTGACGTGACCGAATCGGCACTCGCGCAGCATCGCGTTGTCGTGGGCATCGAGGTGTGCGAGGTATTGCCCGCGGAGTTCTCGCTGGCCGGCGTCACTCGACCGCCAGGCGCTCAACGTCCGATAGGCGTCGGCCTGGAGGCCGGAGGGGCTCACGGAGCGTCAGGCTCGGGGCCGGTCAGCGGCTCGCCGGAGGTGCGGTCGAGGAACCCCTGTGGATCGCGCAGGTCTTCGGCGTCGGGCAGAAGGTCGGGGTGGCCCCACAGCGCGTCGCGACCGTTGATCCCGCGCGATTGGCGCAGCAGTCGCCAGAGCTGCTCGGCCTCACGCAGGGCGCGCGGGCGAAGTTCGAGTCCCACCAGAGAGGCGAATGTCCGCTCGGCCGGACCGCCCGCTGCACGGCGACGGCGTACGGCCTCTTCCATCCGCTCGGACGAGGGAAGTGTCGCTGAACTCGCCTGAGAGACCACGTCGCTGACCCAGCCCTCGACAAGCGCCAAGACAGTCTCGAGGCGAGCGAGCGCGGCCTGCTGCTCGGGTGACTCGGCAAGTGCGAACATGTCTGAGCCCAGTGCTTCCGGCAGGCGCGCCGGATCCTGCAGCGACGCGGGATCGATGCTCCGCATCGCTTCACCGAGCCGATCGGGATCCACGCGAATGCCGCGTGCGTAGCCATCGATAGCGCCTTCGAGTCGTGCGGGCAGCCACGGGACGTGGGCAAAGAGACGCTGGTGCGCGCATTCGCGGAGCGCGAGGTAGAGCCGCACCTCGTCGACGGGGATGCCGAGGCCGTCTCCGAACTGCTCGACGTTGCGGGGCACCAGCACCGGGCGGGCGTCGGTCGTCAGGGGCACGCCGACGTCGGCCGCGCCCACGACCTCGGTGGACAGTGCGGCCAGGGCCTGGCCGACCTGCATGCCGAACATCGCCGCACCCATCTGCCGCGCCATCGCCATCAGCGGGGCGATCATGGCCGCCGCCTCCGGGGGGAGTCCCTCGGGGAGGATCGCTGCGATCTCGGGAGGCGTCGCTTCGCCTTCGCCGGCCGCCATCACCGTCTGCACGTGCTCGGCGATCGGACCGACGATTCGCTGCCAAGCGGGGAAGGTGCCCTCGAGCCACTCGGAGCGGCTCCATGCCATGCCATCGGCTGACGACGCGGGAAACGACGTTGCGGGATCGAGCCAGATCTGAGCGAGGCTGATCGCCTCGACCACTGCCTGACGCTGCGCTTGGGACACCGACGAATCGCCTTGGCCGGAGATGGCTTGACGCGCGCCGTCGCGCGCGAGATCCCAGCTGATGCCGCCCTCGGTGCCGCCCTGCTGCATGAGGCGACCGAGCTGCTGGAGCATGGCGCCAAGCTGCGACATGTCGAACGGCGGCTGCCCCCCATCGGGGGCTCCGAAGCCGAAGGGCAGGTTGCCGCTCATGCGAACACGGTAAGGGAAGGGGTAGGTTCAGGCAGGGGGCGTACCCTGGAGCCCGGGCCCGGCGGCCCCGAATCGATTCGACCCGACCCGAGGAGTGACGCGTGTCTGCCCTGCTGTGGTGGCTCATCCCCGCGGGTGCCACCCTGCTCGCCCTCGCCTGGGCAGCGCTGCGCAATCGTCCTCGGCGTCCGCTCGACACCCATTCATCGTTGAGCGACATGGCCCGGTTTCGGGCCGCCATGCGACGTTCCATGCCCGAACGGCGGTCCGCCCGGACACGGCGCCCAGGTCTGCCCCGCTCACCGCGACCCTCCCGCCCATCGGCGAGCGCAGCTCGTGCACGCCGCGGGCATGGCGGCGACGGCCCCTCCGAGTGACATTTGAAGGACCGTCGCGGCGCCGACCCGGTGCTCGCGCCATTACCGCCTTCATCAGCGGGGGAGGGCTCCTTGCCCTGTTAGTCCTGGCAGGACTCCTTCCGGTCCCCTACGTCGTCCTGTCACCCGGTCCGACGTTCAACACCATCGGCGATGTCAATGGAGTGCCGTTGGTGGAGATCAGCGAGACGACGACCTACCCCGTTACGGGCAACCTCGACATGACGACCATCCGCGAAGAGGGCGAGCCGCGCAGTCCCCTGACCGTCTACGGCGCCCTCGTTGCCTGGGTCGACCCCGACCGCGCCGTGCTCCCGCGCGAGCTGCTCTACGGCGAGGAGGAGACCGGGGAGGAGGTCGAGCAGCGCAATGCCGTGCTCTTCTCCACGTCGCAGTCCAACGCTGTCGCTGCGGCGATGAGAGCGCTCGACAAGCCCGTGATCGGGGATGTCGTGATCACGGCGGTCGTGGAGGGTACCCCGGCCTTCGGGGTGCTCGACGCGGGGGAGCTCATCCTTCGCGTCGATGGTCGCCAGGTCACGCGACCGGAGGACGTGGTGACGGCCGTGCGCGCGAAGCCCGTGGGTTCGACGCTCGACTTCACGGTGGAGCGCGATGGCACTGAGGCCGACGTGCAGCTTGATTCCGCTCCCAAGCCCGACGAGCCTGACGTCCCCTACGTAGGCATCACTGTCGGCATCAACTACCGCGCTGAGTTCCCGATCACCTTCACCCTCGAGGATATTGGGGGTCCGAGCGCGGGCCTGATGTTCGCGCTGGCCATCGTCGATAAGCTAACGCCTGAGAATCTGGCGGCGGGGGGGCACGTGGCGGGCACCGGCACCATCGATCCCGCGGGCCGGGTCGGAGCGATTGGCGGCATCCGCCAAAAGATTGCGGGCGCGCGTGGCGCAGGCGCGACGCTCTTCCTGATGCCGGATGTCCACTGCGAGGAAGCACAGGGCCATATTCCCGACGGCCTCACCGTCGTGCCGGTCTCTACGCTGGACGAGGCACTGGATGCGCTGGCCGCGTGGAGATCGGGCGGGCCCCTGCCCGCCTGCCCCGCCTAGTGAGATCGGCCCGCCTGACGTAAGTTGTCATGGTGGCATCCCCAGCGCCCACGGTGATCGGGCAGGCTCCCCGTCGCGGACGGGTCCTCCTCCCGACCATCATCATCCTGGGCGCCCTGGTCATCGGTTTCGTGCTCTTCACGAGCTTCTACACCGACTGGCTGTGGTTCGACTCCGTGGGCAATACCAGCGTCTACACGACCCAGCTGACCACGCGCGCGGTGATGTTTGGCACCTTCGGCCTAACGATGGCGGTGGTCATCGGCGGCACCATGTGGCTGGCCTACCGGATTCGACCTGTCGTCACCCCGCTCACTCAGGAGCAGGCCGGCCTGGAGCGCTATCGCGCCAGCCTCGCGCCCTTCCGCGTCCTCATCACCTTCGTCGTGACCTTCCTCGTGTCGCTGCTGGCCGCCATCTCGGCGTCCTCCGAGTGGTCGAACTTCCTGCAGTGGCGAAATGCCACCGACTTCGGCATCACCGACCCGCAGTTCGGCCTCGATCTGGGCTTCTACGTCTTCACGTATCCCTTCCTGCGCTTCGTCCTCGGCTTCGCATTCACCGCTGTGATCCTGGCCATCCTGCTGGCCATTGCCATTCACTATCTCTACGGCGGCCTTCGGCTGCAGCCCAAGGGCGATCGCGCCAGCGTCGGCGCGCAGGTGCACCTGTCACTGCTGATCGCCATCTTCCTGCTCCTGAAGGCAGCCGCCTACTGGCTCGATCGCTACGGCCTCATGGTCAAGAGCGAGGCGCTGGTGCAGGGGTTCACGGGCATGAAGTACACCGATGCCAACGCCGTCCTACCCGCCCTGACGATCCTGACCTTCGTGGCCCTGCTGGTGGCAGTGCTCTTCCTGGTCAACGTCCTCGTGCGCAACTGGGTCATCCCCACGATCGGGCTCGGCCTCCTGGTCGGCTCATCCACCCTGATCGGCGGGGTCTACCCGGCAATCGTCCAGCAGTTCCAGGTGCGGCCGAGCGAACTCGTGCGCGAGCAGCCCTTCATCGAGCGCAACATCACCGCCACGCGATCGGCCTACGGCATTGCCCGTGCCGACGTGCAGGACTACGCGGGCACGGTAGATCCGCCGAGCCCTGAGGTCATCGCTGCCAACTCCGGCACGCTCGACAACATCCGGTTGCTCGACCCAGCGCTGGCCTCGCCCACTTACAACCAGCTCCAGCAGATCCGCGCCTACTACTCCTTCAACGACACCCTCGATGTCGACCGCTACATGATGGAGGGCGGCCGGCGTGGTGCGGTCGTGGCGGCTCGCGAGATCAACATCGCCGGGATCCCCGAAAACCAGCGCAACTGGGCCAATGATCACGCCGTCTATACCCACGGATACGGCTTCGTCTCGGCCTATGACAACACGGCGCTGACCAATGGGCAGCCCGACTTCTTCGAGAGCGACATCCCACCGGAGGGCTTGCTCGATATCGAGCAGCCGCGTATCTACTTCGGCGAATTCTCGCCGGTGTTCTCCATCGTCGGCGGCCCTGAGGGTTTGCCGCCGATCGAACTGGACTACCCCGACGATGCGAGCCCGACCGGGCAGGTCAACAACACCTACACCGGCACGGGGGGCGTCCGGGTCGGTTCGCTCTTACACCGCCTTCTCTTCGCCACGAAGTTCCAGGACAGCAACATCCTGCTGACCGACCTCATCAACGAGGAATCTCGGATCCTGTGGGATCGCCCCCCGCTGACCCGCGTGGAGAAGATCGCGCCCTGGCTCACCCTTGATCAGAATCCCTATCCGGCCGTGGTCAATGGGCGGATCGTGTGGTTCGTCGACGGGTACACCACGACCAACGCCTACCCCTACTCGTCTCGGATCTCACTCGGGGACGCGACATCCGACTCCATCACCGTGCGCTCAGGATCATCGGCAATAGCGCCGATCGACCAGCTCAATTACGCGCGCAACTCAGTGAAGGCCATCGTCGATGCCTACGAGGGCACCGTCACGCTCTATGCCTGGGACGAGTCAGATCCCATCCTCCAGACCTGGATGAAGGCGTTCCCCGGCGTGATCCAGCCCAAGGCGCAGATGCCTGCTGAGATGGAGGCGCACGTGCGCTACCCGCAGGATCTGTTCAAGGTCCAGCGGGTGGTCATGTCGCGCTACCACGTCACCGACCCCGCAACCTTCTACAACGGCACAGACTTTTGGATCGTGCCCTTCGATCCCACCCAGACGATCCAGCAGTTCCAGCCGCCCTACTACCTGACGCTGCAGATGCCAGGCCAGGAGAGCCCGACGTTCTCGCTGACCACGACTTTCGCTCCGCAGCGACGTCCCACCCTCGCCGCCTTCATGGCGGTCGACTCGGCGCCGGGCGATGGCTACGGCACCATCAGGGTGCTCCAGCTGCCGAGCAACACGACGATTCCCGGACCCACCCAGGTGCAGAACAACTTCGAGTCCGATCCGGAGATCAGCTCGGAGCTGTCCCTCCTGCGACGAGGTGGCTCGGAGGTCGACCTGGGCAATCTGCTGTCGCTGCCGTTCAACGGAGGCTTGCTCTACGTCGAGCCGGTGTACCTGCGCGCGACGCAGGACGGCTATCCGCTCTTCCGCAAGGTGCTCGCGGCCTACGGGGGCAATGTGGCGCTCGAGGACACCCTCGACGAGGCACTCGCCAAGGTCCTGTCGACCGACCCCAATCCCACCCCCGAGCCGACACCGGGCCCGAGCCCCGACCCGCAGCCGACTCCCACGCCGACGCCCGGTCCCGAGCCCAGTGGCGATCCGCTCACCGACCTGCAGACAGCGCTTGCCGACGCGCAGGCGGCCTACGATCGTGGTCGTGAAGCACTGGCGCGTGGTGACTTCGCCGCCTACGGCGAAGCCCAGGCCGAACTGGAGGACGCGCTTCGCCGTGCGGCCGAGGCGGAGGCTCGATTGCTCGGCGAGGACGCCCAACCCGCGTAGGTCGAGCGGCCGCTAGGCTCCCCGCATGTCCAAGGTGCTGTCGTCGCTGCCCGTCGGCGAGCGTGTCGGCGTCGCCTTCTCCGGCGGCCTTGACACGTCGGTCGCCGTCGCTTGGATGCGCGACAGGGGCGCTGTGCCCTGCACCTACACCGCCGACCTTGGCCAGTACGACGAGCCGGACATCGACGCGGTCCCGGGCCGCGCCCTGCAGTTCGGAGCTGACGTGGCCCGACTGGTGGACTGCAAGGACCTGCTGGTGGAGGAGGGCCTGGCGGCCCTGGCCTGCGGCGCCTTCCACATCAGGTCCGGCATCCGCCAGTACTTCAATACGACCCCGCTCGGCCGGGCCGTCACGGGCACGCTGCTCGTTCGGGCCATGATCGCGGACGACGTGGCGATCTGGGGGGACGGATCGACCTACAAGGGCAACGACATCGAGCGCTTCTACCGCTACGGTCTGCTGGCAAATCCCCGCCTGCGCATCTACAAGCCGTGGCTGGACGCACAGTTCGTCTGTGAGCTCGGCGGTCGCAAGGAGATGTCGGAGTGGCTTCAGGCGCATGGTCTGCCCTACCGTGATCCAGTCGAGAAGGCCTACTCCACCGACGCCAACATCTGGGGGGCTACTCACGAGGCCAAGCAACTGGAGCAACTCAATGTGTCCATAGAGATCGTCGAGCCCATCATGGGTGTGGCGTTCTGGAACCCTGCGGTCGACATCGCGACCGAAGACGTGACCGTCGCCTTCCGGCAGGGGCGCCCGGTGGCCATCAACGGTCGCGAGTTCGCCAGCGCAGTGGATCTCGTCCGCGAGGCCAACGCCATCGGGGGACGCCACGGCCTGGGCATGGCCGATCAGATCGAAAACCGCATCATCGAGGCCAAGAGCCGGGGCATCTACGAGGCACCGGGCATGGCCCTGCTCTTCATCGCCTACGAGCGGCTCCTGAGCGCGATCCACAACGAGGACACCATTGCCAACTACCACGCCGAGGGGCGCCGACTTGGTCGCCTGCTTTACGAGGGACGCTGGCTCGATCCCCAGTCGCTGATGCTGCGCGAGTCCTTACAGAAGTGGGTGGCGTCGGCGGTGACCGGCGATGTCACTCTTCGATTGCGGCGCGGCGACGACTACTCAATCATCGACACGCGGGGGCCGGCGTTCAGCTATCACCCGGATCGTCTGTCCATGGAAAGGGTCGAGGAGGCTGCCTTCGGTCCCGTGGATCGCATCGGACAGCTCACGATGCGCAACCTCGACATTGCCGATACGCGCGCCAAGCTCGAACTTTACGTCGACCAGGGCCAACTGCGCGCCGGTCATGTGGACCTCGTAGGTCACCTTAACGCCGGAAGTGCCGACACCATCGCCAAGGCTGCGACGCCGGTCGCCGGCGAGCAGGCACTCGACCATGCCGCTCTGGAAGAGGGCACCGACTAAGCGCCCATCGGGCATGGGCGTTGGCGTGCAACGTGCGCGCAAACCAGGTCCTCGGCGGGCCCGATACCTGATTGAGGGCACCCGGTGAGCACGGCAGCAGGGCCCCGGTCGTGAGGGAGATCGAACCCTCGCCGTCGATCTTTTGACCTAGCCAGTGTTGCGCAGTCCCGTGGCGATCCCGTTGATCGTCACCGACAGCGCGCGACGAAGTTCCAGGCTCGGATCCTCCGATGCCCGGATGCGCTCCAACAGGCGCACCTGCATCTCGTGGAGTGGCAGGAGGTAGGTGTCGCGCACGGCAAAGGTGCGGTGAAGGGTGGGGTTGGCGGCGAGCAGACGCGGTGACCCCGTGATCCGAAGGACCTCCTCCACCGTCCGCGCATACTCGTCCTCAATATCGGAGAAGATATGACGCAGGTCGTCAGGCACGAGGCCATCGACGTATCTCCTCGCAATCGCCAGGTCCGTCTTCGCCAGGGTCATCTCGACATTGGAGATGAAGTTGCGGAAGAAGTGCCATTCGCGATGCATGGCCGCCAGCGCATCGCCGTGACCGGCCTGCCGCGCTTCGGCCAGGCCACCGCCCACGCCGTACCAGCCGGGCACGATCTGCCGTGACTGCGTCCAGCCGAAGACCCAGGGGATGGCCCGCAGTCCGTCGATGCCCGCGGCCGTGTCGGGGCGGCGGGCGGGGCGCGAGCCCATGTGCATGCCGCCAAACTCCTCCACGGGAGTGGATGTAGCGAAGTAGGCGGGGAGGTCGGGCCCATCGACGAGTGATCGGTAGCGGAGCTGCGCGGCGCGCGAGGTTGTTTCCATGACCTCGTCCCACAGGGCGAGTACGGCCGCTGAATTGCGCGGGCTGCTGTGAAGCAATGCCGCATCCATGACGGCCGCCAGGATCTGCTCGAGGTTGTCGCGGGCTAGGGTCGGCAGGAGGTACTTGTCGGAGATGACCTCGCCCTGCTCAGTGAGCTTGATGCGTCCTTCGAGCACCCCCCAGGGCTGCGCCATGATTGCCTCGTAGGTGGGACCGCCGCCTCGGCCCACGGTGCCGCCGCGGCCATGGAAGAGCTGCAGTCGAATCCCGGAGGCGGCGGCGACGTCGCGCAGGCGTCGCTGTGCCAGGTGGATCTCCCACTGCGATGTCGTGATGCCGGCGTCTTTGTTGGAGTCCGAGTAGCCGAGCATCACCTCCTGGACGTCTCCGCGCGACGCCACGAGGCGGCGGTAGGTGGGGTCGGCGAGGAGGTCCCCGACGATCTCGTGGGCCGAGCGCAGCTCGTCGACGGTCTCCAGGAGCGGGACGAAACCCACCATCGAGGTACCGGCCACGGCGTCGACCAGGCCCGCCTCGCGAGCGAGCACCACCGCGGCCAGGACGTCGTCCGCTCCCCTGGTCATCGACACGATGCAGGTCTCTACGGTGCGCTGCCCGTAGCGCTCGATGGCGTCGCGCGCGGCGACGAAGGCGCCGTAGGTCGCCATGCCTGGTGCATCGAGAGGCGGTGGCGTGGGTGCCAGTGGACGGCGCGACAGCAACTCCTCGGACAGCAGTGAGCGTCCCTCCCGAGCGTCGAGAGCGGCGAAGTCCGGCGCACCGGGCAGTCGATCGACGAGCTGTCGAACGGCGTCGCGGTACTTGCCGGCGTGCTCGCGGATGTCGAGGGTGGCCAGGGGCAGGCCGATGGCCGCGATGACGCGCAGGGCGCGATCGATGACGCCGATCGCGGCGATGGATCCGTCGGTGGCAAGCGAGGCGCGCACCTGCATCAGGTCGTCGAGGAGTGCGTCAGTGGACCGGTAGTCGCGACCGGCCACATGCGGTCCTCGCGAGGCGATGCGCTCCCGGGTGAGCTGCAGTCGGCTATGGATTACCGACAGTTTCAAGCGCACAGGCTCTTCGGCGTTGAGGCGCAGGAATCGCCTGTCGAACTCCGGCAGGGACTCCAGATCAGCGTCGACCGATGCGCGCAGCGCTTGATTGACGCCGGAGAGGCGTTCGCTCACCGACAGGTCCTCGAGAAGTCGATCGATGATGGGCAGGATGTCGCCGATGGCGTGATCTCGCTGGAAGTCGATGACCGCCCGGGTCACTTCCGGCGTGACGAACGGGTTGCCGTCTCGGTCGCCGCCGATCCAGGAGCCGAAGGTGAGCGGCGTGCTGTCGGGCGCTAACTCGGCGCCCAGGATGCGGAACGCCGTTGCCAGGTCGTCGAGGACTTCGGCAAGGGGTCCGCGTGCGAGGTCGTCGAGGTAGTAGAGCGCATTGCGTGCCTCATCGACGACCTGCGGCTGCTCGAGGCGGAGCTCGTCGGTCTGCCAGAGCAGGTCGACGAGTTCGCCGATCCGTGCCCAGCGCCGCTCCTCGTCGATAAGCGTGTCGAGCAGGAGATCTGCGATGCGACGCTCCTTCGTCAGGACCGAGCGCCGCGCGGCCTCCGTGGGATGCGCGGTGAAGACCGGCCTCACCGCCATGGCGCGGGCCAGCCAACGGGCCTGATCGGCGGTGGCGCCCTGCGCGAGGGCCCGGGTGGCGGTGCGGGTGATGAGGCTGCCGTCCGCTCGGCGACGAGCGCGCACGTCTCTGGCGCGCTGCACCTGCTCGGCGACGTTGGCCAGGTCGAAGTAGATGGAGAAGGCCCGAGCGGTCATCGTGGCCTCGTGCAGGTCGAGGCGGTCGATGATCGCGCTGGCCTCGGCGGGATCGTCGCGCACGGCCGCGCGGATCCTCACCACGGTGTCCAGGAGTCTCACACCGCCGTGCTGGGAGAGCGACTGATCCAGGAGCATGCCCAGGGCGCGGATATCGTCTCGCAGGCTGGCATCGAAGTCCGGGGCTGGCGCGCTCACGGGAGGACCGTATCCGGGTCATGTTGCGCCCGTGTTTCGCGACAGACCCTGCGAGCCCGTTCAGTAGGGTCGAGGGGTGGTCAGCATCGTCTTCGGGCTCTTGACCGCATGCTTCTTCGCCAGCAGCAGCCTGATGTCGTCGCGCGCCGTAAAGATCATCGGCTCGGCGTCTGCCCTCGCGTGGTTGATGCTGGTCGGCCTGGTCATCACGGCGCCGTTCGTCGTGATCTCGGGCGTCCCGCCCAATTTGGGGCCGAGCCTGCCGTGGATGGTGGTCCTGGGTCTGGGCAACGTCGTCGGGATCCTGGTCGCCGGGTTCGCCCTGCGCGTCGGCAAGGTGGGTGTCGTGGCGCCCATCCTCGCGACCGAGGGCGCGATCGCCGCCGTCATCGCGGCGCTCCTGGGCGAGAGCATCGCCCCACTGGTCGGCTTCCTGCTCCTGGTCATCGTCGGCGGCATCGTGATCTCCGCGATCGCACCCGACCCGGCGCCGCTGGCGCAGGAGCGGCCCGTCTATGCGGTGGTGCTGTCGACCATTGCGGCGGCGTGCTTTGGCTTCTCGCTCTATGCGGCCGGCAATCTCAGCGATGACCTGCCGATTCCGTGGGTGCTTCTGCCGGCACGGCTCACGGGGGTGCTCTTCGTCCTCTTGCCGCTGCTCGTCACGCGCAGGCTCAGGCTCACGCGCTCCACCGTGCCCCTGGTCGTCGCCATGGGCTTCACTGAGGTACTCGGATTCGTTTGCTACTCCATCGGTGCGCAATATCAGGTGGCCATCACCTCGGTCCTGGCGTCGCAGTTCGCGCCCATCGCGGCGGTAGCGGCGTACTTTCTGTTCAAGGAGAAGCTCGGCCGGCTGCAGATACTCGGCGTCAGCGTGCTCGTCGTGGGCGTGACGGCGCTGACTGTGGCGTCATGAGCTCCTTGCCGGGCCGTAACCTGCGGCTTCAAAGGGAAAGTGCCCAGGGTCCGACATTGGGCACTTTCAAGTGGTAGCGGGGGCAGGATTTGAACCTGCGACCTGCCGGTTATGAGCCCAGCGAGCTACCGAGCTGCTCCACCCCGCGCTGACCTTGGACATAGGCTACCCCCTCTCGGTGGATGCCTGGGTGGGAGACGTCGCGGCCAGATGGGCGGGATTCGACGTCCTGATCAACAACGAGGGCACGCCGGGTCCAGTCGGCTGAGTTGAGGATCTGTCTGGTGATGACTGGCGAAGTTGCCTGAGCGCAGGACTCGAAAGACACTGCATCACATGCTGCCGAGTCATGCACATCATGAAATCTCAGCGAGCCGGTTGCATTGTCGCCATAGGGTCAACGGCGGGGCTGTTCGGATACGGGCAGCGCACCCCTTACGCCGTGACCAAGTGGGGGCTCATCGGTTTGATCGAGTCTCTCGCGATTGAGGGCGGCTCGTGGGGAGTGCGGGCGAAGGTGGTCTGTCCTGGCACCGTCGCGGGGCCCCGCATCTAGCGCGTCGTGCATGCTGAAGCGGCCACACCTGGGCTCGACCCGAGCGAGATCCTAGCCAGCTACGTGGCGAAGCAGTCGATCTCGCGTATCGTCGACCGGAGTGAGGTGGCTTGTGTCGTTGCGTTCCTTGCTTCGGCCTCAGCAGCCATGGTGAGTGGTCAGGTATTTGCTGTCGACGGCAACGCCGAGATCTTCCACCTCGAGTAGTCGCCTAGGTGCTGGCGAAGTCATCGGCCATTGCGGTCCCGAGGGCAGACTCCACAAAGGCGTAAACCAGCTCACGCACTCGCCGGGCATCGAGATCCTTTGCCCCCAGGGTGGACTGGATGACAAGGCCATCGATCATAGTGAGGAGCTGCAGCGTCACATCATGCGCGGACACCTTGCGGAACTCGCCGGATGCCTGGCCGGCGAGGATGATGCCCTCGATAAGTGCGATCCAGTTCTCGTAGGAGGCGCGGTTGAGTTCCTGTAGGGGCGGTCGCATGAGTGCCTCTGCCCAAAGATGCAACCACAGGGGCCATTCGAGGTCACTGTCCTGTGTCGGCAACTGCACATCAAGGACCGCATCGAGCCGGTCGCGAGCGCTCGGGACGTCTTGGATCGACGCGAGGCTGCGTTGTCGTGCCTGCTGGACGGCGTAGCGGAAAGCATCGTCCAGCATCTGTTCTTTGGTGCCGAAGTAGTAGTGAACGACACCGGTGCTGATACCTGCTCGCCTGGCCACGTCGGAGACGCGCACATTGCGGAATCCAACCTCGGCGATCATCTCGCAGGTGGCCGCGAGCACCTCTTCGCGACGTTGGGCCTGCACGCTCGGACGCGGGCTCATGGTGCCGCGTTCCCTGCCATGTGGCGCGACGGTAGCAGCCACCCCTTCGAAGCCGCACCTCCCCGTGGAGTTATTGACCCGTCCGTCAGTTTTCCACTACCGTGGTGACATGTCACCCGCTGCGCATGCCCGCGAATTCGTCGAGACAGTCGTCCAGACCTCCCTGGAAAAGTGGGACGCCGAACCCCGATACCCGCGTGAGGCGGTTGCGGCGTCAGGACTTACCGGGCTCTTTGTCGCCCCCGAGCGCGGCGGCCTAGGCCTTTCCTACGCAGAGGCTGTTGAGGTCTTCGAGGAACTCGGGCGAGGCGACGGATCGCTGGCCTTCTCTATGTCTATGCACAACGCCGTTGCCGCGGCGGTCAATGGGGCGGGTACCGGCGAAGTGCTCGAACGCTGGGGGCCCCCTCTCGCAAGTGGCAATGCTCTGGGGTGCTTCAGTCTCACCGAGCCCCAGTCCGGAACCGACGCCACGACCATGTTCACCCGCGGCACGCCGGATGGTGATTCCTGGCGACTTTCCGGGCGCAAGGCGTGGGTCACCCTCGGGGGAGTGGCCGACGTCTACGCCGTAGTGGCCAAGACCGGTGACGCTCCTGGCCACAAGGACGTCGCGATGTTCGTCGTCGACGGCTCGGCGCCCGGGGTGTCCTTTACCGAGCCCTATCGCAAGGCGGCCTCTGACTTCCTGCCGATCACCGACATGATTCTCGATGATGCTCCAGCTCATATGCTTGTGCCTCCGGGTGTCGGCATGCGCGCCGCCCTGGCGGCCATTGACGTGGCTCGATTCGACATCGCGGCCATCAGTTGCGGCATGCTGGCCGACGCCCTGGACACCGCGGTCGCATACGCGGCCAAGCGGGAGACGTTTGGTAAACCGTTGCTCCACCACCAAGGGCTCACGTGGATGCTCGCCGACGTGGCAACCGACTTGGCGGCCTCCCGCGCCCTGGTGCGTAAGGCCGCACAGGACATCGGCTCCGACGCGGGCCCGGTCTCGATTGCTCACGCGAAGCGCTTCGCTCCGGACGCGGCCTTGCGTGGATCCATCGTGTGCAGCGAGGTGCTCGGTGCCTATGGATGGCTACTCGACCATCCGATCGCGCGCATCATTGCCGTTGCCAAGATGATGACAGTGGTGGACGGCACCGCCGAGGTCCAGCGCATGGTTATCGGTCGGTCCCTAGAGGCAGGTACGCGCTAGTCGCAGGTGAGGAGTTCACACGTTGACTAGCTTCCCCCCGTCCATGGTGCGCAACTACGCGGACTCCCATGACGTCATACCGGTCAGCACCAAGCGATTTTCTGCATCTCCCTGGTTCGGCAAATACCGAACCGACCGCACCGTCCTCGGCATCTACAGCGGGCGCCTCTACCCCCTGTCTCTGGGCGATGATCCGATCGAGGACTACTGGCACCTTCGACGGCACGTCACGTGCTTCGACGTCCCGGAGCACCCCGTAGAGGTCAGCGGGCCCGATGCCGTGCGCTTGTTGGACCTCCTTCTGGCGCGCGACGTTACCAAGGTCCCCGCGGGCCGGGCGCGCTACGCCCTTGCCTGCGATGATCTCGGCGGAATCCTCATGGACGGCGTGCTCATCCGCTGGTCTGCGGACCGCTTCTGGTACGTCATGGCTGATGGCGACTTCCTTGGGTGGATGCGTGCCCACGCTCGCGGGCTTGACGTGGAGGTGCGTGATCCTGATGTCTGGGTACTCCAGATCCAGGGCCCGCGTTCCCTTGATGTGCTCCGAGCGGCGGCAGGACCTATGGAACCCGAGCCGTTTCCCTATTTTGCTGCGGCAACGACGCACATCGGCGGACAGCAGGTGGCCGTTACGCGCACGGGCTGGACCGGCGAACTCGGATTCGAGGTGTACGCCGGCCCGGATATTGACCGCGATGCCCTGTGGGATGCCCTCATCGTGGCAGGTGCGCCAAGCCAAATGCGCGTGTCCAGCCTGGAGTGCATGGGCATCCGACGCATTGAGGCGGGCATCCTCGACAACGGCACCGACATGGATTGCGCCGCAACTCCCTACGCCGTCGGGCTGGGGGCCTTCGTCGACCTGGACAAGCCGGACTTCATCGGCCGCTCGGCGCTAGTCAAGGCTGACCGGCGCAGGCGCCTCTTCGGCATCAGTGGCGACGTGACACCTGTGCCGGGCGCGACGGTGCTCAGCGGCACCGAGGCAATCGGAGTGGTGAAGGCAGGTGCCTGGTCGCCGTCCACCCACACGGGCATCGGCTACGCCTTGTTCCACCACCCGGGCGCATGGGTCGGTGAAGCGGTCGAGGCGAGTGACACCCGTGGCAGTTTTGTGGTGGTCGAACCACCATTCGTGGATCCAGAGAAACGCCTGGCCCGGGGCCTCCCACTCGACCCGGAATCTGGTTGATGTCAGTCGCCCTCAAGACGGCCATTGACGCCTGGCATGCCAAGTATGTCGAGGGGGGCCTGCTCCCGTGTGCGCTCACCCTCATTATGCAAGAGGGGGAAGTCCTCGCACTGCGAACCGCGGGCACGGCAGATGTCGATCGCGGCATTGCGTGCAGGAGGGAGACGGTCTTCCGGATCTTCTCGATGACCAAGCCTGTCACGGCAGCGGCTGCCATGTCGATGGTCGATGAGGGGCTCGTGAGTCTTGATGACCTCGTGAGCGACTACATCCCGTCCTTCGTGGACTTGACCGTCAACTCAAGTGCAGACCCCGCGCGGCTCGAGCCACGTCCTGCCCGGCGTCCCATGACGATCAGGCATCTGCTCACCCACACGTCCGGACTCACATACGGCGGCGAGCCCGGAGTTGTCCCGGGCCTCTATGACCAAAAGGCGACGAATTTCGGGGCAGACGATGGACCGCTCGCCCAGGTCGTCGATCGCCTGGCCGCGATTCCCCTGCTCTTCGATCCGGGCGAACGATGGCATTACTCAGTGTCGATGGATGTCCTCGGGCGCGTACTCGAGGTTGTTGACGATGAGCCCCTCGACAGGGTCCTGACGCGCCGAGTCACCGATCCCGTCGGGATGGCCGACACGGTCTTCCGAGTCGAGGAGCGGCACCTGCCGCGTCTGGCCGGACTTTATGAATGCACCACCACGGGGTTTGCTGCGGTCTCTCCGGACGCGGGCTATCCCGGAGAGGGGCCCACGACGACCTTGTCCGGGGGCGCGGGACTGCTGTCAACCGCAGAGGACTACGCCAGGTTTGCGGAGATGCTGCGTCGCGGCGGTGAAATCGACGGTCAGAGAGTCCTGTCCACTTCATCGGTCGAGGCCATGAAGCGCAATCAACTTGCCGGTGACATTGCCTCGTGCGGCGAGCCGACGTTTTCGGAAACGGCCACACGGGGGGTTGGCTTCGGCCTGGGTGGCTCTGTCGTGATTGACCCGACGGTGACCGAATGGCCTTCGGTGTTGGGTGAGTACGCCTGGGGCGGTTACGCGAGCACCGCATTCCTCGTCGATCCGGTGCGTCAGTGCGTCGCTGTCTTCCTCACTCAGCTGATCCCCTCTAGCCGCTACCCCGGAATTCGGAAGGGGCTCAGGGACATCATTGCTCGTTTCGTGCCACCCTTGCATTGACACAAGACCAGGGGGATTCACGCCCTACGTGCTGCCACCTCGTTCCACCCCGATTCGCCACTGGATGGCCTCACTGTCGGGGACTTTCCGGGCCCGAGGAGCGCGATGGCTGGGTGCGTGTGCGCGTCAAGGCGGCGAGCTTGAACCACCATGATCTGCGGAGTCTGCGCGGTGTAGGGCTGGCGGTCGACCGCCTCCCGATGATCCTGGGCCGCGATGCCGCGGGATGGCTACTCGCGCGAGTCGGCAGAAATGTGGCGCCGCTGGCGAACGAGCAGAACGACAAGGGCGACGATGACGATCACGCCAAGGCCGAAGGCGGCTGCCAGCGCCGTTGGGACCGAGGAGCCCCCGGTCTTGGGTGCGTCCGCGGGAGGACCCGCGGCCTGGGTCGAACCTTCGATCTCTGCGGCCGCGGCCTCTGCAGATGCGGGGGTCAGGCCATCCCATGTCCACGTGCCGTATTGGAAGAGCAGCGCGCCGTTGTCCGCAGGTTGAGGAACGAAACCCCCGAAGCGGTCGGAGCGGTATGCCGTCAGTTGATTAGGATAAAACAGAACGAGGTAGGGCATGTCGTCGATGAGGATCTGCTGCATCTGCTGGACAACTTGGGCGCGTCGTTCGGGGTCGGTCTCTGCTGATTGCTCGAGCCACAGCTCGTCATACGCGGGGTTGCAGTAAAACGAATCTGAAAGCGTCGAGTAGATCGCGTCACCGTCCTTGTAGGACCGGTTAGCGCACGTCATAGCTGACAGCATGTAATTGGGGTCTGGTTCGACGCCCCACCCCCACTCGTACAGGTCGTAGTTGCCCTCCCCGTACTTAGAGATGATCGCGTCTGTGCTCACCATGCTCGTGTTCAGTTCCACTCCGACTTCGGCAAAGTACTGCTTGAGGAATTCCAGTATGGATGTCGAATCCGCGTCTGAGTCCGCGCGACCAAACATCCGGAAACTCAGGCGGTTGCCCTTCTGGTCCACCCGAATTCCGTCGGGTCCTAGCGTGTAGCCCGCCTCGTCGAGAATCTGCCGAGCGCGATCGGGGTCGTAGTCCACCAAGTCGGCCCCCGGAAGGTGAAGCCTAGAGTAGATCGGCGGAATGATGGTGCTGCCCGGCTCACCCAGGCCCTGGAGGATTCGATCGACCATGGCCTGCCGGTCAATGGACAGGCTCAATGCTTGGCGAATGCGAGAGTCGATGAGGAGTTCATTGCCGTCGCCGATAGGGGTCCCATCGACGAGCGCGGCTCCGGTATTGAAAGCTACATGGTTGAAGTAGGTGTTGGTGGAGGCCACGGTTGTGATGCCAGGCAGATCCTTGAGGCTCTCCCAGACGGGCGCAGTGAGGTCGGTGGCAGCGTCGATCTCCCCGCTCTGCAAGGCAAGACCCAGAGCGTCCGCGTTGTTGTAGATGCGCCAGATGACTTCGCGTACGGCGGGTTCGCCTCGGAAGTAGTTCCGATTCGCGGTGAATCTGATGAACTGCCCTGGGCGCCGCTCAACCATGAGGAATGGGCCCGACCCGACAATCGGATCCCCGGGTGTGCCCTCATTTGCGAAGGTCTTGACTTCTTTGCGGTCGACGGACTGCCAGATGTGCTCTGGAAGGATGTAGACGTAGAGGCTCTGCATGATGGGCGACGGCTTGTCGACCAGTATGCGCACAGTCAAGTCATCGATGACCTCGACTGACTCGATGCTTTCTGTGTATGCGTAGTAGTTGACTGCCTCTTGCTTGCCATTGAGAATGCGATCAAAGGTGAACTTGACATCTCTTGCCGTGATGGGGACACCGTCTGACCACAGCATGCCCGGTCGGATGGTGTAGGTCCACGAGAGCTGATCGGCCGATTCCTCCCACGATTCCGCTAGGCCCGGTACGATGGAGAGGTCGTCGGCTGAGTACTGCGTCAGGGTGAGGTATTCCATCTGGAAGATCTCATAGGCGCTCCCGCTGTAACCGACAAATGGATTCGCTGAGTCGATGTCACCGAGCATGCCGAGAGTGAAGACCGCCTCCTCCGCGTCTTCGGCGGACGCTGGTGACGCGACCGCCGCAAGGCCGAGAGTTAGGAAGACCACAAGCACCAGTCGATACATCCGCATGGAACCCCAGGTAGTCTATCTGACGAGTCAGTTGATTATGGATTTTGTTGTGTCGGAAGTCAATGCCCTCCCGAACACCGTCGTCTTTCTGCACGGCTACTGCACACCGGGCGCGCCGAGTGATCGTGAGCTTGAGCATGCCGCCATAAGGGCGGGAGTGCAGGTGACGGTCATCTCGCCCGTCGCACCGTCGGGACCGGAGCGCGTCGATCCGTTCAACCCAACGGGGCAACCGAGTTGGTTTCGGTATTCCACCGACCTCACAGCGACCGTCCCGCAGCGTCCTGATGATCCCCACGCCACGGACGTGCACGACATGCTCTACGCCCAGGGGGGACTGGTGTCCCTCCTGCAGGACGTCGTGGCCGAGCGTGGATCCGATTCCGTGATTCTCGTAGGAGAGTCCCAGGGCGGGGTCATGGCCGGCTTCCTTGCACTCGCTTGGGCGCACCTCCACCCGGACTCCGCCCTTCGGGCAATCGGTCTCGTGCGAACGGCCGTGCATCCGTGGACCTGGCAAGACCTGTCACAGGTTGGACCCGGGCGGTCCTGGCCGACGGGAGAGGGCGCAATCCCGCCGCCGATGACGTCACGGATTGCGATTGTTCTCGGCGAAAATGACGCAGTCTTCCGACCATACGCATCCCTGTATGCTGTCGGGCCCTTGCTCGAGACCAATCCCGCGATGCCTCCTGGCCTCATCGGAATGCCCACGGCGGCATCGGGCCGAGTTCGTGTGCGGGTGCTGCCCGGGGTGGATCATGATGGCGCGACAGAGCAGGTCTTCACGACGCTGTTTCAGGAGTTGACGACGTGATTCGGGGCGGTCCAAATACGGACGCTTTATCGGATGAAACGATCACGGACCGACCTCCCGGAACTCGCATCCCTCGATGTGGTCGTTGACCACCCCGATCGCCTGGAGTGCGGCATAGGCTGTTGTTGGCCCGAGGAAGCGCCAGCCACGCCGCTTGAGGTCCTGGGCGAGTGCGATGGCCTCCGCTGACGTCGTCGGGATGTCCTCCTGGGTCCTGGGTACTCCGACCGTCGTGGTCGCGCACGCCCAAACACGGGCATCGAGTACGTCGTCGCCGTCGGCACCCTGCCAGTCGCTCAGCACGCGAGCGTTGGCGATGACCGCCTCGATCTTGCCGCGATGGCGCACGATCCCCGCGTCCGCGAGGAGTCGCTGCACGTCGGAACCCTCGTACGCGGCAATCGCCTCGACGTCGAAGCGGTCGAACGCCGCTCGGAAGGCCTCGCGCTTGCGCAGGATCGTCAGCCACGACAGGCCGGACTGGAAGCTCTCGAGGCTCAGGCGCTCGAAGATCGCCCGGTCGCCGCGCAGCGGGCGTCCCCACTCCTCGTCGTGGTAGTGGCGCATGTCCTCCGGGGACTCGCCCCAGGGACACCGGCGGGCAGCGAGCACGCCTACCGCACGGATTTGATGGGAATGATCGCGAGCGCACCCAGGACGACGATGGCCGCGGTCACGCCGTAGAGCACGGGATACCCGCCGAGCGCGGTGACCAGCGGCGCGGCGATGACCGGGGCCAGCACCTGCGGCGCGCTGTTGGCGATGTTGATGACGCCCAGGTCGCGAGCGCGGTCCTCCGCGTTAGGCAGGACCTGGGTGATGAGTGCCTGGTCGACGGCGAGGTAGACGCCGTAGCCGAGGCCGAGGATGAGAGCGGCCACCATGGCCATCTGGAGAGTGGTCGTGCCGATGAGCAGCAGGGCGGCGATCGCCATGATGAGCGTCGCGACGATAACGAAGATCTTGCGGCGCCCGCTGCGATCCGACAGCAGTCCGCCGACCACGGCGGTGAGGACCGTGCCGAGCGCGTAAAGGCCCACGAGCAGCGTCTGGCCCTGGCCAGCGGCGGTTTCCTCGAGTCCCACGCGGTCCTGCAGGAAGAACAGCAGGTAGAGGGTGGCCATCGCCGAGCCGAGCGACACGAGGAAGCGGGCTAGCCAGGCCCAGGCGAAGTCCGGGTGCCTGCGCGGGGATACCCAGAAGCCGCGCAGGAACTCGCCGAGGTGGAACGGCGGCCGGTCGGCGCGCGGAAGCGGCGGATCCTTGAGCACCAGCACGAAGGGGATGACCAGCACGAAGGCGAGCACGGCCGTCAGGTAGGTGCCGGGCATGAGTCCGAGGACGACGAAGGTGACGAGTGCGACGCCAACCACGATGCCGAGGGTCTGGCTGAGGCCCACCCAGCCTGAGGCGACACCACGCTGCGCCACCGGCACCTGGTCGGGGATCGTCGCGGTGAGTCCGGCGTACGACGCGTTGATCGCCGACTGTCCGAGGCCCCAGAAAACGGCGAGGCCGACGACGCTGCTCTGCGTCGACAGCAGTGCGATGGCGATGGCGCCGAAGAAGGCACCGAGGAGCAGCCACGGGCGGCGTCGTCCGAAGCGCGATGTCGTGCGATCGGATAGCGCACCGGCGAGCGGGTTGGCGATGATCGCGACGAAGGCGCCGACACCCGTCACCACGGCCAGCGCCGCCTCCTTGCCGTCGGCCCCCGCGATGTCCTCCGAGAACCGCGGCAGGAGGTTTTGGATCGGGGTGAAGAAGGCGAGCCAGATGCCGAGGTTGGCCAGTGCGAGCGTGGCCAGGAACGTCGCGCGCACCCGCACCGTGGGCTCGGTCAGGGCAGCAGTGGGCACGGGAGGGGCGGTCATGGCATCACCTCGGCTTGTCGGCCGGCCGCGGAGCCGGTGGCGATCTGGCGGAACCACTCGAAGGAGTCCTTGGGGGTGCGCACCTGAGTGTCCGGGTCGACGTAGACCAGGCCGAAGCGCTGGTCGAAGCCCTCGGCCCATTCGAAGTTGTCGGTGAAGGTCCAGCAGAAGTAGCCGCGGACGTCGACCCCGGCCTGCATGGCGTCATGGAGCCCGCGCAGGTGCCGGTCGACGTAGGCGATGCGGAAGATGTCGCGGATGCGGCCGTCGGCATCGATGGTGTCGGGTATCGACGTGCCGTTCTCGGTGATGTAGATCGGCGGGAGCACGTCGCCGTAGCGCTCCTTCAGTCCGACCAGAAGGTCAGTGAGTGCCTGGGGTACGACGGGCCAGTCGAAGCCGGTGCGGGGCACGCCCTCGATGGGCACCAACTCGAAGCCCATGGGGTTGTCGGCTCCAGGCGCCTTGACCTGCTGCGGGTTGTAGAAGTTCACCCCGAGGATGTCGATGGGTGTCGCGATGATCTCGGCGTCTCCGGGGCGCACGACGCTGAAGTCCGAGCCGGGGTACGTCGCCTCCGGGTCTACCGGCTGGCGCCCGAGCAGGATGGGTTCGAGCCACTGGCGGTTGTAGATCGAGTCGAGCTTCTCGGCCGCCGCGCGATCGGCGGCTGAATCGGTCAGCGGCCACACAGGGGAGAGGTTCTGCGTGATACCGACGGTGCCGCGGACCCCGGCATCACGCAGTGCCCGCACGGCCAGCCCGTGGGCAAGCAGCAGGTGGTGCACGACAGCCCACACGCCCAGGAACATCGTGCGGCCTGGGGCGTGCACGCCGAAGGAGTGCCCGAAGGACGTCAGCACGAAGGGCTCGTTGAGCGTGATCCAGCCGATGACGCGATCGCCGAGCCGCTCGCCCATCAGCGCGGCGTACTCGGCGAAGGCCTCCGCCGTGGCGCGGTTGGTCCAGCCGCCCTCGTCCTCGAGCGCCTGGGGCAGGTCCCAGTGGTGCAGGGTCACGTAGGGTGCGATGCCGCGCGCGAGCAGGCCATCGACCAGGCGATCGTAGAAGTCGATGCCGGCAGGGTTCACCGGGCCGAGGCCCGTGGGCAGCACACGTGACCAGGCCACCGAGAAGCGGTGCGCGTTGACGCCGAGATGCGCCATGAGATCGAGGTCGGACTCCCAGCGGTGGTAGAAGTCGCACGCCACGTCGCCGGTCTGGCCGCCGGTCACGCGCCCGGGCTGGTGCGTGAACGTGTCCCAGGTCGAGGGCCCCTTGCCATCCTCGTCCCACGCCCCCTCGATCTGGTAGGCCGCGGTGGCGGTGCCCCAGGTGAAGTCGGCCGGGAAGGCGGGGAAGGGCTCGGTGGAGGGCAGCAACTCCATCGCCGTATTGCACCACCGATCCCGTGCCGGGGGAGGGCTTATCGGCCTAGCCGTCGCGCCGCGCTCCCGCGGCCGGTGCGACCTCGCGAACGCTGGCCCCGGGGACCTGACCGCACGCGCTGGACGACGTCGATCAACGCCCGCACGATCAGGAGCACGCGATCGGAGTCGAGATCGGCGAGACGCAAGTCGTGCTGGCTCGTGAAGCAGACGACCTCACATCGACCGAATCCCGGGCGTCGATCAGAGGATAGATCGCCGACGGCGTCCGGTGTCAGCGACGGAAAGCGGTTGTCGAAGACGGCGACCTCGTAGTCGTCCTCGGGGACCTCCGTCGGATTGCCAGGCCTGCACGCGCAGAGCGGGCAGCCCGTGGCCTGCGTCGGGAGGAAGGTGCGGTCCTGGCGGTGCCCGGCGACGATGACCCACTCGCCGGTGAGTCGTCGCGTCGCAACTCGGAGGTCGCAGCGACCGGATCGAGCGGTCGCTGATCGACCCGCGTGCGCTCAGGCGCCCCCGGACGGTCGTGGTAGGTCAGCGCCCGCCCGTCGGCCAGACCTGCCGCAGGACGGCGAAACTCCGGCCACGCGGGCATGGCCGAACTCCACGAGCCGGTCGCCCACCAACGTCAGCGTCGAGATCACGCCGGAGGGACTCGACCTCCTCGCCGAGGCGGCGCCGGTGATCTTGGACCAGGTCTAGCAGCGGTTCTGGTCGCGGCTCACTGACCGCGAGCGCGACACTCCGGTCCCGAGGCGAGGGCCTTGCCGCCGTATCCGCCCACCCCGAGGCGGAAGGTCGTGAACTCGCTGACCGGGGCGGCCGATGCGGCGCCGCTGACGGAGGCGACGAGCGCCGCCGAGATGAGAGCGGCTGCTGCGAGCACGAGGCGAGGTCTCCCCACGCGCTGCGACAATGATCGGGCGGAGGTGCGCATGGTGCTCCATCGCTAGTGCCCGCGGGCAACCCAGTCATCGTATGCCGAGGATTCGCTGCCGATCGTGGTCTCGTCGCCGTGGCCCGTGAGTACGCGCGTATCTGCCGGGAGGGTCAGCAGGCGCTCTCGGATGGAGTCGAGGATGGTGGGGAAGTCGCTGTAGGAGCGTCCGGTGGCCCCGGGACCGCCGTGGAAGAGCGTGTCACCGCTCAGGAGTACCCCAGGGTCGGGCACGTAGATGCACACGCCACCCGGGGAGTGCCCCGGCGTGTGGATGATCTGAGCCTGGGTCCCGGCGATCGTGATGACGTCTCCGTCCGCGAGCGGGGTGAAGGCGATTCCGGCATTGACGACCTCCCACAGCATGGTGTCTGCCGGGTGGAGGTAGACGGGGGCCTGTGTCTCGGACAGAAGATCCTGCACGGCATTCACATGATCGTTGTGCGAGTGGGTGCACACGATGCCGACCACACGACGGCCTGCCACCGCTTCGAGGATGGTGGCGGCATCATGCGCGGCGTCGACGACGAGGACTTCCTCATCGTCGCCCACGAGCCAGACGTTGTTGTCGACCTCGAAGTCCTGACCGTCGAGGCTGAAGATTCCGCTGGTGACGACACGGTCGACCCGCACGCTCACGAGTCGAACACCACGACGCTGCGCAGCACGTCTCCTTGGTGCATCTTGTCGAAGGCGGCCTCGACGTCGTCTATGCCGATCTTCGCCGAGACGAAGTCGCCGAGGGGGAGTCGTCCCTGGAGGTAGAGGTCGATGAGCATCGGGAAGTCGCGTGAGGGCAGGCAGTCGCCGTACCAGCTCGACTTCAGTGCCCCACCACGGCCGAAGTACTCGATGAGCGGCAGGTCCAGGCGCATGTCGGGCTCAGGGACGCCCACCAGGACGACGGTGCCGGCAAGGTCGCGGGCGAAGAACGCCTGCTCGTAGGCGTCGGGTCGCCCGATGGCCTCGATGACGACGTCGGCGCCGAATCCGTCGGTGGCCTCGCGGATGGCTCCGACGGCGTCGGTGGTGCGGGAGTTGACGGTGTGGGTGGCGCCGAACTTCTTGGCGAGCTGTAGTTTCCGGTCGTCGATGTCGACTGCGATGATCGTCCGTGCGCCCGCAAGCCGTGCGCCGGCGATGGCAGCATCACCCACGCCACCGCAGCCGATCACAGCGACCGAGTCCCCCCGAGTCACGTTTCCCGTATTGATCGCCGCACCGAGGCCGGCCATGACGCCGCAGCCGAGGAGGCCTGCGACCTCCGGCGGTGCCGCGGGATCGACCTTGGTGCATTGTCCTGCGGCGACGAGTGTCATCTCGGCGAAGGCTCCGATGCCCAGTGCGGGGGAGAGTTCGGTGCCATCGAGCAGGGTCATCTTCTGCGTGGCGTTGTGGGTGTTGAAGCAGTACCAGGGGCGGCCACGCAGGCAGGCGCGGCACTGTCCGCAGACCGCGCGCCAGTTGAGGATGGCGTAGTCGCCGGGAGCCACGTCGGTGACATCCGGTCCGACCGACTCGACGATGCCGGCCGCCTCGTGCCCGAGAAGGAAGGGGAAGTTGTCGTTGATCGCACCCTGCCGGTAGTGCAGGTCGGTGTGGCACACGCCGCAGGCGAGTAGCTTCACGCGAGCTTCCCCGGGACCGGGGTCGGGGACGATGATCGTCTCGAGGGTCACGGGGGAGTCCTTCTCCCGTGCGATGACGCCCTGGACCTGCACGGCCATGTCTGACTCCTTCTGCCACGGGTGTGCGGACTTGCGAAGGCTAGCGCTCCGGCGGATTCCCAAAGGTGGAGTCCCCGGGGGGAGCTCATCGCCTTCGACATGAATGATGACAGGTCCGAGGAGACCAGGATGCGACGCAAGTGGCGGGGCGCCGCTGCGCCCCTCCCTCGCCGACATGGCCGTCAGGCAGCCGAGTCGCCCCAGGGTGTGATCTTCTCCAACTGCGGTTTCAGCTCGCGCATGGCAGCCTAGATGTTCCGCCTGTGCTCGCAGCCACTAACCGGCCGTAAGTCCGAAGAATCGGCACAGACGCAGATCGGCATCCGCCGTGACCGATCGCTTCCCACTGACGATGTCGCCGATGCGCGCAGCAGGCACACCGATTTCCTTGGCTAACCGGTACCGGGACAGACCCAAGGGGGCCATGAACTCCTCCCACAGCAACTCCCCCGGGGTCACCGGATTCACCAGCACAGTTCGCTTCGCCATCTCCCGCACCTCCCCTTCTAGTGGTAGGCCACCATCTCGAGGTCCGCCGGCCCGGCCTGCGTCCACCTGAAACAGACCCGCCACTGATCATTGATCCGGATGCTGAACTGACCCTTGCGGCTTCCCCTGAGCGCCTCCAGCCGATTGCCCGGAGGAACCTTCAGGTCATCCAGCCGGCCGGCGATCTCCAACTGCCTTAACTTGCGACGAGCGACCGCCTCGATCCCGACGAAACCACGGACGCGCTGACCGGAGGCCAGGTGCTCGGTTGCACGATCGGCAAACGAGACGATCGTCTGGAAATGGCAACGCTTCGCGTTACTAGTCGCAAGAGCCGCAGGCTCTCCCGCATGACGAAGGGCCCCTGATCTCTCAGGGACCCTCGGTCGTACGAACGTTCATTTGGCCAAACGTTCAATCACGTAGCGGGGGCAGGATTTGAACCTGCGACCTCTGGGTTATGAGCCCAGCGAGCTACCGAGCTGCTCCACCCCGCGCTGACCTTGCGGCTTCGGCAAGGATACGACGGGCCCGTGCCCGGGGCCATGCCCGGGTCCCGGGTAGCCTGCGGCCATGGCGCGGGAGGCGAGGATCACGGTCGCCGTGCGGTGGGCCGATCTGGACGCCCTGGGCCACGTCAACAACGCAACCTTCCTCACCTACCTGGAGGAGTGCCGCGATCAGTTCATGCGCGAGGCCCTCGGCGATGTCTTCCTCGACATGGTCATCGTGCGCGTGGAGATCGACTACCGGGCGGAGATCCCCGCAGGGATCCAGGCCGTCGACGTGTCCTGTGCCCTGGAGTCGCTAGGCACCTCCAGCCTGCGCACGCGCGAACGGATCATGCTGCCCGACGGCACCGTCGCTGCCGAATCCGTCACGGTTGCCGTCGTCCGCGATCGCGAGTCGAAGTCATCACGACCCTGGAGCGACGCCGAGCGCTCGTGCCTGTCGGATCCGTGAACGTCTGTTCATCGTCGAGGAAAGGACTCACGCAGTGATCGAGGCAGGTCAGCGTGTGCTTGTCACCGGTGGCGCATAGGGCATCGGTGGTGCCATCGCGGCTGCTCGCCCAAGGGCTGGGCGTGCGGGCACTGCGTGACGCCGGGGTCAGCGGCATGCCCTTGGCGTCGACGGTCTTGGCGGCATGGGTCTTGCCAGTGTCCTATGAGGAGGAAAAAGCGGAAATCAGATGAAGAGGTTGATGTCGGACTTCGCCATCTTCTGAAGGGCGGTCGCCGCACCCACGGGCTCGCCGAGGCCGTCGACCATCTGCTCGGGCTTGATGCCTAGGAGGTCCATGGTCATCTGGCAGGGCCAGAGGTTGACGCTCATCTCCTTGCAGATCTCGAAGAGGTCTTCGGGTGGGAGGAGCTTGTTTTTGCCGGCGACCCTGCGCATCATCCACGCACCGGACCCGCCCATGTTGAGCTTAGAGAGCTTGGCCTTCTTGAAGCCGGGCGCGTTCATACCCGCCAGGGCCTTGGTCATGGCGTCGTAGCCGGTGATGCGCACGTCTTCCTTAACCAGAGGGAAGAGTCCCCAGAAGGTGAAGAAGACGGTGACGTCCATGCCCGATGCTGCGCCCGTCGACGCCAGGATGAAGGTCGGCCAGAGCCTGTCGAGGTCACCGCTCCAGGCGATGATCGTCATGGACTCGGGGGTGTCAAGCGAGTCGTCCGTGCTCATGGGTACTCCTCAGGTGATGTGGTGCGTGAGACGCTACGGTCCCCGGGCAACCTAGGCAACAACAGACACAGGCGGTCCAAATGGCCCCCTGATGGGCGTGTTACGCGCCCGCTTGCGACTGTGGGAGGATGCTAACGATTCCCTGGATGCAGAAGGAGCTTGAATGAAGAAATCGCTAACCCTCGCGTCGGCGGCCGCCGTCGCCGGCCTCACCCTCGCCCTAGTGCCGGCGCTGCCGGCAGCCGCGGCAGATCCTGTGCCGTGCCAGCAGATGGGCGGCAACATCATGGTCCTCAATGTCTCCACGCCCACCTGCACGCTGCTCTACACAGCTGGCGCAGCGTCGATTCTGCTGCCCGACGACGCCCCTAAGGTGGTCTACGGCGTCGTCAACATGGTGAGCCCCGGAGTTGCTCCCAAGACCCTGACCACTCAGAACGGCAAGGTCTACGACCTCAACCCCACCGAGGGCAAGCGCTGGCTCTCCGTCGGCCCGATCAAGGCGTCGCAGATGATCGTGACGGCCGTGATCGTCAACAACAAGATCGGCAAGACCTATCCCTACCTGTTCATCACGGACGACGCGATCACCGACCGCTTCGCAGGCGAGACCTTCATTGGCAAGACCAACAATGACAAGGGTTCGAAGAAGAAGATCAGCATCTGGACCCGCATCGACTGGGCCGGCGGCTTGTCGGACAACGGCGGCCTGCGTGGTGTCATCTCCAACTACAAGCAGAACGTCCTGGAGCAGGGTGAGTGCAAGCCCGCGATGGTCAAGCAGCACATCGACATGGTCAAACAGCGCTTCGGCCAGAAGGGCAAGCTCGAGATGAACTGGAAGCCGGGCATCTACCAGGGCCAGGACTCCCTGCTGACCATCAGCACCGAGACGCCTTCGGTCTTCGAGCGGCCCGCTCCCACCGCCCTGCTGCTCACGCAGAAGGTGTGGAAGCCGATCAGCAAGGGCAAGATGAACTTCACGCTGGCGGGCTCGGATACCGGCCTCGCGAAGATCCTCATCAACACGATCCGCAAGGACAGTGCGGCGAAGAAGTGCTCGCTCTCATAGCGGCGTACTGACGAAAGGCGCCTGCTGCGCATTGCGCAACCGCGTGACGGCCCCTTGGCGAACGGCGAAGTCGCCGATCGTCAGGGGGCTGTCGCCGTCCTTTCCTGCAGCTAGGCCGGCTCGCCCTTGAGTCGACGCACGCGAGTGAGCAGGTCGGTGAGTGCGTCGAGATCACGCCTTGCCTGGCCGAGGTCCTCAAAGACATCCCCATTAATCGCTCCCGTCACTCGTTGGGCCGTGCGGCGCCCAGCAGGCGTGATGCGGGCCAGCACCGTGCGCTTGGCCGGTGAGCTCGTCGACGATGTAGCAGCCCTGAGGGGGAGTATCGGTGCTCGCCAGCCCCCACTCCCGGTTGACGATGAGCTGGATGGCCAGGGCACGGCGCACGGACTCGTCGGTCGGCGTGGAGACGGCCTCGTCGTAGGCGTTGGTGTGAAGGGAGTCGCAGTTGTCGTAGTCGGCGCAGCGCCTGCAGGGTCGTCCGAATGTCGTTGAACGACATCCCCTGCGCGTGAAGGGATCGGCCCGACGTCTGGATGTGGTACCTCAGGCGCTGCGCGCGATCACCGGCCCCGTAGCAGTCGCGGAGCGCGATCGCCCACAGACGTCGAGACACCCGGCCAAGCACCGCGTATTCGGCATCCATGCCGTTGGACAAGAAAAACGAGAAGTGGGATGCGAAGTCGTCGACCTCCATCCCATTAGCAAGGTCTAGGCGGCGCCCGTCAGGTCGGCAAGGGTGAGCACCCGATCGGCCACCAGATCAGCCTCCACCCGGTCATGGGTGACGTGGACGGCGGGAATCCCCTGGGCGTGGAGGAGGTTGCGCACGTCGACGCCCAGTCGGTCGCGCAGGTCGCGGTCGAGAGCGCCGAAGGGCTCGTCGAGGAGCAGCAGTCGGGGACGCGGGGCGAGGGCTCGAGCGAGGGCGACTCGCTGAGCTTCTCCGCCGGACAAAGTGGCGACGTCACGCTGTCCGAAGCCGGGCAGCCCCACAAGCTCGAGGAGTTGCGCGACGCGGGCGCTGCGCTGCCCCGGGGATTGGTCTCGCAGGCCGAAGGACACGTTGCCCTCGACGTCTCGATGCGGGAAGAGCAGCGGATCTTGGAAGACTAGGCCGATGCGCCGCAGGTGAGCCGGGGTGCGGGTGATGTCAACGCCATCCCAGCTGATCGTGCCGGACTCGGGTGCCTGCACGCCCGCGATGCAGCGCAGGAGCGAACTCTTACCCGACCCGCTGGGCCCGAGTAGTGCAACGATCTCGCCGGGGGAGACGCTCAGGTGCACATGGTCGAGCAGTGTGGCGCCGTCGTAGTCGATGCGCAGGTCGGTGACGCGCGGCCCTTCTTCGGGAATCACCAGCCACCCCCTCGCCGCGGGCGCAGGCGCTCACCGGCGACGACGACGATGAGCGTCATGGCCACGAGGATGACGGATAGGGCCGCCGCCTGTCCGATATTGGCCTCGCCGGGGCGCCCGAGCAGTCGCACCACCTGCACGGGAATCGTCGGGGTGTCCAGGCGCACCAAGAAGGCGGTGGCGCCGAACTCGCCGAGTGACACCGCGCAGGCGAGCGCGGCGGCAAGCCCGATCGCCTTGGCGGTGGCGGCGCCCTCGGTTGCCATCCAGGCGCGCACGGGGGAGGCACCCAGCGTCGCTGCGACATCGCGCATGCGCGGGTCGAACGAGCGCAGGATCGGCAGCACCACGCGCACGACGATGGGCAGGGCCACGAGCGCCTGTCCGAGCGGGACGAGGAGCCACCAGCCCCGGAGGTCGACAGGGCCACGCAGCGAGCCCAGGAGCAGACCCAGGCCGACCGTGACAGCGGAAACGCCGAGGGGGAGGGTGACGAGCGCATCGACCCAGACTCCCCGGCGTCGCGATGCCTGGATCCCGATGCAGGCGAGCAGACCGAGGCCAACGGCGACGAGTGTCGCGACGGCGGCGTATCGCAGGGACAGTTCGATCGATTGCAGCAGCGGAACGGATCGCGACGTGTCATCAGCCGGCTGCGCGACCAGCGAGTACCACTGCAGACCCCAGCTATCGCCTACGCGAAGCGAGCGGGAGACGAGCGAGGCGAGGGGAACGACGACGAGGACGGCGAGGACGTAGGTGAAGGCCGTGCACGCGATGGCCACGGCGCCACGCACGGGTTGGCGTGACTCCCCGTGCTGCAGGCGCTGGCTCACGGCAAGGCCTTCCTGCTGGCGGCTGGAGATCGCGACGGCAACGACGACCACGAGGAGTTGCAGTAGGGCCAGCGTCGCAGCGCCGGAGAGGTCGAGCCGCTGGATGGCACGCTGGTAGATCTCGACCTCAATCGTGGGAAGCGCAGGGTCGCCGAGCACGAGGATCACGCCGAACGACGTGAAGCAGAAGAGGAAGGCCAGGAGGGTGGCGGCCAGGACGGCGGGCCGGATGAGCGGCAGCGTGACGCGCCGGAATGTGGCAACCGGCGAGAGGCCGAGGGAGGCGCCGACCTGGTCGTAGCGCGGATCGACCTTCTCCCACAGGCTCGCCACCACGCGCACGACCAGGCCCACGTTGAAGAACACGTGGGCGACGACAATCGCGGCCGTCGTGCCCGGGAAGGGCAGGAGTTCGCGAAAGGCCAGTCCCACGATGACCGTCGGCAGGATGAAGGGCACGGTGATCACCGCCAGGATCGTGCGACGCAGCGGGATCGCGAGCCTGGCCACGGCGTAGGCGACGGGCAGTGCAAGGGCGAGTGACAGGGCGGTGCTGAGGAGCGCCTGCGCCGTTGTGTAGGCCACTATGCGCCACGTCGATGCCGCTGCGAGGACCTCGAGCGAGCCCGGCCCGATGCCCGATACGAGCACCATGGCGACCGGCCAGGCGACGAGAGCCACGACGAACGTCCCCGGTGCGATCGCGGCCCAGCGCAGGTGCGTCAACGAAGGACGATCTCGTTCCACTGCTCGATCCAGCCTTCGCGCCCGCTGTCGATATCGGCGGCGGGAATCTCGAGTGGTGCAGTCGGTCGTGTCACGAAGTCTGTGAATACGTCGGGGAGGGTGACTCCCTGGCGCGCCGGGAAGACGAACATGGACAGCGGGATGTCGGCTTGAACCTCGGGGGAGAGAAGCCAGTCGACGACCGTCCGCGCGGCCTCGGGCTGCGCCGCGCCGGCAAGCACCCCGGCGAACTCCACCTGGCGGTAGCAGCCGTCGGTCATGGTCGAGGTGGAGGGCGCCTCGGGCTTGGGATCGGCCGCGTAGACGATCTCGGCGGGGGGGCTGGTCGAGTAGGAGACCACGAGAGGTCGGTCGCCCTCGCCACCACCCGCGGTGAATTCGCCGAGGTAGGCCTCGGACCAGCCGTTCACGACGCGTACGTCATTGGCACGGAGCGCCTCCCAGTACGCGGGCCAGGTGTCGCCGTACCGGGCGATGGTGGCGAGCAGGAAGGCGAGCCCGGGGCTCGACGTCGCCGGATTCTGCACGATGAGCAGCCCGCGGTACTCCGGCTTGACCAGGTCGTCGAGGGATGTCGGCGCCGCGACGTCCCGCTTGGCAAACCACGCGTCGTCGATGTTGACGCACACGTCACCGTCATCGATCGCGGTGACAACTCCCTGCCCGAGTTCTGCCAGCTCGGGACGAAGTTCAGCGGAGGCGGTGCTGAGGTAGGGGACGAAGACTCCCGCGTCGATGGCCCGAGTCAGCAGGGTCGAATCGATCCCGAACAGCACGTCAGCATCAGGTTTGCCTGCGGAGAGCACCGCACGGTTGACCATCTCGCCGGCATCTCCACCCGTGACGATCTCGAGGTCGATTCCGCTGGTCGCCTCGAAGTCGGCGATCACCGAGTCGCTTAGCGCAAACGAATCGTGCGTGAGCAGCCGCACGGTCACCGGTCCGCTGCTGGATCCGCCAGGCGGCCCGGGGGGAGTGGACGAACTACAGGCGAGCGTCCCCACGGCGACCAGGACGCCGACGACACCGAGGACCTTGACCGTCAGCACCGAGCCGCTCCCTCCGCTGGCATTACCCAGATCAGGTTTCGAAGGGTCGGTGGTGGCGGCCACCCTCTCAGCCCGCCGATCCTGCGGGCTCCCCTGATGACTCCAGCATATACGTGCTGAGGGTGCCGGGCGCGCAGAGGAGTGGCAGGGTTAGGTCATGCCCAGCCTCGCCGATACGTCCGTGGTCATCGTGGGTGCCACCGGTGGGCTGGGTGCCCCCATCGCTCGACGGCTCGCGGCTGCGGGGGCACGCCTGACGCTCGTCGCGCGCGACGAGGATCGACTGCGTTCGCTCGGCATCGACGGACGCTTGGTCGCCGTCGACGTGCGCAAGGCGGCGAGTGCCGCTGGCATCGCATCCGCGGCTCGCGACGCTTATGGCGGCATCGACGGCATCGTCAACGCCGCCGGGGCAGTGGCCTTCGGCCCGCTTGACGAGTTGAGCGATGAGGTCCTCATCGAGCTCTTCACCCTTGACACGCTCGCGCCCATCCGCATGCTGCGCGCGGCCCTGCCGTCTCTGCGCGAGTCGGCGGCTGCTGGACGCGACCCGTTCGTCGTGCATGTCTCCGCCGTCGTAGCCGAGCAGCCGTTGCCGGGCATGGCTGCCTACTCCGCGGCCAAGGCTGCTCTCATGGCCTACGACGCGGCTGCAGCGCGCGAGCTGCGTCGCGAGGGCATCAGGCTCATCGATGCACGGCCCCCGCACACCGAGACGGGACTCGCCACGCGCCCGCTCGCCGGCCAGGCCCCGCGCCTGGCGGAGGGATTGTCGCCGGACGCGGTGGCCCAGCGCATCGTGGACGCGATCGCCAACGGCGACAAGGACCTGCCGAGCACATCCTTCGCCTAGCGGCGCTGGCGCAGACCCGCGATCGTGTCCATCAAGCGCTTCACCCTTGGAGGGCTTCCTCAGCCATCGTGGCGGCTGATCCTGGGATCGTGATCGCGGTACTCGCGATGACGCCAGGTGTTCTCCTCCGGTGTCGACCGGGAAAGCAGGGTCGCAAAGACCGAGCCGAACACGACCATGTGTCTCACTCCCTCGGGGGCCGGAGGCCTGGTGTGGCCGAATGCCCCGTCGCGTTGACGTCCTCGGGATCTCCGTGGACGCCTCTTAATCGTGAGGGGGCCGGGCCCTGGCACGGCGGCCAGGGGGCCGGGAGCGTGGTGCTCGTCACGGTCCCCGGACAGCGCCTCGAGCCCATCGGGAAGGTTCAATAGCGGGATGGATTGGACGTTTCGGCTCCTGGGGGCCGCGGCGGCGTTCCTCCTGCTGCTTGGCATCAGCGTGGCCGTGGCGACCGGCCCCATCGCGGCCGGCTCGCCGAACCAACCGTCAGCCCCATCCGCCGCGTCGACAACCCCGTTCCCGCAGCCGGTTCCCACGTCAGCCGAAGTGCCAGCACCGCTGCCCCTGCTCACGACCGGAGCAACCGCAGGTGTGCCCGCCTTCGTTCCCGTGGAGGAGCGGCCGGTGGCGGTGTTCCTGGGTGACTCCATTACTCGCGGAGCCACGGATCCGTCATTCGGAGTCGCCGACGAGTACTCCTGGTTCTACGGGCTCATCGACGACAGTGTCGGCGCTGTGCGCTGGGGCGGAACGGTCGCCGAGATCGGGATGACCACCTCGTGGATGGCAGACCAGGCCTACGACGCGCTGGCACTCTCGCCAGACATCCTCATCGTGCATGGGGGCACCAATGACATCTCCGGCGAGATCGACATGCCCTACCTGATCTCGAACTTCCAGCGCATCAAGGACGCCGCCGACGCCTACGGAATCCCGCTCGCGGTCTGCACCGTACCTCCCCGCGACGACCCAGCCGCTGATGCGAGAGCCATTGCCCTCAACGACGCGATCCGGGTGTGGGCCGCGCGGGAGGGCGTCATCCTTCTCGACACCGCGGCGCCCCTTCGCAATCCGGCCGGTGGATGGAAATACGGCTACTCGGCCGACGGGCTTCATCCCACCGCCGCGGCGGGCCTGCTCATGTCGCAGGCTGCCGCGGAGGCGTTACGCCGTATACCCCAGGGGGTATAGCCCCGGCACGCACTTCCACAATGACTACGCCACGGGCGGGTTGGAGCTCGCGAGCAAGCACGGAGCCGTCTACGTCGTGCCCGCGGGCTCTGAGATCCGATTCGACGCCACTCACATCGGCGACGGCGACGTCCTCGACGTGGGTATATGCGCGTCGAGGTCATGCACACGCCCGGCCAGACCCCAACCACATGTCCTACGCCGTCAGCGCCGGTAACGATCAGGTCGTGATCACAGGTGGGTCCCTCCGGTACGGCAGTGTCGGCAGGCCCGACCTCGTTTCCCACGATGCCACCGTGGCGCAGGACCATGATCAGTTGCACTCGGCCCGCAAGCTTGCCGGCATGCTCAGTGACGAGGCGGCGGTCTTCCCCACTCACGGGTTCAGCTCGTTCTGCTCGGCCGGATGGACCTGGATCGCGTCCCGCGCCGCCGTGCGGGGAGAGCGGGCAGTAGATCAGGGCATCGCATAGCCTCTCGGCGTGGTCAACGCGAATCCCACGGGACGCACCAGTGCCAAGTGGAAGGCCTACGAGCCCGATGTGCTGCCCCTGTGGGTCGCCGAGATGGACTTCCCGCTGGCTCCGGTCGTCGCCAACGCCCTGCATGATGCGATCGATCGCTCGGACACCGGCTACCGCTGGGTGGACGGGCTGCCCGAGGCGCTGGCGGGGTTCGCGCAGCGACGATTGAACTGGCAGATGGATCCCGACCGCGTCATCGTGCTCGGCGACGTACTGGCCGCGATGTCGGAGAGTCTGGGACGTCTCACTCCACCCGCGTCATCGATCGTGATCACGCCGCCGGTCTATCCTCCCTTCTTCTCCACCGTGCGCCGCGTCATCGAGCGCCCGCTCGTGGAAGTGCCGTTGCTCCGCGGACGCGATCTCGACCTAGCTGGCCTCGAAGTGGCCTTTGCGCGACCTGACGTCTCCGCGTTCCTTCTCTCAAGTCCGCACAATCCCACGGGCACGATCCACTCCCGGGAGACGCTCGAGCGCATCGCGCGCATGGCGCGAGCGCACGGGGTCACGGTCGTTGCCGACGAGGTCTGGGCACCACTGCCGCTACACGGCCGCACGGTCGTGCCCTACCTCTGCCTAGGTGAGGAACTCACCGGCCCCGATGTATCGCTGATCGCAGCGAGCAAAGCATTCAACCTGGCCGGCCTCAAGTGCGCCCAGGTCGTCGCCGGATCAGCCGAGACCGCTGCCGCCCTACGCGATCGCATACCCGTCGAGGTGACCTACTCCGCCAGCCAGTTCGGCGTCATCGCCTCATCGACAGCCTTTCGCGATGGTGACTCATGGCTCGACAGCACCCTCGCGCTGATCGGTGCCAATGCAGATCTCCTGAGCCAACTGCTGGCGCGCTACCTACCGGCGGTCGGATACGTGCCGCCCGAGGCGTCCTACCTCGCGTGGCTCGACTGCTGCGCCCTTGGGCTCGGCGATGAGCCCGCGCGCGTCTTCCGCGAGCGCGGACGAGTCGCCCTCAACGAGGGCGCGGAGTTCGGGGAGCAGGGCCGGGGCTTCGTCCGGCTGAATCTGGCGACCACCCCCGACGTTCTAGAGGAAGCCGTCGTGCGAATGGCGGCCGCCGTATCGACCTGACCGGCCTGAGCGCCAAGCAGTCCGAGCGACTCCAGGCCTGGGGGATCACGGCGCTCGGCCCGGTGGATGACCACCCCTTCGCCTGGTGGGCGACGAGGGACGACGAGCATCTCGTGCTCAAGGCGGGGGATTCCGCGGCGCGCGCGCGCGAGGCCGCGGCGTTGCGCGCCCTCATGTCTGGTGCGGCGGGGGTTCGGGAGTTCGACGCCCGGCTCGGCCTGCTCGTCACCGAGCGTCTGCTGCCAGGCGATGACATTCGACCTCTCGCGCGCGCCGATGACGACGAGGCGACGCGAGTCGTGGCCACTGTTGCGGTCCGCCTTCGTGATCAGCAGGGCCCGGTAGCCGACCTTCCGCCTCTCACCGACATCGGCGCCGCCTTCGACGGTCCGAGGGATGCACGGCTCTCCGATCCACTGCGCGATCGTGCCCGCGCCTTGTACGCCGAACTCGTCGAGACACCGGTCGAGGCCGTGGCGTTGCATGGCGATCTCCACCACATGAACGTGCTCCGCGACGGCGTGGGATGGCGCGCCATCGACCCGCACGGCTGGGTGGGCGACCCCGCGTTCGAGGCGGCAGCGCTGCTAGCCAACCCGCGCGGATTGACGGAGGGGGGTGACGCACGCGGGATGGATGGCCGTGGCCTCGCCCGTCTCTCCCAGCGGCGGGCGGAGATCTACGCTGAGACGGCGGGCCTGGAGCTCGAGCGCGTGCGCGCCTGGGGCCTCGTCGGGTGCGTGATCGCCGAACTGTGGATGCTGGAGTCCCACGACCTGGTGCACGGTGCGCCCACCGCCGTGGCCGAGGCGCTCCTCGCCGAGGGGCTGTGATCAGGCGAGGGATGCGGTGTCAATGACGAATCGGTAGCGCACGTCGGAGTCCTTCACGCGCTGCCATGCCTCATTGATGTAGGCGATGTCGATTACCTCGAAGTCCGCGACGATGTCGTGAGAGGCGCAGAAGTCGAGCATCTCCTGGGTCACGTCGACGCCGGCGAGCATGTATCCCTTGATGGAGCGCGCGCCACCGATGAGATTGACCGCATTGAACGCGAGGTCCTCGACCGGGATGCCGACAATCGCGAGCGTGCCGCGGGTCCGGAGCGTCTTGAGGTAGCCATCGACGTCGACGCCGGAGGAAGCCGTGCACACCACGAGGTCGAAACTGTCGCGCAGTGCCTTGAGCGCCTTCGGATCGGACGTGGCGACGAATGCATCGGCACCCAGGCGCAGGGCGTCGGCCTCCTTGCCCGGGCTATGGCTGATGACGGTGACGCGCGAGCCCATGGCCTTGGCAATGCGCGCGGCCACGTGCCCCAGACCACCGAGGCCGACCACGGCCACCTCTGCTCCCGGCCCGGCATGGTCCTTGAGGGGCGGGTAGACGGTGATGCCCGCACACAGCAGGGGAGCCACGGCAAAGGTGTCGGGTCCCTCGGGAATGCGGATCACATAGTCGGAGTCGACGACGATGTGATCGGAGTAGCCGCCATGTGTGGGCGTTTCTCCATCCCGCTCGTAGCCGTTGTAGGTGGTCGACCAGTCGGGGCAGAGATTGTGGTGACCGTCGTCGCACATGTCGCACTCTCCGCACGAGGCGACGTAGCATCCGACGCCCACGCGATCGCCAACAGCAAACCGCGTGACCTCGGAGCCGGCGGCACTTACAGTGCCGACGATCTCGTGGCCCGGGACCATCGGGAAGATGTCCATGCCCCAGTCGGACTCGGCCTGGTGAATATCGGAGTGGCACACGCCGCAGGCGGCGATGTCGATGAGCACGTCGCGCGGGCCCACGTCACGACGCTCGATCGTCATGGGCGCCAGACGAGCCTTCGACGTCTGCGCTCCATACGCGCGTGCCTGCATCAGTGCCTCCCTGGTCAGTGCACGTCGAAGTCAAGCACCGTGATCGCGGCATACTCCTCGCCGGGGCGCAGCACGCACGGCCCCAGGCTCGGCTGGTTGGGAGCGTCGGGGAACCGCTGGGCCTCGAGCGACATCGACTGGTGCACCTCGAAGGGCGACTTGAGGTTGTTGCCGCTGTATACCTGCATGCCCGGGGCATCGGTGAGGACGCGCATGATGCGACCGGAGCCAGCATGTCGCAGCTCGGCCCCGACCTTGAGGCCGTCGCCTTCCAGCAGGTAGCAGTCGTCGAGGCCACCCGTGACGTCAAGGACAGAGCCGAGTGCCTGTGGCGCATTTAGGTCGTAGGCGGTGCCGGCGACGGCGGTGACGCCGCAGGGAATCTGCGTGGCGTCGGTGAGCAGTCGCCGTGGTGCGGGGATGCGCAGGTCGTGATCGGCGATCGATCGCGATCCGGCCAGGTTCCAGTAGCCGTGATTGGCCATGCTGATCACCGTCGGAGCATCAGCGGTCGCGACGTAGTGCATCGCGATGCACCCGCATGACACCACATAGGTCGTCCGTGCATCAACTTGCCCGGGGAATCCCATGTCGCCATCCGGACTCGTCAGCATGAACGTCACGGTGACAGCATCGCGATCATCGGTGATCTCGTCGACGCGCCAGATCAGGCGGTCCCACCCGTCCGTGCCCCCATGCAGGGTGTTGGGGCCGTTGTTAACGTCGAGGAGGTAGCGGTTGCCGTCGAGGGTGAAGGTCCCTCCCGCGATTCGATTGGCGTAGCGCCCGAGAGTGCCCCCCAGGTGCGGGTTCAGCGCGTGGACGGCGTGGTCAGCGACGGTCGGCAGCGATAGGTGCACGCCACCGAGGTTGCCATCGCGGTCGGGCACGTCGACCTCGCGTATCGCGGCGCCCAGCGACAGCAGTTGCACGCGGATTCGCGCGAGTGTGATCTCGATGACCGTGACCTCGCCAGCCTCGGTGGGCTCGCTCCACGTGCTGACGCTCATGAGGCGCCGAGCGCAGCGTCGATGACATCGCGTGCCGCGGCCTGCACTTGCGCGAGATGCCCCGGCCCGCGGAAGGATTCGGCGTAGATCTTGTAGACGTCCTCGGTGCCGGAAGGACGCGCGGCGAACCACGCCGAGGCCGACTCCACCTTGAGGCCGCCGATGGGCGCATCGTTGCCCGGCGCGCGAGTCAGCACGCGGGTGATGGGCTCGCCGGCGAGCTCGGTCGATGTCACCTGCTCAGGGGCCAGCGCCGCGAGTGCGGCCTTCTGCTCGCGCGTGGCGGGGGCGTCGATCCGCGCATAGGCCGGATCGCCGAAGCGCTCGGTCAGCGCGAGATAGTGCGCTGACGGCGACGCGCCCGTCGTCGCGAGGATCTCCGAGGCGAGCAGGGCGAGGATGATGCCGTCCTTGTCGGTCGTCCACACCGATCCGTCGCGCCGCAGGAACGACGCGCCGGCAGATTCCTCGCCGCCGAAGCCCACGCTGCCGTCGATGAGTCCGGGCACGAACCACTTGAATCCGACCGGCACCTCCCACAGTGTGCGTCCCAGGCTCGCGGTCACGCGGTCGATCATCGAGGAGCTGACTACCGTCTTGCCGATGGCGGGGTCGCGGCGCCAGGAGGTGCGGTGGCGGAAGAGGTAGTCGATCGCCACCGAAAGGAAGTGATTGGGGTTCATGAGCCCCGCGTCGGGCGTGACGATGCCGTGGCGATCGGAGTCGGCATCGTTGCCGGTGGCGATGTCGTAGGAGGCCCGCTGTGCGATGAGCGATGCCATGGCGTGTGGCGATGAGCAGTCCATGCGAATGTTGCCGTCCCAGTCGAGGGTCATGAAGCGCCAGGTCGGGTCGATTCGCGAATTCACCACGGTGAGGTCGAGGCTGAAGCGCTCGGCGATGGCCGCCCAGTAGGCAACGCTCGCTCCGCCCAGCGGATCGGCGCCTATGCGCACTCCCGCCCCGCGGATCGCGTCGATGTCTACCACCGACGGCAGGTCAGTGACGTAGGTGCCGAGGTAGTCGTATCGGTGCGTCGTCGCTGCTGCGAGTGCGCGAGGGAGGGGCACGCGGCGCACGCCGTCGAGTCCGAGGCGCAGTAGTTCATTCGCTCGGTCCTGGATTCCCGCGGTCACGTCCGAGCCCGCGGGGCCGCCGTCGGGTGGGTTGTACTTGAAGCCGCCATCACGCGGCGGGTTGTGGGATGGCGTCACGACGATGCCGTCGGCGCGGCCGGGATGGCCGTCGGCGCGTCCGCGATTATGCGCCAGGATCGCGTGGGATATCACTGGCGTTGGCGTGAGCGCGTCTGTGGCATCGATGCACGCTGTCACGCCGTTGGCTGTGAGCACCTCGAGCGCGGTCGACCAGGCGGGCTGACTCAGCGCGTGCGAGTCGCGACCTAGGAAGAGCGGGCCCTGGATGCCGTGCTTCTTGCGGTATTCGCAGATCGCCTGGGTGGTTGCCGCGATGTGATCGTCGGTAAAGGCGGCGGCGAACGACGACCCTCGGTGGCCCGACGTGCCGAAGGCCACGCGCTGACCGGGATCCCCGGGATCGGGGTGCTGGGTGTAGTAGGCCGTTACGAGCGCGGCGATGTCGACAAGGTCGGACTCCTCCGCCGGGAGCCCCGCACGCGGATGGATGGCCATGAGTACATCTTGCCGCCCCGCTCGGCGCAGGCGCATAGGCTCCCGTCGTGTACCACGAGACCCAAATGGCGACCTCGCCGAGCACGGTCGTGCCGAACCGCCGATACTTCCGAACTCCCGCCACGGCTCCGGGCCCATCGGGTCCGCAGATGCTGCGGGTGATGCGCTCGATCAATCGGGACTCCCTGGGGTTCCTGGCGTCCATGAATCGTCGCTATGGGCCGGTGGTGCAGTTCCCCATACCCTCGCCGCCGACCTACCTGGTGTCCGATCCCGAGGCGGTACGTCGCGTCCTCGTCACGCGCAACCGCAGTTACGACAAGGAGACGCTGCAGTACCGCGCGCTGTCGCTGGTCACCGGTGAGGGCCTGCTTTCCACCTCGGGCGAGCGCTGGCGTAGGCAGCGCAGCATCGTCCAGCCTGCCTTCCATCGCGACAGCCTTGATGCCGTGGGGCGCCATGCGGCTCAAGCCGTGGACGATCTCGTCGACCGGTGGGGCGACCTGTCGCGTGGCGCGGTCATCGACATGGACGAGGCAATGATGCGGGCGGCCCTCGAGGTCGTGGGCCGATCACTGCTCGGCACAGACTTCTCGCGCAATGCCGACCGACTCGCCCAGGCCACGCTGCATGCCCTCGACGTCGTCGTCGCCCGGGCACGCGTGCCCATCACGCCGCCCGACTGGCTCCCTACGCCGGCCAATCGCCGCCTTCGCGCCGCCGTATCCGAACTCGATGCCGCGGTCGAGGAGATGATCGTCGATCGCCAGGCCCATCCCGCAGGACGCGTCGACATGCTGCAGATGCTCATAGGTGCGATGCAGGGCACCGATGCCATCGGTGTCCGCGAGGTGCGCGACGAGATCGTGTCGTTCATGGTCGCCGGGCACGAGACCGTGGCCAGCGCGCTGGTGTGGGCATGGTGGCTCGTGGCAGGCGCACCCGACGTGCAGGATGCCCTCGCCGCCGAGTCCGATGCTGTGCTCGCGGGAGCACCCGCCTGCTTTGACGACGTGAAGCGCCTGCCCTTCGCGCGCGCGGTCCTCGACGAGGCCATGCGCCTGTACCCGCCCGTGTGGCTGGTCACGCGCCGTGCCCTCGAATCCGACGTGCTCGGGGGTCGCGAGATCCCGCGGGGTGCGCTCGTCATCATGACGCCGTACGTCGTGCAGCGTGATCCCCGCTACTGGGACAGGCCCGACGACTTCGATCCCGGGCGGTTCGCGGAGCGGCGCGGTGGCGGGGCCGAGGAGCTCGCGACGTTCTGGCCCTTTGGTCTGGGGCCTCGCATGTGCCTGGGCCGCGACTTCGCCTACGTCGAGGGGATCCTTATCCTCTCTGCCCTTGCCCGCCGCGTGCAAGTGGAGCGACTGCCGGGGCAGGTGCGCCCGAGCCCACAAGCGGGCGTCACGCTGCGACCCGAAGGCGCGCTTCCGCTTGTCGTCCGGGGCCGCTAGCCGCGGCTGATTGGATGCTGGCGTGCGGATCGAGACGTCGCGGCTCACGCTGACCGACTTCGCCCGGGATGAGTGGGTGGCTGTCGCTACCGGCGAGCGCGCGGAGCGACTGTGGGCGCCGGACTATCCGACCGACGGTGATGTGCAGTTGGCCAGCCTTTCACTCCTCGGCGAGACCACGCAGCCGACCGATGACGCACCATGGGGCCCCCTGCAGGTGCGCGAGCGCGCTGGCGGCATGGCCGTCGGCGGGGCTGGCTTCAAGGGACCGCCCGATGACCAGGGCGTCGTCGAGGTGGGCTACGGGTTCGCTCCCAGCGCGCGCGGTCACGGCTACGCGACCGAGGCGGTGCGCGCTCTGTGCGCATTGGCGGTGGCGCGCGGCGCCTTGGCCGTCATCGCGGAGACCGACGTCAACAACGCGGCCAGCGAGAGAGTGCTCGAGCGGTGCGGATTCGCCGTGATGTCACGCGATGCGCAGATGACGTATTGGTTCTGGGAGCCGACTACGGGCGAATGATGCGCGATGCGGCCTCGTGCAGCAGGCCATTGGTGGAGATTGCTCCCGCGCCGGACAGGATCTTGCTGTCGCCCGAGAAGGGAGTGATGGTGCCGCCGGCCTCTTCGACGACGGGCACCAGCGCGGCCAGATCCCAGATGTCGAGTTCGGGCTCGGCGGCAATGTCGACGTGCCCTTCGGCGACCAGCATGTGCGACCAGAAGTCGCCGTAGCCGCGGGTGCGCCAGGTGGAATCCATCATCTGGTCGAGACAGCCGTGCGGCCAACCGACGCCATCGCTGAATGAGAACGACGCGTCCGACACCTCGCGAACCGCACTCACTCGACAGCGACGGTCGGCGGAGTCCTCCGGACCGCGTGTCCAGGCGCCCGCGCCCCTGGCCGCCCACCAGCGTCGCCCCATGGCCGGTGCGGCGACGACACCGACGACGACATCGTGGTCGATCGCCAGCGCGATGAGCGTCGCCCACACCGGCACGCCGCGCACGAAGTTCTTGGTGCCGTCGATCGGGTCGATGATCCAGCGCCTGCCACCGGTATCGGTGCCGCCGTACTCCTCGCCGAGAACGGGATCGTTGGGGCGCTCCTGGGCGAGCGTCTCGCGCACCATGCGCTCGACCCCGCGATCCGCCTCGGTGACGGGAGTGAGGTCGGGCTTGGTTTCGATGGCGAGGTCGTCGCGCCTGAAGGAGGCCAGTGTCATGGCGTCGGCCTGATCGGCCATGCGCAGGGCAAGGGCAAGGTCATCGTTGTAGGCGCCGGGCACGTAGGCCACGCTATCGGCCCGCCCTAGCCTGGGCCCGTGCACATGCGTGGATGCCGGGCCGTCGCCGTGGGCCTGGTCGCGCTGCTCGCTGCCGGATGCTCACCGGGGTCTGGCGAGACGGGAGTGCAGCAAGGCCCCTATCCCGTGGTGCGCACCGTCGACGGCGACACCATCCGCGTCATGCGCGACGGCCAGGAGATCGTCGTTCGGCTCATCGGCATCAACACTCCGGAGACCGTCGCACCCGACCGCCCAGTGGAGTGCTTCGGGCCCGAGGCGTCCGAGCGCACGCAGCAGCTCGTGACCGGGCAGAAGGTGTGGCTGGAGTACGACGACGTCACGGGGGAGACCGACAAGTACGACCGCACGCTCGCCTATGTTTGGCTCACGCCGGACCAGATGCTCAATGAGGAACTCGTGCGCGAGGGCTATGCCGAGGAACGCACCTATCAGGAGGGCTACCGCCATCAGGATCGGCTGCGCGACGCACAGGAGGCAGCCGAGGGTGCAGGTGCGGGATTGTGGTCGGCCTGCCCGTGACGTGACCGGTCCAGGCCCGAGAAGGCAGCAGCGCGGCCCGGGCTCGATGTGACGGGCGGGTGGACTCAGTCGGAGTCGGCGGCGGACCTGCTGTGAAGTAGTCGTCGCAGTGACTCCAGGCGTGCGCGCAAGTGCTCGTCGTCCCCGACGTATGCATCGAGGCCGCACTCCTCCTCGTCGTGGGTGCAGCCGCGCGGGCACGCATCCAGTCCGAGGGCGAGGTCGTCGAACGCCGCGACGACGGTGTCGGGGGAGACGTGCGCGAGCCCGAAGGATCGCACCCCGGGCGTATCGATGATCCAGCCGCCCTGTGGCAGCGGTAGCGCGACCGCCGACGTCGAGGTATGGCGCCCGCGACCGGTCACGACGTTGACTCTGCCCGTCGCTCGGTCGGCCCCCGGCACGAGTGCATTGACCAGCGTCGACTTCCCGACGCCCGAATGACCCATGAGCACCGTCACGCGATGGTCGAGATGGTCGATGACGGCGTCGAGGTCGGCGCGCACCGGTTGCTTGCCAGCACCACGGGCGACTGTCACCGCGGGCACGTCGAGGGCGGCGTAGGCATCGACCACGGGCCGGGGATCGGACAGGTCGGCCTTGGTGAGGATCAACAGTGGATCGAGCCCGGCGTCGTAGGCCGCCACGAGTGCGCGATCGACGAGTCCGAAGCGCGGTTCGGGATTGGTCAGGGAGACAACGATGCCGAGCTGGTCGGCATTGGCGACGATCACACGCTCCAGCCCGGCAGGGGAGGGCTGGCCCTCCCGTCCGGCAACGTCGTCCGCGTCGTCTGCCGTACGTCGAAGCGCCGTGGTGCGGTCTTCGATGCGCACGATGCGCGCGAGCGCGTCCGTCTGCGATGAGACGTCCCCGACGAGCCCCACGCGATCGCCGACCACGACCCCCTTGCGGCCGAGTTCGCGGGCCTTGATGGCCAGCACGGTCTCGCCGTCATCCATCACCACCGTGAACCGGCCCCGATCGACGGCCGTGACGAGCGCGGGCACCGCGTCGTCGTGGGCTGGTCGGTCCTTGGATCTCGGGCGCGACTTGCCTCGCGAGGGCCGGACCCGTACGTCGTCCTCGTCGAGGTGGCGATCCCGCGACGCAGCCATCAGTCACCGGCCAGCATGCCGTGCCACATGCCGGGAAAGTCAGGCAGCGTCTTGGTCGTCGCGGCCATCCCGATGACGTGCACGTCGGGTACGACCAGTCCGATCACCGCGGCGGCGGTGGCCATGCGGTGGTCGTCATAGCTCGACACCGTGGCACCGTGCAGGGCGGCCGGCTCGACGGTGATGCCGTCGCCCGTCTCGTATGCCCTGCCCCCGAGGGCGTTGATCGTCTCGACGATGGCGGCGAGTCGATCGGTCTCATGGCCGCGCAGGTGCGCGATGCCACGCATTCGCGAGGGCGATGCGGCCAGGGCGCACAGGGCAGCGATGATGGGAGTGAGCTCGCCGACGTCAAAGAGGTCGACGTCGATGCCGCGGATGGATCCCGGTCCGGTGACCGTGAGGCCATCGTCTCCGAGGCGCACCTGCGCCCCCATCTCGGCGAGGAGCCCGCGCAAGTGGTCTCCCGCCTGCGTGGTGTGGTGAGGCCAGCCGGGCACCGTGATGGTGCCGGCGGTCGCGACCGCTGCGGCCAGGAAGGGTCCAGCGTTGGACAGGTCCGGCTCGATTGTGCGATCGATCGCGGCGATGGGGCCGGGCGCTAGGGTCCATGTCATGCGCTCCGCGTCGAAATCGACGTGCACGCCGTGCTCGGCCAGCATGTGGAGTGTCATCGCGATGTGCGGCTGGCTCGGCAGCGAGCGTTCGGTGTGCGTGAGCGTCAAGCCCGCATCGAAGCGCGCGGCCGACAGCAGCAGGCCGCTGACGAACTGGCTGGACGCCGATGCATCGATGTCGACGGCGCCACCCGGCACATGACCGGTGCCCTCGACTCGCAACGGTAGGAATCCGTTCGAGTCGGTGCAGGTCACGCCCAGGTCGCGCAGTGCCGAGATCATGGGCCCGAGGGGTCGCTCACGGGCACGCGGATCACCATCGAAGGCGGTGGCGCCGTTGGCGAGGGCGGCGACCGGCGGCACGAACCGCATGACGGTGCCCGCCAGTCCGACATCGATGGTGCCCGCGGCGACGAGTGCGCCGGGAGTGACGCGCCACGTGGCGTTGCCGTCGCCCTCGCTGCCGCGTTCCAAGGCGATGCCGAGGGCCCGCAGTGCATCGGCCATCAGGGACGTGTCACGAGCCAGCAGGGCACCGCTCACCGTCGAGGGGCCATCGGCTAGGGATGCCAGGACCAGGGCGCGGTTGGTCGCGGACTTCGAGCCAGGCACGCGAACGGTCGCATCCACGGGCTGCGTGGCAGTGGGCGCGGGCCAGGTATCCATTGAGCGCGAGGGTATCTGGAGTCCCCATGAGGCAGGCTTGAGGCATGTGCGGCAGGTATGCGTCCTCGCGGACCCGGGCGGTCCTCATGCGCGAGTTCGGGGTCAACGAGGAGCCGAAGGAGGAGCTGCCCCCTCGTTTCAACATCGCGCCGACGACGGGCGTCTACGTCGTACGCGACCTGAAGGACCGCATGGTCGATGACCGTCAGGCGCGTGTCCTTGACGTGGCGCACTGGGGTCTTATCCCCGGGTGGGCCAAGGACCCGTCGATCGGCAATCGCATGATCAATGCGCGCGCCGAGACCGTGGCCGAGAAGCCGGCCTATCGGCGTGCGTTCACATCGCGACGCTGCATCCTTCCCGGCGACGGGTTCTACGAGTGGCAGAAGATCGATGTCCCCGAGGGCACCAAGCCTCGCAAGCAGCCCTACTTCCTGCACCCGGCCGACGGCTCGAGCCTGGCGATGGCGGGTCTCTACGAGTGGTGGCGCAATCCGCAGGTGGCCGACGACGATGCGGCCGGGGCCTGGGTGCTTTCGGCCACGATCCTCACCACCTCGGCCATTGACGACATCGGCCGCATCCACGACCGGATGCCCGTGGTCGTTCCCCCGTCGCTCCGAGACTCCTGGCTCGATCCAGACACGCAAGGTTCCGAAGTCCTGCCCCTGCTCCTGCATCCGCCGGAGAAGGGCTACTGGGACATCTATCCGGTCTCCACGGCCGTCAACTCCGTCCGCAATCAGGGCCCCCAGCTCATGGACCGCATCGAGACGGGCGAGATCCCCGGGGCGGGAATGTGGACAGCTCCCGAGGCGTTCACCGTCTGTGCTGACCAGTCAGGCGTCGTCGATCCCGGGCCTTGACGGCCTGCCCGCGGTATCGGCCGACCTCGCTGCCCCCTCCGTGCCGATACCCTTAGGAGCGATGTCCGACGACCCTGTGGCGAGCGTCGAGACCGACGAGGAGCGCGCCGCCCGCTTCGAGCGCGATGCCCTGCCCTATCTCGACCACCTCTACGGCGCGGCCCTTCGCATGACCCGCAATCCGGCCGACGCCGAAGACCTCGTGCAGGACACCTTCGTCAAGGCCTTCGCGGCCTTCGAGTCGTTCACCGAGGGCACCAATCTCAAGGCCTGGCTGTTTCGAATCCTGACCAATGCCTACATCAACACCTACCGCAAGAAGCAGCGCCAACCACGCCAGACCGGCACCGACGAGCTCGATGACTGGCAGATGCAGCACACCCAGGCCTATGCCACCGGCCAGTTACGCTCAGCCGAGGCCGAGGCCCTCGACCGGCTGCCCAACACCGTCATCAACGATGCGCTCGCCGAGGTCCCCGAAGACTTCCGGGTCGCGGTCTACCTCGCCGATGTCGAGGGCTTCTCCTACAAAGAGATCGCCGAGATCATGGGCACGCCGGTCGGCACCGTGATGTCCCGCCTGCACCGCGGCCGCAAGATCCTGCGCACGCTGCTTGAGGACTACGCGATCGCCGAGGGCTTCCTGCCGGCCACGACCGGGGGAGAGGTGTCATGAGTTGCGGACACCCCCACGCGACGCCGTGCCCTGAGGTCCTCTCCTGGGTCTTCGACTACCTCGATAGCGAGATCGACGACGTACGCCGGGCCGACGTGGTCGCGCATCTCGGCGAATGCCCGCCCTGTGAGGAGCAGTACGCCCTGGAGCAGACCATCAAGGCCCTGGTCCACCGCTCGTGCTGCCACGACTCCGCGCCGGCAGAGCTGCGCGTGCGCGTTATCGCCCGGATCCAGGAGATCCGGATCACCTACCGTCGGGGCTAGACCGGGCATGTGCCACGATGTGGCGCCGGAACCGACCCAGGAGTAGTCATGAGTAAGCGTGCCCGCAAGAAGCGCGATCGTAAGAAGAGCGGTGCCAACCACGGCAAGCGCCCCAACTCCTAGGCCATGACCGCGGAGATCCGCGCCGAGATGGTGGCGCAGGTGCACTCCGTGTTCGTCGAGGCCGGTGCCGCCGTGACCGCCGGCGACACCGTGATCCTCCTGGAGTCGATGAAGATGGAGATCCCCGTCATCGTCGAGATCGATGGAGTCGTGCTCGAGATCTCCGTGGTCCCCGGCGACGTGGTCTACGAGGGCGATCTGCTCGTCACCCTCGCCTCCTCCTGATGGCCGGTCCCTACGTCGTCACGCATGACGACACCGCGACTGCCTTCGGTAGCGGAGACGTTCCCGTCCTGGCCACACCTCGCCTCATCGCCTGGCTCGAGGCCGCCACGGTCGAGGCGATCACCGATCTGCCAGACGGGCACACGTCGGTGGGCACGCGCGTTGACATCGAGCACCTGCTGGCCTCCCCCGTCGGGGCGGCGGTGACCGCGCACGCGCAGGTCGTGCATCGCGACGATCGCCTCGTGCGATTCGAGGTCACGGCATTCCACGACGTCGGGGATGGGCCGGTGCTCGTGGGCCACGGGCACGTCACGCGAGTCGTCGTGAACCGGGAGAGGTTCGTCGATCGCTCCACCCCGGCCCTCATCATCCGCCCGATCGTGCCCAGCGAGTGGGCTGCCACCGGCGAACTCGTCGTCGACGCCTACCGCGCCGGCTACGGCCTATCGGGTGCCTCAGACGATTACGCCCACGTCGTTCGCGACGTGGCCGGGCGCGCGGGCCACTCCGAGGTGCTGGTTGCGCTCCAGGGGGATCGCCTCATCGGATCGGTCACCTTGCTCCAGCCGGGCACGTCGATGGCGGAAGTCTGCCGGCCCGGGGAGGTGGAGTTCCGGTTCATGGGCGTCGACCCGGCCGCCTGGGGTCGGGGCGTGGGGCGCGCCCTCGTGCAGGAGGTCATCGCTCGGGCGGGAGATCGGACGGTGGTCTGCAGCGTCATCGAGGGCAACGAGCCCGCGGCGGCCCTCTATCGCTCCTGCGGCTTCACGGCCGCCGCGGACCGCGACTGGGTGCCGGTGCCCGGGGTCATGCTCCGCGTCTTCGTCCGGCCCCCGGAGCAGCCCGTCGGGGGCGGCTGAGCCGACCCGCCGGGCCGTCACGCCTAGCCCCACCGTGACCTTTCTGTTACCTTCTTTGGGCCGGCCTTGCCAGGTCGGCCGCCTGGCACATGCCGAGTCCTGCCCGTGCCGGGCGCACCATCCGCGGGCAGGAGCGGGGGACCCACCGGGGTCCGGACCCCCATCCGGGCCCACGGCCGGCCTGTTTGCACCGCCGGTCTTGGGGTGAAGCCACGCATGCGTGGCCGGCTGACCCTCCGGCCGAACCCGACAGCTGACCCCGCAGGCGCCGGAGGACGCATGGACCGTCGCACGACGTTCCACAGCCTGGCGGCGATCGCCGTCTCGGCCGTCGCGGCCGCGACCCTCCTCGCGTTGCCCACGGCATCGCAGGCCTCCTCCTCGTCGTCGTCGGCCGCGGCGCGAGCCGCCGCCGCGGCCCCCGAGCTCAAGAAGGGCGATCGCGGCGAGCCGGTGAAGGTGCTGCAGCGCGCCCTCAAGGTGCGCGTCTCCGGATACTTCGGGCCCGTCACCCACATCGCGGTCGTGAACTTCCAGGAGGCAAACGGCCTCAAGGCCAATGGCATCGTCGGCATCGACACCTGGACGGCTCTGGGTGCCGAGGTCGCGCGTGCCGCGGCCGACAGCGACGAGTCCTTCGGTGACAAGGAGGTTGATGGTCGCTACTGCCCCGCGGTCGACTTCACCTACGGCGACGGCATGGGGGCCGGCAGAAGCCACATGGGGTTTGACCTGCTCGGCAAGGCGGGCTCGCCCATCTACGCCGTCGACGCCGGCCGCGTCACCCGCAGCGGCTACCAGGGCAACGGCGCCCTCATCCTCGACATCACGGGCAAGGGTGGCCAGATGATCTTCTACGGCCACTTCTCCACGATCTTCTTCGGCGAGGGCGACAAGGTCAAGGCCGGGCAGCTGATCGGCCTCATGGGCGACACGGGCTCGTCGGGCGCCGTGCACCTGCACATCGAGTTGCGCCCCAGCGGCTGGTCCGGGTCCGCGGTCGATATCGAGCCGCTGGTCCGCAAGCTTTGCGCCTGAGCACGCGCGTATTCGCTACACCCCGGTTGTCGACCGCGGATATGCGATGTCCGGGTCCGTCATCACATTGACGAGGTAGGGCACGCCCGAGTCGAATGCGCGGTCGAGTGCGGGCCCGATGTCGCCCGGACGCGTGATCGTCTCGCCGGCGCCGCCAAGTGCCTTCACGACCTCGTCGTACGCCGTGGGCTGCAGATCGGCGGCAACGTCGTAGCCATACAGAAAGCGCATCGGATGGCGCTCGAGATTCCAGCCCCTGTTGTTGCCGACGACGATGACCACCGGCAGGTCGTGGCGCACGAGCGAATCGACGTCGATCAGCGAGAAACCCGCGGCCCCATCGCCGAGGAGCAGCACAACCTGCGATGCAGGGTGGGCGAGTCGGGCGGCCATGGCGTATCCCGGACCGGTGCCGAGGCAGCCATAGGGCCCCGGATCGAGCCAGTGCCCGGGTCGCCGCGGCTCGACGTAGCGACCGGCAAAGGAGACGAAGTCGCCACCATCGCCGATGACCACGGCGTCGTTGGCCAGCCGCGGCATGAGTTCGCCGTAGACGCGCGCCGGGTGGATCGGGTCGGCCTCACTGGCGAGGTCGACCGCATCCCCCGCGATGGCGGCGACAGCGCGCTCTCGAAGCCGGATGGACCAGTCGGATATCGGGAGCGGGTCGGGGAGCTCGCGCACGAGTGCCAGGAACGCACTGCCGAGATCGCCGCTCGCGCAGGCCGCGAGGTCGAGGTGGCCCGCGAGCTGCCCCGGGGAGTCGACGATGTGCACGACCGGAGCGGGCGGATCGCCGAAGCGTCCGTAGCCGAGTCGGAAGTCCAGCGGTGTGCCGACAACCATGACCAGATCGGCTGCGGCGAACGCCGCTCCGCGCGCGCGGGTCACGAGCAGCGGGTGGTCGGGCGGGAGTATTCCTCGGGCCATGCCGTTGGCAATGACGGGCACGCCGGTCGCATCGACGAAGGCACGAGCGGCCATCTCCGCACCGTCGGCCCACACGTCGCTGCCGAGCACCAGAAGCGGCCGCTGGGCACGTCGCAGCAGTTCGGCGATGCGGGCAATGTCCTGCGGATCCAAAGTGGCCATCGAGCGGTGGTCGTCGATCGGGGCGGCGTACTCCGCGGGAGTGAAGAGGATGTCCATGGGCACATCGACGAAGACCGGACCTCGGTGCGCGCTTCCCGCGAGTGTGAATGCGGCATCGACAGCCCGCCCGACGCCGGCCGCATCGTGCACTGTCGACGCTGCCTTGGTCACGGGAGCGAGCAGCGGCGGGTGGTCGATCTCCTGAAGTGCGCCCGATCCCCATCGTCCATCGGGTGCACGTCCACCGAGCAGCACCAGTGGCGATCCGTTGACCCAGGCGCCCGCCACGGCGCTGACCGCATTGGTCACTCCCGGACCGGCGGTTACGGCAGCGAAGCCTGGCACGCGCGTCAACTTGCCGGTGGCCTCGGCGGCGAAGACGGCGGTTTGCTCATGGCGGACATCCACCAGGCGCAAGGGGCCCGGCGTGCCCGACTCGACGGCCGCTGCGCCGCCGACGGCGGCGTCGTACAGCGGGAAGATGTGCGCGCCAGAGAGCGTGAACAGCGTGGTGACCCCGTGGTGTACGGCCGCCTCGATGGCCTGTGTCCCGCCGTGGGCAGCCGGCCGCGTCGGGCGCGTGTCGGTCATCGTCGACTACAACAGGACGAGCGTCAGGATGCTCGCACCCAGGGCGACGAGCACGACGATGGCTACGACGGTTATCAGCGTCTTGTTCTGCACGGGTATCCCTTCGACGACATGGCAGGTTACCGGGTGCGGGGGGAAGGCCCCAGCGAAGGCGTAACCTCGCCTCCGTGGGCTCACTCGACCGCCTGGCGCAGGAGCGCACCGACCTGTCGCCGGAGGAGATAGAGTGCCTCCAGTCGCTCATCGGTGCGTGGGGGCTCGTGGCCGATCTGGCCCTGTCCGACCTGGTGCTGTGGCTGCCCACGTGGAACGCCGGCGGCTGGGTGGCCGCTGGCCTGGTACGTCCGGCCACGGCGCCCACATCGGTGCCGGAGGACCTCGTCGGCTCCTTCAATCCCCGGGGACGCGCCCCGGATCTGGACCTGGCCTTGACCACGGGGCGCGCCGTGCACCACCGCGAAGCCGGCTCCCACATGCCCACGGCTGTCGAGACACTTCCCCTGCGGGCACCCGCCGACGCCCTCGGCCACGGCCGCGTCATCGCCGTACTCGCGCGCCATCTCGTCACGCGCAGCGGAGGTCGACTCGAGGAGGTCTACCTCGAGACGGCCGACCTCCTGCTCGACATGGCAGCTTCCGGCGCGTTCCCGCTGCCCGGCTTCGATGCGTCGGCGGCGCCCCCGCGTGTGGGAGACGGCCTGATTCGTCTCTCTCCGGGTGGCGTCGTCGACTTCGCCAGTCCCAACGCAATCTCGGCCTTCCGTCGCCTCGGGCTCGCGCCCGCGCTGGAAGGAAGCGAGCTATCGCGCGTGGCCACGCGCCTGTCGCATCGCCCCGGCCCCGCAGACGAGCGCGTCGCCCTCGTGGTGGGCGGCCGGGCATCGGGCGATGCGGAGATCGAGAATGCCTCGGCTTCGGTCAGCCTCCGCGCTGTCCCGCTCGTCGACGCCTCGGGCCCGCGCGGAGCGATCGTGCTCGTGCGCGACATCACCGACCTGAAGCGTGGCGAGCGAGCGCTGCTGAGCAAGGAGGCCTCGCTGCGCGAGGTCCACCACCGAGTGAAGAACAATCTCCAGACCGTGGGGGCGCTCCTGCGCCTGCAGTCGCGCCGGGTGACCGCCGAGGAGGCCCGGGAGGCATTGGCTGAGGCGGGCCGGCGAGTCTCCGCCATCGCGGCCGTCCACGAGATCCTGGCTCGCGAGCCGGGTGATTCGGTGGATTTCGACGATGTCATCGACAGCCTGCTCAGCCTGGCGCGTGAGCTCTCACCGGCCTACGCGTCGGGCACGACACCGCCGCACATCGAGCGATCGGGTCACGCTGGCACCGTGAGCACCGATGCCGCAGGGCCACTCGCGATGGCAGTCTCGGAGATCGTGCACAACGCGGTCGAACATGCGCACGCGGCACATATCAGCGTGCGGCCTGCACGCTGGAACGATCGCATCGTCGTCCATGTCATCGACGATGGCGTGGGCATCGAAGACGATCAGGCAGAGGGACTCGGGTTGCAGATCGTGCGCATGCTCATCGAAGAAGACCTGCGTGGCTCGCTGACCTTGGGGCGTCGCGAGTCTGGGGGTACGTCAGCGGAGATATCGGTGCCGGAGGCCTCGGGGGAGGATCACTAGGGGGTCAGGCAGTGCTGCGGGCCCGCAAGCGGGCGTTGCGGCGCTTGAGCGCGCGACGCTCGTCCTCGCTGAGCCCTCCCCAGACGCCGGCGTCCTGGCCGGTGTCGAGGGCCCACTGCAGGCACTCGTCGATGACATCGCAGTGGCGGCAGACAGCCTTGGCTTCCTCGATTTGAAGAAGGGCTGGCCCGGTAGTGCCGATCGGGAAGAAGAGCTCGGGATCCTCGTCGCGGCATGCGGCGGTGTGTCGCCAGTCCATGACTTGTTCCCTCCAACGCTTGTGAGGCGATTCACCTGCCCCTCGCCGAGGCCCGCCATTTAGCGGGAAGCGGGGGGATGGAACGCTTCAGTCCTATAAGGGTCGCAGACCCCCTGGGTCTCCACAAGGTGAATCGACCAGGTCACCGGATTTCCAGCATGTCGGTTTCGTCACAAAACGGTCGCGGCACTACCGATAATCGGACGTTGTCCTCTCAGCAGAAGACCCCGAGGACGTCGGGCGCGCTGCTGAAGGCCACCCGCTGGACCTCGCCCAGCCCCTCTCCGTCGATCTGCAGGTGGGTGGGTCGCCGGGCCTCGATGGACAACTCCGCCAGGTCATGGCGGACGGCCAGGCTCCTCCTGGTCGAGCCCGCGTCGCTCCCGGCGAGCATGCGGCGAGCCACGCGCAGCGCGGTGACCACCCCCATGCGCCGCACAGCGAAGAGGTCGAGGCCGGTGTCGAAGGAGGCCCGGGGGCACGGGTTGACGGCGTAGGCGCCGAAGTAGGTCCACGGAGCCGTGTTCTGCACGATGGCGAGAAAGACGTCGTCGAGGGGCTCTTCGCCGGGCACCTCGATGCGCAGCGGCGGATCCTTGCGCTCGGTGCGAAGGAAGTACTGGCGCAAGGTCGTCGTGAAGTAGCGACCCGGAGTGGCCTCGTGTCCCAGCGCCCGGTCGGCTTCCATCGCCGCGATGATCTCGGCATCGACACCGAGGCCCGCATTGGCCAGAAACCATCGGGGCGTCGACGTGTGGCCGACCGGGCTGGTGATGGCGGCGGTGCCGAGTCCGACGCGACATACGCGATGCGCGCTGATGGCCTCGAGTAGCACTCCCGTGGCTTCGACGGGATCGGCCGGCAGGTCGAGTGAGCGGGCGAAGACATTCGCACTGCCCCCCGGCACCGTTGCCAGCAGGGGTACGTCGTCACCGGGGCCTGCCGACAGCATTCCGTTGACGACCTCGTTGATGGTGCCGTCGCCGCCGAGCGTGCACACGATGCCGAGGTGCTCGCGCCGCGCGCGCTCGCCTAGGGCCCATGCGTGACCCCGGTGCTCCGTCGTGACGATCTCGAGGTCGATGGCATCGCCGAGGGCCCGGACGAGCACGTCGCGAACGCGCGGGGAGGTCGTCGTGGCGTGGGGGTTGACCACGAGGAGGCCGCGCACCCGCTCACCCTAGTCTGGTCGCATGACCGCGATGCCGATGTCGACGGGGCTGAAAGTGGCCGCGCTTATCGCCCTCACCGAGGGTGCTGCGCTCGTGGCCTACGGCCTCTACGTCATCGTCCAGGTAGCCCGGGTCGGCATCACCGGGCCGTCGCCGGTCTCCAACGTCCAGTCGGTGACGCTGCAGATCGCCATCTTCCTCGCATTCGGAGCCGGCCTCCTTCTTGTCGCGTGGGGCCTGTGGCGTGCCAGGCGATGGGGGCGAGCGCCCGCAGTGATCGGGCAACTGCTGGGGCTCGTCGTTGGCGTGCCGCTGGTGGGCGCCCCTGGCGGGGTGGAGCGCGCGGTGGGCATCCTCGTGGTTGCCCTGGCCATAGCGGCCCTGGTCTGCCTCTTCCTGCCCTCCACGACCCGGGCGCTGCTGGAGGAGTAGGCGGTGACGCGCGACGCCCGTTGAGTCGCATGCGGTGAAATCAAGCGCTCAGCCCCTACCGTGGCGGCTGCGACAACCGGGAGAGCGGCACGGTAGAGACCGTCCGTCAGCGCAAGGCACTGGGTGCTGTTTGGTTCATTGCCCCTGTGGTCGTCATCGTCCTGGCCTTCCTCACCCAGCGCATCGGCGAGTGGGGCTTCGGGATCGTCGTTGTGATCTTCCTGGCCATCTTGGCGATCACGGGCATCTGGATGATCGCCACCGGGTGCGGCAACATCATCAGCAGCGCCATAGCCTGCGCACACAGCGCATCTTCGCGATCATCGGGCCGGCCGCCTCAGCGATGCTCGTGATCAGTTACGTGGTCTCGCTGGCGTCCTCTCCGACGGCGATGAGCCACCTCCTCATGGGAGTCTGGCTATGCCTAGGCGCGATGTTCATCGACGGCCTGATCGCTCTGCGCAAGTCCTAGGGCGCGTCTGCGGCCAGGTCCGTCAGTGCGGGGCCGGCGACCCGCTGCACAGTCCACTCATCCTTCGGCACGGCTCCAATGGAGCGGTAGAAGTCGATGGCCGACTGGTTCCAGTCCAGGACCCACCACTCCAGGCGCCCGTATCCGCGATCGATGCATATGCGCGCGAGCTCGGCGAGTAGCGCCTTGCCGTGTCCGTGACCGCGAAACTCCGGTCGCACGTAGAGGTCCTCGAGATAGACGCCGTGGCGGCCGAGCCACGTGGAGAAGTTGCGGAACCACAGGGCGAACCCGACCGCAGCCCCGTCCTCCTCGGCGATGAGACCGAAGACGGCAGGGGAGGCACCGAAGAGGGCCGCGTGAAGGAGCTCCTCCGTGGCGACGACAGCGTTGGGCTCCCGTTCATACTCCGCCAGCTCGCGGATCATCGCGAGGATCTCGGGTACGTCGTAGGGTTGTGCAGACCTGATGGGCATGGGCACAGTCTGCCGTGGAGGACACGTGAAGCGCACGAGTGTGCTGTTTGTCTGCGTGCACAACGCCGGGCGATCCCAGATGGCGGCGGCCTACCTCACCGCTCTCGCGGGTGATCGCATCGAGGTGCGCTCGGCGGGCTCCGCACCCGCCGACGCGGTCAACCCCGCCGTGGTCGCCGCCATGGCCGAGGAAGGCATCGACATAGCGGCGGAAGTACCCAAGGTGCTCACCACGGAGGCTGTGGAGGCCAGTGACTACGTCATCACGATGGGGTGTGGTGATGCGTGCCCGTTCTTCCCCGGCAAGGAGTATCTGGACTGGGTTCTGGAAGATCCGGCCGGCCAGGGCGTTGACGCCGTGCGTCCGATCCGAGACGAGATCCGATCGCGGGTGGAGGCACTGATCGCCGAGATCGACTCCGGGCCATGACGTCGGTGTCGTTGGGCCGTCGTCTGCTTGCCGAGGGGCTCGGCACGGCGATCCTGGTGGCCGCCGTCGTGGGCTCGGGCATCATGGGCGAGTCCCTGGCCGGTGGCAATGTGGCCCTTGCCCTGCTGGCCAACACCGCGGCGACCGCGGGAGTTCTCTTCGCGCTCATCGCCACGCTTGGCCCGGTGTCTGGAGCCCACTTCAATCCTCTCGTCACGCTGGCCGACGCCTGGTTCGGTGGGACGCCGCGCCGTGACGTCGTGCCCTACATCGTCGTCCAGATTGTCGGAGCCTGCGTGGGCGCGATCCTGGCCAACCTGATGTTCGGGCTCGCCGCCATCACGGTGTCGACCCACGAGCGCACGGGAGCCGGGATCTGGCTATCGGAGGCGGTGGCGGCCCTGGGGCTCCTGCTCGTCATCTTCGGCCTGGTGCGGTCCGGCCGCTCGACGTGGGTGGCGGCCGCGGTGGCCTGCTACATCGCGGGCGCGTACTGGTTCACGGCGTCGACCTCGTTCGCCAATCCGGCGGTGACCATCGGGCGCAGCCTGTCCGACACATTTACGGGGATCGCGCCGGCGAGCGTGCCAGCCTTCATCGTAGCGCAGTTTATCGGTGCCGTCGTGGCCGTCGTCCTTGTCACGGCGCTGTGGCCGCACCCAGCTGATCGCGAGACGGCCGCCGCGATCGACATCCAGCCCGAGGATCGCTGACTAGACGGCAGCGTGGACCTCGTCGGCAGCGCGAATCCCGCTGCGCAGCGCACCCTCCATGAGCCCGGCCCAATCGCCCGCCGTGTGCTCGCCCGCAATGTGGACGCGACCCAGCGGAGCGCGAATGAGTTCCTCGTCTCCCGGTCGCGTCGCGGCGCCCGGGCCCGAATAGGCAAAGGTCGCCCACGGATCGTCGTCCCAGGTGCTCAGGAGCGCCTGGTCGGTCATGAGGTCCAGGTCAGGGCGAAGCGCACGCAGTGCCTCCGCCCACGACGAGGAGCCCTCGGTGACCATCAGGCCAGCGAGTGCGCCGGGCGATCCGGAGAAGCAGTGCGCGATCGGTTGCACCTCACCGCTGCCGTCGGTGGCGGTCCAGGTCCAGAAGCGGTGGCGAACGTCGATGACGGCGCTGGTCGGCGGCCGCTCGGCCAGGGGCACGTGCAGCTTCGCGGCGTGCCCGCGCACGAGCCGGGCCATGGCCTCTCGCTGCGCGTCCGGTAGGCCGGGCTCGATCGCCAGGCGCTCGAGCAGCGGGAGGGGGATCGCGATGACGACTCGGTCAGCATGGAGCACATCACCGTCGACGGTGACGTCGACTGCAGCACCTTCGGAGCGGACTGACGAGACGGGTGAGCGCAGTCGCACGCGGTCGCCCAGGTGCGCGGCAAGAGCCTTCGCGACGCCCTGGTTGCCTCCGGCCATCCGCGCTGTCGGCAGGGGCTGCAGGCTGGCGACGGAGTCGAGGAGGACGTGGGCGGACAGGCGGTCCTCCGACGCCGCCCAGCTGATGGCGGCGCGCGCGGCGAGGACCTCGTCGGCAGCCGGGTTCGTGCCGTGCTCGTCGAGGAAGGCCCGCAAAGTCGTCTCGCGGGGCACGCCCTCAGCGGCCGGCCGAAGGTCACGTGCGGCTGCGGCGACCTGCTCGGCGGTGATGGGAGTCGAGGCGTTGCGAGGGTCGCGGACGTAGTAGGACATGCCGGAGGGTGCCGCCATCAGGCCGAAGCGTTGGGCGATCTCTCGCATGACGGTGTAGCCCTCGAGCACAAACTCCGCCCCACGCTCGACGACGGTGTCCGGGCGGCCAGGCTGCAGTTCTTGCGACCACACGCGCCCGCCCACCCGGTCGCGTGCCTCCAGCACCGTCACGTCGTACCCGAGTTGCACGAGTCAATCGGCGCAGGCCAGGCCGGCGAACCCTGCTCCGATGACGACGACGAGAGCAGTCACACTCCCAGGCTAGTGGCGGGTCGGCCGGGGCCCGGACCAACCTCAAGGGAGTCTTCTCCTGCGGCGACCTGTACGACCGCCTCGAAGATCATGCAGGAGTAGTTCGTTCGAACGTCCTCTAGTAGACGACAGAAGAAGGCCCCCGCCCGGACCATTCCGGATGGGGGCCTTCTGAATGACAGTTACGCCTTCTTCGTCTCCCAGAAGATCTCCGAGATGTCGTCGATCTTGCCGAGCAACTGGTCGGCCACCGCAACATCGACGGTGCCCTTGGTGCCACCGGCGCCAGCGAGCTTGGTCGCCTCGTTGAAGAGCTGATTGAGGTTGGGGTACTTCTCGAAGTGCGGCGGCTTGAAGTAGTCGGTCCACAGCACCCACAGGTGCTCCTTCACGAGGTTGGACCGGTCCTCCTTGATCGCGATCGCGCGGGCGCGGAAGTCGGGATCGTCGGAGGCGTGGTACTTCTCCATGCATGCCTTGACCGACTGGGCCTCGATCTTGGCCTGCGCGGGGTCGTAGACGCCGCAGGGAAGGTCGCAGTGGGCGTGGACCGTGGTGCGCGGGGCAAGCCACGCGGTGATCCGAGTGAGCATCGTTCCTCCGTCCGGGGGCGCGTCAGCGCCGTACGCCTCCACCCTAGTCCGGGGCCCTGAGACCGGCACGCCGTATGCCCGGCATGATCCGGCCATGGCCAGGCTCCCGTGGTTCCCCGTGGCGATCGCCGGGGACTCCATGCAACCGGCCCTGCGGGACGGGGAGTGGTGGCTGGCCAGGCGCACCCGGCGAGTGGCGCCGGGGGACATGGTCGTGATCGACCATCCGGAGTACTCCGGGCTCCTCGCGGTCAAGCGCGTCGTTCGACGAGACGACGCCGGGTGGTGGGTCGAAGGTGACAACCCGGATCGCAGCCGTGACAGTCGTCACTTCGGTGCCATTCCCGACTCGCGCATCGTCGGGAAGGTGGTCGTGCGATATCGGCCTCTGGCGCACCGATACCGGAATCGTGGTTGACTGCGCCGTGGCTTCCGAGTGGTCCGAAAACATTGATCCGGCGTTCCCTCTGCACCAGGGAGGGAAGATCGAGATACGTCCGACCGTGCGCATTCGTGACCGCGCGGGCCTGTCCCTCGCCTACACCCCCGGTGTTGCGCGGGTGTCGTCGGCCATCGCGGCCGATCCCGAGCTCGCCCGCGACTACACGTGGAAGTCCAACACCGTCCTCGTGGTCACCGATGGCACCGCCGTGCTGGGCCTGGGTGACATCGGCCCCCTGGGCGCCCTGCCCGTCATGGAGGGCAAGGCCCTGCTCTTCAAGGAGTTCGGCGGCGTCGACGCCGTGCCCATCTGCCTGGACACCAAGGACACCGAGGAGATCATCGAGACGGTCGCGCGAATCGCCCCCGCCTACGGAGGCATCAACCTCGAGGACATCAGCGCTCCGCGCTGCTTCGAGATCGAGCAGCGCCTCGACGCCGCCCTCGACATCCCGGTCTTCCACGACGACCAGCACGGCACCGCCATCGTGGTGCTGGCCGCCCTGCTCAACGCCGCGCGCGTCACCGACCGCACCCTGCGTGACCTGCGAGTGGTCATCTCCGGTGCGGGAGCGGCCGGGATCGCGGTCGCTGACATCTTGATCGAGGCGGGGGTCGGCGACATCGCGGTTGGCGACAGCAAGGGCATCATCAATCTCGATCGCGACGACCTGCACCCGGTCAAGGCCGACCTCGCGGCTAGGTCCAATAGTGCCGGGCTCCGCGGCAGCATCGCCGATGCCATGGCCGGCGCCGACGTCTTCATCGGTCTGTCGTCCGGTCAGGTCGACGACGATGTCGTCGCCACGATGGCACCGGGCTCGATCATCTTCGCCCTCGCCAACCCCGATCCAGAGGTCCATCCGGAGGTCGCCCGACGCACGGCCGCCGTCGTCGCGACCGGGCGCAGCGACTTCCCCAACCAGATCAACAACGTCCTCGCCTTCCCGGGCGTCTTCCGAGGGGCTCTCGACGTCCGGGCGACCACCATCACGCCCGCGATGAAGGTGGCGGCAGCACTTGCGATCGCCGACGTCGTCGTCGACGAACTCGACGCCGACCTCATCGTGCCCAGCGTCTTCGACCGACGGATTTCGGCACAGGTGCCCCGCGCCGTGGCAGCCGCAGCGCGGGCTGATGGCGTCGCGCGCCGCTAGGAGGCCGCTACGGCGGGCTCCCGGCCGTCCTCGGCCGGGGTGAGCATAGGTCGCAATGTCTGCGCGAGTGCCGCTGCGGCGAAGCAGCCCACGGCGATGAGCATCGCCCAGGCGACTCCGCGCCCCGCCCCGATGAGTGCGCCGGAGGCCACGGGCGCCAGGGTCGCCCCCAGGCTCCAGGTCAGCGACTGCGCGCTGTTGTAGCGCCCGCGCAGATGGTCGGGAGCGAGGGAGTTGATCAGGGCCGGTGCGGTGGGGCTCCAGACGGTCTCACCAAGCGCGAAGACCACCGTGGACGCCAATAGGACGACAACGGCAGGGGCGCTCGGGATGCCGGGCACCGTCGACAGCAGCAGCCAGGACACCCCCCACAGTGCCCCTACCAGCCCGATCATGCGAGTGCGCGAGCGGCCGCGCACGAGTCGCAAGACCAGCAATTGCCCCAGCACGATCGTCACCGTGTTGGCCATCCAGACGACGCCGATGAGCCGCTCAGGCAACTTCGCCGTGTCGGTGATGAAGATCGCCAGACCGGCCTCGAGCGACCCGTAGCCGCAGGTGAGCAGGAGCAGCGAGATGGCGACCTGCCGGCGCAGTCGCCGATCGCCGAGCGTCTCACGCCAGCCCTGGCGAGGCACGTCTGCCGACCTGTCGGTCTCTGCCGACACCACCGGCCCACCGAGTCCCCGCAGGCTTGCGACGGCTGCCCAGGCGAAGAGGTAGGTCAGGGCGTCCACGAGATAGAGCAGGACGAATGTCTCGGGGCGGTCGATGTCGATGATGGCTGCGCCGACAAGACCACCGACGCCGAGGCCAAGGTTGAGGAGCATGAAGCCCACGGCGAAGGCGGTCGTGCGCTGCTCCTCCTCCACGACCTGCGCGGTGAATGTGCTCAGCGGTCCCCAAGTGCCGGCTGCCCCCAGGGCGAGCAGCGAGGCTACGCCGAAGGCGGCGGGCGCGGTGGTGACCTGGGACGTGAGGGCGACACCCGTTGCCTCCATGAGGATGGCCACGAGGAGCACGCGACGAGGACCGAAGCGGTCGGTGAGACTGCCGGCGATAGGGACGGCGAAGAGCCCGATGACCGCCATCCAGGTGAGGACGAGCGAGGCCGTGAAGATCGGCAGTCCCCGGACCTCGGCGAGGTAGACGACAAGGAGGGAGAGCGTGAGCCCGTTGCCGATGGCTTCCAGGAAGCGGCCCAGTGCGAGTCGGCCGAAGGGTCCGCGCAGGACAGCGCGCACCTCCGCCGTGGTGCTGGTCACGTCAGTCCTCCGGGTCGTCGAGCCGGGCCAACCACGTGGCGAGGCGCTCGACCGGAATCTCGAAGTCAGGGTTGAGGTCGACGAACTCGCGCATCCGCTCGGCCAGCCACTCCAGGGTGACCTCCTCCTCGCCGCGGCGGCGCTGGAGTTCCTCGATTCCGCGATCCGTGAAGTACATGGCCTACGCGAAGGCCGCTTCGACGACGGCCCGCTGCTCCTCCTCGTGGCGGTGGTGGCTGCCGACTGCGGGCGACGACGACGACGGGCGCGAGACTCCCTCGAT
>Ga0194129_10000497_pt1 | contig 75344 bp, 84 predicted proteins | sample TA2KigCa35mmetaG_FD_150862 | JGI IMG/M metagenome (GOLD analysis project Ga0194129, IMG submission 150862) | Freshwater microbial communities from Lake Tanganyika, Tanzania - TA2015038 Kigoma Deep Cast 35m | ecosystem: Environmental > Aquatic > Freshwater > Lake | place: Tanzania: Lake... | reverse complement strand
CCGCATCGCGGCTCTTCTCGCATGGTCGGGATCGGCGAGCAAATGGCGAAAGGCGATTTCTGCCTCCGCAAAGGTTGACACCCGCGAAGGGGCTTATCATAAGGGCGCACTCGTTTCGGCCCCTGAAAGGCCAGGGGCGAACGTGCGCTGGAGCACGGGGGAATGTCCCGAGCGGCAAAGGGGGCGGACTGTAAATCCGCTGGCTATGCCTTCGCAGGTTCGAGTCCTGCTTCCCCCACCAGCCTTCGGGCTTCGGCTTGGCGGGCCGGAGACTTGACGTTAGTACCGCCAATGCCAAAAGTGCTTTGCCGACCATGTTGTATTGTAAAGGATCGGATGATGCGGGTGTAGCTCAATGGTAGAGCAGCAGCCTTCCAAGCTGAATACGAGGGTTCGATTCCCTTCACCCGCTCCATTATTTTTAGCAATCCGCTCCGGACGATGCTCGACCGCGGATTGGGAGTGAGTTTTGTGTTTTCGTAAATTCCGTTGCGTTGATTTGTATATCGAAGCCACTTGTCATTAGCAATATTGTTTTGAGTATGATTGATCATAGACGCCGAAATGGTCAGCTCGAAGAATATTCATTATTGATTGAAAAACTAGAATCATTCTTAAAGAGTTGCCTAGGAGACTAAAAGCCATCGATGGGAGGCCAAGTTTAGATAAGACTACGCTGGGTAGATGCCTCGCTTGGTTATTTAACGTGTCTTCAATTGAAACTGATCATTTTTTAATCGAAGGCGAAGGTAATTATAGACATAATTTAGTAGAAATTTTGCGTATTGTAAAAATTAGGCAGCGTATGGATCGTCCTGTTATAGTTGAAGGTGCACAAGTTTTTCGGCAGCTGGATCAAACATCATTAAAGGCCGATTTCGTTATTTATTTAGAAAACGCTTAAGCGCCCTGCTTATCAACTAGCATTGAAAAACTATTTGTAGATTATGAATTCGAATTCTCACCAAAAAATTGCGCAAATTTTATACTGTCAATTAATCATTAGTAATGTTGGTATTTTCCAACTTATCTGAGTCCTTTAACCTTCAAAGCTCAAATATGTTAATATAGTGAAAAAACTATCATTAGTTATTATCCCTCACCGTCATTGCGAGCGAATGCGAAGCAATCCAGTTGGTAGTGCAGAAATAGGCTTATTCGTTTCGCCACTGCAGAATTTTGCATTAAAGAGCGAAACAATCATGCAATTGTTTTAAATAAATCATTCCATTCTAAGTTAAAGTCCTCAATTAACCGTAGTTTATATTTTCGTGATTGGCCTTTGATGTGTTTCTCGCGTGCGATGGCATCAATCATACTCTCGTAAAATTCAAACCAAACCAGAACTTTGTAGTGATAGCGCTTTGTGAAGCCAGGAATAACGCCTTTGCGATGCTCGTAAACTCGGCGACCAATGTCGGATGTCACACCAACATAGAGTGTGCCATTTCTATCGCTCGCCACGATATAAGCCGCCGGTTCGTGCATGATGATATGATGGAGCAACACAACCGGAATAGCACCTGTCATTTTGAACAGTTGAAGAGAGTGCGCCATCCACCGATTAATTGTGAGGTGATGGTATGAGACCACGAATTGATGCAGCCTGTTCTTGAAGCATCAACTGGATTGCTTCGCGTAAGCTCGCAATGACGGATTAAAAATTTTTTTCTGGATTGCTTCGTTCGTCGTTCAAAAAGGCCCACTGGACCTTTTTGTTTGCTTTGCAAAACACTCCTTACCGCTCGCAATGACGGGCTAAAATTTCGCCCATCATTTTACTAAAACTCTCGCTTTCATTCTTACGCGGTTGAAAACTCCGCCTGCCTAGGTTCATGCCGACGCAGAGTAAGAGCGAGGGGCTTGAGTTTGCGTTTTTTTTTGTGTGTGGGTTAATCTTGTCCGTCGGTCATGCACATCATGGCTCGGGGAACTGAAAAGCCTCACCAAAAGCGGCAGTGCATCTGCCGTTACCAAAATGCCCTGACGCTTTAACGTCGGGGTGGCGGCGTTATGTCTAGGTTGCGAGACTAAAGGCGTCGCGACCAACTTTTGGTGGTCTTTTCAGCACCTTGGCTCCAGCGCCTCCCGCGCTGGGGTCGTTTCGCTCTCAGGGTGCACGATGCCTCTCATCGATTATTCAAAAGTGCTTACATTTCCCGATAGTGTGGAAGCGCTGAGTATCACACTCCACCATGCACTTGTTCAGTTGCGCGATCAGGTCGCCTATGGCCCGCGTGATGATGAGGCCATTTTGCGCGCGGCCGAGCATCTCTCCGCACTGCTCGAGGATGGGCATAAGGAAGCTGAGACATTCATTGCGGCTTTGGAGAGAAAGTAAGCGGCTCGGTATCGCGGACCGCTCCTCATCCCCCTTGCAATCCGTCATCCTCTTTGGCATTACGACGGGCGAAGGCGGGCGTGACCTGCCGCGATAGGGGCTTAGCTCAGCTGGTTAGAGCGGCGGTCTCCAAAACCGCAGGTCGAGAGTTCGAATCCCTCAGCCCCTGCCATTTCTCGAAGGCTCCGGTTTCGGGGCCTTCTTTATTGGCTCAATAGACGCGGGCACCGGGCCTCTCCGCCTTGACCCTTCAAGGCTTTACGCCTATAAACGCGCTCTTTCCAGACATTGGCGGCCGGTCGAAGCTTCAAAGATCACGGCGCCATGCCTGAAATCCTTCGCTTTTTTCTCCTCGTCTGGGGCTTATCATGACCGAATCCAATTCCAAGCGTTCTTCGGTGATGCATTTCATCCAGGACGTGCGTTCGGAAACGCGGAAAGTCACATGGCCGACGCGCAAAGAAACACTCGTCACCACCGGCATGGTGTTTGTGATGGTGATTTTTGCCTCCGTGTTTTTCCTCTTGTCCGACATGATCATTCACTGGGCCGTTGGGCTCGTTCTCGGCTTCGGCCGCTAAACATCGCTAGACAGAGTTAGATCACCATCATGGGTTCTCGCTGGTATATCGTTCACGCTTTCTCGAATTTCGAGAATAAGGTCGCCCAATCGATCCGCGATCAGGTCGTGCAGCGCAATCTCGCCGATAAGTTTGAAGAAGTGCTCGTGCCGACTGAAAAGGTTGTTGAAGTGCGTCGCGGTCGCCGCGTCGATACCGAGCGCAAATTCTTCCCCGGCTATGTGCTCGTGAAATGCGATTTGACAGACGATGTCTATCATCTGATCAAGAACACGCCGAAGGTCACGGGCTTCTTGGGCCATGACAATAAGCCGATGCCGATCTCCGAGCGCGAAGCCGAGCGGATCAAGGGCCAGGTGGCCGAGGGCGTCAATCGGCCAAAACCCTCAATCACTTTCGAGGTCGGCGAGACGGTGCGCGTCTCCGATGGCCCGTTTGCCTCTTTCAGCGGTTTGGTCGAGGAAGTCGATCACGCCCGCGCCCGCCTCAAAGTGGCGGTGTCGATTTTCGGCCGCGCCACGCCGGTCGAGTTGGAATATGGTCAGGTCGAAAAGGTCTGACGATAGACATCGGCTCCTTTTTTGGTAAAGGACCGGTGCGAAACATCGCGGGAGGGGGTTCATCGGGCTTGCCGGCCTTATGACATAAACCCGAACCACGGACCATAAACCGCCGCGCGGGCCCTTTGGGCTCAACCGGCATTGTTTGGAGAATGGGAATGGCAAAGAAGATTGCCGGCTATGTAAAGCTTCAGGTTCCGGCAGGCGCCGCGAACCCGTCGCCGCCGATTGGCCCCGCGCTCGGTCAGCGTGGCTTGAACATCATGGAATTCTGCAAGGCCTTTAACGCCAAGACCGCGCAGATGGAAAAGGGCACCCCGATCCCGGTGATCATCACCGCCTATCAGGACCGCTCCTTCACGTTCGAAACCAAGCTGCCGCCCGTGTCCTTCTTCTTGAAAAAGGCTTCGGGCATCCAGTCCGGTCACAAGACCACCGGTCGCGGCTTTATTGGCAAGATCACCACAAAGCAGATCAACGAGATCGCAATGCAGAAAATGCCCGATCTCAACTGCTCGACGGTCGAAGCCGCCGCCGCAATGATCACCGGATCGGCCCGCTCCATGGGCCTCGAGATTGTGGAGTAAGGGATCATGGCGCATTCAAAAAGAATGAACAAAGCCGTTGAAGGCATTGATCGCACAAAGCTTTATCCGCTCGACGAAGCCATCAAGCTTGTCAAGGATCGCGCGAAGACGAAATTCGACGAGACCATCGAAGTGGCAATGAATCTCGGTGTTGACCCGCGTCACGCCGACCAGATGGTCCGTGGTGTCTGCGTGTTGCCGAATGGTTCGGGCCGCACATTGCGCGTAGGCGTGTTTGCCCGTGGCGCGAAGGCGGAAGAAGCGAAGAAGGCGGGCGCCGATGTGGTCGGCGCGGAAGATCTCGTCGAGATCGTCAATGGCGGCACGATCGATTTCGATCGCTGCATCGCGACCCCTGACATGATGCCGCTCGTCGGTCGTCTCGGTAAGGTGCTTGGCCCGCGTGGCATGATGCCGAACCCGAAGGTCGGCACGGTGACCCTGGACATCGCCAATGCGGTTGCGGCCGCCAAGGGAGGTTCTGTCGAGTTCCGCGTCGAGAAGGCGGGCATCGTCCATGCCGGCGTCGGCAAGGCCTCGTTCTCGGCTGAAAAGCTCGCCGAAAACATCCGCGCTTTTGTGGACTCGGTCTTGAAGGCCAAGCCGCAGGGCTCGAAGGGCACCTATATGGAGCGTATGGCGATCTCCTCGACCATGGGCCCGGGCGTCAAGGTCGATATTTCGAGCGTAAACAACGCGTAAGAGGTTCACCCTCAACCGAATTCGAAAGGCCCCGGAGCGATCCGGGGCTTTTTCTTTTGGCCGGCCGCGCGAAAAAAAATGGGTAGGGGGCTTCACAATCGGGACAAACGCCGCTAATGAGGCCACTGGATAAGCGTGATGAGTGATTTCGGCATTGAAATCATGGAAACCGCGTGGATCTGGTCTCAGATCAGATTTATGTGATCGATAAGCCGGCAAGGCAAGGGGGTAACCCCTTGTTTTCGCTGGCTTTATACTGTCCGAGACTGCAGGTGGGTTGATCCCCGGATCGCCCTTAAATCGAATGGACCTGCACAGACGGGGACGACCGAATCCGGGCTTTGCCCGCATAGCGGTTCGAACCTTACCGGGCGCCGGCCTCAAGCCGGGACGCTTCGGGGACAGACGCGTCGGAAGCGGCGGAAGGGTGGTTATCAGCCTTTTGCTAGAGTGCAACCGGCGGGACGTCAGTCCTAGCCAACCCGAGAGAGCCCCGTGGATAAAGCGGAAAAAGCAGAGTTCGTTTCGTCGTTGAACGGAATTTTCAATTCCACCAGCGTCGTCGTCGTTGCTCATTATGCTGGCCTCACGGTCGCCGAAATGCAGGATCTGCGCAAGCGGATGGCTGCCCAAGGCGCCCAAGTGAAGGTCGCGAAAAATCGCCTTGCCAAAATTGCTCTTGAAGGCACGCAGGTCGCGTCGATCGGTACCCTTTTGAAGGGTCCGACCCTGCTCGCTTATTCAAGCGATCCCGTCGCGGCCGCGAAGGTCGCCGTCGATTTCTCCAATGCTAATGACAAGCTTGTCATTCTTGGCGGAGCGATGGGCCAGAACGCTCTGAATGTGAATGGTGTGAAGGCGCTCGCCACGATGCCGTCACTCGACGAGTTGCGCGCGAAGCTTGTCGGCCTTGTTCAGGCCCCGGCAACGAAACTCGCTCAGCTCTCGACAGCACCGGCGGCAAAGCTCGCCCGCGTGTTCGGAGCCTATGCCAATAGAGATGCGGCTTAAGGCCACTTCATAAACAACAACGGTTCGAACGTCATTTTATAAGGAAACTAACATGGCCGATCTCAACAAGCTCGTTGACGAACTCTCGTCGCTCACCGTTCTCGAAGCGGCTGAACTCGCAAAGCTTCTCGAAGAGAGGTGGGGCGTCTCGGCTGCGGCCGCTGTTGCCGTTGCGGCAGCACCGGCTGCTGTTGGTGGCGCGGCCGCCGCTGCTGAAGAGCAAACCGAATTCACCGTCATTCTTGCTGCTTCAGGCGACAAGAAGATCGAAGTGATTAAGGAAGTTCGTGCGATCACAGGTCTTGGCCTCAAGGAAGCCAAGGACCTCGTGGAAGGCGCGCCGAAGCCGCTTAAGGAAGGCGTGTCGAAGGACGAAGCCAAGAAGATCAAGGAAACCCTTGAGAAGGTCGGCGCAAAGGTCGAGCTTAAGTAATCGAGACTCCGCGTTGATGCGGGTTCTTCGATTTTCTTCGAAGTGAATTCTACGGTCCCGGGGGCTTTGTCTCCGGGATCGTCTTCGTGTTGGTGAGGTCAGGGGTAGGACCTTAGAACCGACATAGTGATAATGGCGATGTGACGCGGATGGTTGCGACGGCTCTTTCGATTCTCGAAATCGGGCCTTGAGCGCAGCATCCCCTAAGAGAGCGAGGAACGAAATGGCTCAGACCTTCACCGGACGGAAGCGTGTGCGCAAGTTCTTCGGGCATATCCGCGAAGTGGCGGTTATGCCGAACCTGATCGAGGTTCAGAAAGCCTCCTATGACCAGTTTCTCCAGATTGAGGAACCCAAAGGGAGCCGGATCGAAGAAGGCTTGCAAGCGGTTTTCAAATCGGTTTTTCCGATTTCGGATTTTTCGGGCGCCTCGCTTCTCGAATTTGTGAAGTTCACTTTCGAACCACCGAAATATGACGTTGATGAATGCCGTCAACGCGGCATGACCTATGCGGCGCCGCTTAGGGTGACGTTGCGTCTCATCGTGTTCGATATTGACGTTGATACCGGCGCGAAGTCGGTGAAAGACATCAAGGAACAAGATGTCTATATGGGCGATATGCCGCTCATGACATCGAACGGCACCTTCATCGTGAATGGCACGGAACGCGTGATCGTTTCGCAGATGCATCGTTCACCAGGCGTGTTCTTTGATCACGACAAGGGCAAGACTCATTCGTCAGGCAAATTGTTGTTTGCTGCGCGCATCATTCCTTATCGCGGCTCATGGCTCGATATTGAATTTGATGCGAAAGACATTGTTCATGCGCGTATCGACCGTCGCCGCAAATTGCCGGTGACGACGCTTCTTTATGCGTTGGGTCTCGATGGCGAAGAAATTCTTTCGACCTTCTACAAGACGGTCACCTACAAACGCGCAAAAGACGCGTGGCGCGTGCCGTTCAATCCTGATCGCATGAAGGGCATGAAAGCGGTCAATGATTTGATCGATGCCGATTCTGGTCAGGTTGTTCTCGAAGCGGGCAAGAAGCTTACGCAGCGTTCAGCACGTATGATTGCGGAGAAGGGCACAAAGGCGCTTCTTGCGACCGACGAAGATCTCTATGGTCAATATATTGGCGAAGATTTGGCTTCACCGAAGACCGGTGAAATCTATGCAGAAGCCGGTGATGAAATCACCGACAAGCTCTTGAAGTCGCTTCTCGATGCGGGCCTCAAGGAAATTCCGGTTCTCGATATCGACCATGTCAATATCGGTCCCTACATCCGCAACACGCTTGCGGTTGATAAGAACTCGTCGCGCGAAGAAGCTTTGTTCGACATTTATCGCGTCATGCGTCCGGGTGAACCGCCGACCATTGATACGGCAGAAGCGATGTTCCAATCGCTCTTCTTCGATCCTGAGCGTTATGATCTCTCGGCTGTCGGCCGCGTGAAGATGAATATGCGTATGGAGCTTGATGCTCCTGATACACATCGCACGCTTCGTCGCGAAGACATCATTGAAGTTGTGCGTGCACTTGTTGAATTGCGCGATGACCGTGGCGAAATCGATGACATCGACAATCTCGGCAATCGTCGCGTGCGCTCGGTGGGCGAGTTGATGGAAAATCAATATCGCTTGGGTCTGTTGCGTATGGAACGCGCGATCAAGGAGCGTATGTCATCAGTCGATATCGACACGGTGATGCCGCAAGATCTGATCAATGCGAAGCCCGCTGCCGCAGCCGTGCGTGAATTCTTCGGCTCTTCGCAGCTCTCGCAATTTATGGATCAAACCAATCCGCTTTCGGAAATCACGCATAAGCGTCGTCTCTCGGCACTGGGTCCCGGTGGTCTCACGCGTGAACGCGCGGGCTTCGAAGTCCGCGACGTGCATCCGACGCATTATGGACGTATCTGCCCGATTGAAACACCGGAAGGTCCGAATATCGGTCTCATCAATTCGCTTGCGACATTCGCGCGCGTCAATAAATACGGCTTTATCGAAAGCCCTTATCGCAAGATCAAGGACGGCAAGATCACTGATGAGGTGATTTATATGTCGGCGATCGAAGAGTCGAAGCACTATGTCGCGCAAGCAAACGTTGCGACAGACGGCAAGGGTAAGCTCACCGACGATCTCGTCATCGTTCGTCATGCGGGCGATGTGATTGTCGTGCCGGTTGAGCGCGTCGATTATATGGACGTGTCGCCGAAGCAGCTTGTGTCTGTGGCGGCCGCACTCATTCCGTTCTTGGAAAATGACGACGCGAACCGCGCGCTCATGGGCTCGAACATGCAGCGTCAAGCGGTGCCGCTTGTGCGTTCAGACGCGCCTTTCGTTGGCACAGGTATGGAAGCGATTGTCGCGCGTGACTCAGGTGCGGCGATTGCCGCGCGTCGCGCCGGTATCGTTGATCAAGTGGATGCAACGCGTATCGTTATTCGCGCGACCGAAGAACTCGATCCGTCAAAGGCGGGCGTTGATATTTACCGCTTGCTGAAATTCCAGCGTTCGAACCAGTCGACCTGCATCAACCAGAAGCCGCTCGTTCAAGTCGGCGACATCGTCAAGAAGGGTGATATTCTTGCCGATGGTCCGTCAACGGAACTCGGTGAATTGGCGCTTGGTCGCAACGTGCTCGTCGCCTTCATGCCGTGGAACGGTTATAATTTCGAAGACTCGATTTTGTTGTCCGAACGCATCGCGAAGGAAGACACATTCACATCGATTCACATCGAAGAATTCGAAGTGATGGCGCGTGACACGAAGCTCGGCCCTGAAGAAATCACGCGTGACATTCCAAACGTTTCTGAAGAGACGCTGAAGAATCTCGACGAAGCGGGTATCGTCTATATCGGTGCGGAAGTGCAGGCGGGCGACATTCTCGTCGGCAAGATCACACCGAAGGGCGAAAGCCCGATGACGCCGGAAGAAAAACTTCTGCGCGCCATCTTCGGCGAAAAGGCCTCTGACGTTCGCGATACGTCATTGCGCGTGCCGCCGGGCGTGCAAGGCACGATCGTTGAAGTGCGTGTGTTCAACCGTCACGGTGTTGACAAGGATGAACGCGCACAAGCGATCGAGCGCGAAGAAATCGAACGTCTCGCAAAAGACCGCGACGACGAACTCGCGATCCTTGATCGTAACGTGTATACACGCGTCGCTGAATTGGTCACCGGCAAGAAAGCTTTGTCGGGTCCGAAAGGCTTCAAGAAAGATACCAAGATTGAACGAGATATGCTTGATGCCTATCCGCGTTCGCAATGGTGGACTTTTGCGGTCGATAACGACGCGGTGATGACGTCGCTTGAAGCGATGCGCAAACAATATGATGACGCGAAGAAGAGCCTTGAACAGCGCTTCCTCGACAAGGTTGAAAAACTGCAGCGCGGTGATGAATTGCCTCCAGGCGTGATGAAGATGGTCAAAGTCTTCGTTGCCGTGAAGCGCAAGATTCAACCAGGCGACAAGATGGCCGGTCGTCACGGCAACAAGGGCGTTGTCTCGCGTATCGTGCCGATTGAAGATATGCCGTTTCTCGAAGATGGTACGCATGTCGATATCGTGCTTAATCCGTTGGGCGTGCCTTCGCGCATGAATGTGGGTCAGATTCTCGAAACCCATCTTGGATGGGCGGCTGCGGGTCTCGGCAAACAGATCGGCGAGGCGGTCGATGCCTATCGCAAGACGCATAATGAAAAGCAGCTTCGTGAGTCATTCGCGAAAGTCTATGGCGATCATGAAGCGGTGAAAGCGCTTGATGCGGATAATCTTGCCGGTATGGGTGAAAATCTTCGTCGCGGTGTGCCGATTGCGACACCGGTGTTTGATGGTGCGAAAGAAGCCGATATCGAAATTCTCTTGGAGCAAGCCGGCCTCGATAAATCGGGTCAGGTCACGCTTTATGACGGACGCACAGGCGAGCCTTTCGATCGCAAGGTGACGGTCGGCTATATCTACATGCTCAAGCTTCACCATCTTGTTGATGACAAGATCCATGCGCGTTCGATTGGTCCTTATTCGCTCGTCACGCAGCAACCACTGGGCGGCAAAGCGCAGTTCGGTGGTCAGCGTTTCGGCGAAATGGAAGTCTGGGCGCTCGAAGCTTACGGCGCGGCTTACACGCTGCAAGAAATGCTCACGGTCAAATCGGACGACGTCGCTGGCCGCACCAAGGTTTACGAGTCGATCGTTCGTGGCGACGACACATTCGAAAGTGGTATTCCGGAGAGCTTCAATGTTCTCGTCAAGGAAATGCGTTCGCTGGGCCTCAATGTTGAATTGACGGCTTCAGCAAAGCCTGCCGATCAATTACCGCCAGCAGAAGCCGCTGAGTAATCAAGACGGTTGGCGCGTTTATTCGCGCCGACCTCTTCGCCTCGAAGAGTTCGCTCTTCGATTTTGAATTTGGAATTTTACGGATCTTCGCCACCAGGGCGCTTTAAGATCCAACTGTAAGGAGACGGCGATGAATCAAGAGGTCATGAATCTCTTCAACCCCGTGGTCCAGCCGCAGACCTTTGAGCATATCAAGATCGCGATCGCTTCGCCCGATCAGATCCTCTCATGGTCTTATGGTGAAATAAAAAAGCCTGAAACCATCAATTACCGCACATTCAAGCCGGAACGTGATGGCCTGTTCTGCGCGCGCATCTTCGGACCGATCAAGGATTACGAATGTTTGTGCGGCAAATATAAGCGCATGAAGTATAAAGGCGTCATCTGCGAGAAGTGCGGCGTAGAAGTGACATTGTCGCGAGTCCGGCGCGAGCGCATGGGTCATATCGAGCTCGCGGCTCCCGTGGCGCATATCTGGTTCTTGAAGTCGCTGCCATCACGCATCGGCCTTCTGCTTGATATGGCGCTCAGAGATCTCGAGCGTATTCTCTATTTCGAAAATTACGTTGTGATCGAGCCGGGTCTCACCCCTCTCAAAGAACGTCAATTGCTTTCGGAAGATGATTATCTGCGCGCGCAAGATGAGTATGGCGAAGATTCATTCACCGCCATGATCGGCGCGGAAGCCATTCGTGAAATTCTTCGGTCGCTCGATTTGGAAAAGACCGCTGCCGATCTCCGTCACGAGATCGCGGTTTCAACATCCGAATTGAAGCCGAAAAAACTCGCAAAACGTTTGAAGATCATCGAAGCCTTCATTCAGTCAGGCAATAAGCCTGAGTGGATGATTTTGCAGATTGTGCCGGTGATCCCGCCGGATCTTCGTCCGCTCGTTCCGCTTGATGGCGGTCGCTTCGCAACATCAGATTTGAACGACCTTTATCGTCGCGTGATCAATCGTAACAATCGTTTGAAGCGCCTGATCGAATTGCGCGCACCGGATATCATCATCCGTAACGAAAAGCGCATGTTGCAAGAATCTGTTGATGCGCTCTTCGACAATGGTCGTCGCGGTCGTGTGATCACGGGTGCCAATAAGCGTCCGTTGAAGTCGCTCGCCGATATGCTGAAAGGCAAGCAGGGTCGCTTCCGTCAGAACCTGCTCGGCAAGCGCGTCGACTATTCCGGTCGTTCGGTTATCGTCGTCGGTCCGGAATTGAAACTGCATCAATGCGGTCTGCCGAAGAAGATGGCGCTCGAACTTTTCAAGCCCTTCATCTATTCGCGTCTTGATGCGAAGGGCCTCTCGGCCACTGTGAAGCAAGCGAAGAAATTAGTTGAGAAGGAAAAGCCCGAAGTTTGGGACATTCTCGACGAAGTCATTCGTGAACATCCGGTGATGCTCAATCGCGCGCCGACGCTTCACCGCTTGGGCATTCAGGCGTTCGAACCTGTGCTCGTTGAAGGCAAGGCCATTCAATTGCATCCTCTCGTCTGCGCGGCTTTTAACGCCGACTTCGACGGTGACCAAATGGCCGTTCACGTGCCGCTTTCGCTTGAAGCTCAGTTGGAAGCGCGCGTCTTGATGATGTCGACCAACAACATTCTGCATCCGGCCAATGGTCAACCGATCATCGTGCCGTCGCAGGATATTGTGTTGGGTCTTTATTATCTCTCGCTCATCTCCGACAAGGAGCCCGGTGAAGGCATGCTCTTTGCCGATATGGGTGAAATCGAACACGCGATCGCTTCGCGTTCTGTGACCGTTCACGCCAAGATCAAATATCGCTATCAGGGCATTGACGAGAGTGGCAAAGCCTACTCGAAAATCTATGACACAACACCTGGTCGCGCGATGCTCGGTCAGCTTCTGCCGAAGAATGGCAAGATCACTTTTGATGTCGTCAACAAGCTGATGACGAAGAAAGAAATCTCGAACACGATTGATACGGTCTATCGTCATTGCGGTCAGAAAGAGACCGTGATATTCTGCGACCGCATCATGGCACTCGGTTTCACTAATGCGTTCAAAGCCGGTATTTCCTTTGGCAAAGACGACATGGTCATTCCGGACACGAAGACGAAGATCGTCGGTGAAACACGCGCGCTCGTGAAAGATTACGAGCAGCAATTCAATGATGGTCTCATCACGCAAGGCGAGAAATACAACAAGGTTGTTGATGCCTGGGCGAAGTGCTCGGACAAGCTCGCGCAAGAAATGATGGGCCGCATCTCGGCTGTGCAGAAAGATGACACAGGTCGCACGAAGCCTGTGAACTCGATCTATATGATGTCGCATTCCGGTGCGCGTGGGTCGCCGACCCAGATGCGCCAGCTCGCAGCAATGCGTGGCCTTATGGCGAAGCCGTCAGGTGAAATCATCGAGACGCCGATCATCTCGAACTTCAAAGAAGGTCTCGACGTTCTTGAATATTTCAACTCGACCCACGGTGCTCGTAAGGGCCTCGCGGATACGGCGTTGAAAACAGCGAACTCAGGTTATCTCACACGTCGTCTCGTTGACGTCGCGCAGGATTCGATCATCACGGTTCGTGATTGCGGTTCTGAAGGCGGCATCAAGATGCGTGCGATCATTGATGCCGGTCAGATCGTTGCCTCATTGGCAACGCGTATCTTAGGTCGCACAGCGGCAGAAGATCTCACCGATCAAGAGGGCAAGATCATCGTCGCAAAAGGCACGATGATCGAAGAGCATCATATCGAAGCGATTAATGCGGCGGGTATTCAAGAAGTCAAGATCCGTTCGGTTCTCACTTGCGAAGCGCTGAATGGCGTTTGCGGTACGTGCTATGGTCGTGACCTTGCTCGCGGTACGCCGGTCAATATTGGTGAAGCGGTTGGCGTTATTGCCGCACAATCGATTGGTGAGCCAGGCACGCAGTTGACCATGCGTACCTTCCACGTTGGCGGTGCGGCAACGATTGCCGATACGTCCTTCATCGAAAGCAATTTCGATGGCAAGATCGAACTGCGTAACAAGAATGTTGCGAAAAATTCCGATGGCGATTTGATCGCGATGGGTCGCAACATTTCGATCGCTATTGTTGGTGCTGATGGCACTGAGCGCGCAACGCATCGCGTGCAATATGGTTCGCGTTTGCGTGTTGATGATCGTGATACAGTCAAGCGTGGTCAGCGTTTGGCCGATTGGGATCCCTACACCCGTCCGATCGTCACTGAAGTCGCGGGCACGGTGCAATATGAAGATCTCGTCGAAAACGCTTCCGTTATTGAAACGGCCGACGAGTCGACCGGCATCACGAAACGCGTCGTTATTGATTATCGCACCAACACACGTTCGGCGGATTTACGTCCGGCGATCGTGATCATGGATGCGAAGGGCAAGATTTTGAAACTCCCGCGCGGCGGCGAGGCGCGTTATCTTTTGCCGGTCGATGCGATTTTGTCGGTTGATCCGGTTTCAAAGATCAAAGCGGGTGACATTCTTGCTCGTATTCCTCTGGAAAGCGCGAAGACACGTGACATCACCGGCGGTCTGCCGCGGGTTGCCGAACTCTTCGAAGCGCGTCGTCCGAAGGAAGCCGCGATCATCGCTGAAACATCGGGTACGATCCAATTCGGTCGCGACTACAAGAACAAGCGCCGTATTTCGCTCATCCCTGATGATGGTTCGGATCCGGTCGAATATCTCGTCCCCAAGGGCAAGCATATCTACTTGCAAGCGGGCGACGTGGTGGAGAAGGGCGATTATATCGTCGACGGTAACCCGGCACCGCATGACATTCTGGCGATTAAGGGCGTCGAAGAACTCGCCGCTTATCTCGTGAACGAGATTCAGGAAGTTTATCGTCTGCAAGGCGTGTCGATCAACGATAAGCATATCGAAGTGATCGTGCGCCAGATGCTGCAGAAGGTGGAAATCGACGAAGTGGGCGATTCCGAATTCTTGGCCAATGAACAGGTCGACAAGGTCGAAATGGACGAGGTCAATGAGCGTCTCATCGCTGATGGTAAGCGTCCGGCGAAGGGTCACCCCGTTCTGCTCGGCATCACCAAAGCGTCGCTCCAGACCCGCTCCTTCATCTCGGCGGCGTCGTTCCAGGAAACAACCCGCGTGCTCACCGAAGCAGCCGTTAATGGCAAGTCGGACGATCTCGCAGGCCTTAAGGAAAACGTCATTGTCGGCCGTCTCATTCCGGCGGGCACGGGCGCGACCATGTCGCGGATTCGCCAGATTGCCACCAAGCGTGACGAGCTCATCGTGGCGCAGGAATCAATTGAAGGTCCGGCGGTGGCTGAATAAGCCTTCGCTCGAGGATTTTGGTTCCATAATCTTTTAAAAGGCCGCCTCAAGGCGGCCTTTTTTCATCACCGGCGAGTAATAAACTTGAGCGGGGCCGCTGGAATCCTTATTTGTTTCAATTGTCCGGTAAAAAGGGGTTGACGGGGTTAGGGGGGGTGAGTAGAGAACACCCACCTCGACGGACGTCGATGGCTTTTGTTTTGTTTGGTGCATCAAGCGTCAAACTGGGATCCATCGAGACACCGTCGCCTCTCCACCGGCCAAAAGGTCGTTAATTTGGGGCCATGATCGCGGGTAACCGTGGTCCTCTGGGAAGTTTTTCGCGCCAAGGGGCTTTCGCCCCGAGGCGTAAACTCGTTTTGCGCATTTCGATGTGCAGAATGGAAACCACAAATTTCACTTAAGAATCCGATACTAATCGGGTTCGATCACGGACTGGAACGAGCAAACATGCCGACCATCAGCCAGTTGATCCGCAAGGCGCGGTCACCTCAAAAGGCCCGGAACACGGTTCCGGCACTGCAAGCCTGCCCGCAAAAGCGTGGCGTGTGCACGCGCGTTTATACGACGACACCGAAAAAGCCGAACTCGGCGCTTCGTAAAGTTGCGAAGGTGCGCTTGACCAATGGCTTCGAAGTGATCGGTTACATTCCCGGTGAAGGCCACAATCTGCAAGAACACTCAGTCGTTGCGATCCGCGGCGGCCGCGTGAAGGACTTGCCAGGTGTCCGTTATCACGTCATCCGCGGCGTCCTTGATACACAGGGCGTCAAGAACCGTAAGCAACGCCGTTCGAAATACGGCGCGAAGCGTCCGAAGTAAGGCGGAGAGAAAACCATGTCCCGTCGTCATAGTGCAGAAAAGCGCGAAGTTATTCCGGACGCAAAATATGGTGATGTTGTCATCGCCAAATTCATGAATTCCGTCATGTATGACGGCAAGAAATCGGTCGCTGAGTCGATCGTATATGGCGCGCTTGAAGCGGTTGAAGCCAAGCTCAAGACCGATCCGTTGCAAGTGTTCCGTCAAGCGCTCGATAATGTGGCGCCCGCCATTGAAGTGCGTTCGCGTCGTGTTGGTGGTGCAACCTATCAGGTACCAGTTGAAGTGCGCTCAGAACGCCGCCAGGCGCTTGCCATTCGCTGGCTCATCGCTGCTGCTCGCGGCCGCAATGACAAGACGATGGTGGACCGGCTTTCTGCTGAATTGATGGATGCTGCGAATAATCGCGGCAGCGCCGTCAAGAAGCGCGAAGACACTCATCGTATGGCGGAAGCAAACCGCGCCTTCTCGCATTACCGTTGGTAACCCGAATTTAACGCCGCAAGGACGAAGACTATGCCCCGCTCTCATGCCATCGCTGACTACCGCAACTTCGGTATCATGGCGCATATCGACGCCGGCAAGACGACGACGACCGAGCGTATTCTTTTCTATTCCGGCAAGTCGCATAAAATCGGCGAAGTTCATGATGGTGCTGCCACCATGGACTGGATGGAACAAGAGCAAGAGCGCGGCATCACGATCACTTCGGCTGCGACAACGACCTTTTGGAACGGCAAACGTCTGAACATCATCGACACGCCCGGCCACGTTGACTTCACGATTGAAGTTGAGCGTTCGCTGCGCGTTCTCGACGGCGCTGTGTGTGTTCTCGACGGCAACCAAGGCGTTGAGCCGCAGACGGAAACCGTTTGGCGTCAGGCAGACAAATACAATGTTCCGCGCGTCGTGTTCGTCAACAAGATGGATAAGACTGGTGCGGACTTCTACAATTGCGTTGAAGAAATCATCACACGCGTCGCTGGTAAGCCTGTTTGCATCCAGTTGCCGATTGGTTCGGAAGCCGATTTCAAAGGCATCATCGACCTCGTCCGTATGAAGGCCGTTGTGTGGGACAATGAAAATCTTGGTGCGACATTCCGCGACGAAGAAATTCCCGCAAACCTTGCTGACAAGGCTGCTGAATACCGTGGCAAACTCGTCGAAGCTGCCGTCGAACTCGATGACGATGTGATGGCTGCTTATCTCGATGGCAAAGAGCCTGATGAAGCCACTTTGAAGAGCCTCATCCGCAAGGCTGTTATCGGCCGCGTGTTCAATCCGGTGCTTTGCGGTTCAGCGTTTAAGAACAAGGGCGTTCAGCCACTTCTCGACGCGGTCGTTGATTACCTTCCGTCACCGCTCGATCGCGAAGCGATCAAGGGCATCGATTTCAAGACGGAAGAAGAAACCGTTCGTAATCCTTTAGACGAAGATCCGTTCTCCATGCTCGCGTTCAAGATCATGGATGACCCCTTCGTTGGTACGATCACTTTCTGCCGTATTTATTCCGGCAAAGTGGAAGCGGGCACGACCGTGCTCAACTCCACAAAGGACAAGAAAGAACGTATCGGCCGCATGTTGTTGATGCATGCGAACAACCGTGAAGACATCAAGGAAGCCTATGCAGGCGACATCGTCGCGCTTGCAGGCCTCAAAGAAGTGCGCACAGGCGACACGCTTTGCGATCTCGGCAAACCCGTCATTCTCGAGCGTATGGAATTCCCTGAGCCTGTCATCGAAATCGCGATTGAGCCGAAGTCAAAGGCCGATCAAGAAAAGCTCGGTGTCGCGCTTTCGAAGCTCGCTGCAGAAGATCCGTCCTTCCGCGTCTCGACCGATCAAGAATCAGGTCAGACGATTTTGAAGGGCATGGGCGAACTTCATCTCGATATTAAAGTTGATATTCTTCGTCGTACCTACAAGGTCGATGCGAATATTGGCGCGCCGCAAGTGGCTTATCGTGAAACCATCACGCAGGCGAGCGAACATGACTACACCCACAAGAAACAGTCGGGTGGTTCGGGTCAGTTCGCGCGTATCAAGCTTGTCGCGCAGCCAAATGAAGTCGGCAAAGGTTATGAGTTTGAACCGAAAATCGTTGGCGGTGCGGTGCCGAAGGAATATATCCCGGGCGTCGAAAAGGGTCTTGAGAGCGTGTTGCATTCAGGCCCGCTCGCAGGCTTCCCGATCGTCGATGTGAAAGTGCAACTCGTCGATGGTGCTTACCACGATGTTGACTCGTCGGCGCTCGCCTTCGAAATCGCATCGCGCGCAGGCTTCCGCGAATTGCTGCAAAAGTGCAAACCGGTATTGCTAGAGCCGATCATGAAGGTCGAGGTCGTGACGCCGGAAGACTATACGGGTTCGGTTATTGGCGATCTCACCAGTCGTCGTGGTCAGATCCAAGGCCAAGACATGCGCGGCAACGCGATCGTCATCAATGCGATGGTGCCGCTCGCCAACATGTTTGGTTACGTTAATACGCTTCGGTCCTTCTCGCAGGGCCGGGCGAATTTCACCATGCAATTCGATCACTATGAGCAAGTGCCTCAAGCCATCGCGGCTGAGGTTCAAGCGAAATACGCTTGATCGGATTGAGTTCTTTCACTTCAGGTCCCGGCGACGGAGGATACGATGGCTAAAGAGAAATTTTCACGCACCAAGCCGCATTGCAACATCGGCACGATTGGTCACGTTGACCACGGCAAGACGTCGCTGACAGCAGCGATCACGAAAGTGCTTGCTGAAGCTGGTGGCGCAACCTTCACAGCCTATGATCAGATCGACAAGGCTCCGGAAGAGCGCGCTCGTGGTATTACAATTTCGACCGCACACGTCGAATATGAAACCAAGAACCGCCACTATGCGCACGTCGATTGCCCCGGCCACGCGGACTATGTGAAGAACATGATTACGGGTGCCGCGCAGATGGACGGCGCGATCCTCGTTGTTTCGGCTGCTGACGGCCCGATGCCACAGACTCGCGAACACATCCTTCTTGCTCGTCAGGTCGGCGTTCCGGCACTCGTCGTGTTCATGAACAAGGTTGACCTTGTTGATGACGCTGAATTGCTCGAACTCGTTGAACTCGAAATCCGCGAGCTTCTCTCGAAGTACGAATTCCCTGGCGACGAGATTCCGATCACCAAGGGCTCGGCTGTTTGCGCGCTCGAAGGCAAGCGTCCTGAAATCGGCCATGATGCAATTTTGAAGCTCATGGAAACGGTTGATGCTTTCATTCCGCAACCAGAGCGTCCGAAAGATCAGCCTTTCTTGATGCCGGTCGAAGACGTGTTCTCGATCTCGGGTCGCGGCACGGTTGTTACCGGTCGTATCGAGCGTGGCATCGTGAAGGTCGGCGAAGAAATCGAAATCGTTGGCTTGAAAGAAACACAGAAGACGATCGTCACCGGCGTCGAAATGTTCCGCAAGCTTCTCGATCAGGGTGAAGCAGGCGACAATGTCGGTTGCTTGCTCCGTGGCACGAAGCGTGAAGATGTTGAGCGTGGCCAGGTTCTCTCGAAGGTCGGTTCGGTTAAGCCGCACACGAAGTTCAAGGCTGAGGCTTACATCCTCACAAAGGAAGAAGGTGGCCGCCATACGCCGTTCTTCACAAATTATCGTCCGCAATTCTATTTCCGCACGACGGACGTCACCGGCATGGTGAAGCTTCCGGAAGGCACCGAAATGGTGATGCCGGGCGACAACATCGCCATGGAAGTTGAGCTCATCGCGCCAATCGCGATGGAAGAAAAGCTCCGCTTCGCGATCCGTGAAGGCGGCCGCACCGTTGGTGCAGGCGTCGTCGCTTTGATCATTGCCTAAGTTACACGTCTTCATGATGGGCGCCGGAAACGGCGTCCATTCTTTCGGGTAACATGCCCCGGGGATTTCTTCGATGAACGGTCAAAATATCCGCATTCGGCTCAAGGCTTTCGACCATCGCATTCTTGATGCGTCGATCCGTGAGATCGTTTCGACGGCCAAGCGCACAGGTGCTCAGGTTCGCGGTCCGATTCCGTTGCCGACGCATATCGAACGCTTCACGGTCAACCGCTCGCCGCACATCGACAAGAAGTCGCGTGAGCAGTTTGAAATTCGCACGCACAAGCGCGTTCTCGATATTGTCGATCCGACGCCGCAAACGGTAGACGCTTTGATGAAGCTCGACCTCGCGGCTGGTGTCGACGTCGAGATCAAGCTTTGAGCGGCGCGCGGGATACGGGGGCCATTATGAGGTCAGGCGTTATCGCCCAGAAACTCGGCATGACACGCATCTTCACAGATGCAGGCGTTCATGTGCCGGTGACAGTCCTGAAGGTCGATCGCTGTGAAGTGGTCGCCCATCGGACCAAGGAAAAGAACGGCTACACCGCGCTGCAGGTCGGCGTTGGTTTGGCCAAGGTCAAGAATGTTTCGAAGGCAGAGCGCGGTCATTTCGCGGTTGCCAAAGTCGAGCCGAAGCAAAAGGTCGCTGAGTTCCGCGTTGATGATCAGGACTTGATTCCGGTTGGCGCTGAAATCACGGTTGATCATTTCGTCGTCGGTCAGTTCGTCGATGTGACGGGCACGACAACGGGTAAAGGTTTTGCGGGTGGTATGAAGCGCTGGAATTTCGGCGGTCTTCGCGCCACGCACGGTGTTTCGGTCTCGCATCGTTCGATCGGTTCGACCGGTGGTCGTCAGGATCCGGGTAAAACCTTCAAGAACAAAAAGATGCCAGGCCATATGGGTGTTGAGTGCGTCACAACGCAAAATCTTCGCGTTGTGCAAACCGATCTAAATCGCGGTCTCATTCTCGTTGAGGGTGCAGTGCCGGGCGTGAAGGGCGGTTACATCTATGTTCGTGATGCGGTGAAACATCCGCTTCCGAAGGATGCGCCGAAGCCAGGTGCGTTTCGCTTGAAGGGCGATGGCGCTCAAAAGGCTGAAGCACCGGCCGCTGAAGTGCAGGAGAACGCGTGATGAAACTTGATGTCACGACACTCGATGGCGGCAAGGCGGGTTCGGTTGAACTCTCCGATGACATTTTCGGTTTGGAGCCGCGCGTCGATCTCATTCAACGCATGGTACTTTGGCAGCTCGCCAAGCGTCAGGCGGGTACGCACAAAACAAAAGGTCGCGCTGAAATCTGGCGCACCGGCAAGAAGATGTACAAGCAGAAGGGCACGGGTGGTGCACGTCACGGTTCGGCACGCGTGCCGCAATTACGTGGCGGTGGTCGTGCCTTCGGTCCCGTCGTGCGCAGCCATGCGCATGAATTGCCGAAGAAAGTGCGTCAGCTTGCGTTGCGTCATGCATTGTCGGCCAAAGTGAAGGTCGGCGCTGTGCGCGTGTTCGACACAGCGGCACTTGCTTCACCGAAGACAAAGGATCTCACCGATCGTCTCGGCAAACTCGGTTTGGCCAATGTGCTCGTCATTGACGGCGCAGAAGTCGAAAAGAATTTCGCGCTTGCCGCGCGCAACATTCCGAATGTGGACGTCCTGCCGGTTCAAGGCATCAATGTTTACGACATTCTCCGTCGTGAAACTTTGGTGCTCACCAAAGCCGCTGTTGACGCTTTGGAGGCTCGCTTCAAATGAGCATCGACCCGCGCCATTATGACGTCATCGTCAGCCCTGTGATCACCGAAAAGGCAACCGCTGCTTCCGAGCAGAACAAGGTTGTGTTCAAGGTCGCACGCACGGCAACAAAGCCGCAAATCAAAGCGGCCGTTGAGAAGCTCTTCAATGTGAAAGTGAAGAGCGTGAATACATTGATCCGGATGGGCAAGATCAAGACCTTCAAAGGCAAGTTCGGTCAGCAATCCGATGTCAAGAAAGCGGTTGTGACTCTCGCTGAGGGTTCATCAATCGATTTCACGACGGGTCTCTGAGGAAGGATCGCGCGCCATGGCTCTTAAAACATTCAAGCCGACGACACCGAGCCTTCGCCAGCTTGTGCTTGTTGATCGAAGTGATCTTCATAAAGGCAAGCCTGTTAAGGCTTTGACCGAAGGTAAATCGTCGAAGGGCGGCCGTAACAATAATGGTCGTATCACGGTGCGTTTCCGTGGCGGTGGACATAAGCAGTCTTATCGCGTGATCGATTTCAAACGTCGCACGCAACCAGGTGTATCGGCGACTGTTGAGCGGATCGAATATGATCCCAACCGCACAGGCTATATTGCGCTCATCAAATATCCTGATGGCACGCTCTCCTACATTCTTGCTCCGCAACGTTTGCAGGCGGGTGATCAGGTCGTGTCGAGCGAGCAGGCTGACATCAAGCCGGGCAATGCGATGTCGATCGGCAATATTCCGGTTGGCACACTCGTGCATAATATCGAAACGAAGATTGGTGCTGGTGGCACGCTCGCGCGTTCAGCCGGCAACTATGCTCAGATCGTTGGTCGCGATCAGGGCTATGTCATTCTTCGTTTGAAGTCGGGTGAACAACGCCTCGTTCATGGCAATTGCTATGCAACAGTCGGCGCGGTTTCGAATCCCGATCACATGAACACCACGATCGGTAAAGCCGGTCGTCAACGCTGGCTCGGCCAACGCCCTCACAATCGTGGCGTCACGATGAACCCGATCGACCATCCTCATGGTGGTGGTGAAGGTCGTACATCAGGTGGTCGTCATCCGGTTACACCGTGGGGCAAGCCGACCAAGGGCAAGAAGACGCGGTCCAACAAGCGCACCGACACTTTCATTGTGTCTAACCGCCATGCCCGTAAGAAGAAGTAAGGGAAGGTTCTGATGACTCGTTCAGTCTGGAAAGGCCCGTTTGTCGACGGCTACCTCCTTAAAAAGGCGGATGCAGCGCGCGACGCGAAGCGGTCTGAGGTGATCAAGATTTGGAGCCGTCGTTCGACGATCCTTCCGAATTTCGTCGGTCTCACTTTCGGCGTTTACAACGGCCAGAAGCATATTCCGGTTGCTGTTTCGGAAGAAATGGTAGGCCACAAATTCGGTGAATTCGCACCGACCCGCACATTCCACGGCCATGCGGCCGACAAGAAGGCAAAGAGGAGCTGATCGCGATGGGCAAGGCATCCACCCCCCGCGCTCTGGCGGAGAATGAAGCGAAAGCAGTTGCGCGGATGATCCGCGTGTCGCCGCAAAAGCTCAATCTCGTTGCGCAACTCATTCGCGGCAAGAAAGTCTCGCGCGCGCTCGCTGATTTGGAATTCTCGCGCAAGCGCATTGCCGCTGACGTGAAGAAGTGCCTCGAAAGCGCGATTGCGAACGCTGAAAACAATCACGACCTTGATGTTGATGATCTTGTTGTGTCACAAGCTTTCGTTGGCAAGGCGCTCGTCATGAAGCGTTTCCATGCCCGTGCGCGTGGTCGCGCCGGCCGTGTTGAAAAGCCGTTTTCAAATCTCACCATCATCGTGCGGGAAGTTCCCGCATCGGCTGAGGCATAAGGAGTAAACGATGGGACAGAAAGTCAATCCGATCGGCCTTCGCCTCGGCATCAACCGCACCTGGGATAGCCGGTGGGTTGCAGGCAAGAGCGAATTCTCGAAACTGCTTCATGAAGACATCAAGATCCGTGCATCTTTGATGAAGCTTTTGAAGCAAGCCGCCGTTGCAAAAATCGTGATCGAACGTCCGCATAAGAAGTGCCGCGTCGCGATTTACTCTGCGCGTCCGGGTGTGGTCATCGGCAAAAAGGGCGCTGATATAGAAAAGCTCCGTTCAGCTGTCGGCAAGATGACAAAGTCGGAAGTCGTGTTGAACATCGTTGAAGTTCGTAAGCCTGAAATCGATGCGACACTTGTTGCTGATGCCATCGCTCAACAGCTCGAGCGTCGTGTGGCGTTCCGTCGCGCGATGAAGCGTTCGGTGCAGTCAGCCATGCGTTTCGGCGCAGAAGGCATCCGCATCAATTGCTCGGGCCGTTTGGGTGGCGCTGAAATCGCGCGTCTCGAATGGTATCGTGAAGGACGCGTTCCGCTTCACACGTTGCGCGCTGACATCGATTACGGCGTCGGCACGGCTTTCACCACCTATGGCACTTGCGGCATCAAGGTCTGGATCTTCAAGGGTGAAATCCTTGAGCATGACCCGATGGCGCAAGACAAGCGTACGGCTGACGACGGTGGTCGTTCGGGCGGCCGTCGCGAAGCGGCCAATTGACAGGGCGGCAAGGACCGAAGGACTAGGAACATGCTGCAGCCAAAGAAAACAAAATTCCGCAAGCAATTTAAGGGACGCATTCATGGCGTCTCGAAAGGCGCGACATCGCTCGATTACGGTGAATATGGCTTGAAGGCCATGGAACCGGAGCGTATCACCGCCCGTCAGATCGAAGCCGCGCGTCGCGCATTAACCCGTCACATGAAGCGTGCGGGCCGTGTGTGGATCCGTGTGTTCCCAGATGTGCCGGTGTCGTCGAAGCCTGCCGAAGTTCGTATGGGTAAGGGTAAGGGCGCGCCTGAATATTGGGTGGCACGTGTGAAGCCTGGTCGCATCATGTTCGAGATCGACGGCGTGTCGGCTGAACTCGCGCGCGAGGCGTTGACGCTCGCGGCTGCGAAGCTTCCGATCAAGACGCGCTTTGTTCAGCGCATTGCCGAGTAAGGAAGATCAACGCCATGAAAAACGCACAGCGTCTCTCCGATCTCAAAGCGATGACCACCGATCAGCTCAATGAAGAGCTGGTGAAGCTCAAGAAAGAGCAGTTCAACCTGCGCTTCCAAAAGGCCACAGGTCAGCTTGAAAATTCCTCGCGCGTTCGCGTTGTCCGTCGTGACATCGCGCGCGTGCAAACGGTTGCCAATGCCAAGCGGGCAACCGCTGAAAAGGCTTAAGGAGCACGATATGCCGAAGCGCATTCTTCAGGGCGTCGTTGTCAGCGACAAGCAAGACAAGACGATTGTGGTGAAAGTGGAACGTCGTTTCACCCACCCCCTGCTCAAGAAGACCGTCCGTCGCACAAAGAATTATCATGCGCATGACGAACACAATAAAGCAAAGGTGGGCGACGAAGTTCGCATTGAAGAGTCGAAGCCGATCTCGCGCTTGAAATCATGGGTTCTTGTTGACGTCGCGTCTTCGTGATCTTGTGAAGGAATGAAATGCGGGGGGCATAGACCCCCGTCAGTCGAAGTCCGGATGCCCTCGACCTAAGGGTTTCCGGAAACCAGTCTGAGACAGAGAAAGGATCAAAAGATGATCCAGGTCCAAACCAATCTCGATGTTGCCGATAATTCCGGCGCCCGTCGAGTGATGTGCATCAAAGTGCTTGGGGGCTCGAAGCGTCGCTATGCTTCAGTGGGTGACATTATCGTTGTGTCCATCAAGGAAGCCATTCCGCGCGGTCGCGTGAAAAAGGGCGATGTGATGAAGGCCATCGTTGTTCGCACCGCGAAAGACATCATTCGTCCCGATGGCTCGGTCATTCGTTTTGACTCGAATGCCGCTGTTCTGATCAACAATCAGAAAGAGCCGGTCGGCACTCGTATCTTCGGACCGGTGCCGCGCGAATTGCGCGCGAAGAACCACATGAAGATCATTTCGCTCGCGCCGGAGGTGCTGTAGTGGCTGCCAAGATCAAGAAGGGCGACAAAGTCGTCGTATTGACCGGCCGCGACAGCGGTAAATCCGGTGAAGTCCTTCAGGTGATGCCGAAGGAAAGCCGCGCGGTCGTGCGTGGTATCAATGTTGTGCGCAAGCACCAGAAGCAGACGATGCAGCAGGAAGGCGGCATCGTCTCGAAAGAATTGCCAGTTCATCTTTCCAATCTCGCGATTGCGGATCCGAAAGACGGCAAGCCGACACGCGTCGGTTTCAAGATTATGGACGACGGCCGCAAGGTTCGTTTCGCCAAGCGTTCGGGAGATCTCATTGATGGCTAATCAGGTAGACACAGCCGCCCCGCGGTTGAAGAAGACCTATTCCGAGATTGTGATTCCGAGGCTCATTCAAGAGTTCGTTTACAAGAACCACATGGAAGTTCCGGTCATTGAAAAGATCGTGATCAATATGGGTGTGGGCGAGTCAACAACGGACTCCAAGAAGGCGTCGGTTGCGGCTGCCGATCTTGCTTTGATCGCTGGTCAAAAGCCAGTGATCACGCGTGCCCGTAAGGCGATTGCGCAATTCAAAGTGCGCGAGAATATGCCGATCGGTGCAAAGGTAACGTTGCGTAAGAATCGCATGTATGAATTCATTGATCGTTTGGTGACGATTGCGTTGCCACGCGTGCGTGACTTTCGTGGACTAAACCCGAAGAGCTTTGATGGTCGTGGCAATTACGCCATGGGTATCAAGGAACATTTCGTGTTCCCAGAAATCAATTACGACAAAGCGGAAAATGCGTGGGGGATGGACATCATCATCTGCACATCCGCGAAAACCGATGACGAAGCACGTGCTTTGCTTCGCGCATTTAACTTCCCGTTCCGGCAGTAAGAGTTCGCTCTTAAACGCGGGCATCAGTAGAGAGAGCCTCATGGCCAAGAAGAGTGCAATCGAGAATAATAAGCGTAAGCAGAAGCTTGCGGCACAATATGCGGCGCGTCGTCGTCGTCTGAAGACTATTGCCGATGACATGACAAAGCCGATGGAAGAGCGTTTCGAAGCGCGTCTGAAATTGGCGCAGCTTCCGCGCAATTCAGCCGTTAACCGCGTTCGCAACCGTTGCGAAGTGTCGGGTCGTCCGCGTGCTGTTTATCGCAAGCTGAAAATGTCGCGTATTGCTTTGCGTGAAATGGGTTCGAAGGGTCTGATTCCAGGCCTGACGAAGTCGAGCTGGTAAGGGGGATCTGACCATGGCAGTGAATGATCCCGTCGGTGATATGTTGACCCGCATCCGCAATGCGCAAATGCGTCGCAAATCTTCCGTCTCCACACCCGGTTCGCGTCTTCGTGCGCACATCCTCGATGTGTTGAAGTCGGAAGGCTTCATCCGCGGTTATTCGACAACAGAATATGGCAATGGCCGTACCGAATTCGAAATCGAATTGAAATATTTCGATGGTGAACCGGTCATCCGTAAGATCGAGCGTGTGTCGAAGCCAGGCCGTCGCGTTTATTCATCGGTGACATCGATGCCGCGCGTGGCAAATGGTTTGGGCGTCACGATCCTCTCCACACCGAAGGGTGTGATGGCGGATCACGAAGCGCGTGAAAAGAATGTGGGCGGCGAAGTGCTCTGCATGGTCTTTTGATCATCGGAACACAGGGTAGAATTGGAGAAACAGATCCATGTCTCGTGTAGGCAAGAAACCCGTCGCCATTCCCTCCGGTGTTACAGCCGCAGTCGAAGGTCAGACGGTCAAAGTGAAGGGCTCGAAGGGCGAATTGTCATTCGTAGTTCCCGATCTCGTCGAAGTGAAACACGCGGACGGCTCGATTGCCGTCACTCCGCGTAACGAAACGAAACAGGCGCGTGCGATGTGGGGTATGTCCCGTGCGCAGGTTGCCAATCTCGTTAAGGGTGTCACGACGGGTTACGAGAAGAAGCTTGAAATCAACGGCGTTGGTTACAAGGCCGCTGTTGCAGGCACCGTATTGAAACTCAATCTCGGTTACAGCCACGATGTTGATTATGCGATTCCCAAAGGCATCCAGATCGCAACACCTAAGCCGACCGAAATCATCGTCACCGGTATTGATAAGCAAAAGGTCGGTCAGACCGCTGCTGAAATCCGCAAGGTACGCGGCCCCGAGCCCTATCAGGGCAAGGGTGTGAAATATGCCGACGAATTCATCTTCCGTAAGGAAGGCAAGAAGAAGTAAGGGGCCCATCATGGCGAAGAAATCTGTTGCCACCGATCGCCGTCAGGCCCGTGTGCGCCGCGCCCTCAAGGTCGTGGGCAATGGCCGTCCGCGTTTGTCGGTGTTCCGTTCGTCGAAGCAGATCTATGCGCAAGTCATCGATGACGCTAAGGGCGTCACGATTGCTGCGGCTTCAACGCTTGAAAAAGATTTGAAGGCAAAGCTGAAGACGGGCGCAGACATTGCGGCGGCTACGGCGGTCGGCAAGCTTGTCGCTGAGCGTGCAGTGAAAGCAGGCGTGAAAGCGATAGTGTTCGATCGTGGCGCTTACATGTATCATGGTCGCGTCAAAGCGCTCGCGGAAGCGGCGCGCGAAGGCGGGCTTGAATTTTAATCATCTGGGGGCGAAGAAATTGCCCCCGTTAACTCGAAGCGAGCGGGCCGGTCCCGGCCCGCGTTTTTAGTGAGAGGCCTGAAATGGCAAAAGAACCAAGAGAACGTAAGGATCGCGGTGATCGCGAAGAACGCGATTCCGAATTTGTGGATCGTCTCGTCCACATCAACCGCGTCGCAAAAGTTGTGAAGGGCGGCCGTCGTTTCGGTTTCGCGGCCCTCGTTGTTGTGGGCGACCAAAAGGGCCGAGTCGGCTTCGGTCACGGTAAAGCGCGCGAAGTGCCAGAAGCAATTCGCAAGGCGACAGAAGCGGCAAAGCGCTCTGTTGTTCGCATTCCGCTCCGTGAAGGTCGCACACTTCATCACGATGTCGCGGGCCGTCATGGTTCGGGCAAAGTTGTTCTTCGTGCAGCACCTGCCGGTACTGGTATCATCGCCGGTGGTCCAATGCGTGCAGTGTTCGAAGCGCTCGGCATGCATGATGTCGTGTCGAAGTCACTCGGCTCATCGAACCCGTATAACCTCGTGCGTGCAACCGTGGATGCTTTGAAGCATCAGGATAATCCGCGCACGGTTGCCGCTCGTCGTGGTCTCAAAGTCTCCCAATTGCAAGCCCGCCGTGGTGACACGGATGGTGCAGGCGCTGACGCATAAGGGAGCGATGAGTCATGGCCAAAGCAGCAACCAAGAAAGCCGCGTCCTCAACAGTGACTGTTGAGCAGGTTGGTAGCCCCATCCGTCGCGTGTCTGAACAACGTCAGACCTTGATCGGTTTGGGTTTAAACAAACTTCATCGCCGCTCAACATTGCCAGACACGCCAGAAGTGCGCGGCATGATCCATGCGGTTCGTCACCTCGTTTGCGTCGTCGACGGTCAGTGAGGAGGGCGCTATGAAACTCAATGGTATCAAGGATAATGCTGGCTCGAAGAAATCGCGCATCCGTGTTGGTCGCGGTATCGGTTCGGGCAAAGGCAAGACTGGTGGACGCGGTGTGAAGGGTCAAACCGCGCGTACAGGTGTTGCGGTTAAGGGCTTCGAAGGCGGTCAGATGCCACTTTATCGTCGCCTTCCAAAGCGCGGCTTTACCAATATTCACGCCAAGCATTTCAATGAAGTGAATATCGGTCGTATTCAAACTGCGGTTGATGCGAAGAAACTCGACGCGTCAAAGCCTGTGACGATTGAAGCTTTGGTGGCGGCTGGCGTGTGCTCGCGCGCGCTCAATGGCGTTCGAATTTTGGGCTCGGGTGAACTCAAGGCGAAAATCGCCGTTGAAGTGGCCGGTGTCACAAAGTCTGCGCAAGCGGCGATCGAAAAGGCTGGCGGTTCAGTGAAGATCCTCGGCGGCGCAGAAGCCACCGCTTGATTTTCGGCAACCAACCCCTAGATTGGAGTGACGCCAATTAGATTATGATAAGCCGGGCGGCGGATGACAAAACTCCGTTTGCCCGGTTTTTCTTTCGGGATGAGCGTAAGGAAGGGCAGCGGCAATGGCATCGGCAGCAGAGCAGCTTGCGGCAAATTTAAATTTCGGCGCGCTGGCAAAAGCCGACGAGTTGAAAAAGCGCATTTGGTTTACGTTGGGGGCGCTGCTCGTTTTTCGTCTTGGCACATATATTCCTCTGCCCGGAATTAATGTTATCGCGCTGGCTGAATTTTTCAAACAACAACAACAAGGCATGTTGGGTTTGTTCAACATGTTTTCGGGCGGTGCTGTGGGACGTCTTGCAATTTTCGCGCTCGCCATCATGCCGTATATTTCTGCGTCCATCATCATTCAGCTTTTAACATCTGCTGTTCCGCAACTCGATCAATTGAAGAAAGAAGGCGAGGCGGGTCGTAAAGTTATCAATCAATATACGCGCTATCTCACAGTTGTACTCGCTGCGTTTCAAGCTTGGGGGATTGCGGTGGGTCTTGAAGGATCAACCAATCTTGTGCTTGAGCCTGGAATGTTTTTCCGTCTTTCAACGACGATCACACTTGTTGGCGGCACGTTGTTTCTGATGTGGCTTGGTGAGCAGATCACAAAGCGCGGCATTGGTAATGGTACGTCACTGATTATCTTCGCAGGTATCGTCGCAGAGTTACCTGGTGCAACTGCCAATTTGCTTGAGCTCGGTCGTCAAGGCGCTATTTCATCCTTCTTGATCCTGATGATTGTTGTCATGGCTTTTGCAGTCATCGCGTTTATCGTGTTCGTGGAGCGCGCACAACGTCGTCTCTTGATAAATTATCCGAAACGTCAAGTAGGCAATCGTGTTTATGAAGGACAAACCTCATTTTTACCATTGAAGCTTAACACATCAGGAGTCATCCCGCCAATCTTTGCGTCCTCGCTCCTATTGTTACCGACGACAGTTGCTAGCTTTGCGGTCCAATCAGACTCAACTGGTTGGCTTGGAATAATTGCCGCCTATCTTGGCCATGGACGTCCTTTGTTCATGGTCGCTTATGCCAGTCTAATTATTTTCTTCACTTTTTTTTACACAGCCATTGTTTTCAATCCTGCAGAGACGGCGGATAATTTGAAAAAACAGGGCGGGTTTATTCCAGGCATTCGTCCAGGCGAGCGCACGGCGGAATTAATCGATAATGTTTTGTTGCGCATCACGGTCCTTGGCGCCGCTTATCTCGTCATCATCTGTTTGTTGCCCGAATTGCTAGTATCGCAGGCGGCACTTCCATTTTATTTTGGAGGGACATCGCTTTTGATCATTGTTACCGTTACTATGGATACCGTGGCTCAGATCCAAGGGCATTTGCTCGCGCATCAATATGGGGGTCTGGTGAAAAAGGCTAAGCTTAAGGGAGGAAGACAATGAGACTGATTCTTCTTGGGGCCCCCGGCTCGGGTAAAGGCACCCAAGCAACGAGGCTTGTTAAAAAATACGGCATTCCTCAACTCTCTACCGGCGACATGCTACGTGCGGCCGTCGCGGCCGAAACGCCCGTTGGGCTTAAAGCTAAAGCCGTCATGGAGTCTGGCGGGCTCGTTTCAGACGAGATCGTTGTCGGTATTATCCGCGACCGAATCGCCGAGGCGGATGCCAAGAAGGGTTTCATCCTTGATGGCTTCCCGCGCACGGTCGCTCAGGCCGAAGCGTTAGATGCGATGCTCAAAAGCGAAGGCTTGAAGCTCGACGCTGTGATTGAGCTCGTTGTTGACCAATCAAAGCTTGTGGCCCGCATCGTCAACCGCGCGGCAGAAGCGAATGCTGCTGGCCAACCCGTCCGCAAGGATGATGATCCTGAAGTCTTCAAAACCCGCCTCGAAGCTTATAATCGCGACACCGCAATCGTTGCTCCTTATTACGAGAAGGGTGGCAAACTCACCAAGATTGACGGGATGCAGGCGGTTGATGCGGTCAGTTCCGCGATCGCGGGTGTGTTGGGGGCGTAACAGCCTTCTTTGTAAACTGTCCCGAGTGTAAGTTTTTCTTAAAACTTTTCCCTTTAGTGCAATAGTTGCGCTGAAGGGTTCGATGGACTTATGCCGACCCTTCACAGGATTGGGGCAATCAGCATTCGCATTTATGCGGATGATCATCGTCCACCGCACGTTCTTATTGTGTCGGCTGAGTTTGAGATATTGGTGAGTATATCTGATGGTTCGATTATCGCTGGATAAGCACGACAATCCGAAATTAGAGAAGCACTTAAATGGGTTAGCGGGAATAGAGAATATTTAGCTTCAAAGTGGATCGCTTTAAATGAGCGAGGATGATTATGCCGAAAAAGTACCTTCCCCGGCTGCGCTCTGTCCGTTCGGCCCAGTGTTTTCCCTTTATTGAGGTCACGTGGCTGAATGGCGAGCACGGTGCGATTGACCTTTCCGGACCGATTTCGACCTTCAAATTTTATGAGCCGCTCCGAAACAATTCTGAACTTTTTCAAACCGTTCGGCTTGGCGAATTTGGAACGGATATTGTTTGGGATGGCGATCTAGACATGTCGGCCGACACATTGCGACGACTGGCTGACGAGCAGACCGGCCAGACGATGTCGGCAGAGGGGTTTCGAAGCTGGAGGGAGCGGAATGCGCATACGCTCGATACGGCTGCAAAAGCATTGGGGTTAAGTCGCCGTATGGTTGCCTATTATGAGCAAGGTGAGAAGCCTATTCCGCGCGTGGTCGCGCTTGCCACAAGGGCCCTCGAACTTGCCTGAAGATGTTCTATCCTAAGCCTCGCAGCTGCTCCGAGCAGGCGTCAAAGTGGCATGGTTATTTTCCGTCCCATCATTGACTCAAGCCCCGCAATCCCCTAAGCACCCCTCACTCGATTCTTGATCAAGGCGCTGGAGACGATCCGATGGATTGTTGCTAGGGCCCTTTTGTTTTGAGAAGCACCCCCGCGCAGGGGCCGGCCTCCACCGGACGCGCGGTATCTGAAACCCGCTGATCGCTCCTTTGGACCCGATTGGCTGACATGGAGACGGACGATGGCCCGTATTGCAGGCGTAAACATGCCGACTGGCAAGCGCGTCATTATCGCGCTTCAATATATTCACGGCATTGGCCCGAAAAAGGCCGAAGAAATCACCACCGCTTTGAAGATTCCCGCTGAGCGTCGCGTCAATCAATTGAGCGATGCGGAAGTGCTTCAAATCCGTGAAATGATCGACCGCGATTATCTCGTTGAAGGTGATCTGCGTCGTGAAGTGTCGATGAACATCAAGCGTTTGATGGATCTTGGCTGCTATCGCGGTCTTCGTCATCGTCGTCAGCTTCCGGTTCGTGGTCAGCGCACGCACACCAACGCCCGCACCCGTAAGGGCAAGGCGAAGCCGATCGCCGGCAAGAAGAAGTAATCACCGACTCCCATCCCCAGCGCCTGGTGTCACGGGCGCGCATGAAGGATTAAGACCATGGCAAAAGAAGCCACCCGCGTTCGTCGTAAAGAGCGCAAAAATATTGTTTCAGGCGTCGCGCATGTGAACGCTTCGTTCAACAACACAATGATCACCATCACCGATGCACAGGGCAACACTGTTGCATGGTCGTCAGCCGGTACGATGGGTTTCAAAGGCTCACGTAAATCAACTCCTTATGCCGCGCAGGTTGCCGCTGAAGACGCAGGCCGCAAGGCTTCGGAACACGGTATGCGCACTTTGGAAGTTGAAGTGACAGGTCCAGGTTCGGGTCGTGAGTCAGCGTTGCGCGCTTTGCAAGCTGTCGGGTTCACTGTGACATCCATTCGCGATGTGACGCCGATCCCGCACAATGGATGCCGTCCGCGCAAGCGTCGTCGCGTCTAATTTCGATTTGTTTTTGAAGACGCTTCTTTCGCCGACGGGCGAGAGCGCGAAATGCAGCGTTCATCGAGGGTATGGGGCCAAGGTCGACGGACCGATATGCCTCATGCTTCCAAAGTGAAGGAAAAAACCCGTGATTCAGAAAAATTGGCAAGATCTCATCAAGCCGTCGAAGCTCAATGTAACACCGCATGATGATAAGCGTTCGGCAACACTCATTGCTGAGCCGCTGGAGCGTGGCTTCGGTGTGACGCTCGGTAATGCGCTTCGCCGCGTATTGTTGTCATCTTTGCAGGGCGCAGCCATTGTGTCGGTGCAAATCGACGGTGTGTTGCATGAATTCTCGTCGATCCCCGGCGTGCGCGAAGATGTGACTGACATCATCCTCAATGTGAAGGCGATTGCCATCAAGATGCAGGGTGAAGGTTCAAAGCGTTTGACGCTGCGTAAAAAAGGTTCAGGTCGTGTTCATGCGGGCGATATTGCTGTCACCGGTGATGTGCAAATCCTGAATCCAGATCTTGTGATCTGCTCACTCGATGAAGGCGCTGAATTGCGAATGGAATTCGTTGTAAAGACAGGCAAGGGTTACGTGCCTGCTGATCGTAATCGTAGCGAAGATTCACCGATCGGACTTATTCCGGTTGATGCTCTTTATTCGCCCGTCAAGAAAGTGTCCTATCGAATTGAGAACACGCGCGAAGGTCAAATTCTCGACTATGACAAGCTCATCATGGTTGTTGAAACCAATGGTGGTGTAACGCCGGATGATGCAGTGGCCTATGCCGCTCGCATTCTGCAAGATCAACTCGAAGTGTTCGTGAATTTCGAAGAGCCGCGTCGCGAAGAAGAAAAGTCGGCGATGCCGGAACTCGCTTTCAATCCGGCGCTCCTCAAGAAAGTCGACGAACTCGAATTGTCGGTGCGTTCGGCAAACTGCCTCAAGAACGACAACATCGTTTACATCGGCGATCTCATCCAGAAGTCGGAAAGCGAAATGCTGCGCACGCCGAATTTCGGTCGCAAGTCGCTTAACGAAATCAAGGAAGTGCTCGCATCCATGGGCCTCCATCTCGGTATGGAAGTGACGGGTTGGCCGCCAGAAAATATCGAAGAGCTCGCAAAGCGCTTCGAGGAACATTACTAAGTCGATCTAAAGACCGGCCGTACCTTGGCACGGCGGCCGGATAACGCTCATCGAAGGAGAGAGCCATGTATCACGGACATAAAGCACGTCGCTTCGCGCGCAGTGTTGAACACCGCAAAGCGATGTTTGCCAATCTCTGCCAGGCTTTGATCAAGCATGAGCAGATTGTGACAACACTTCCCAAGGCGAAGGATCTCCGTCCCGTTGTCGAAAAGCTTGTAACGCTCGGCAAGCGCGGTGATCTTCACGCCCGTCGTCAGGCGATTGCGCAGATCAAGGATGTTGATCTCGTAAAAAAGCTCTTTGACGTTCTCGGCCCGCGTTACAAGGCCCGCAATGGCGGCTATACGCGTGTTCTCAAAGCCGGTTTCCGCTATGGCGATAATGCGCCGATGGCTGTGATCGAGTTCGTTGATCGTGATGTCGATGCCAAGGGCACGAATTCTGGCCCGATACAAAAGACGGAAGTCGTCGAGTCCTGATGATTTTGCCTTTTTAAGGCAATACTTTCTTGATCATGATAACAGATGGGCGGTCTTGGGCCGCCCATTGTCGTTTATGCGGCCTTTTTCGAAGGCGCGGCTCGGTCTATAAAGACGCTATGAAAAACGTTTCTCGATTTCACTCCCCTGTTGTTCTCCTTACGCTCTTAATCGCGCTCTTTGGTGTTGCGCCGCCTTATGCGCAAACGCCGACGACCGTCGCCGAGATGAAAGCCTCTTTCGCGCCGGTCGTGAAGAAGGCCACGCCCGCTGTTGTGAATGTCTATGCCGCACGCGTGCAAAAGGGTGCGCGCAATCCGCTCCTTGATGATCCTTTCTTCCAATATTTCTTTGGTCTTGAAGGCGGTCCGGCGCCAGATCGTGTGCAGCGTTCAACGGGATCCGGTGTGATCATCGATTCCGATGGATTGGTTGTTACCAATCAACATGTCATCGAGGGGATGACAGAAGTTAAAGTCGCGCTCTCCGACAAACGCGAATTTGATGCGGATATTATTCTTCGTGATCCAAAAACGGATCTTGCGGTGCTACGTCTTCGTGGTGTGCGTGGATTGCCGGTGGTCGAGCTTGGCAATTCCGACGCGATTGAAGTGGGTGATCTTGTTCTTGCCATTGGCAATCCCTTCGGTGTGGGACAGACGGTGACCTCAGGAATCATTTCAGCTCTTTCACGCACGCAAGTTGGTGGAACTGATTATCAACTTTTCATTCAAACCGATGCAGCAATTAATCCGGGAAATTCTGGTGGTGCACTTGTTGATGTGAATGGTCGTTTGATTGGCATCAATACCGCAATCTATTCAAAGACCGGAGCAAGTGTTGGGATTGGTTTCGCAATCCCCGTGAATATGGTGAAGGTTGTGGTGGCGTCTGCACGTCAAGGTAGCAAGATTGTTCGCCGCCCCTGGTTTGGCGCTCGTATGCAACCTGTGACAACCGATCTTGCTGAAAGTCTTGGGCTTGAAAGACCAGTTGGCGCGCTGATTGTGTCTGTCGTGAATAAAGGCCCCGCAGCCGATGCGGGTCTTAAAGCAGGTGACGTAATTCTATCGCTTGATGGACAGCCTGTTGACGATGCGGATGAGTTTGGTTTTCGATTGGCGACAAAGGCCATTGGTGATCGTGTTGAACTCATGATCAATCGCGGCGGTAAAACACAAACTCTAACCGTTCGCATGGATCCTGCGCCAGAGATTGTACCGCGTGATCAAAAAGCGCTTTCAGGCCGCTGGCCTTTATCGGGGGCGACGATCGCGAATATGTCGCCCGCTTTGGCGGAAGAGTTGGCCATCGAAAGTAGCGGTGAAGGTGTCGTCGTGACTGCAATCAAGCCTGGATCGCCCGCCGATGATATCGGGTTGCAGAAAGGCGATTATCTCGTTTCCATCGACAAGAATGACGTGAAATCAACACGCGATGTCGTGGCGTTACAACAGGAACGCGCTTATTATTGGACTCTTGTTATTCGCCGCAAAGGTGAATTGTTGAAGAGTAAAGTCGGCGGCTGATCACGCTCAGGATAATCTTGATGGATAATCTTTTCGCGGCGGCAGGACTTGAAAAAGCGGCACCACGACCGCTTGCGGATCGCTTGCGTCCGCAAAAGCTTGATGAAGTTGCAGGTCAAGACCACCTCACGGGACCTGACGGGACTCTCACAAGACTGATCGCTTCAGGATCGTTAGGCTCGTTGATTTTCTGGGGACCGCCCGGCACCGGTAAAACAACAACTGCGCGATTGCTCGCGCATGAAACAACGCTTCATTTTGAACCGATCTCCGCAATTTTTTCGGGTGTTGCCGAATTAAAAAAAGTTTTTGAAACAGCGCGCGGACGCCGTGCCGCAGGGCAGGGCACGCTTCTCTTTGTTGACGAGATTCATCGTTTTAATCGCGCACAACAAGATGCGTTTTTGCCGGTGATGGAAGACGGCACAATCACTTTGATTGGAGCTACAACTGAAAATCCGTCCTTTGAATTGAATGCGGCGCTTTTGTCGCGTGCGCGTATTCTTACTTTCAAATCCTTGGATGAAGCCGCGATTGATCGTTTGCTTCATCGTGCGGAAGAAATTGAAGGTAAACCGTTACCGCTTGATCAGGATGCGCGGGCTGCTTTGCTCGCGATGGCTGATGGCGATGGCCGCGCGTCATTGACATTGGCAGAGGAAATTTGGCGCTCGGCAAAGCCCAATGAAATATTTGATGCAGCAACGCTCGCTGAAATCGTGCAGCGTCGCGCACCGATTTACGACAAGAGGGAAGATGGTCACTATAATCTGATCAGCGCATTGCATAAGAGCGTGCGTGGTTCGGATCCCGATGCCGCGCTTTATTATTTTGCACGTATGCTTGATGCGGGAGAGACGCCTTTGTTTCTTGCGCGTCGTCTCGTGCGCATGGCGGTCGAAGATATTGGTCTTGCCGATCCGCAAGCCTTGGTGATTGCGAATGCGGCAAAAGATGCGTTTGATTTTTTAGGCTCGCCCGAAGGTGAACTCGCGCTCGCGCAAGCGGTGGTCTATCTCGCCACCGCGCCGAAATCGAATGCGTTATATGTCGCGTATAAGGGCGTGGTTCGCACCGCAAAAGATGCGGGCTCTTTAATGCCTCCTAAAACGATTTTGAACGCGCCGACAAAATTGATGGTGTCGGAAGGCTATGGCCAAGGCTATCGTTATGATCATGATGAGCCTGATGCTTTCTCTGGCCAGAATTATTTTCCTGAAAAGCTGGGTCGCAAGACTTTCTATGAACCGGTCGAACGGGGTTTCGAACGCGACATCAAAAAGCGGCTTGAATATTGGGCGAAGCTTCGCAAAGAGCGAGGCGAATGACCGGTATAAATTAATCGCCCAATATCAATTTCTCTGCTAAAGACGCGCGCATGACACTCAACCCTCTTCTTATTGTTTTCCTCGGCGGGGGCCTTGGGGCCGCGTTGCGCTATCTCATCAATCAGGCGATGGTGCGGCTTGTCGATATCGAATTTCCGCTCGGCATCATGGCGATCAATATCTCAGGCTCTGTTATCATGGGTTTCGCCGCCGGTTATTTCACCTTCAAAGCGGGCGAGGAGTGGTCACAAAGCGCGCGGCTTTTCGTGACCACCGGCATTCTTGGGGGCTATACAACATTCTCGGCCTTCTCGCTTGATGCGATGCTTCTTTACGAGCGCGGTGAAATCTTGACCGCTTTGTTTTATGTCGTGGGCTCGGTCGTGCTGTCGATTTTGGGCTTGGCTGCGGGCCTATGGGCGGTGAGGGTTTTTTCGTGAGACGCGACAAGCAAGCCAAAGAAAAAGCCCGCGCGATTGCTGAAGGTCGTGTGCAAGCGCCGGTAAAAGCAAAGCCCGCCCGTAAAGTCGCGGCTTTGCCGATCTATGTGATTACTGTCACCGTGACGCCTGATGAAGATAACATGCGGGTCGATCGTTTTCTTGAACATCGTTTTCCGGGTCTCTCTTTCAGTCACATTCAACGCATTACGCGCAAGGGCGAATTGCGCGTGAATGGCAAGCGCGTTGAAACAAAGGATCGATTAGAGGCCGGTCAAGCCGTGCGTATTCCGCCGTTAAAAATCGAGACAGCAGAAGGTGAAGCGCCGAAGCGTTTGGAAAAAACGGAAGCGGCAGATGCAGCAGCCATTCGCGCGATGATCCTCTTTGAAGATGATGATATGATGGTGCTCAACAAGCCATTCGGCTTGGCGGTGCAAGGCGGTTCCGGCACGGTGCGTCATCTTGATGGCATGCTTGAAGCCTTGTGTGATGCGCAAGGGCAAAAGCCGCGTCTTGTCCATCGTCTTGATAAAGATACATCCGGATGTCTTGTTGTCGCGAAGACGCGATTTGCGGCGTCAGCGTTGGCGAAAAGTTTTCGCTCGCGTGACACACGCAAAATTTATTGGTCGCTTGTTGCGGGTGTGCCGCGCGTCAAACAAGGCCGCATCTCGACTTATCTCGCGAAAGGCGAAGATGATGAGGGTGATCAGAAAATGCAGGTCGCGAAACATGGCGATGAGGGTGCAAGCCACGCAGTGACTTACTACGCCGTTGTTGAAACGGTTGCGCAAAAACTTGCTTGGCTTTCCATGAAACCGGTTACGGGGCGCACGCATCAATTGCGCGCACACGCGGCGCATATGGGACATCCGATTTTGGGAGATCCGAAATATTTCGATATTGAAAATTGGGAAGTGCCGGGCGGCATTCAAAATCGTTTGCATTTGATGGCGCGGCGTATCGTCATTCCCCATCCGCGCACGGGCAAGCCTGTTAATGTCACTGCACCTTTGCCGCCGCATATGCTGCAGAGCTTCAATCTCTTGGGTCTTGATGCCAAGCGCTATGATCCGATTGTTGATGCGCCGGAAGAATAATGAGTAGCGCATTCCATGTCGTCTGAATCCGAGTCAAAACCTCTCATCGATCCCATCACGATGGCGCGGCGTGATTTGAAAAAATCATTGCCGAAAAGATTTTGGAAAGATGTGACGTGCGTTACGGAGGAGGGCGGTTTCGCGATCCATCTCGAAGGTCGCCCCACACGCACACCGGCACGCGCGCCGCTGATTTTACCCACACGCGCGCTTGCTGAAATTGCAGCTGAGGAATGGCGCCAAGTCGGTGAATTTATTGATCCTGCGACAATGCCGATCACGCGCATCGTCAATTCTGCGCTTGATGCTGTGGCGAAAAGACGAAGTGAAGTGGCAGATGATTGCGCGCGTTATGCGGGCTCCGATCTACTTTGCTATCGTGTGGAAGAGCCGCGCCGTCTTGTCGAGCGTCAATCGCTTCATTGGGATCCGGTGCTTGCATGGGCGAAAGACACGCATGGCTGGCGTTTCACGCTTGCAGGCGGCGTTGTCCATGTCGCGCAACCGGAAGATACTTTATCATTAATGCATGCGTATCTTCATGCGATCATTGATCCATTGCGTCTGTCCGCATTGCATGTCGTAACAACGATGACGGGCTCTGTACTTCTGGCACTTGCACTGGCTGAAGGTGCATTCGGGCCAACGGCCATCTGGAATGCCGCGCATGTCGATGAAGATGTGCAGATGGAAATCTGGGGGCAGGACACGGAAGCGCTCGAGCGGCGCGCGCATCGCGAGATCGAATTTCGCGCTGCCGCCACAATCCTTGCGAGCTTTTAAGCCGGGGATCCGCCCGCAATAATTCTTGAAAATTATTTTCAGGCGTGCTTTTTGAATCATACACGCTTTTTCGCCGTGTCGTTTCTTTTTTGGAGAATTTCCCTTATGGATAAGCCCAATGTTGTTTATACGGCGCATGCCTCCGCAACCGGCGGCCGCGATGGCCGTGCGGTGTCCTCCGACAATGTGATCGATTTGAAGCTCAGCGTGCCGAAGGAAATGGGTGGCGGCGGTGGAGCGGCCACTAATCCCGAACAGCTTTTCGCTGCCGGATATTCAGCCTGTTTTCTGGGCGCGGTTAAGTTTGTCGCCGGCAAAGCCGGGGTGAAAATCGCCGATGATGCCAAAGTTTCAGCCGATGTCGGAATTGGCCCGATCCCGACTGGTTTCGCCATCAAGGTCGATCTTCACATCTCGCTGCCAGGTCTTGATCATGCGACGGCCAAAAAGCTTGTCGATGAGGCGCATATTGTGTGCCCCTATTCGAACGCAACGCGGGACAATGTGGAAGTGACGCTCCACATCTAAGTCTTGAGGCGGGGCATCTCGCATTTCGTCGCACTCACGCTTCCGGCGGGTCCGTGCTAACACGGGGCCGCCGGTTTTGTTATTAAGGGACTGAAAGGTCAGGGCAGGGGCGCATGAAGGATATTCTTGAGAAGCTTGATCAGCGGCGCGCGGAAGCGCGTCTTGGCGGCGGGCAAAAGCGGATCGACGCACAACATGCGCGCGGCAAGCTCACGGCCCGTGAGCGGATTGAACTGCTTCTCGATAAAAGCTCCTTCGAAGAATTCGATATGTTTGTTGAACATCGCTCGACCGATTTTGGCATGGAAAAGACCAAGATTCCGGGTGATGGTGTTGTCACCGGTTGGGGCACTGTGAATGGCCGAACGGTTTTCGTCTTCGCAAAAGATTTCACCGTGTTTGGCGGCTCACTTTCCGAAACCCATGCTCAGAAGATCAACAAGATCCAAGATCTTGCTTTGAAAATGCGTGCGCCTATCATCGGTTTGTTTGATGCGGGCGGTGCGCGTATTCAAGAAGGCGTCGCAGCCCTTGGCGGCTATGGCGAAGTGTTTCGCCGCAATGTGATTGCGTCGGGTGTAATCCCACAAATCTCTGTGATCTTGGGCCCATGCGCGGGTGGCGATGTCTATTCACCCGCAATGACCGATTTCATTTTCATGGTGCGTGATCGTTCCTATATGTTTGTCACGGGCCCTGATGTTGTGAAGACCGTGACGAACGAAACCGTGACCGCCGAAGAATTGGGCGGCGCAAAAATTCACACAATGAAATCGTCAGTCGCGGATGGCGCATGGGACAATGATGTCGAAGCGCTTTTGCAAGTACGTCGCTTGATTGATTTCCTGCCCGCAAACAACAAAGATGGCGCGCCGCATTGGCCGAGCTTTGATACACCGGACCGCGTTGATCTTTCGCTCGATACGCTTGTGCCGGAAAATCCTAACAAGCCCTATGATATGAAAGAGCTGATTTCAAAGACAGTTGACGAAGGCGATTTTTTTGAAATCCAAGAAAGCTTTGCCAAAAACATCATCACCGGTTTTGGCCGTATGGAAGGGCGCACGGTCGGCATTGTTGCCAATCAACCGATGGTGCTTGCGGGCGTGCTTGACTCTGATGCGTCACGCAAAGCGGCGCGCTTTGTGCGCTTCTGTGATGCGTTTGAAATTCCGATTGTCACTTTCGTTGATGTCCCCGGCTTTCTTCCCGGCACCGCGCAAGAATATGGCGGCTTGATCAAACATGGTGCGAAGCTTTTGTTTGCTTATGGCGAAGCGAGTGTACCGCTTGTGACGGTGATCACGCGCAAAGCCTTCGGTGGTGCTTATGACGTGATGGCGTCGAAACATTTGGGCGGTGATTTAAATTATGCCTGGCCCACCGCACAAATCGCGGTGATGGGTGCCAAAGGCGCGGTCGAAATCATTTTCCGCGTCGATATGAATGATCCGGAAAAAATCGCGAAAAGCACAAAGGATTATGAAGAGCGGTTTCTGTCTCCCTTCGTTGCTGCCGAGCGGGGTTATATTGACGAAGTGATCATGCCGCATTCAACCCGCCGTCGTGTCGCGCGCGCATTGGCAATGCTGGCTACTAAAAAGGCCGAACGTCCTTGGAAGAAACACGACAATATCCCGTTGTGAGTGGTTAGGAACAACGCGGTTCGAGACGTATTGCTTTGCAATGCTCCTCACCACGACGGTTCCTTTATTTCCTTCCCCTACAGGGGTAGGTGTTCGCGAAGCGAACGGAGGGGGCTGTCTCGCAAATTCCCCATCCGTCAAACGCTTTGCGTTTGCCACCCTCCCCTGCAGGGGAGGGAAAAATGCGATTGCCGTCATTGCGTGGGGGAGTGTAAACCGTCTTCCATCATTGCGAGCGGACGCGAAGCAATCTAGTTGATGGTTGCCAGTAAAATGCCACTACGCCATTGCACCTATTCTTTTGACTCCACTCGGATTGCTTCGCTCGCGCTCGCAATGACGAACAATAATTTTCTTACCGCTTTTCCTCAACAAATTCCGAAAAAGTCAGCTTTGGATTTTTGGTGACGGCTTCTGCATATTCCCGATTAAGTGCGCGCTTTTTAACGAGCCCTTCACGTGCAATCACACGGTTCTCAGTCTTTAATCCGAAGCCGTCACCCTTATCCAAGCGCTCGATATATTCGGAATAACCGCGTTCAAACTTTTCTGCCGCGCCTTCTTTATTCGCCATGGATTGTGTGTTGATGCGGTAGATATAGCTTGATGAAGGCGTCACGGGCAAAGCGCCGATACGATCAATCAATTGGATATTGGCAATCACATCTTCGGAAAATTCCACACCCTTCACACGCGGTAAAACATGATCGCGGCGGATCAGAGGAACGAGTGGCGCGTTGAGGGTCATAAAATTTTGAAGATCAAGATGACGAACCTCTTTCATCTCGCCCATAACCGTGGCGATTTTAGCTTCGGTCAACTCATCAATCATCAGGAGATTATCGGCTGCAGCGCCGTAGCGTTGCGCGAGCGGCAAGAGCTCGGCCAGGCGCGTCGGCGTAAATTCATCATCCGCGTCGAGCTGGGTTACATAATCGCCTGAGACAAATTCGAAGCTGACATTGCGCGCATGATGGCAACCGGAGCGATAATGTCCCGTTGAGGCAAAAGACAAACGCGGATCGCTGATGACGAGACCAGAAAGAAACGCCGCATAATCGCGCTGATCGTCAGACACAATGATCGCCTGCCAATCGGGTTCCGTTTGCCGAAAGAGGCTTTTGAGCGCGCGCGGCAAAGTGGCTTCAGCGTCACATGCAGGAATGATGATCGAGACGGTCATCGAAGATAGATTTCATCAAAAACAGAAGAAGACAACACGCATCTTGAGCATTTTGGAAAGAGAGCTTTAACCAAACTTTCGAAAGGCGTGACCTTATTAACCTTTTTCTTGCCTCGCTTTGCAAGGCTCATGGCGAGCCGCGATGAGCGGATAAGGCCGAGCGATAAAGATGACGAAGAGCCGAATTCGATCGACCATTTCTCTTTTGATTGAACGACAGACGGTGGAAGACGCCGATGTCGAGCGCTTGCGTGATTTATTGGCGGTAGGCGGAGGTCTTAGCGCTACCGAGGCGGGGGATCTGGTGCGACTTGAGCGCCATGTGCGCGAGATGAGCCCTTTGTGGATTTCCTTTTTTATCGAACAAATGGCGACCTATTTCATTTGGGAGCGGCGTCCCACGGGGCAGATATCCGAGCGGGATCTCGAATGGCTGCTCTTCCGTTTGGGTCTCGACAGCACGGGTGCCACGCCTTCGACACGGGCACTTCTCACGATTTTGAGCGAGGAATGCGTTGATCCGCCCCCTCTTCTCAAAAAGCGGCTTGATATGCTCTCCGGCGCGCGGGCGCGGCGGGCCCGCCAGCGGGAGGTCGCGGCCATGCTCTCCATTATGCCCTCGCTTGGTTCACAGGCAGGGCTGGGCGCTCAGGTGGGGCTTGAAGCTTGGGCTGGGCTCGAGGTCCATCCGTCTTTGGGTTGAGTTTACCCTCACCGGATTTCCCCCTAGAAGAGTCACCGGAATGACATAAAGGGGCCGTTCGGGGCAGGGTATGTTCAAGAAGATTCTGATAGCCAATCGCGGTGAAATTGCTTGCCGCGTGATGAAGACCGCGCGCCGCATGGGGATCAAAACGGTTGCCGTTTACTCCGATGCTGATAAGGACGCGCTGCATGTCGAAATGGCCGATGAAGCCATCCATATCGGTCCCGCGCCCGCTGCTCAATCCTATCTCGTGATCGAAAAAATCATTGCCGCTTGCAAAGCGACAGGCGCTGAAGCGGTGCATCCCGGTTATGGATTTCTTTCCGAGCGCGCGGCTTTTGCCGAAGCGTTGAAAGCAGAAGGTATCGTCATTATCGGCCCCAATCCGAAAGCGATTGAGGCGATGGGCGATAAAATTGAGTCGAAGAAATTCGCTAATGCCGCAAAAGTTTCAACTGTGCCTGGATTTTTGGGTGTCATTGAAAATCCGGATCACGCAGTGAAGATTGCCGATGAGATCGGCTATCCGGTGATGATCAAAGCCTCAGCCGGTGGCGGTGGCAAAGGCATGCGCATTGCGTATTCATCAGGCGAAGTGGCAGAAGGTTTTGTGCGCGCGAAATCGGAAGCGGCTTCGTCCTTCGGTAATGATCGTGTGTTTGTTGAAAAATTTATTGTCAATCCGCGCCATATCGAAATTCAAGTACTCGGCGATAAGCATGGCAATGTGATTTATCTCGGTGAGAGAGAATGTTCTATTCAACGCCGCAATCAAAAAGTGATTGAAGAAGCGCCATCACCTTTATTGGATGAAGCGACGCGCAAAAAAATGGGTGGGCAAGCGGTCGCGCTTGCGAAAGCGGTCGGCTATGATTCTGCCGGCACGGTTGAATTTGTTGCCGGACAAGACCGAAGCTTCTTCTTTCTTGAAATGAATACGCGTTTGCAAGTCGAGCATCCTGTCACAGAATTGATTACCGGTATCGATCTTGTCGAACAGATGATTAGGGTCGCCACTGGTGAAAAGCTCGCCCTCACGCAAGCTGATGTGAAGCTTAATGGATGGGCGGTGGAAAGCCGCGTCTATGCCGAAGATTCGACACGTAATTTTCTGCCTTCAACCGGTCGCCTTGTCACCTATCGTCCGCCGGTCGAGCAGAGCGACAAGGGCATCACCATCAGAAATGATACCGGCGTTTATGAAGGCAGCGAGATTTCAATCTTCTATGATCCGATGATTGCAAAACTTGTGAGCCATGCGCCGACGCGTGCCGAAGCAATCGCGGCACAGGCTGATGCGCTTGATGCTTTTGCGATTGAAGGCATCCGCCACAATATCCCCTTTCTTTCCGCGTTGATGGCGCATCCGCGTTGGAAAGCGGGGCGTCTTTCAACCGGATTTATTGCCGAGGAATTTCCGGAAGGGTTTCATCCAATCGAGCCGGAAGGCGAATTGCTTGATCACTTGGCAGCCATTGCGGCCTTTATTGATCATCGTTTGAATGAACGCAAACGTAAAATTTCAGGACAAATGCGAGCCGCCGTGCCCGTGCGCTTCGATCGTCGTCGCGTTGTTGAGATTGGTGCGCATCGTTTAATGATTGAAATTGCTGATCATAATCACGTCTTTGAAATCTATCTCCCGCATAATCGACAAACGCTTTCTGTTGACTCCGAATGGAAGCCGGGACAACCCGTATTTTTTGGAACGATCAACCATAAGCCCGTCGCCGCGCAAATTCGTACCGTGCTGAACGGAATTCATGTTGCTCATGCCGGCGTCGCAGCCACACTTCGTGTGTTCACCGAACGTGAGGTCGAACTTCATGCCTTGATGCCGGAGCGCGTCGAAGCCGATACAGGCAAAGCGCTTCTTTGCCCGATGCCGGGTCTTGTGAGATCAATTGCGGTCAAAGAAATGCAAGAGGTCAAGGCCGGAGAAATTCTTGCCATTGTCGAAGCGATGAAAATGGAAAATGTGTTGCGCGCGGAGCGTGACGGCAAGATTTCAAAAATTCACGCCAAAGAAGGTGATAGTCTCGCCGTTGATGCAGTCATTCTTGAATTCGCTTGAGTCTTCGCGGTCATTTCAAAGTACGACATCAAAATGTTTGCGTTTAAGCCCTACGCGATAATTTTTGATCACATGATCATAGATAATCTCGAATTGGCGTACCATGCGATGCGCATTAAAGAGTGGCGCGTTGGGTAATACATCTCGCAACGCCTTCTGGTGATTTTTTAATTGATCCGGATTTTTCGCAAGTGCGATTGCTGTTTCAACATAGGTTTACCGATCCTCTTCGACGAGCTGGGGAACGCCTGTTGCGCGGATTAAACTTTCGGCAAGACGTGATTGGGCGGTAGAGTCACGTTTTGTAAGAACAGGCAAACCCGCCGAGAGCGCGTCTGTGGCGCTTGTTGCGGCGCTGAATGTATAAGTATCGATATAAAGATCAGCACAGCTATGCCGATCAATATGGGAGAGTTTATCATCCTTGCGCGGTGCCACGATCAATCGCGATCCGTCAACGCCTTGTGCTTCCGCGTAGCGTTGAAGCGTTGAGAGAGAATTAGGCAATGGCCCGGAGGTCAACCACAGAACACTCGTGGGAACCGCAGTTAGACTGCTCATCCAGTCGTTAAAGACATGTTCGTCGATTTTCAACCAATTCCCGAATGCACAAAAGACGAATGCATTATCGGGTAAATTATGTGTCGCACGTGAGGGTGGCGAAGGTGGAAGATCAAAAAGCTCACCACATTGAAATGCATCGGCCAGTCGGATCAAAGGACCATTCCCCTGATCGCTCTCATGATCCGGCACTAGGATACGGTCTATAATTGTATAATCAATATAGGGCGCAGGACATCCCGCCAAAGATTGCAACCAGTGAATTTGAACACGCGCCACGCGCTTAGCGAGCATTTCAGGACACCCCCGTGCATATAGCCATCAAGATCAATCAAAATATCGAGTTCATCATCATGAATTTTATTTGCAAAAAATTGATCGGACCATCCGCGATAATCGATAAAGTGATCGGCCGCTTGTTTTAATCGTTCACCATAACCGCTCGCATCCTGCGCGAATATATGTGTGGCATAAAGAAAGACTTCGTGGTCCTGATGACCGTGAGCTTCAAAAAAGCAGGAGAGCAAATGGCCAATCGGATGATTGCCAAAATTATGCGAGAGATAACCAATCCTGATTTTTTCTTTTTTGGATCGTGGTGGCATATTTTCTGCGGGAAAGCTTGCCGCAATCACATTGCCGACGGTTGAATGAACTTTCATCAAAGCACGATCAGGAATGCCATAATAGGGAAACAGAAAAATAAATCGTCTCATCGCGTTGCGATCAAGTTTCGTCCAAGATTCCGTTTGACCCTCCGGTAAAGTCTCCGTGATGGCAGGGTTTAATAATTCCATCACCTTGTCGCGAAGATCGAGGCGTCCTGTGCGTCCCGTTAAAGACATAAATGAGGCGTGCCGCATATCGAGTGTCTTCGACGGATCAAGCGCAATCGCTTTGAGTGTGACATCAAGAGCTGCGTTTTGATTGCCACCTTTATCAAGAATGATCGTGAGCATGGAATAGAGACGGTGATCTTGTGGCGCTCTTTGAATCGCTGTCTCGATGAGTTTGAGCGCATCCTGAAGACGTCCGAGATCAGAAAAAAGCGATGCCAGATTTTCGATTGCTGGAAAGAAACCGGGATTTTGCGTCAAGATGCTTCCGAGGATGGAAATTGCTTCCTCATGACGTCTTTGCGACACGAAGAGATTGCCAAGCGCAAAGCGGGAGAGGGGATTGGCACCATCGCGGCGGATCGCTTCGCGCAATAACGCCTCGGCTTCAGTGACGCGCCCATCCGCCCGTAAGGCAAGACCCAAATCTCCACAATGGGCAGCATGATCGGGTTTTAAGCGCAAAGCCTCGCGCAAAGCCGTGATAGCCTCAGCAAATTGGTTCACATGGAAATGCGCTTGGCCTAAAAGGGCCCAGAGGCGATCGTCTCGTGGGGATAGGGTGATTTGTTGTTTGATCTCGGGAATGGCTTTGGCCGAGTTACGGGTGCGGATTAATTCGGCGAGCCTTGTTGTGGTGTCGGGCGTGGTTTCGGTCATGGATCATCGGTTTATGGATTTCAAAAAGGCTCACATCCCATAATGCAAATTTATTGACGTAGCGGAAATTTATTGTGCTACTTTATTTTGCCTTTGACGAATTGATGGATCCGGCGCGCATGGCCGCCCTGTCACCGCAGGTGAGGAGCTTGGGTCACGGGTGTTTGCCACGCCATCGGTTGCTCGTGATGAGTGGTCCGCGTGCAACGATCGGGCGTGATCCGTTGCGTGAGGTCCAAGGTACGCTTTACGAGGTACCCATGGCAGCAATGCCACTTTTGGATCGCCGTTTTTCCGGCGCATCAAAAATCATTCAGCCAATCATCGGGCAGGGTGGTTCCAAACGCGCAGTTATGCATCTGCTACCAGAAAAGTTACCCCCAGCCTCTCAGCAAGATCGGGTAAAGCTTGTTGAAGCTGCGCGTGCAGCTTTGCTGCCGGATGCATATTGTGAAGAGATCGAAACGGGAATGATCGCGCGGCGTAAAGTGGGCGTGCCGCTTTTCAAAGCGCCGACATCAAGTTTCAAATCGTGATTGTGGGCCCAAAGATTTTTTCAAAGCTTTTGCGCAAGGCGTGATCCGCGTCGTCCATTGTAACGGGCAGACCTAAATCAACAAGGCTTGTGACGCCATAACGCGTTTCTGAAATACCACAGGGTACAATGCCGGAAAAATGCTTGAGCTCCGGCTCAACATTGAGACTGATGCCGTGGAAACTCACCCATTTACGAACCCTAATGCCAATAGCGGCAATTTTATCTTCATAGCCAACACCCTTATCGGGACGTTTGACCCAAACTCCAACGCGGTCTTCACGTCTTTCGCCGGTGATTGAAAATTCGGCGAGCGTTTTAATGATCCATGCTTCAAGGGAGGCAACATAGGCACGAAGATCTTGCCGCCTCTTCGTCAGATCGAGCATCGCATAGGCAACGCGTTGGCCGGGGCCGTGATATGTATATTGCCCACCGCGTCCCGTCTTATAGACGGGGAACTTCTGCGAGACGAGATCGCGCGGATTTGAAGATATGCCTGCGGTGTACAGCGGCGGATGTTCAATGAGCCAAATTTCTTCCGAGGCTTTACCGGCAGCAATATGTTCGGCGCGGTACTCCATATGCGCGAGTGCGTCTTCATAAGCAATGAGCCCTTCGCTCACCAGCCATTCGACAGGGTGATGATCGTCACGAAAAAAATTGAGCGGAGCTGACTCGTTACGTGTCTTCACGATTTTTTAACCATGATTTCCGATAATCCAGAAGCACAAACAATGAGGCGAGCCACGGGACTTCCCATCGACGCGATGGAAGTGGATGTCGATGTTGTCCTCGGGACAAGGCATATCCGCATCGGTGAATTTATCCGGTTAAAACGCGGCGCCGCCATCATTCTCGATCCCGTGCAAGATGATCTTGTCGATATCCGCGCCAATGGTCGTCTGATCGCCCGGGGCGCGGTCGTCGTCAAGGGCGACACGGTGGCGATCACGGTAACTAAGCGCCTTTAGGGACCATAATGGCCTTCTAGAACGGGCGGTGGATTTTTGCCTTCCCGCGCTTGTCGCCCCCCGATCCATCTGATAAATAACCGCCGCGCTCGGCCCTTGAGCCGGTCTAGTCTACGCGGCCATGGCGGAATTGGTAGACGCGCTAGCTTGAGGTGCTAGTGGGGAGACCCGTGGAGGTTCGAGTCCTCTTGGCCGCACCATGACTTTTTGAGCGCCCGAAGGCCGACACGGCTCGCGCCTATCCGATGCGTTTAGCAGGAGGGGAAACAATCCCCTCCATTTGCTCTGGGCCCTGCCCTACGTGCTGAGCATGATCCGCTCGGTCGTTCGCGCGTAACACCTAACTCGAAACCAAAAATTCCCAAAGAGAGTGATGATGAACGGGCCTTTTTCGTCATTGATGACGTTTCCGCCCGCGCGCCACTCGGCTCTGGAGCGTCTCGCTCAGTTTGTTTCCTATGCTGGGGCAGACTACGCCGCTCATCGCAACAGCGACTTTGGGCCGGATCGGCCGTATTCCGTTTCTCGGCTTTCTCCCTATCTCCGCTATCGTCTCATCACGGAGGCCGAAGTGGTCAATGCGGTGCTTGATCAGCACTCTTTTCGGGTGGCCGAAAAATTCATCCAGGAAGTGTTGTGGCGGACATATTGGAAAGGCTGGCTTGAATTACGCCCGGAGGTTTGGCTTCGTTATGAAAAGGATGTCGTACGTCTCACGCCGCTTTACGCGCATGATAAAACACTTCAAGCCGCGTTGGCAGGGACCACTGGCCTTGATGGTTTTGATCATTGGGTTCGAGAACTTATAGAAACAGGATATCTCCATAATCACGCGCGGATGTGGTTTGCGTCGATTTGGATTTTTACCCTGAAATTGCCATGGGTATTGGGCGCAGATTTTTTTCTGCGTCATCTTCTTGATGCCGATCCAGCAAGCAACACATTGTCGTGGCGGTGGGTCGGCGGCTTGCAAACTCAAGGAAAGACCTATCTAGCGACCAAAGAAAATATTGCGCGCTTTACTGGCGGACGATTTGCGCCTGAGGGACTCGCACTCCATGCCGAGCCCCTTGTTGATCTGCCTATCCCTGACCCCATGCCCTTGTCGACCTTTAAGCCGCATGATCCGACATTGAGATCTGCGCTTTTACTTCATCCTGAGGATCTCCATCCTGAATCGCTTTTTGATCATTCATTTCGCTTTGAACAGATTTATCTTTTGAATGATCCCTCGTTCTTCTGGGGTCAGCGGGCTTTTGATTTTGTCTCCTCAGCAACGGATGAGTTAATATCGGGTCTCGAAGAGAAATATCGTGTGTCAGTCAAATCGATCAATGCCCAAGATCATGTAGGCGTGATTGATGGCGTGAAGCAAGATAATATTGAACAGATTATTACACCCTATACGACTCAGGGACTTGTTGCATCTTGGATTGAAAAACAGAGGCATCAATTTGAAAGTGCTGGTCTATCTTTTGTGATCAGAAGACGCGCGTGGGATGATGCATTCTGGCCTCATGCCACGAAAGGCTTTTTTCCTTTCAAAGAAAAAATTCCAAAACTGCTTAATCGGTTTCGTTCATCATGAAGAAGCCGGTGTCGATTGTCTGGTTCAAGAAGGATCTGCGTATTCACGATCACCGTCCCTTGGCACGAGCAGCGGATCAAGGTCCATTTTTGCCTCTCTACATTGTTGAGCCCGAATTATGGGCGCAAAGGGATTATTCAGCGCGCCAATGGAATTTCGCGCGCGAGTGTTTGATGTCATTAAATGATGATCTTTCAAAAAGTGGTCAACCGCTTTGTATTTTAAAAGGTGATGCGCTCTCGATTTTCCAATCGCTTCATGAACGACATGGCATCGCATCGCTGTGGAGCCATCAGGAGACCGGCAATCACTGGACCTATGATCGCGACCGCCGCATCAAGCAATGGATGAAGTCACATTCGATTCCATGGCATGAGGAGCAAACGGGCGGTGTGATCCGTCATCTCACATCACGCGATCGCTGGGCGCAGCGCTGGGACAGAGTGATGACAGAGCCCGTTACCTTGGCATCAGATCGGTTTGAAGCTCTTGAAGGATCTTGGCCTTTTAAATTACCGAATGCTCAGGAGTTGTTTACTTCATCGGATTACTGCGTAAATCGTCAACATGGCGGACGTGGGGAAGCCATAAATCTACTATCAACTTTTCTTCATGATCGCGGGCAAAATTATCGCTTTCACATGTCGAGTCCATTGACCGCACGAGACGCTTGCTCACGATTGTCTCCTCATATCACATGGGGAACGATTTCCTTGCGCGAAATCACATATGCGGTGAGGGCGCGTCTCAGCGAGATTGAGACAGACCCTTCGCGCGAAGCCAAATCATGGCGTCAATCTTTGAGTTCCTTTCTTGCACGGCTTCATTGGCACTGCCACTTCATTCAAAAGCTTGAAGACGAACCACGGATTGAATTCAAAAATCTCCATTCGGCTTATGATGGTCTGCGCGAGACAATTGAGAACGGGGCTCACTTTATTGCATGGTGCGAGGGGCGTACGGGCTTTCCTTTTATTGATGCCTGTATGCGCGCGCTTGATCAAGATGGGTGGATCAATTTCCGGATGCGCGCGATGCTGATGTCCTTTGCAAGCCACCTTTTATGGTTGCCATGGCGTGAGACGGGCCTGCATCTTGCACGAAAATTTGTTGATTATGAACCGGGCATACATTGGTCGCAGGTACAAATGCAATCTGGGACCACCGGCATGAACACCGTGAGGATCTATAATCCCGTCAAACAAAGTCAGGATCAGGATCCGCAAGGAATTTTCATCCGTCGCTATGTTTCGGAATTAAAGGATATTCCGGATGCCTTTATTCATGAACCGTGGTTATGGCCTGCTTTTAAAGAAGAGACCTATCCGCTTCCGATCATCGATCATGTCGCGCAAGCGAGACAGGCACGTGATCTTCTTTATCGGCTTAAGCGCACACCTGAAAGCCGAGCGGTCACGGTTGAACTCGTTGCCAAGCACGGAAGCCGAAAAAGACGTGTCCAGACAAAGTCATCGCGTAGTTCGCCTCTGAATAAACAAAACGTAAAAAGCCAATTGGCTTTTGATCTCTAAACTTATGGATCAAATTTAAAGTGAAACATCGATGAGTGATTTGATTTTTGAAATTCAACCCAAAATTATTTGGCACACAAGAAGCCTTACTCTTGCGGGCGCGTTGCCGTTTTTGATGGCACTTTTGGTGGTGGTTCTTCCGCAAAATGGAATTGATGGTGCTTATATCGCGACGAGTTATGCGACGCTGATCATTTCATTTTTAAGCGGCACTCTCTGGATGCAGGCTTTGAAAGCATCAGATACTACTTTGTCACCGCTTCTGATCAAGAGCAATATTGTGACGCTCGTGGCTTGGGCGGCGCTGCTTTTTCTGCCGAATATCGCAACGCTTGCGCTTCATGCGCTGTGCTTTCTTTACCTTTTTTTTCTCGATCACAACCTCTTCAAGAGTGGTTATGTACCGCGATGGTATTATACCCTTCGGCGCAGCATCACTTTGATTGTGGTCTCTCTGCTCCTTCTTCTCATCGGAGCGCTCTCCTTCTAACTTCGTTTAACAAATTCAGAAATAGAATGGTCAGGAACTATGAAAACTCAAATTGTTGTTGTCGGCGGTGGTGCCGGAGGGTTGCAATTGGTTCGTCTTCTCGGCGCACGTTTTGGTCGTGATGATTATGACGTGATCCTTGTTGAACGTAATCACACGCATATCTGGAAGCCGCTCCTTCATGAGGTTGCTTCGGGCTCGCTGGATGCCAATCTTGATGAAGTGGGTTATCGCAGCCACGGTCATCGTTGGAATTACCGCTTTTTCTATGGCTCGTTAGAGAGCGTTGATCGGAAAGCACGCGAAGTGGTGATCGCGCCGATCCATGATGAAGATGGCACCGAACTTATTTCACGCCACCGAATTCGTTATGATTATCTTGTTTTGGCCTTTGGCGGCATGTCGAATGATTTCGGCATTGAAGGCGTGAAGGATCATTGTCTCTTTCTTGACAATCGTGAACAGGCGGATCGGTTTCGGCAAAAGCTTTTGAACAATTGTCTTCGTGTCTCACGCGGGCTCGCCGCTGATCCTGATGCGGAAGCCTATGTCAAAGTGGCAATCGTAGGTGCGGGCGCCACGGGTGTTGAGTTGGCCGCTGAGCTTTTCAATGCTGCAGCAGGTCTTCGCCATTATGGTTTGGAGGTCTTCGATGAAGCGCGTTTGCAGGTGACACTGATCGAAGCCGGCCCTCGCATTCTTCCAGCGCTCCCGGACGGAATTGCCGCATCGGCGAGACGTGAGTTGGAACTTCTCGGCGTCAAAGTATTAACCTCCACTCAAATTGCGCGCGTGACAGAGCAAGGTCTCGTGACCAAAGCGGGGGAGGTGATCGAAGCTGATTTGAAACTTTGGGCCGCGGGTGTAAAAGGCACTGATGTTGCTGAACATCTTGCCGATTTCGAAATCACACCGACGCGGCAGATCAAAGTGTTGCCTACACTTCAGACAACGGTCGACGATCGTATCTACGCGATTGGCGATTGCGCCTATTACAAACAAGAAGGCGATGCTCGCCCGATTCCGCCACGCGCACAATCGGCCGCACAAATGGCGTTGACGGCGTATAAGAACATCGTAGCGATGATTATGAATAAGCCGCTTAAACCCTTCACCTATCGCGATTATGGCTCGCTCGTGTCGCTCAGTCGCTTTTCAACCGTGGGCAGTCTCATGGGTAATCTTGTGGGCGGGCGCATGGCGGTTGAAGGGCGTATCGCGCGTCTCGTCTATTTGAGTCTTTATCGCAAACATTTGATTGGTATCCATGGCTTTATCAAAGGACTTGCTTTGATCGTTTTGGGCCATGTCAATCAAGTCGTACGGCCGCGACTTAAGCTTCATTAGGGATGATGGGGCGGGTCGTTATTGTTTCGATAGATTTGTAAAATAGAGACGGTGAAGATCATCAAGGGCGCTTTCGCGTGAGGCATAATGGCCGACCACGCGAAAGCTCAAATAGGTGTTGAGATCTTCGCCCCACCCTTCAATCATCGTGATCTGACCATTATCACTTTCGCACAGCCAGATGGCTAGTGTGATTTCAGGATTCTGCGCATCGAGTGCCTCGTGGATTTGCTTTTCAATAAGGCTCCTCACTTCGGTTTTTGAGGCGCTTTCGGGGTGATCTTTTAAGAAGGCTGCCCGTTCATGACCAATAATCTCTGCAAGGCTCAAAAATTTTTCCGACGCATCGATCATACGGGATAAATAGTGATCGCGTCGGAGCGCTATACAGATGAACTCACCGAAATCGGCGACGAGTTCATAGAGGTCATTTTCGGTTAAAGCGTTACTCACGGCGTATGGTTCCCGGACTAATCCGGACTGGATGATTTAAGATTAGAACTCCGTATCACTCCCATTTTACGTGAATATCCGTGTATTTTTGGGATCATATACGGCTTTAAGATGAAGATTGGCTTTTATCTTTTCTTGAGCCACGATCAATTCATAATCTCCCGATGTGAGATAGTCTTCACTGATGCCTTCAGCGTTTCTGACATAGCCAAAGCCTATGGGTTGATCGACAGTGAAGCCATAGCCACCACTTGTGAGATAGCCGACAACTTTGCCATTCCTTAAAATTGTTTCTCGACTCACAAGGGTGATGTTCTTCTTTTCAAGAGTAAAACAGCAGAGTTTCTTCTTGAGGGGAGCTTTTGAAATTTTCTCGAGATGGGCGCGCCCGATGAAGTCGATATTTTTAGAAAGTTTCACGGCCCAGCCCAAACCCGCTTCGAAGGGCGTATCATTCGGTGTGATATCAGTGCCCCAAGCGCGATAGAATTTTTCAAGGCGCAGGGACTCAATCGCCCGATAACCGGCGAGTTTGATATTTTTCTCCTTATCAGCCCTCATCAATGCATCAAAAATCGCTGCCGTGTCACGTATCGAACAGTGTAGTTCAAAGCCGAGCTCGCCGACATAAGTCACGCGATAAAGATCGACATCATGGCCAGCGATTTTTACTCGTTTTATATGCCCGAAGGGTAAATCGTCATTCGCCAAAGAGATATTCGAGAGGCTTTGCAAAATATCTCGAGATTTAGGGCCCATAAAGGCAAGTACGGAATAGTCTTCTGTCACATCCTTAAATGTCACGCCTACATTTTTAATGCATTCCCTGAGGTGATCGTGAATCCATGATTTGTCATGCGTTCGAAAGCCGGTGCCGGTGATGATCCGGTAATAGCCATTTTCAAGATGCATAACGGTTACATCGCATTCGATTCCACCGCGAGCATTGAGCATCTGCGTATAGACACCACGGCCTTCAGGAACGCGGACATCATTGGCGCAAAGCCGATCAAGCAATGCCTTTGCATCGAGGCCATGAAGTTCAAATTTTGCAAATGAGGTTTGATCGAAAAGTGCCACACGCACCCGCGTTGCTTTATGTTCTGCGGCAACATAGGGCGTCCAGTTGGGCGACGTCATGGAGTAGACATCTTTGGGTTCAATGCCCTCAGGCGCAAACCAATTGGCTCTTTCCCATCCAAGTTTTGAGCCTAAAACAGCGCCAAGCTCTTTGAGCCGTGAATAAAGTGGAGAGGTGAGAAGAGGTCGTCCCGAGTCATATTCTTCTTGTGGAAAAGCAATGCTGTAATGTTTGCCATAGGCCTCAAGCGTTCGTTCGCAGGTCCAGTGTTTGTCGCGATGATGCTCGCTAAAGCGTCTGATATCTGCGACCCAAAGATCCATTGGCGCTTTGCCCGCGTGAACCCAATCTGCGAGAACCCATCCCGCACCGCCGGCGGATGCAATACCGAACGCGTTGAAGCCCGCCCCGACATAAAGATTGTTGCGCTCCGGTGCGCGACCGAGAATGAAATTGCCATCGGGCGTAAAGCTTTCTGCGCCATTGATCATTTTTTTGATGCCGGTCTTTTCTAGCGCAGGAATACGTTCGATCGCGGCTGTCATATGTTGTTCGAAATGACCCCAATCATCATCGAAAAGCTGAAAGGCAAAATCATCAGGAAGATTGTCCGTGATCCAAGGAATGGGGTTAGGCTCATAACCTCCCATGACCAGGCCACCAACTTCCTCCTTGTAATAAGTGCGTTTATCCGGATCGCGCAGCGTAGGAAGATCGGCATGAACGCCTTCAATCGCCTCGGTTATGATATATTGATGTTTGACGGGTTGAAGCGGCACTGAAACGCCGGCGAGTTCTGCGATCTGTCGCGTCCATTGGCCGGCACAAACAACAACCTTCTCGCAGGTGATGTCGCCGGATGTTGTTGATATTTTTTTGATCCAGTTTTCTACGATCTCGAAATGCTTCACCCGAATATTTTCAATAATCTGCGCGCCGTGCATGCGCGCACCCTTGGCAAGCGACTGCGCGATGTCAGAAGGGTTTGCTTGCCCATCCGTCGGAAGCCAACTTGCACCAATGAGATCTTTTGTATTGAGCAACGGCCACATGGATTTCACTTCATCCGGTATGATGAGTGACATTTCAAGCCCAAAGCTTTGCGCGGTTGTCGCTAATCTTTTATATTCGATCCATCTTTCAGCATTGGTCGCGAGTCTGAGGCACCCTGTCATTTTCCAGCCGGTATTCAGTCCGGTTTCCTGGTCGAGATTTTTGTAAAGCTCCACAGAATATTTGAGCAGTTGCGTTATAGAAGCAGAAGAGCGCAATTGGCCGACAAGGCCTGCGGCATGCCAAGTCGAGCCGCTGGTGAGACGATCACGTTCAAGGAGCACAATATTTGCTTTATGGTTTTTTGCGAGATGATACGCAGTAGAACATCCGATGATCCCGCCACCGATGATGACGATATCGGCGTGTTTGGGCAGTGGCGTCGTTATCATAGGGTGTATCCATATTTCAATTCGAAATTTTTGATCGTCTCGTTCGAGCGCTTTCGATAGTCTGCTTCGTGAGCGCTATAATCAACGCCGGGTAGATTTAGATGGATGGCTGAAATTTTGGCCCATAACATCTCGCGCAACGCGCTTGCGATCTTCATCGCATCAAAGGCTTTTATGAGTTGCGGCGTGGGATTACTCTTCAAATATCGTTCAAGGAGCTCGAACTCATCCGCTTCACTCAAATGGCCGTTAGAAGAGAGATTTGCGAGATCAAACATCGCTGTACCGAAACCGCCATATTCCCAGTCGATCAGCCATAATCTTCTGCCATCATCTATAAGGTTAGCGGGGAGAAGATCATGATGGCCGATTACAATTGGTAAAGGCATCTGAGTGTTTTCAAGCGAAGCAATGATCCTTTCGATTTTTGATAGACCGTCATAAGCTTTCTTTAGTTCAGAAAGATAGTCACGCAAAACATGAAACACCCAGAACATTGATACAGGGCCATGTAGGTATTTTGCAATTTTCGTATGAACATCTGCCAGAAGATCAATGATCGAACCAAGACGATGTTTGATGTCCGCCTCTGTCATGGTTTGGCCTTCGATGAAGTCGATGACCAATAGATCGTCTTCGAAATAGGTGACCGCCGGAGAGAGTCCGGCTTTCGACGCCGCGAGGGAAACGGCGCGCTCTTGTTTCCGGTTGACATGGTGCACGGGAATATCGGCGCCGATCCGCACCACATGATGGCCCGTGAAATCACGAACCTTGAAGGAGCTCGTGCTCAATCCGCCCTTCAGCGGCTCGAGGATGGGCTTGCCTTTCCAGCACTCGAGTTTTGCAATGCGGTCTTCGAAGCTCACCGGGCGTCCTTTTTGGAGTCGTAAGAAGAGACCCCGCAGCAAGAAAAGAAATACGAATCGTTAGATTATGCAAGAAAAAGACGAGGGGCGGAGGCTCCCGGGTTGCCAAGTCGGAACCATGCGCCTAGAGACGCCGAGATCCTCATAGTCTGGCGGGAGGGGTGTTTGACCGATCTTCATCATTCATCATCGGCCCACGATGCCGCCTTGCCTGCCTTACGCGATGAAGAGGGCGCTCTTGATCCGCGTTTTCTGAGCCTGGTCGAGACCGCTCTTGAGACTGCAGATGCGGCAGCGCTCGGCCGCCTTGTCATTGATTTGCATGAGGCCGATCAGGCGAGTTTGCTCGAAGCGATTGATCCTGATCAGCGTTCAGCCTTCATCGAATTGTTAGGCCCCGCCTTCGATTTCGCAGCGTTGACCGAAGTTAATGACTCAGTGCGTGAAGAAATTCTCGAAGAGCTCAATACGGAAACGCTTGTCGAAGGTGTTCGTGAACTCGAAAGCGATGACGCGGTCTATATTCTAGAAGACCTTGATAAAGAAGATCAGGCTGAAATTCTTGACGCATTGCCCGCGCTTGATCGCGTCGCTCTGCAAAAGAGTCTTGATTATCCAGAAGGCTCAGCCGGCCGTTTGATGCAAACGGATCTGATTGCCGTTCCGCCTTTCTGGACGGTGGGGCAGGTGATCGATCATCTCGCCGAAACGCCGGATCTGCCTGATAGTTTCTTCGAAGTCTTTGTCGTTGATCCGTCCTATCATCTTTTGGGCAATGTGTTTCTGGATCGGCTGGTGCGATCGCGTCGCACCGCGCGGATCGATGAATTGATGAATCCGGATCGCCGTCGTTTTGAAGCCACTGATGATGGCGAAGATGTCGCGCGGTTGTTCCAGCGTTATAATCTTGTCTCTGCCCCAGTTGTGGATGAAGACAATCGTCTGCTTGGCGTCGTCACCATCGATGACATCGTTGACGTTATCCAAGAAGAAGCGGATGATGAAATCAAAGCGCTCGGCGGTGTGAGCAGCGAAGAAGAACTCTCTGACTCGATCATTGAAACCGCTAAGAGCCGTTTCGGCTGGCTCTTTGTTAATCTGCTCACTGCGTTTTTGGCATCCTCTGTTTTGGGTCTGTTTGAAGCCTCGCTTGCAAAAATGGTGGCGCTGGCCGTTCTTGCACCGATCGTCGCCGGGCAGGGGGGTGTCGCAGCCACCCAAACCATGACGGTGGCCGTTCGCGCGCTCGCAACGCGAGAACTCGGCGCGGCGAATGCAATCCGCGTGACTTTACGTGAAACCTTTGTGGGCCTTCTGAACGGACTCGCTTTTGGTTTGATCACAGGTGCGGTGGCTTCGCTTTGGTTTCAGGATTGGAATATCGGTTTTGTGATTTCACTCGCGATGACTGTAAATCTTGTAGCGGGCGCGTTAGGTGGCATATTGATACCCATGACGCTTGAGCGTTTTCGGTCCGATCCTGCCGTTTCCTCGGGTGTTTTTGTAACAACTGTGACGGATGTCGTCGGATTTTTCTCCTTTTTGGGCATTGCCACTTTGTGGTTAGGACTGCATTGATCTGTCCGTTACCGATTTCTTAAAATTTTTCATGCGAGAACCCGCTGTCTTTCTTGATGGTGGGATTGTTTCGGATGGGTTCTCAGGCTTTTTTGATCAATATCCAGCGTGTTTTCGTACTCGCGGCACTTGCCGCAAGCCTCGCGGGCTGCGCGACGAGTGGATCGAAAAAAGTTGCGATGTCTGCCTCTTCTTCCGCCATGATTCCGGTGGCTCAAAAATACGCCGTGCATGGTGTCGATGTCTCGCGTTATCAGGGTCATATTGACTGGCATGAAGCGCGAAAGGCAGGGACACGTTTCGCCTTTATCAAAGCGACTGAGGGCGGTGATCATGCGGATGAAAATTTCGCGCTTCATTGGATGATGGCGAAAGATGCGGGTGTGCCGCGCGGTGCTTATCATTTCTATTATTGGTGTCGTCCGGTGCAGGATCAGATCCGATGGTTCTTCAACCATGTGCCCGTCGAACGCGACGCGCTGCCGCCTGTGCTTGATGTTGAATGGTATGGCGCGGCGTCAGAAAAATGTCCGCATAAAGTGCCTCGTGAAAAAGCGTTGAAAGCGATTAAGACATTTTTGACGGCAGCCGAAAAACATTACGGCAAGCGGCCGATCATCTACACTACGATTGATTTTTATCGCGATGTAATCGATGGCGATTTGCATGACTACCCTTTATGGGTAAGAACCGTGAATGCCGAACCGCATGAGCGCTATGGTGATCGCCGGTGGGTGATGTGGCAATATACGGATCAAGGTCGCGTGCCGGGCATCAAAGGCAATGTCGATCGCAATGTCTTTGTCGGTGATGAGACTGCATGGCGTCATTTTGCGGGCCCTGCTTTTGTGCCTCATGCTCCTGCGGCGAACGCGGTCGCAATGAATTAAACTGTCGAATTTTTTTCTACGCGCAATCGTCTCACCATCATAACAAAAAAAGCGGGATCAAAGCCCCGCTTTTCTATTTTGTATGAAGATATGTCTTCCGCTTAGCGGAGAAGCTGAAGCGGGTTTTGCTCGCCCTGCTTGATGATCGAAAGGATCGAGTTTGCGAAGGTCTGACGAGACTGCAGGGAGGCAAGCTCGGCTGCGTCCGCTGTTGCATCGCTCGATGTCAGCGAGGTGATCGCGGCGGTCAAAATTTTAGTGATACTGTTGTTGAAGTCAGAACGCGTCTGCAATCCTGACTGCCACGTACTAAGTTTCGAAATGCCGATATCGGAAGCGTTGCGAGCAGAGGATAGTGCCGTGATCGCTGCGTTCAAATCGGTATCATTATCAAAATTGGTAGTCATGGTTCCAGTAAGTTTAAGTACGGTCAGGTCAATACCGAGGCCTGCCGCTGCAAAGGACTGCGGTGATGCACTGGTTCCGAACTGGAATGTCATTATATTGTTTTCAGCATTAACAACAACTCGAAGATCGTCGCCCGCGAGCAAATTCACGCCATTTGTTCGCGCATCACGAACAAGCTGATTAATCTGATCTACAAGAGATACTACGGCATTCGCAGCAACTGCACGTTTCGCATCGGCAGCAACTGTGGCCGTACCACGTGCACCTGTGTGGTTTTGACCTTTCATTGTAATAGTTTGTGAACCAACACTGCCGGAGGAGTTAATAATATCATCGCCGACGCCCGCAGTTGCGCTCACAGAGTAGGCACGGCCTGCAGCAAAAACTGATGCGATGTCAGGATTAACTGTACCTTGATTGCATGCGCGTACTTGCGAAAAGGTAAGTCCATTTGCAGCATTATATGTAAACTGTGTATTAATCTGATTAAATGCGTTATCGTTACCAGGTTCACCCGCTAAGGTCACGTTTGTGAAACCTAGGAGAGCATTGTAGAGATCGCCAACAGTCTTAACTTTGATGGCATTGGCCTGAAAAGATCCGTCACCGCCCGTTGCCGTATCACCTGTGTTCGATATCTCGATAAAGCGAGCGTTTGAACCAGCCGTTATTGAATAAATTGATCCTTGAGCGAGGGCGACATTATTTACGCGGAGATTAACGTCTCCAAGATTGGTTGTTCTTTTTACTTGTCCGCCTCCATTCATCGTGAAGTTTAAATTGAACTTTGTCATGCCATTATCAGACACAGCGTCCTGCTGTAAGTTGTTTACAGCGGCTTGCGTTCTTGACGCCTCTTTCAATTGGCTCAACGTGTCATTGATGGTCTTGCGGATTAAGTTCAACGCGGTTGATGCTGATTTCAACTGCGAGAGCGCAGTGGTCATGCCGTCATTCACGGCTTGGAGCCCACTGACTTTTGTTTGAAAGTTTGAAACGGTCAGCCATTGCACCGCACCATCGGCAGCGCTGTTAAGCTTTTTACCGGTCGAAAGGCGGGTCTGCACGTCCTGCATCTGCGAATTGATATCGAGGAGTGAGGCCAAGCCCTGATACATATTGGAAGAGATATTCGTCATTATTTTGATCCTTCTGATCATGGTTCCGTAAACACATCTTTGATTACGAGCGTCGCCTTCTGGGACGCAGAGAGAAGGATGAGGGAGCGCGGCGCGCGCTCAAATGACGAGACGGAAATCAAAGGGGCTATGGTTAATTTCGCACGCATTTTCCCGTGATGGTTTAAAACGCGTTCGATACAATTCGATTTTAATGTATTGAAAATTTTAGTTGAATGCCGTTACACGCGGCGAGAGCTTTAACAAAGTGTTAATCGCGCGAATATTTTATACGGTCTTTGCTGTACGATTGCCCTGTGGCGTGGGCTGTTCAGGATCGATTGAAGCGGTCGTTTCATTTTGGCGCGCATAGGCACGAAGACGCAACAGCGCTTCTTCAGGACTCTGGCTGATTGTGCGCCCACTATGTTCATCGATCACACGGAAGACAACCGAGCCAGTTTCCCAGTCGATGGTCGTGCGCCTCGTTGTGGCATCCGGAGCGGGTTTCTTCTCTGCCTCAGCAGGGCGCTCGGCACGGTTGCCGTTCTGATCACTGTTACGAGTGGGTTCGTCTTTTTGATTTCGCGATACGCCGATTTCGGTGTCCGCGACAAGTCCCAGGATCGGGGGCGAAAGGATCGCGGTGGAGGTCATGGTTTATCTATCCTCTTCGAGAAACCCCACCATTATTAAAAGGGTTACGCTTTTTATAGGACAAGAACCGCGAAAAAATCATTTTGAAATTCGTTCAATTTGTTTGAATTATGGAGTGTAAATCCCTGATACCTTGCTTTTTCGTGAAATCATGATCGGCTGGGCGTGGGGTCTCATAGTTGTTGTTTGTCGATTACCAGCTCCTAGATAGACATCAAGTTTTTTCGGCGCTTCAACATCATCGGCAAGACCACGAATGAGATTTTCCGAGGCTTTACTCAAAGTTTGCAAGACCTTGAGACTGGCATCGAGTGCCGCTTCAAAGCGGGCTTGCCGCGCCTTCAATCGATCAAGTCCTGATGGATTAAAGCGCGCAAGCGCCATAGTGTTGTTTTTGAGTTTTAAGACATCACGATGATAGGAGCCCGTCAGTTGGCTTTTTTTTTCATAGAATGTGAAAGCATCTCGTAAACGCGCTTCCGCGAGACGATCCGTCTCTTCGCGGATCACGGCTTCAACCGCGTCGAGGCGTTCTTCTACCAATTTGCAGAGCTCTTCAGCTTCTGATTCTAAATTGATCGCGGTCCTTGTCAGCGGAACAGAGTTCTTAATTTGATTGCTCATTTGAAGGTTTTTCGGTTTCTTGAAGTTCGATCAATGCGGCATAAACGCTACGGGCGATGCCGACGCCACCGGAACGCGATACGCTTTTGGCCAATTCATCAGTGAGGAGTCCACGCCAAGCGTCACCGCCTGTGCCTTATCTTCCGAGCGGGCCATCACCGTCGAGCAAAGATGTCATCTTTCCGAACATCGACGCTAAAAAACTTGATTCAAAATCTTTAGCCAGCGTCTTGAGCTTTGGATAGTGGGTTTGAATAGTGTTTGTCTTCGTTGAAGCAAGCATAAGGGATGAATTCATCACATCACCTCAATTTCAGCTTGCAACGCACCTGCGGCTTTAATGGCTTGCAGAATAGAGATGATATCACGTGGTCCGATACCCAGCGCGTTCAACTCATCAACCAATTCTTTCAACGTGACGCTGTCTTTCAAGACTGCGAGTTTATTATTTTGCTCTTGATCAATTTGAATTGTCGTACGTGGCACAACTACCGTCTGCGCTTGATCACCTGAGAAAGGGCCCGGTTGGCTAACTAGCGGCTGTTCAGTAATTGAGATTGTTAAATTGCCTTGGGCGATGGCGACGGTTGAGACACGAACATCTTTACCCAATACAATCACGCCAGTACGTTCATCAATTACAACGCGCGCCACTTGATCAGGATCGACTCGCAGTTGCTCGATCTCGGTCAAAAGCTGAACCATATTGCCTTTGAAATTTTTCGGGATCGCGAGATTGACGGTCGAAGGATCTGTAGGTTCAGCCGCATTCGCCGTCATGAATTCATTGATGGCCAGCGCGATACGACGACCGGTTGTTAGATCCGGATTACGCAATGCAAGACGCACCGTGCGTGTGTCTTTAAATTGATAATCGATTTCTTGTTCGATTAACGCACCATTTGAAATACGTCCCACTGTCGGCACGCCCCGCGTGAGACTGGCGGCCGCGCCTTCCGCTTGAAAGCCTGCAATGGCAACAGAGCCTTATGTCACAGCATAGATTTCACCAGTTGCGCCCATCAGCGGGGTGACGAGCAATGTACCGCCTTGCAAACTTTTTGCATCACCAAGTGCAGACACCGTCACATCAATGCGCGATCCTTTGCGTCCAAAGGCTGGGAGATCGGCCGTCACCATCACAGCGGCGACATTGGCGGTTCTTAAATTGGCACCACGTGTGTTCACACCAAGCCGTTCAAGCATCGCCGTCAAACTCTGCTTGGTGAAAGGTGCTTTTTTTAGGGTATCGCCCGTGCCGTTTAGACCAACAACCAATCCATATCCGACGAGTTGGTTTTGTCTGACCCCTTCAATCGAGGCGAGGTCCTTGATGCGCGAGGTTTCGGCTGGCGCTGGCGTGAGTGCGAGAAGCCCGATGACGCAGACGCCCATCATCTTCTTCAAGAAATTTATCCGCACGGGCTTTCTCCAGCACTACGAGCGCATCAAATTGATGCTTCATGCGCAAAGCGAGCCGCATGCCATCAGAGAAGCGATCATAAAGCGTTGAAAAGACGCATCAAATTTTATCGAATGCCCAATTAAGCTTTGCCGAAGGGCATATTTTTCAGGCCCTTCAGGCAGGGTTTGCCGTAAATTTACGATTTTATTTACTAAGTTTACTTAATCTCTCTCTTGTATTTTTGAGCGAGACTTTGATCATGCGGATCAATTCATCATCGCCCGCGAATGCGACACAGGGTTCGTCGTGTCAGGTCGGGGCAGTAGGCTCGGAGCGATTCCGGGTTCTTAATGATCCGTCTGCGCAATCGGCAGTTTCGAAACCTCTTGCGACAATCGGTCTCAGTACGGTTTTAGCACTTCAAGAAGAGCGCGAGACCCCGCTTGAGCGGCGCAAACTTCAGGTCAAACGCGGGCTCGGTATTCTTGATGCGCTTGATGCCATCAAACGTGACTTGGTGCTGGGGCAGAGCGGGGAAGCCAGTTTTTCGCGACTCTCTCAGGCTTTGGCATTCGCAACACCTGCCGATCTTGATCCTGACGCGAAGGGCCTTATGCGGGCGATTGATGTCAGGGCGGCGGTCGAGCTCGCTAAATCGGGCCGCTAAACTGTTCACAGGCCAGTTGCTAATTATCGTAGCATTGCCCGCAATTTTTCGCTAACAGACACGCCAGTTACGGGTTCGTATCACCAAGTCCGGGTGGTTAAACTCGGAAAGGTTGGATGGCATGCCAAAGCGTCAGGGTAAAAGAATGGCGACCGCAGTCACGCTCGACCACGATTATCGGCCGTCGGAAGACGAGCCGTTTATGAATGAAAGACAGCGCCAATATTTCCGGAAGAAATTATTGGCGTGGAAAGATGAGATTTTGCGCGAAGCGCGCGAGACCATCGCCAATCTGCAAAATGACAGCGAGAATCATCCCGATATTGCGGATCGTGCTTCGTCTGAAACGGATCGCTCCATTGAACTTCGTTCGCGTGACCGTCAACGCAAATTGATTGCGAAAATCGACGCTGCACTCGCGCGACTTGACGATGGCACCTATGGCTATTGCGAAGAGACGGGTGAGCCGATTTCGATCAAGCGTCTAGATGCTCGCCCTATTGCGACGTTATCGATCGAAGCGCAGGAACGCCACGAGCGCAACGAACGCGTCCATCGCGACGATTGAGCTTTTTCAGCGCGTCTAATCTATTCGGATAAATGTCCGGCGCGTTCGCGTTTCGTCGCGAAATAGCGCAGATTTGACAGATGTTCGCGACCAAAGAGTCGACGATGGCCAACAACATCGATGCCGGCTCGTTTCACCGCATCAATTTTGTCAGGATTATTGGTCATAAGCGTGATTTTGTTTACGCCTAATTGTTCAAGCATTGTGGCAGCAAAATCAAAATGGCGTTGATCAAGACCTAAACCTAATTCGGCATCGGCGTCATAAGTATCAAGCCCATCGTCCTGCAAATTGTAAGCGCGGATTTTATTCGCGAGGCCTGCACCACGACCTTCTTGATCAAGATAAAGAAGATAACCACCGCCTTGCGCTGCCATCATGCGAACGGATTCTCGCAATTGATCACCACAATCGCATCTGAGACTGCCGAAGAGATCGCCTGTCAAACAGGCTGAATGAAGTCTCACAAGAACGGCATTTTGCGGATCGGGAGAACCGATTTTCACTGCGACTTGATCGCGCAATCCTTCACCACCGCGAAAGACAATGAATTCGCTCTGTTCAGCGCCTTCAAGCGGAACAGGCGCGCGCGACACCAAAGTGACTTTGGTGGTGGCTTGCCGTCGATAATGTTCAATCGCTTCGGCTTTCACAGACAGGATCGCTTCGCCTGCCAATGTTTCGCGGTCGGCGGGCAACACGATGATCGCGGGCAGGAGCAGCGCAAGCCCTGCAAGATCAACACCGGCACGATCGATGATTGTTGTGGCGCCAACTGGTGCGTCGATACGCGCATCGACTTTCGTAGCGAGCGAAAGAATCCGTCCTGAATCCAGTCGCGGCAGGGCTAAGGCGCCCGCTGTCTCGCGCTGAACACCGAGGCGTGCAAAACGCTTCTCAGTCAAAACGAGATGGGCTTTTCCCGCTGAAAGAGCGGAGAGGGCCGCGAGCAAGCGCGGATCGGGATTGTCGGCGGAAAGCACCAGACCCGAACGATCGCCATCGGTGAGCAAAACAGGACGACCCGCGCGCAATTCCGCAATCGCGCGTTCAACCGAAAGACGGTCGAAATTTTCAATCAGGCGGGGTGAACGGTGTTGCGGCATCTTTATCTGAGGGGTTCTTGTCATAATTCCGTTTTTAGGCGCTTGCCGCGCCTCTGTCTATCGGCATGGCAGCAAAGGAGATTGCCTAAGTGCCGAGGCGTCTTGGCATTCCTGCATATAAGCCGTGACGAGCATCCATCAATATGCGCGCGGACCGAGGCAAAAACCTTTTCAAACATCGCATCCGTCAAAACGCCCGTATTCGTATTGTAGCGTGAGCAATGATAGCTGTCGAAGAGGACAGGACCGTCGAGGTTATGGACAGCCCCATGCGCGAAAGAGTGGGCTGAAAGCGGTTCGCCGAAGCTTTTGATCACCGCATCATGGGCGATACGGCCGAGGGCGATAATTGCCTTGAGCCCCTTCGTGCCATCGATGGTTTTTTCAAGATATGGGCGGCAGGTCTTGATTTCGGCCGGTGTCGGTTTGTTCTCTGGCGGCACACAGCGCACCGCGTTCGTGATCCGGGCCGAAATCAGCGTCAAACCATCATCAGGCCGTGCTTCGTAACTGCCTTTGGCAAAACCAAATTTGATCAATGTGCGAAAGAGAAGATCGCCAGCATAATCGCCGGTGAAAGGCCGCCCCGTGCGGTTCGCGCCCTTTAACCCTGGTGCAAGGCCTACAATCAGCAGCGATGCTGTCTCAGGCCCGAATGAGGGGACCGGCGCATTGTGCCAGTCGGGATAATCTATGCGGGCTGAGTGGCGATAATCGACCAGCCGCGGACAGAGTTTGCAGTTCCGCGGCGGGTCGAGAACTAAGGTCATAATCTTTTCAACTCGAAGCCCGATCAGACTTCAACGGTTTCAGTTGTCTCGGGCGAACGAGCAGGGCGCTTTTCGCGCGGTGCGCGTTCTGGCGCTTCACGCATATCACGTCCGATCTTCGGCAAGAGGCTGACAATATCGATAAAATCATCAGCCTGACGACGCAATTCATCTGCCACCATGGGCGGTTGCGAATTGATGGTCGAGACGACGGAGACTTTCAAACCCTTGCGCTGCAATGCTTCTACCAAAGAGCGGAAATCGCCATCACCGGAGAAGATCACAGCATGGTTGATAAAGGGCGCGAGTTCGAGCGCATCGATCGCGAGCTCAATATCCATATTGCCTTTCATTTTGCGACGACCCGTTGAGTCGACATATTCTTTTGCCGGTTTCGTGACGACACGAAATCCATTGTAATCAAGCCAATCGATCAGCGGGCGGATTGATGAATATTCCTGATCTTCAACAAGAGCGGTGTAATAATAAGCGCGGAGCAAATTGCCGCGAGACTGAAATTCTTTCAGCAAGCGCCGATAATCAACATCGAAGCCCAGCGATTTTGCGGTCGCGTGGAGATTGGCGCCATCGATGAAGAGGGCGATGCGTTCACCTGAATTCATGGAGTCTGTTCTTTCCTTAGGCCCAGCGTCGCCAGAGCCACTGCAATAATTGATCAAATAAGCCAGGACCAGCCAAAGAGCCGTGCGACGAAACCTGCAATAAATTGAATAAGACAAAACTTCCTTATTAGTTGCCTTTTTAGGGATTTTTACGATCTTCCGTCAAGACATTCTCAGAAAATCCGTCTTTTGTGTCCTTTTTCGGGCCATCAAAAGTAAAATTCCGGGTTTTTAGAGAAATTTACGCCGAAAAACTTGCGTCGCGTCTCTGGTCCGTGTATCAGGCCGGTCCTATTCCATTTCCGCCCAGCGAAGGAGACTGAGCATCCATGGCTCGCGTCACCGTTGAAGATTGCATCGAGAAAGTTGATAACCGCTTCGAGCTCGTTTTGCTCGCGAGCCACCGCGCCCGCATGATCTCAGCCGGCTCGCCGCTGACGATTGATCGCGACCGCGATAAAAATCCTGTCGTTGCCTTGCGTGAGATTGCTGATTCTACGATCTCACCGGAAGACCTCAAAGAAGATCTGATCCACTCGCTCCAGAAACATGTCGACGTGGATGAGCCAGAAGCTGAAGCGGTACCAATGATTGGTGCGGCGCCTGCTGCCAGTGACGATACGAATGTCGAAATTGACCGCATGACCGAAGAGGACCTCTTGCGCGGTCTTGATGGCCTTGTGCCACCCTCAGGCTCGGATGACGACGCCGATTGAGCGCGATTACTGATTAACGACTTTGACAAAGCCCGGCGAGATGCCGAGCTTTTTCGTATCATGTTAACGGTGTTGCTCTCGCTCTCTTGCGAAACGGGCTTGAAATCGTGTTAGTTTTGTGAGGTCGCTGGCGAAAGCTGAGCGAATTATTTCACACGGAGCCGTTGACCGCGCCATGATGCGCCAATATGAGCTGGTCGAAAAGGTCAAAGCCTATAATCCGCATACGGATGAGGCGCTGCTCAATCGCGCCTATGTCTATGCGATGCGCGCGCATGGCAATCAGAAGCGGGCCTCGGGCGCACCCTATATTTCGCATCCGCTTGAGGTGGCTGCCATTCTCACCGATCTAAAGCTTGATGACGCAACCATCGTTGCCGCCTTGCTACATGATACGATCGAAGACACGGAAACGACCCGCGAGGAAATCGATAAATTATTTGGGTCGCAGATCGGCCGACTGGTCGAGGGACTGACAAAGATCCAAAAGCTCGATCTTGTTTCCAAGAAAGCCGCACAGGCTGAAAATCTCCGTAAGCTTCTTCTTGCCATCGCTGATGATGTACGCGTCCTGCTGATCAAGCTTGCTGATCGTTTGCACAATATGCGCACGCTTCATCACATGGCAGAGGCCAAACGTGCGCGCATTGCAGAAGAAACTCTAGATATCTACGCGCCGCTTGCAGGCCGTATGGGGATGCAGGATCTGCGTGAAGAATTAGAAGATCTTGCCTTCCGCCATTTTTCGCCCGACGCCTATCAAGCGATCATTCACAGACTCGAAGAGCTGAGTGAAAAAAGCGAACCGGTGATTGAGCGGATTGAAAAAGAGCTCACACAAAAGTTATCGGCTTCTGGTATTCATGCGAGTGTCAAAGGGCGTATGAAACGCGCTTATTCGATCTGGAAAAAGATGGAGCGCAAATCGGTTTCATTTGAACAACTTTCCGATATTTTCGGGTTCCGTGTTGTTGTTGATCGGCTCGAAGATTGCTACGCAACCTTAGGCATTGTTCATACGACATGGCAGGTCGTGCCAGGACGTTTCAAAGATTACATTTCGACTTCAAAACAAAATGATTATCGCTCGATCCACACAACCGTTGTAGGTCCAGGTAAACAGCGTGTGGAACTACAAATCCGCACCGAAGAAATGGACCGCATCGCGGAATATGGCATCGCCGCTCACGCGATCTATAAGGACGGCCGCGCTTTGCCCTTATCATCGCGCGATTCTGTTGAAAGCAATGTTTATGCGTGGTTGCGCCGAACGCTTGAAACCCTATCCGAGGGCGACAGCGCCGAAGAATTTCTTGAACATACAAAACTAGAATTGTTTCACGATCAGGTTTTTTGTTTCACGCCAAAGGGACAATTGATTACCTTACCGCAAAATGCCACGCCGATTGATTTTGCTTATGCGGTTCATACCAATATCGGCGATACGGCGGTGGGTGCGAAAGTGAATGGTGTGCTCGTGCCTCTCGTTTCAACTTTGCGCAATGGTGATGAAGTAGAAATTGTACGCGCGGAAGGTCAAACACCGCCTTCTGCGTGGGAAGAAATTGTTGTCACCGGCAAAGCACGCGCCGCCATTCGTCGTGCAACGCGTGCAGCAGTCAGAAAACAATATGCAGGGCTTGGTCAAAAGATTATTGAACGCGCTTTTGAACGCATCGGTAAAGAATATACCGATCAGCGCTTGAAAGCGGTGTTGCCACGTCTTGCACGAGCCTCCCTTGAAGATGTGCTCGCCGCCGTCGGCCGGGGCGAAATGTATTCAGGCGATGTCGTCAAAGCCGTTTATCTCGATTATCGAGAAGAACAATCCGCAGGTGCTGGCGCCAATCTCGCTGAAGGCGGATGGTTTGGTATGAAGGGCGGGCAGGGGCTCGTCTTTAAAGTGCCTGGGTCTAGCGAGGGCGATGGCGGCGGGGAACTCTCTCGCGCCATTCCCATTCGCGGTATTGGCGGCGATTTGCCGGTTCAATTCTCGCCCAATGGCGGTGCGGTTCCCGGCGACCGGATCATCGGCATTTTGACTCCCGGTATTGGCATTACGATTTACCCGATCCAGTCACCCGCTTTGACGGCATTCGACGATGAGCCAGAGCGTTGGCTCGACGTGAGATGGGATATTGATGAGCGCCACCCGCAGCGGTTTCCCGCACAGTTGAATGTCACTGTCATCAATGAACCGGGGGCATTGGCGCAGGTTGCGGGTGTGATCGGCGAGAATGATGGGAATATTGACTCCATGTCACTCGCCGGAAAAACCGCTGATTATCGCGATATGGTGATCAATCTCGAGGTCTGGGACCTCAAACATTTGAATTCGATCATCAGCCAATTGAAGACCAAATCCGTGATCAGCGCGGTTGAGCGGGTGAATGGCTGACATGATGTTGGAGCGGGGATAAGGCCGCATCGGGGGCTCGAAAGCGCCTCAATTCATGCTAGAGAACGGTCCGTCGCGCGCCGAGGGAGTTGACCGCCATGACCGAAGATGAGGTACTTGCCGAATTCAGGGCAGCGGGCGCTCTGCTTGAAGGTCATTTTATCCTATCTTCCGGTTTGAGAAGTCCAGTCTTTTTGCAAAAGATGTTTGTGTTTCAAGATCCCAAACGGACGGAGCATCTCTGCCGTGCCTTGGCGAAAAAGGCAGAAGCACGTTTTGGCAAAATCGATGTTGTCGTCTCGCCTGCGGTAGGCGGCATTGTGCCGGGTTATGAAACAGCGCGGCATCTCAATGCGAAGGCGATTTTCGTCGAACGCGAAGAAGGTCGTTTTCAGTTGCGGCGCGGATTTACGATTCCCGATGATGCAAAAGTGTTGATCGTCGAAGACATCATCACTACGGGTCTATCATCACGCGAATGTATTGAATTGATCTCAAGCCTCACGAAAAATTTGGTTGGCGAAGCCTGTTTGATTGATCGTTCTGGGGGCAAGGTAGAGTTAGGCATTCCTTATGTCGCTCTGGCAACACTAGATATCCCCACTTACCCTGCTGACCAACTTCCGACTGAATTGGCGTCCATTCTCCCGATCAAGCCCGGCAGTCGGGCATTGAAAGGATAAAACGATTATGACTGTTATTCATCCCATTCGCCTCGGCCTCAATATTGATCACGTCGCCACGATCAGAAACGCGCGCGGCGGGAATAATCCTGACCCGGTGCGTGCAGCGATGCTTGCGGTTGAAAGCGGCGTTGATGGCATCACGGCGCATCTGCGTGAAGATCGCCGCCATATTCGTGATGAAGATATGGCACGCTTGAAACTTGAGATCGCAAAGCCATTGAATTTTGAAATGGCCGCTACTGAAGAAATGAAAAAGATTGCGTTACGCGTAAAGCCTCATGCGGCCTGCCTTGTGCCGGAAAAGCGCCTAGAGCGGACGACAGAAGGCGGGCTCGATGTCGTTGGTCAGCGTGATCATCTAAAACTCTTTATTGCCGAATTGAATGAGGCGGGTATTCGCGTCTCGCTCTTTATCGAGCCTGATCGGAAAGCCATTGAAACATCGCATGCGCTTGGCGCTTCAGTGATTGAATTGCATACGGGCACATATTGCGAAGCTTTCGCTCACGGGGACCATCAGCGTGCCGCTCACGAGCTTGCGCGGCTCAATGAAGGCGCAGCGATTGCGGGTGCGTTAGGGCTCGAAGTTCATGCGGGTCACGGGCTTGATTTTGCGACCGCCAAAAAGCTTGCCGAGATTTCTGAAATTCGCGAATTTAATATCGGTCACTTTATTATTGGCGAAGCGATCTTTATAGGGCTTCATCACGCAATCATGCAAATGCGTGCCGCGATTAACCAAGGCCGCACAAGGGCAAGGCCACGCTGATGATCATCGGGCTTGGTTCCGATCTCTGTGATATTCGCCGCATCGAAAAAACGCTTGAACGTTTTGGGGATCGTTTCGTTGCGCGCGTGTTTACGCCGATTGAGCAACGCAAGGCGGAGAGTCGCGCTCATCGGGCCGCTACCTATGCGAAGCGCTTTGCTGCTAAAGAAGCTTGCGTAAAAGCTTTGGGAACCGGCTTTAGTCGTGGTGTGTTTTTGAAAGACATCGGTGTTGTTAATGGACCCTCAGGCGCGCCCACGATGGCCTTAACGGGTGGAGCGGCGAAGCGACTTATGGCGCTTGTGCCGAACGACCATGATGTCAAAATTCACCTGACGCTCACGGACGAGGCTCTCCTAGCCATGGCGGTTGTTGTGATTGAAGCTTTGCCGCGTCACGCCACTTCGTCTTGATTGCGAGTCAGGGTGCCGGGGACTATAGACGGGTCGCGCGGGCTTCCTTTGTGGGATGCCATGGACGACAGACAGAAAGTTGAAATGAGATGAGCGATCTCAAAACATCGAAACAAGAAAAAGCTCAGGAGTCGGGCCTTCTTGAAACCTTCAAAGTCATTATTCAGGCGCTCTTGATCGCGGTTGTTATCCGGACTTTGTTGTTCCAGCCTTTCAATATTCCATCGAGCTCGCTTGTTCCGACATTGCTCGTAGGTGATTATCTTTTTGTCTCGAAATTTTCATACGGCTTTTCGAATCATTCTATGCCTTTCAGTCCGCCACTTTTTTCCGGCCGTATTTTCGGAAGTGAACCACAGCGCGGTGACATTGCCGTATTCAAATTGCCGCGCGATCCTTCGATTGATTACATCAAACGCGTGATGGGTCTTCCTGGTGATCGGATCCAGATGATCGACGGCATTCTTTACATCAATGGCCAGCCTGTCCCGAAACAGAAACTTGGCACAAAAGAATTGAATGCTGGAGCCGGTTATAAAGACGAAGCGATTTATTATCGTGAGACTCTTCCGAATGGGGTGAGTTATACAATTCAGGAACTCGAAAAATTCGGCAATAAGCTCGGACGCAATACATCCGCTTATGTGGTGCCTCCCGGACATTTTTTCATGATGGGCGATAATCGCGACAATTCACTCGACTCACGTGATATGTCTTCGCAAGGTGTGGGCTATGTTCCTTATGAAAATTTTGTCGGTCGCGCCGAGGTGATTTTCTTCTCGGTTGAGGAAGACTCAGCGGCATGGAAAATTTGGGAATGGCCATGGTCGGTGAGATGGTCTCGATTTTTCAACCGGATCGGATGATCGCGTGGCGGCAAAGCTCATAAGTTCCGACCTCGTCGAGTTAGAAGAGCGGATCGGATATTCTTTCAAGACGCGTTCATTGCTTGAACAGGCGCTTACCCATATCAGCGCGATTAAAGCGCCCGTAACGGCCCATGCTTATTATGAGCGGCTTGAATTTTTAGGCGACCGTGTTTTGGGATTAGCGATTGCCGAATTGCTTTATCGAAATTTTCCGAATGAGGCCGAAGGTGTCTTATCGCGGCGGCTGGCGACACTTGTTCGCAAAGAGAGCTGCGCTCAGGTTGCGGAAGGGTGGGGTGTGAGTCCCTTCATCAAATTGGGTCCCGGTGAAATGCAATCGGGCTTGCGAAAGAAGGGCGTGTTGCTCGGGGATCTGTGTGAAGCGATCATCGCGGCGATTTATCTTGATGGCGGCTATGATGAAGCGCGGCGGGTGGTCGAGAAAAGTTTTGGTCACAAGCTTCATGAAAGCGATGCCGGTCGACGAGACGCGAAATCAAGCTTGCAAGAATGGGCCTTGGGTCGCAGCTTACCGGTGCCCCATTATCGTGAAGTTAAACGTTCCGGTCCCGATCACGCACCGCTTTTCGTGATTGCGGTTGAGGTGCAAGGTTTTTTGCCCTGTGAGGCAGAGGGTCCATCGAAACGTTTGGCGGAGCATGCGGCCGCTGAATCTTTTATGTCGCGTGAGGGCGTGGAGAGACCATAATGACTAATGAGA
>Ga0194129_10000495_pt1 | contig 75728 bp, 67 predicted proteins | sample TA2KigCa35mmetaG_FD_150862 | JGI IMG/M metagenome (GOLD analysis project Ga0194129, IMG submission 150862) | Freshwater microbial communities from Lake Tanganyika, Tanzania - TA2015038 Kigoma Deep Cast 35m | ecosystem: Environmental > Aquatic > Freshwater > Lake | place: Tanzania: Lake... | reverse complement strand
TACGACCAGATCTCCCGGGTCTCGGGGAAGTGCACGATGTACTTGTTGTCGGGGTTGCAGGGCCACGCAGTGTCGGGCTGTCCAGGCGCGAGCGGCGCCCCCACCGAGTGGACGCAGGGCACCCAGTCCGCATCCCCGAGGACATCGAGTGCGCCCTGGCCCATCCGGGTCATGATGCGCATGCTCACTGCGACGTACGCACTGTCAGTGAGCTGCACCCCGATGTGGGCGATGGGGGAGCCGAGCGGCCCCATCGAGAAGGGGACCACGTACATGGTGCGACCCCTCATGGCGCCCCGGTAGAGCGAGTTCAACTCGGTGCGCATCTCCGCCGGATCGCGCCAGTTGTTGTTGGGACCGGCGTCCTCTGCCCGCGGCGAGCAGATGAAGGTGCGATCCTCGACGCGCGCGACGTCGCCCGGATCAGAGTGTGCCCAGTAGCTGTTCGGGCGCTTGGCTTCGTCCAGTTTGGTGAAGGTGCCGGAGTCGACGAGCAACTGGCACAGGGATTCGTACTCCTCGGCCGATCCGTCGCACCAATGCACCGCTTCGGGAGCGAGCACCTCGACCCATTCGTCGACCCACTTCTTCAGTCGGGCATTCGAAGTCGTGGCCGCCATCTCCAACACCTCGTGTCCATCTCGTCCTCGCCCGGGGCCCACCTCGGGCCGGGTTTCCCGAGAGGCTAAACGCCCGGTGTCCCCATGTCCGACTCTGAGCCCAAGCCCAGACGGGTGGCACGGCCGGCCGAGTTCAGTGAGAAAACCACGCGCTGCCCCTGGCGCAACATGCGAAAGATCGACCCCTCGAGCGCCTCGGGCGCGAGGGTGTACTCGGTGAGATCAACGTCACTCACCACGACGCCCTCACGGCTGACCGGGTCGTATGCCTTGATGACTCCCTGCACGTCGGACGTCTCAGCGGGCGACCTTGGCGACCTTGCCCGACTTGATGCAGGCCGTGCAGGCGTAGACGCGCGTGGGCGAGCCGTTCACGATCACGCGGATGCGCTGGATGTTCGGGTTCCAACGGCGCTTGGTCCGCACGTGCGAGTGCGACACGGACATGCCCCACGACGGTCCCTTGCCGCACACTTGACATACTGAAGCCATCTCGGGAAACCCTCCGGTCTCGGGGGCGCTCGGCGCGCCTGCACGGCGCTCAAAACTACCAGCGACTCTCGGCCCATCCCAACCGTTGATCGCGTCCGGTTCGGCCCCGGAGTCTCGTTCGACGGCGGTGTGGCTGCGGGTGGATCTCACGGCGGGGCGCTCGCGACGTGGTCCGCGACGCACCGTCGCACCCCCGGGTGCACGCCCTTTGTAACCTTCGGGGCGTGCCAAGGCTCGACCTCATGGGGGCTGACGACATCCGTCGCACCGTCGTCACCTTCCGGGACGCGATGCGGGCGCACGCGCCGGCGATCAACCGGCTGAACGTGTATCCGGTGCCCGACGGCGACACCGGCACCAACATGGCGCGCACGCTCGATGCGGTCGTGGCCGAATTGGATTCGGCCGATTCCGCGATGGACTCCACCTGCAAAGCGATCAGCCATGGCTCGCTCATGGGTGCCCGTGGCAACAGCGGCGTGATCCTGTCCCAGATCCTGCGCGGGCTCGCCGGGACCTTCGGCGAGAGCGACGGCGGTCGCGTGAACCCGGCGCGCATGGCGGAGGCGCTGAAACGCGCGTCGGCGGCCGCCTACGACGCGGTGCTCAAGCCGATCGAGGGCACGATCCTGACCGTGGTGCGCGAGTCCGCCGATGCGGCCGCCGCCGCGGTCACCAACGGCGCGACGATGTCGGCGGTGCTGCGCGCAGCACGTGTCGCCGGACGCGATGCGCTCGCTCGCACACCCGAGATGCTGCCGGTGCTCAAGGAGGCGGGTGTCGTCGACGCCGGTGGTGCCGGATTCCTCCTGCTGCTCGATTCTGCGATCCATGTGGTCGACGGCGATCCGATGCCCGAGCCCGACGAGTCGGCCGGTCCCTCGGCCGGGCAGTTGGAGGCCGTCGCGATCCGGCATCACGAGGACGGATCCACCGACGTGAGTGAGCTGCGCTACGAGGTGATGTTCCTGCTCGACCTCGACGACTCGCGCTCTGCGGAGTTCAAGTCGGCGTGGGGCACCATTGGTGACTCGATCGTGATGGTGGGCGGTGAGGGCCTCTACAACTGCCACATCCACACGAACGACATCGGTGCCGCGATCGAGGCGCCGATCCTGCTGGGTGGACGCCCGCGCCAGATCCGCGTCACCGATCTCTTCGAGGAGGTCGCCGAGGAGCATGCGGCACGCGAGGCCGAACTGGGCGCGCCGATCCACCAGCGCCCACAGACCCCCTCCTTGCCCGTGGTCACGTGCGCCGTCGTTGCGGTCGCGAGCGGTGACGGACTCGCCGAACTCTTCGGACAGTTGGGGGTGCACGGTGTCGTGTCGGGTGGGCAGACCCTGAACCCCTCGACGGCCGAGTTGCTGGCCACCGTCGAGCACATGAACTCCCGGCAGGTGGTGATCCTGCCGAACAACAAGAACATCATCCCCGTCGCCCAGCAGATCGACGCGCTGACCACAAAGGAGGTGCGCGTGGTGCCGACCACATCGATGCCCGAGGCGCTCGCCGCGCTCGTGTCGTACGACCCGCAGGCGTCGGCCGAGTCGAACGTCCGCTCGATGGCATCGGCCGCCCAGGGTGTGGCCACCGGTGAGGTCACGCGTGCGGTGCGTGCGACCAGCACCGATGCCGGCCCGGTCTCGGAGGGTGACTGGATCGGCCTGGTGCGCGGTGACGGCGTGGTCGCCGTCTCGGGATCCGTCGTCGGTGCCTCGACGGCTCTCCTCTCACAACTGGTGACATCGGATCGTGAGTTGCTCACGATCCTCACCGGCGAGGGCGCGATCGGATCGGACACCGACGCCATCGTGGGATGGCTGGTCGAGAACCGCGCGGATGTCACCGTCGAGATTCACCGGGGCGGACAGCCCCTGTACCCGTACCTGTTCGGCGTTGAGTAGCGCCCCGCTCACGCTGCGCGATCTCGCCGGCATCGGGCTGGAGCGGATCAAGGGCGTGGGTGAGCGACGCAAGGAGGCGCTGGAGTCCTTCGGCATCGGCAACGTGCTCGAGTTGCTCGGCACCTACCCGCGCCGCTACATCGACCGCACCAACATGGTGCGCATCGCCGATCTCGTGGAGGGCGAGGACTCCCTGGTGGTGGTGGAGGTCGTGTCGACGCGCGCGATCCGCACCAAGAACCGCCGCTCGATGGTCTCGTGCACGGTGACCGACGGATCGAGGAAGATGTCGCTGACCTTCTTCAACCAACCCTGGCGCGACAAGCAACTGACGCCGGGACTGCAGGTGGCGGTTTTCGGGCGGCCCGAGACCCACCGTGGGTACCTGCAGATGACCAACCCCGTGGTGGATCCGGTCGGAGACCGCACCGGACGCATCGTGCCGATCTATCCCCAGAGCGAGAAGTCGCGGATCAACTCGTGGGATCTGGGCCGGTGGATCGAGGATGCACTCGCCAAGTGCGCACCGCGCGGCATCGCCGATTCCGTTCCCCCCGAGATCCTCGGGCGTCACTCACTCGTCGACCGGGCGAGGGCGATGCACGACATCCACATGCCCGAGACGATGGAGGCGCGCGCCGCCGCCCGTCGCCGCCTCGCCTTCGACGAGGTGCTTCGCGTGCAACTCGTCCTCGTGGCGCGCAAGGCGCGGTGGGAGAGCGAGTCCGCGGGGTTCGAGCACGCCACGACGGGCGATCTGATCGACGGCTTCTCCGCCGCCCTCCCGTTCCCCCTGACGGGGGCCCAGACGCGCGTCATCGCCGAGATCCATCGCGACCTCGCGGCACCGCGCCCGATGCACCGTCTGCTCCAGGGCGACGTCGGCAGCGGCAAGACCCTGGTCGCGGTGTCGACGATGCTCGCCGCGGTGCAGGGCGGCCACCAGGCCGCGTTGATGGCCCCCACCGAGGTGCTGGCCGACCAGCATGCGATGTCGGTGCGTGCGCTGCTCGCGTCGCTGCGCCTCCCCGACGACGGCGACCTCTTCGGTGCCCGCGCAATCCGGGTCGAGCTGCTCACGAGCAAGGTGGGTGCCGCCGAGCGGCGTCGGATCCTGGCGGCGCTCGCCGCCGGCGAGGTCGACATCGTGATCGGCACGCACGCGCTCATCCAGGACGACGTCGAGTACGCGAGCCTCGGTGTGGTGGTGGTCGACGAGCAGCACCGTTTCGGTGTCGAGCAGCGTGCGCGGCTGCGCGACAAGGCGCTCGAATCCGGCGACGGCCGCGCCCCCGACGTGCTGGTCATGACCGCCACACCGATCCCACGCACCGCCGCGATGACGGTCTACGGCGATCTCGACGTGAGCGTGCTGGATGAGATGCCCCCGGGTCGCACGCCGATCCGGACGCGCCGCGTCTCGGGTCCGCTCGAGGAGGAGGCGATGTGGGCCGAGATCCGTGCCCGTCTGGATGCGGGCGAGCAGGCCTACGTGGTGTGCCCGATGATCGAGGAGAACGAGAAGCGGGAGGTCGCCTCGGCCGAGGAGACGGCCGCGCGACTGCGCGCCGGTCAGCTCGGCGACTACGAGGTCGTGCTCCTGCACGGGCGGATGGCCTCGTCGGAGAAGGAGGCGGTGATGGAGTCGTTCCGTTCGCGGCGCGCCGCCGTGCTCGTGGCCACGACCGTGATCGAGGTGGGCGTCGACGTCCCGAACGCGACCGCGATGGTCATCCTGGATGCCGATCGGTTCGGCATCGCGCAGTTGCACCAGTTGCGCGGTCGCGTCGGTCGTGGGACGGTCGCCTCAGAGTGCTGGTTGGTGACCCAGTCGGCCGACGACTCGCCCCGGGTCGAGGCACTCGTGGGTTCCACCGATGGCTTCGTGCTCGCCGAGGAGGACCTGCGCCTGCGTGGCGAGGGCACGATCATGGGTGCGGCCCAGAAGGGTCGCAGCGATCTGGTCCTCGCCTCGCTCCAGCGCGACCTCGATCTCATCTCTGCGGCGCGGGAGGAGGCCCTGCGACTCGTCGCGGCCGACCCGGAACTGTCCGGTCTCGCGGCGATGCGCGACGAGCTGGACTTGTTGTTCTCGGCCGAGGACGAAGAGTTCCTGTTCCGGTCCTAGAGTCGCCTCGACAGCGATGGAGGCTCGACGGTGAAGGTGTCCGGCAAGCACGTGGTGGTGACCGGTGGGTCGCGCGGGATCGGCGAGGCGCTCGCCCGCGAGTTCGCCGGGAGGGGGGCGCGGGTGACCGTCGTGGCTCGCAGCGAGGAGTCGTTGCGCCGTGTCGCCACCGAGATCGGCGGCAACGCAGTGGTGGCCGACCTCTCCGATGACCGCACGGTCGACACGTTGATCGGGCGCATCGAGGCCGATCACGGTGCGATCGACGTGCTCGTGAACAACGCCGGTCTCGAGACGAACACACCCTTCGCCGTGGAGGACCCGCGCGAGGTCCGCGCGGTGGTGCGCCTGAACCTCGAGGCCTCGATGCTGCTGACGCGTCACGTGCTGCCCGGGATGCTCGCGCGCGGGGCAGGACACGTCGTTCTCGTGTCGTCGCTCGCGGGAACGGCGGGGTTCCCGGGGATGAGCGCCTACTGCGGGACCAAGGCCGGGGTCCTGAACTTCGCGTCATCCCTGAAGCGCGAGTTGCACCACACCGATGTCGACATCACGGTGCTCGCACCGGGCCCCGTGGACACCCGGATGTGGGATGCGGTCGAGGACTCGCCGCCCACGGTCCAGCAAGTTGTGAGGCGGTTCAAGAGGCTGCGGTTGATCCCCAAGACGACACCGGAGAGGATCGCACGGCGCACGGTCGCTGCGGTGGAGAAGCGCCGCGCCTTCGTGCGCCACCCGCACCGGCTCAGCACCAACTTCTGGTTCAACATGCTGCCCACGCACATCTCGAACGCCGTGATCGCCGGCATCAAGTTCGATCCGCTCGACCGCGGACGTCGCCACAACTGACGACAGCGCACCCGACGACAACGCGCCGGCCGACGCCAGGTCTGACCTTGCCCGGATGGGGGCTCTCAGGCCCTGTGTGTGAATCCAAGACCTTCTGGAGCATCTTTGAGACGAAGGTCGAAGGTGCGGTGGGATCGGGACGTTCCGGGAAGCTGCATCGGCTGTTGGACAGGGAGTATTCGTAGGGCGTTATTGAGGAGATGAAGAGTTCACGCTCCGACTGTGTTGCCGTGTTACCGTGCGATCGGGAGGGACCATGAGTAGCCGCAAAGTGACTGCATGCATGATCGTGGCGGCTTCCCTCGTCGTGCCCTTGACTGCTGCAGGGTCTGTCGAAGCTGTGTCAAGCCGGTGCACAAGGGCCGGTGCCACCCGAACAGCAAAGGGTATACGGCAGGTCTGCACTCGTGTCGGCAAACAGCTCGTCTGGAAGGAAGCTGTGTCAAGCCGGTGCACAAGGGCCGGTGCCACCCGAACAGCAAAGGGTATACGGCAGGTCTGCACTCGTGTCGGCAAACAGCTCGTCTGGAAGACCGCGCCAACCACAACCACAACCGCCACGTCGTCACCGACAACAACGATCCCTGCACCACCCACGCTGACTCACGCGCCGATTGACAACGCTGGTCTCAATTGCGACGCCGGCCAGCAAATGGTGACGGTCCGCTACTACTGCTTCTCATCGTTTGCCGACAAGGTGTTTGAGGCCGGGACCGGCAAGTACAAGTGGTTGCCTCACTACACGTACCGATTACGTGCGAATGCCAAGATCTATGCCTCAATGGACGGAACGATCCAGCGCGTCATCACTCAAGAACCTGATGATCTTGAGTTCTGGCTAACCAAAGACAAGATCGACGATGTCTGGATGTTGGTGTATGACCATGTCGCAACGATGCGCGTCGCCGAGGGTGCCCGGGTGAAGGCGGGCGACTGGATCGCGACGTCAGCAAATGAAACCACCCATCGATTCGAGTTCCAGGTCAACAAGGACACGCGACGCATTGACAACACCTCTTGGCACATCTGTCCGCGCACAATCGGGTCTTCGACATTCAATTCGTTCCATGATTCAGTTCTCGCATCAAACAACGCCCGCGCCACTGATGGGGGCTTCACATCGGTTTGTATGGCTGAGGTCGTTGATCCCCAGAACCTCTATGTTCCTTGAGCGTTAACTGGCTCACGGACGCCACTCAGCGTCCAGCAACTTTGTTTTCCTAATGCCGTTGGTCATCTCTGAAGGGCATGGTTAAAGAGATGAGGAGTTCACGCTCCGATCTCTCGCTGGCGCTCACGATGGCCGTCGTGGCGCACTCGCGGCAACAGCCTCCATACACAGGGCCTCAGTCCTCCGGGGAATCGTCGTCGTCGACGGTCAACTCGAGATCCCACCTGTCGCGGCAGTCCGAGCACCGGTACGTCACGACATCGCCGGCGAACCAGTCGCCGTCCTCGCGCGGAGCGGTGATCAGGTGCGCCGTGCCTCCGCAGTCGACGCAGACGATGGTCTCCCGGGGACTGATCACGCCCGTAGTCTGCCCCCGTGCGCGTGGTGTCGGGTGAACTGCGGGGGCGACGCATCGAGTCGCCCCCCGGTGAGGGCACGCGACCGACCACCGACAAGGTGCGCGAGGCCGTCTTCAACGCTCTCGGGTCGCTCGACGCGATCGAGGGTGCGCGCGTGCTCGATCTGTTCGCGGGCACCGGCGCGATGGGGATCGAGGCCCTCTCGCGTGGTGCCTCGGCATGCACGTTCGTCGAGAACGACAGGACCGCGGTCGCGGTGCTGCGGCGCAACATCGACTCCCTGGCGCTCCTGGACCGGGCCACCGTGGTCGCATCCGATGCGCGCACCGCATGCAGGGGCACCTGGGACATCGTGATCGCCGACCCGCCCTACGGCGAGACCGACTGGGCCGGCCTGCTCGACGGCCTCGAGTGCTCGGTTGCTGTCCTCGAGTCCGGGCGCCCGGTCGGGTCGGTGCCGGGATGGGAGACGCTGCGGGAGAGACGGTACGGCCGGACACACGTTGCATTTCTCCGACCCGCGGTGTCCGCGCAGGGTACGGTGGGGATTGAATGAGCACGGTTCTCTATCCCGGGAGCTTCGATCCGTTCCATCTCGGGCATCTCGACGTGGTCGAGCAGGCCGTGGAGATCTTCGGCGAGGTGGTCGTGGCGGTGATGCACAACCCCCAGAAACCCTCCGGTGACATGCCGACCGAGCGCCGGGTCGAGGTGATCCGGGCCGTCTGCCGCCGTCTGCCGGGAGTGCGCGTCGAGGCCCACGGGGGACTCGCCGTCGAGGCAGCCCGAGCGGCCGGGGTGCTGTGCATCGTGAAGGGGCTTCGCACCCCGGGTGACTTCGAGGTAGAGCAGCAGATGGCCCACACCAACCACGCGGTCTCGGGTGTGCGCACCGTCTACGTGCCGTGCGGCCCGGCACACGGTCACATCTCGAGCAGGTTCATCCGCGACATCGCCCGCGCCGGCGGCGACGTGTCGTCGATGGTGCCGCCGGCGGTGCTCGACGAACTCACCGGTCTGTACGGGACGAAGTGAAGGGCGGATCGCGATGACCTGGGACGACGACACCTCCGACGACTCCTTCCCGCAACCCCAGCCGGTGCAGGCGAGGCTCGGCGAGAGCGAGATGATCCTCCGGCGCACGATCGACATCATCGCGACCGCCCCGAGCGTGCCGCTGTCGTCGACGCCGCGCATCGACCGTGACGAGGTCATCGAACTGCTCGAGGAGGCCCTCACCCGTCTGCCAGAGGAGATTCGCCAGGCGCGCTGGATGCTCAAGGAGCGCCAGGAGTTCCTCGACAAGACCAGGCGCGAGGCCGACGAACTGCTCGGCGCGGCGCGCCAGCAGGCCGAGCGCATGGTGCAGCGCACCGAGGTCGTGCGCGCCGCCGAGGCACGTGCGCGCCAGGTGATAGAGGCTGCCGACGAGGAGACCCGTCGACAGCGCAACGAGACGGAGGATTTCCTCGACCAGCGACTCGGCAGCTTCGAGATCCTGCTCGACCGACTGAGCCGCACCGTGGCGAACGGCCGCGCGAAATTGTCGATCGGGGTCCGCGACGACCACGAGCCCGGGGTCGATCAGCGTCCCGGTCCTGACGCCGCCGGCTTCTTCGACCAGGACGGCGAATAGGTCCCGGACGGGACGCCGCACCGACGACCGGGAAAGACGCGATGACCTCGGCGCTGCTCATCAACGTCGTCGAGCTCCTGCGTTCGCCCGGCACCACCAAGGACGTCGACGTCTCGGTCGAGTGCGAGGCGATCGCCTTCGATGACGCGCGCCTGGTCGACGAGCCGGTCGGGGTGCAGGTGAGGCTCGAATCGATGAGCACCGGGATCACCGTGGCCGGGCGCGTCAGTGCGACATGGGCAGGGGAGTGCCGACGGTGCCTCGCGCCGGTGCACGAGCGCTTGACGGTCGACGTCGACGAGCTCTACCAGCGCGCGCTCGAGGATCCCGACGCGCACCCGATCGTGAACGATCAGATCGATCTCGTGCCGATGGTGCGCGAGAACCTGCTCGTGGCCCTGCCCGTCGGTCCGCTGTGCCGGTCCGATTGCCCGGGCATCTGCCCCCAGTGCGGCGCCGACCTCGCCGTCGGGGTCTGTGGATGCACCGCGCCGACCCGGGACCCGCGCTGGGCCGTGCTCGATGCGCTCCGGAGCACCGACGACGACTGACCGGTTCCGGTGGATCGCTGGCCCCGGGTGGGATCGTCGAGTCCACGGCTATCCTTCTACGGCCCGAGCACGGGCTTTCGTTGTCCACACAGGGAGACCACGGTGGCCGTTCCCAAGAAGAAGAAGTCGAAGTCGAAGACGCGAATGCGTCGCGCATCCAACTGGCGCCTCGGCGCACCGTCGCGCAGCACCTGCCCCCGTTGCGGTGCCACGAAGCTCCCGCACACGGTGTGTGGCACCTGTGGCTGGTACAAGGGTCGCGTCGCCGTCTCGGTCGACTGACCCGACCTCACCTGGCATCCGCACAATGCTGCCCGTCGCCGTCGACGCCATGGGAGGCGATCGCGCCCCCGGTGAGATCCTCGCGGGCTCCCTGCAGGCGTCCGAGTCCGGCATTCCCGTGGTTCTCGTCGGCCCCGAGGGTCTCGATGGCACCGGTGGCCTCCCGCTGATCCCGGCATCCGAGGTCATCGAGATGCACGATGACCCGGCCAAGTCGGTGCGCACCAAGCGCGACTCGACCCTCGTTCGTGCCGCCGAGGCGGTGCGCGATGGCAAGGCCTCGGCGATGATCTCTGCCGGCAACACCGGCGCGACGATGGCGAGCGCGCTCCTGCGGATGGGTCGCATCAGCGGTGTCGCCCGCCCCGCGATCGCAACACCCGTGCCGGTTCCCGGTGGCTCACCCACGGTCCTGCTCGACGCCGGCGCCAATGCCGAGGTGCAGGCCGAGTGGCTCGTGCAGTTCGCCCAGATGGGGGCCGTCTATTCCTCGCGCAGGTTCGGCGTGTCGAACCCGCGGATCGGCCTGCTCTCGATCGGCGAGGAGCCCGGCAAGGGCGACACCCTGCGCAAGGAGGCCTGGGAACTGCTCTCGGCGACCAACGGCATGGACTTCATCGGCAATGTCGAGGGCCGGGACCTGATGACTGGCGATGTCGATGTGGTGGTCACCGACGGATTCACCGGCAACGTGGTGCTCAAGACCCTCGAGGGGAGTCTGAAGGCCGTGGTCAAGGCGTTGTTCTCGGCATTCGGCCAACCCGAGTACTCCGACGCGGCGAACACCTTGATGCCCGCTCTCCTGCCGCTGTACGAGACGCTCGACCCCGACACCTATGGCGGGGCGATCCTGCTCGGCGTCGACGGGGTGTGCATCATCTCGCACGGATCGTCCTCGGCCCGCGCGATTCTGAACGGCATCCGGTGCGCCAAGGAGATGGTCGAGACCGACATGGTGGGCGCGATCCGGGACGCCATCGCCGGTACCGTCTGAGCGTCGAGCGGGCGCCGGTCCGGCTCAGACACTTTCCGAGACAAACCGTCATCAGACAGATCCCGTGGGGAGGGGCCCGACATGGCAGCAGATCGCCCGGCAATCCTTGACATCGTGCGCAGGCATCTCGCCGAGATTCTCGAGATCGACGCAGTGCAGATCTCCGAGATGCAGAGCTTCCGGGATGACCTCGGCGCGGACTCGATCGCCTTGATCGAGCTCGTCGACTCGCTCGAGCAGGAGTTCTCCGCGAGCCTCCCCGACTTCCAGTTCGACGACGACGACCTCGAGGGTCTCGTGACGGTGGGCGACGCGGTCGACTACGTCGTGCGCGCCCACGGGGGCTGACCCCGGCGCGATGAACGAGCGCGGCGAGCCCGACGACTCGGCGCTGTCGGCCCTCGAGGAGCGACTCGGTCACCGGTTCGCCGACCGCGACCTGCTGCGACTCGCACTCGTGCACCGATCCTGGCGCGCGGAGAACCCCGCGTCTTCCGGGACGAACGAGCGGCTCGAGTTCCTCGGCGACGCGGTCCTCGGGTTCGTGGTCGCCGATCTCGCCTACACCCTCCTCGACGACGTCGCCGAGGGACTCCTGAGCAATGTCCGCCAGAGCGTCGTGAACACCGCCGCTCTCGCCGGTGTCGCCCGTTCGCTCGGCGTGGGGGAGTGCCTCTTCCTCGGTCGCGGTGAGAACGCGGAGGGCGGGCGGGACAAGGACTCGATCCTGGAGTGCGCGATGGAGGCGCTGATCGGTGCGGTCCACCTCGACGGTGGTGTGGCGGCAGCCGAGGGGGTCGTGCGCCGCCTCTTCGAGCCGTTGGTCAGGGATGTCGGGCCTCGTGCTGCGTTCGTCGACGCCAAGACCCAACTGCAGGAACTCTGCGCGCGGGTGGGACTCGGGGCGCCCGTCTACGACACGACGGGCCAGGGCCCCGACCACTCGCGCACCTTCACCGCCACTGTGCGCATCGACGGCGGGGTTCGCGCCACCGGGACGGGCCGCACGAAGAAGGCCGCCGAGCAGGTGGCCGCGTCGCGCGCGCACGACGTGATCGCACGGGATCCGGGCGCGGAGTAGCACGGTGCCCGAGCTGCCCGAGGTGGAGACGGTCCGCCGCGGACTCGAGTCGCACGTCGTCGGTCGCGTGATCGAGTCGGTCGAGATCGGCCGGGAGCGGAGCGTGCGCAGGGTCGGCCGGGAGACCGTGGCACACCTGCTGACGGGTGCACGCGTGCTCGATGCGCGCCGGCGCGGCAAGTACCTGCTGTGCAGCCTCGACACCGACGGCGAGCGCGCGGTGATGATGGTGCACCTGCGCATGAGCGGTCGTCTGTTGTTGGCACCGGTCGGCGAACCCCGCCCCGCGCACGCACACGTGGTGCTGCGGCTCTCCGGAGCGCACGAGGAACTGCGCTTCGTGGACCCGCGCACCTTCGGCGAGGTCGTCGTGTGCGAGGCCTCGCGTATCGACGGGGTCATCCCCGAAATCGGTCGCCTCGGGCCCGACCCCATCGTGGACCCTTTCGACCCGGGCATCCTGGCCTCGCGCCTCGCGCGCCGACGCATCCCCATCAAGGGGGCCCTCCTCGACCAGGGCGTGGTGGCGGGCATCGGGAACATCTATGCCGACGAGATCCTCCATCGCGCCCGCATCAAGTGGGACCGCACCGCGTCGCAACTGTCCCGTCCGACGGTCGCGCGCCTGGCGGGCACGATCACCGAGGTGCTCCGGGCGGCCATCGACGCGGGTGGCTCCACACTCGAGGACACCCAGTACGTCGACATGGAGGGCGAAAAGGGGAGTTTTCAGGACTTCCACAGGGTCTATGGACGCGCCGGACAGCCGTGCCTCACCTGCGGGAAAGCGGTGATCCGCCGCACCGTGTCGGCGGGCCGCTCGACGGTGTGGTGTCCCGTCTGTCAGCGTCGCTGAACCGACCCGAGAGACTCACCCGACGACGGCACGTTCATTACTGTTGGAAGCGCCGTGTTCCTCAAGTCGCTCACCCTCCGGGGCTTCAAGTCCTTTGCCGACTCCACCGTCCTCGAGATGGAGCCCGGGGTGACAGTCGTGGTCGGCCCGAACGGCTCGGGCAAGTCGAACGTGGTGGATGCGATCGCATGGGTGCTCGGTGCCCAGGCCCCGAGCGCCGTGCGCAGCCAGAAGATGGAGGATGTGATCTTCTCGGGCACGAACAAGCGCACGGCACTGGGTCGGGCCGAGGTGATCCTCACGCTCGACAACTCCGCCGGTCTGCTCTCGCTCGACTTCAACGAGATCACGATCGGGCGCACCCTGTTCCGCAACGGCGACTCCGAGTACGCGATCAACGGGGTCGAGTGCCGACTCCTCGACGTGCAGGAACTGCTCTCCGACGCCGGCGTCGGGCGCCAGCAGCACGTGATCATGAGCCAGGGCCAGATCGACAAGGTGCTCACCGCGCGGGCCGAGGAAAGGCGGGAGATCATCGAGGAGGCCGCCGGTGTGCTCAAGTACCGAAAGCGCAAGGAGAAGGCCGAGCGGCGCCTCGAGGCGACCGAGGCCAATCTCCTGCGCGTGCAGGACCTGATCCGCGAGGTGCGCCGGCAGTTGCGCCCGCTCGAGCGCCAAGCCGATGCCGCGCGTCGACACGGCGAGATCGTCGCCGAGTTGCGCGCACTACGGATGTTCCTGTCGGGTCGCGAGGTCGCCTCGTTGCGCACCCAGCTCGCCGCGCTCGCCGGCGACAAGACATCGAACGATGCGGCTGAGCGCGACCTGCGCGACAAGCTCGCGACCCTGGACACCGAAGTCGTCGCCGCCGAGGCCGATCTCTCCGCGCGCGGTCAGTCGGGTCTGTCCGATGAGATGCTGCGAGTCGAGCAGCTCCGCGAGCGCGCCCGGGGACTCCTCGCCCTGATGGCCGAGCGCCGACGGTCGCTCGAGCGCGACCAGGGCCAGATGGTCGCCGATGATGTGGTCGCCGCGATCGAGGCCGATGCCGCCGCGATGCGCGTCGAGCTCGACGAGGTCGAGCGAAACCTGGGGATCGCCCACACCGAGAGCACCGCGCTCTCCGTGGAGGAGTCCGAGTTCGAGCGTGAGCGCACCGAACAGGGACTCCTCCATGTGGTCAACGGCGCCGAGGCCGCCAATGCGGCCGCCGAGGTGCGAGGTGAGCTGCGCTCGATGCGCAACACGCTCGAGGCGGGTGCGGGCGAGTTGCGCCGCCTCACCGAACGCATCGCCGCACTGGAGGTGCGCGAGACCGATCTGGGTCGTGCCGTCGACGACCTCCAGAGAGCACTCGCCGACGCCGAGACCTCGCTCGGCAGCGCGCGCGTTTCGGCCGCGAGTGCCGACGATGCCCGCGATGCGGCCGATGACGCGATGGATCAGGCACACGTGCGGGTCGCCTCGGCGGAGCGCGACCACGCGCACGCGACCGCGCACGTGGAGCGTGTCGAGGCCGCTGATGCCCCGCAGCGTGCGCGCGCGACCGGGGGGCACCTCGCCGCTGTGGTGGGAGTGGTCGGTGCCTTGATCGACTCGATCGAGATCGAGGAGGGCTGGGATGCCGCGGTGCGTGCCGCGCTCTCGGGCGCGGTGGCGGCGGTGCTCGTCGAGGACTCGGGTGCCGCCGAGCGTGCCCTCGATGCACTGCGCGACGCCTCGCGCAACGGCACCGTCATCCCGCTCGACGCGGCGCGGAGTGCGCCCCTGCACGAGAGATCCGTGCGTGGTCGAGTGCGCAGTGCGCGCACGGACGTCGGCGTCCTCCTCGATGGGTTGCTCGCCGGAGTCGTGGTCGCCGCCGACGCCGCCGAGGCCGCGCGACACCTCGCCGCCGGGGCATCGGCTGTCGTGACCCGTGCCGGTGACCGTTTCTCGGCCGACGGTTGGACAGCCGGTGCGGCCGACGATGCCGGATCTGCCGACGTGGTCGCGGCGGCACGTGACCGTGCGCGTGGGGCCGAGACGGAGCTGGCCTCGGCACGCGAGGCTCTTGGCCAGTCCCGACGCGCGCTCGTCTCGGCGAAGACGACCTCGGCCGCCTCTGTCGCCGAGGTGGAGCGCCACGTCACGCACATGGATGCCGTCTCGGAGAGACTGACAGGCGCGGTGGGTGAGCGGCGGGCGGCGATCACCGAGTTGACGATCGGCCGGGAGTCGGTGGAGGGGATCCGTGCGCGCGTCGCCTCGGCGTCCGCCCGCGTCGCCGAACTCGAGACGATCTTGCCGGGGCTGGAGGAGTCCGAAGCCGCCGAGATCGCGGCGGTGCGGGCCCAGACCGAGGCCCGTCATGCGATCGATGCGAAGGCGTCGCACCTCGTGATGCGTCGCCAGGATCTCGAGGTGCGCAGGGCCGGACTCGGTGAGAGGCGCCAATTCCTCGCTGATCGCCTCGCCGAGGCCGAGCGCCGACTCGCCGCCGATTCGGACGCGCGCAACGAGGCCGGTGCTCGGCGCGAGCTCCTCCAGCGTTCGTTCACCGCACTCGATCGCATCGCGGCACTTGTCGAGGGCCATCGCAGTGCCGCGGACGCGCGGCTCGGTGATTTGCAGGACACGCGCCGTCGCCAGAGTGAGGAGGTGCGCGCGGTCGCTGCGCGCCTCGATGCCTCCCGACGCTCGCGCCACGACACCGAGCGCGAGCTCGAGGTGTTGCGCGAGCGGATCCGCCGCGTCGACATCGAGGAGGCCGAGGCGCGCACGCGCCTCGAGGCTGCGGTAGAGACGATCCGGCGGGACCTCGATGTCGAGCCCGAGGAGGCCGAACGCGCACCGGCGCCCGAGACACCCGACGGGTCCTCGCACTCCAACCGCGCGCGTGCCCTCGAGCGCGACATCCGCCTGATGGGGCCGATCAATCCGCTCGCCCTGCAGGAATTCACCGAACTGCAGGCGCGCCACCAGTTCCTCGACGACCAGTTGAACGACGTGCGCAGGACCCGCCGTGAGCTCTCGCAGGTGATCGCCGTGATCGACACCGAGATCAAGTCGGTCTTCGCGGCAGCCTTCGCCGATGTCAGTCGCAACTTCACCGAGTTGTTCCAGTTGCTCTTTCCCGGTGGAAGGGGCCGACTCACCCTCACGAACCCCGACGATCTGCTCTCAACGGGTATCGAGGTCGAGGCGACACCACCGGGCAAGAATCTCAAGAAGCTCTCGCTGCTGTCGGGCGGGGAGAAGTCGCTGACCGCACTGGCCTACCTGTTCGCCGTGTTCCGCAGCCGCCCCTCGCCGTTCTACGTGATGGACGAGGTCGAGGCGGCACTCGACGATCCGAACCTGCACCGGTTCCTCGGGCTGGTCAGGGAGTTCCGTCAGGAGGCACAGCTCATCATCGTGAGCCACCAGAAGCGAACGATGGAGGCCGCCGACTGTCTGATGGGTGTGTCGATGCAGCCGGGCGGATCCTCCAAGGTGGTCGTGGAGCACACGAGCCCCGCGCCCGTGAACTGACGCCGCTGGACCCGATTTCGTGACGCTCGCAGCCTCGACCAACGAGATTGTCCTGTGGGTCGCCGGTGGCGGGGTCGTGTTCGGCACCGGGGTTGTTCTCGCATCGCGCGTCATCGCACGCCGCGGCGCGTCGCGAACGGGCGACACCGTCGCACCGGGCGTCGATGTTCCGGCGGCCCCGATCGCTGAGCCCCCCGTCGTGGAGGCGCCCGCGACACCACCGACGGTGCGGGATCGGACCTCGCGGACCCGCGGGCTGTTCGCCAATGCCCTCTCCTCGATTCGTGGCCGGGGTCGGATCGACGGGGAGACCTGGGCCGACCTCGAGGAGCTGTTGCTGCGAGCCGATCTCGGCGTCGGACTCGTCGACGGCCTGATCGCGGACCTGCGCGCGCGTGCCACCGAGTCGCCCATGACCGGTGTCGAGGAGTTGATCGCGGGCCTGCGCGAGTCGATGACGGCCCGACTCTCGGGGGCGAATCGGTCGCTCTCCATGGAGTCCCCGTCGGGACCGGCGGTCTGGCTGTTCGTGGGCGTGAACGGCGTCGGGAAGACCACCACGATCGGCAAGGTCGCCACCGCGCGCGTGGCAGCAGGTGCGAGCGTGGTGTTGGCCGCCGGCGACACATTCCGCGCGGCCGCAGCCGAGCAGTTGCAGATCTGGGCCGAGCGGTCGGGAGCCGGGTTCGTCCGCGGCGCCGAGGGGGCCGATCCGGCATCGGTGATCTTCGACGGCATCGAGAGCGCCGCGGCCAAGAATGCCGATCTGGTCCTCGCCGACACCGCCGGCCGTCTCCAGAACAAGACGAACCTCATGGAGGAGTTGCGCAAGGTGCGCCGCGTGGCAGACAAGGCACGTGGCGCGGTGACCGAGGTGCTGCTGGTGGTCGATGCGACCACGGGACAGAACGGCCTCTCCCAGGCGCGCGAGTTCGCCGCCGCGACCGATGTGACCGGGGTTGTTCTCACCAAGCTCGACGGTTCGGCCAAGGGTGGCATCGTGTTCGCGATCGAGACCGAGCTCGGAATCCCGGTCAAGTTGGTGGGATTGGGCGAGGGTGCGCACGACCTGGTGACTTTCAATCCCGGCGATTTCGTGTCAGCCTTGTTCGAGTGAGAGTCCGCCCCCTCACCATCGCGCTTCTCGTCATATCGCTCCCGGCCTGCGGGGGTTCCGACCCCGCCGTGTTGCGGATGCAGATGTCTCCGACCAGTGAGGGGGCGACCAACGCCTCGACCGATTCAAAGATGATGGCGCCGTGGTCGATCGACTACGAACTCGCCGCCGGACTCGAGAAGCCCGCCGCGAAGGCTCGCGCGTGGAAGGCCCTCCTGCCCGATGATGCACGGACACGGCTCGTGGCGCTCGCGCGAGCGCTCGGGGTGAAGGGCGAGGTCTACGAGCAGGGCACCGACCAGATCGCCGTCGGGTCGCCAAGTGCCGGCAAGAGCAGCACCGAACCCGACACGGCGAGTGTGACGATGTGGGTCGGGGGAGGCCCCGGGTCCTGGTCGTACTACCCGCCGATGGCGACATCGTCGTCGGGCGAAGTCGTCGAGCCGTGTGCACCCGGTGCGCCGGACCAACCGGGCTGTGCGCGCTCGTCGATTGCGAACACCACGCCGCCGACGATCCCCGAGCCGAAGAATCTCCCGTCGGAAGCTGCGGCACTGCGCACGGCGACAGGGATCCTCGACAAGGCCGGCTACGACACGGACTCACTCGTCATCACAGCGACGGCATCGACATGGTCGACGTTCGTGTCGTTCGAGGAGAAGGTCGACGGACTGCGCACCGGGAACATCGGTGGCATCGACTTCGGCGAGAATGCCGCGGTCATCGGTGCCTGGGGCCAGTTCGCCGACTACCAGGGGGCCGACACGTATCCGTTGATCGATCTCGACGACGCGGTGAAGCGGATGTCATCGGGAATGTGGGGCTCGTGGATGGGGGCGCCGGGAGCGATGGTCAAGGACGGCGCATCGTCGACGAGAACCGACTCGGCGCCATCCCCGGAGACCCCGGAGACCCCGGTGAGCCCCGACGCGGGCGCACCTCCCGAGACGGTGGTGTCCGGTGGCGAAACAACGACGACGATCGCACGCACGACGGTGGTGCGGATCACCGGGGTCGAGCTCGCACTCCAGAACTTCTATGTGAGCCAGGACGAGCTGTACCTGGTTCCGTCGTACAGGTTCACCGACGGCACGAGCGAGATCGGCACGGTGCTTGCCATCCCCGACGAGTACCTCGCCAGCGCCGAACCCCCGATCGAACCTGCGCCGGTCGATCCGGGTTCGTCGGGATCGAGCGGAGGAAGCCCGGGCAGCGGTTCGACCGGACAAATCGATCCGGGTGGCGCACCGGCGACCGACATGCCGCAGATCCCCGACAAGGACGCAGCGTCGCTCGTGGGGCTGACCGAGGCCGAGGCGACGAAGGTCGCGACATCGAAGGGCTGGGCCGTGAGGGTCGTCGAGCGTGACGGCGAGCAGTTCATGGTCACTGATGATTGGCGGGGCGACCGGGTGAATCTCACCGTCACGGGCGGCAAGGTCACCGGCACGAGCGTCGGTTGAGTGCGCGAGGGCGTGCGCGGGTTCGTCGCGGGACGCTCGCGCGACACCACGGATAGCCTTCCGTCGCCATGTTCGATTCACTGAGCGACCGCCTCCAGGGTGTCGTCAAGCGCCTCCGCGGAAAGGGTCGCCTCACCGAGGCCGACGTCGACGAGGTTCTCGCCGAGATCCGCACCGCGCTGCTCGAGGCCGACGTGAACGTCACCGTGGTGCGCCGGGTCGTGGCGCGCATCCGCGAGGCGGCGGTGGGAGTGGCGGCGTCGGAGGTCCTCGACCCGGCGCAACAGGTCGTCAAGATCGTCAACGACGAGCTCGTCTCGATGCTCGGGGGCGAGACGCTCGCGATCACCTATGCGCCTGTTCCGCCGACGGTGGTGTTGATGGCCGGTCTCCAGGGCTCGGGCAAGACCACGACGGCCGCCAAACTCGCGCGCTGGTTCCGCTCCCAGGGTCGCCAGCCCTTGCTCGTGGGCGCCGACCTCCAGCGCCCCGCGGCCGTGGAGCAGTTGCGCACCCTGGCCGGTCAGGTGGGTGTGCCGGTCTTCAGCGAACCGGGTGACCCGGTGGCCACGGCGCGACGGGGAATCGAGGAGGCGCGGCGTCTCGGGCGTGACGTGGTGATCGTCGACACGGCGGGGCGCCTCGCGATCGACGAGGCGATGATGGCCCAGGTCGCCGAGATCTCGGTCGCGGTGCAGCCCAAGTACACGTTCCTCGTCGTGGATGCGATGACCGGTCAGGATGCGGTGGGCGTCGCCGAGGCGTTCCATGAGCGTCTCGCGATAGACGGTGTGATCCTGTCCAAACTCGATGGTGACGCCCGTGGTGGTGCGGCGCTCTCGGTCAAGACCGTGATCGGGCGACCGATCGCCTTCGCCGCGACCGGTGAGAAGATCGATGCGTTCGAGCAGTTCCACCCCGACCGAATGGCGGGCCGGATCCTGGGCATGGGTGACGTGCTCACGCTCATCGAGCAGGCCGAGCAGGCCTTCGAGAAGGACAAGGCCGAGGAAGCCGCGGCACGACTTCTCGAGGGGCAGTTCACGCTCGATGACTTCCTCGAACAACTCCAGCAGGTCAAGAAGATGGGTCCGATCTCGGGGATCGTGGGAATGCTCCCCGGTGTTGCCAAGCAGATGCGCAACACCGAGATCGGTGACGACCAGGTGAAGGTCACCGAGGCCATCATCCGCTCGATGACCCCCGAGGAACGGCGCAACCCCGGGATCATCAACGGCAGCCGGCGCTTGCGCATCGCCAAGGGGAGCGGCACCGAGGTGGCCGACGTGAACCGTCTCGTCAAGCAATTCTCTGAGATGCAAAAGATGATGAAGCGAATGGGGGCACTCGCGGCGCCCACCTCGGGCAGGGGCGGATCGGGCGGCAAAGCTGGCACCAAGAGCAAGCCGAACCGCAGGCAGATGATGCGCGAACTGGGCGACATGATCGGTGGCCAGGGGGGTCTGGCGGGCCTCCCCGGTGCGGATCGGGGACCCGGCATGCCGCCCTCTCCCCGCTGAACCCGTCGGGTCGGTGACTTGCCGGCCCGTTGGGGTCCCGCGAGCCTCGCCGATAACCTCCCGTGGTCGCCGATGAACACACCGTCGCGCCCCATCAGGAGAGTCCTCACCACATGGCAGTCAAGTTGCGCCTCACCCGCGTCGGAAAGACAAAGCAGCCCCAGTACCGCGTGGTCGCGGCCGATTCCCGTCGTGCGCGCGACGGACGCTTCATCGAGATCCTCGGTCAGTACAACCCCCGCACCGAGCCCTCCACCCTCAGCATCGACAACGACAAGGCCGTGCGCTGGCTCCTGAAGGGTGCCCAGCCGACCGAGCGCGTGCGCAAGCTGCTCGAGATCAGCGGCGCATGGGCCCAGTTCACCGCCTCCAAGGCGAAGTGACGCGGCCGTGAGCGACATGTCCGACCGCGACGCGAACACCCTCGATGCCCCGGTGGCCATCGCGGTGCTGACCCACATCGTGCGCAGCATCGTCGACGACCCCGATGCCGTGCGTGTCTCCTGCGAGGAGGGCAAGGGTGGTTCGGTGCTGCTCGAGGTGCGCGTCGGCCCGGGTGATCTGGGTCGTGTGATCGGCCGTCGTGGCCGGACCGCCCAGAGCATCCGCACCGTCGTGCGGGCCGCGGCCGCGAACGACGACGTCGATGTCGACGTCGACTTCGTCGACGAGTGACCGAGCCGCCGGCGACTGGGGAACCGCCCGCCGACCACCTCGAGATCGGCCGCATCGGCCGTGCCCACGGCGTGCGCGGGGAATCGAACGTGCATTTCACGAGCGAGATCGCAGAGCGTCGTGCCCCGGGGGCGGAGTACTTCGTGTCCGTGGGCGGTCGCGGTCGGATCCTCGTGGTCGAGTCGTGCCGCCCGCACGGCGACCACCACCTCGTGCGGTTCGCCGGCGTCGACGATCGCACCGCGGCCGAGGCGCTGGTGAATGCGACCCTGTGGGCCCCGCCACTTCCCTCCGAGGACGACACACTCTGGGTGCACCAGTTGGTGGGCTCGCGGGTCGTCGGGGTGGATGGGGGCGAATGGGGCCGGTGCATCTCGGTGATCCTCAATCCCGCACACGACATCCTCGAGCTCGCGAGCGGGGTGCTGGTGCCCGTCACCTTCGTGGTGTCGTGTGCCGACGGGGTGACCCTGATCGACCCGCCCGAGGGTCTCGACCTTCGAGACGGCGCCGGAGATGATGCATCGGACGACCGGGGTGCTGCCCCGGGACGAGATTCGGCTCGCTAGGTTCTCGTCGTGCGGATCGATGTCTTCACGATCTTCCCCGCGATCGTCGACGGTTTCTCCGACCACAGTCTCCTGGGTCGTGCGCGAGAGACGGGTCTGGTCGATCTGCGGTGCCATGACATCCGCGACCACACGACCGATGTCCACCGCACCGTCGACGATGCGCCCTTCGGCGGGGGCGCGGGGATGCTTATGCGCCCCGAGCCGATCTTTGCCGCCGTCGAGGCAGCGGCTCCGCCGCGACCGCTGATCCTGCTCGGCCCCGGCGGTCGCCGCTTCGACCAGTCAATGGCGCGCGCGCTGGCCGAGTCCGATGGGTTCAGTCTGTTGTGTGGCCGCTATGAGGGGGTCGACCACCGAGTGCGCGAGCATCTCGTCGACCACGAGGTGTCGATCGGTGATGTGGTGCTCGCTGGCGGCGAGATCGCGGCGTGCCTCGTGATCGAGGCAGTCACACGGTTGGTCCCGGGCGTGATGGGCAACGACGACTCACCCGTCACCGAGAGCTTCGGGGCCACGGCGCTCCTCGAGGAGCCACAGTGGACTCGACCGGCCGAGTACCGCGGGTGGGAGGTGCCCGAGGTGCTGCGCAGCGGGGACCACGCGCGTATCGCTCGCTGGCGCATGGCCCAGGCACTCCTGCGCACGTTGGAGGTTCGACCCGACCTGATCGAGGCCCGCGGTGGATTGACCGAGCAGGAGAGGACCCTGTTGGAAGGGGTGGCTCCGGTCTCGTATCCTTTTCCTTTCGCCCCCTAGGGGCGCCGGCACCTTCGCCGGCACACAACGGAGCCGGCACACGGCCCCATCGCCCGAGGACCAGAGATGAAGACCACCGACATCGTCGACAATCAGAACAAGCGGGACGACGTTCCGGACCTGTTACCCGGTGACGAGGTCAAGGTGCACGTGCGCGTGGTCGAGTCCGGCAAGGAGCGCATCCAGGTCTTTCAGGGCAACGTCATCGCCATCCAGGGGTCGGGCATCGCCGAGACCTACACGGTTCGGAAGGTGAGCTACGGCGTGGGTGTCGAGCGAACCTTTCCGCTCCACAGCCCCTCGGTGGCAAAGATCGAGGTCTTGAAGCGGGGGGACGTGCGCCGCGCGAAGCTGTATTTCCTCCGCGATCGCGCGGGCAAGTCGGCCAAGATCCGCGAGAAGCGCGAGTCGTAGGAAGCTTGACCCGAGGGACGACCGCGGGTGGACGCCGACGAACTCGACAATTTCGAGGCTGATCGCGAGTACAAACTCGCCCAGGAGTACCAGGACGTGGTGGGGATGTTCCGCTACGCCGTCGAGACCGAGCGCCGCTTCTACCTGGCCAACGAGGTGGCGGTGCGCGTGACGGGCGATACCGCGAGGCCGCTCATCGAAGTGGAGATGGTTGACGCATGGGTGTGGGACATGTACCGCAAGACCCGTTTCGTCCCGAGGGTCAGGGTGCTGAGCTTCAAGGACGTGAACGTCGAGGAGCTCCCGTCCGAGGGGGTCCTTCCTCCGGGCACGATCTGAGGCGGGCGCGCGCTGCGCGCAACGCCCGGCTCGCCCGTGCCGCCGAGGAGCTCGTGGCACGCCTGTACGAGTCGCGCGGCTACGTCGTGGTGGCCCGCAACTGGCGCAGTCGTCGCGGCGAGATCGACATCGTTGCCGTGCGCGCTCGCACGATCGTGGTCTGCGAGGTGAAGGCACGCTCGGGCACCTCGCACGGCACTGCACTCGAGGCAGTGGGGGCGGTCAAGCAGGCACGTCTCCGACGCGCGACCCTCGATTGGCTCGAGGCGACCGGAGCGACCGGCACCGTGCGCTTCGATGTGGCGGCGGTGACGTCCGGCGTGGTCGAGGTGGTCGAGGCGGCGTTCTAGTCGCGGTTTGCGCGGCGGGTGCGTGGCAGACGCCGCGGGCCGGGTGTGCGCCGGTCCCAACAGGCGCGGTGCCAGTGGCGACGCAGATCGGGTGCACCGCGCGGCACTGTGACGACATGACCGGTGCCCACGGGGATGGCTACGTGGCATCCCGGGCACACGTAGCTCTTCGACGCCTCGTAGGGCTGCACGCGCCGCACCTCGACCGGGCCGTAGAGACCGTCCCACACTCCCAGTTTCTTCGATGCCGGCTTCTTGGACCCCGGCTTCTCGCGCGCAGCCACTGGTGGGATCACCCTGCGAATGCCCACAGCACGAGCAGTACCGACACTGCGATCGCCGCGACGACAAAGATGATGTCGGTGCGTCGCTTGACGCGCCGGCGTTGGGGATTGAAACCCATGATGCCAAGTATCGCCCCTGCGTTCACCGTTATGGTTGATCCGGTGCGTCGCCTCCTCGTCGTCGGGTGCGCCGTGGGAGTCACGGTGATGGCACCGACCATGCCGGTCACGTCCGCGGCTCCCGGTGCACCCGTCGACACGTCCGTGACCGACACCGTGCCCGACGAGGACCTCTTCGTGCCCGTCCCAGATTCGGTGCCGGCAGAACCTGGCGTGGTGGATGGTCCCGTCGAGACGACGACCACCACGACCCTCCCGTCCGCGGTCACGACCCTCCCCCCCGGTTGCCCGACACCGCCGGCGGCGCTCGCGGTGTTCAGCGCCGAGGCGGTCTCGGTCGATACCGTCTCGGTGAGGTTCCGGGTCGACCAGATGCGCGCGGGAACACTCGATGCATTCACGCGCGGGGGCACCGTCGAGGTGCGTTACGGCGCGGACGCGCGCCACCTCGAGGCCGGATCGGACTACATCGTCGGTGTCGTGGCCGGGGACTCCGTCGGTTCGACGCTGGTGTCGAGCCTGCGTGACGAGGCCGCGGTGCTCGGCGAGGCCGAGGGGCTCGTGGCGAGCATCGACTGCCCGGAGCACGAACCCGCCGCCCGAACCTTGAACATCGACGGCACCGCGGTCGCGACCGGGACGTTCTCGCTGCTCCTCGACAGCCCGGGGCGGTTGTTCGCCGCACTCGTGCTGCCGGCGCTCCTGGTGTTGGTGCTGCTCGTCGGCGCGGTGTGGGCCAAGCGCGGCCTCTCGCGCTGATTCGACTCTCGCACCGCCTCAGGCAGCGACGGCGGCTTCGGCGAGCGATCGCAACTCGCTCACTGCGTGACCGAGACCCTTCGGGTCGCGGTACAGGGCGCTCCCGGCGATCAGCACATTCGCTCCGGCGCGAGCCGCACCGGCAACGGTCGAGGGACCGATCCCACCGTCGACCTCCAGATGGACGCTGTCGGAGAGCCCGTGCGAGTCGATCATCGCGCGCACCTCGGTGATCTTGGGTTCCATCGCGGCGATGTAGCCCTGACCGCCGAAGCCGGGGTTGACGGTCATCACGAGGATCATGTCGACGAGCTCGAGCACGTGCTCCACGACGGATGCGGGAGTGTGGGGGTTCAGCGCCACCGCCGCCGTCCCTCCGAGGGCCCGGATGTTCTCGCACGTGCGGTGCAGGTGCGAGCACGCCTCTGCGTGCACGATCAGCCGCTGGCACCCGGCCTCGACATAGCGGGCCGCCATCACGTCGGGTGTGAGCACCATCAGGTGCGCCTCGAACGGGAGCGACGTGTGCCTGCGGGCCGAAGCGATCACGTCGGGCCCGAAGGTGAGGTTCGGCACGAACTGGCCGTCCATCACGTCCCACTGGATCAGGTCGACGCCGGCGTCCTCGAGCGCCCTCACCTCGTCACCGAGCCGCGAGAAATCGGCCGGCAACACCGAGGGAGCGATCATCACGGGCAATGCCACGCACTCAGACTAGTCGTGGCACCATTGCCCCTACGCTGGAAATGTGACGGCGGAAGAGTTGGTCGTGGTCGACAAGCTCGTCGCCGGCGGGGAGGGACTCGCGCGTTTCGCTGACGGCCGCATCGTGTTCCTGCCCGGGGTCATCGCGGGTGAGTCGGTGCGGGCCGGGATCGTTGACAGCCAGCGCGACTTCGCGCGTGCACGGGTCGTGGCGATCGAGGTGCCCTCGGACAAGCGACGCGAGCCCCCGTGCCCGAGGGTGGCCGAGGGGTGTGGCGGCTGCGACTGGCAGCACATCGACCGTCATGCCCAGGGTGCGTTCAAGCGCGCGATCGTGACCGAGGCCTATGCCCGCACCGGGAAGATGGCTGTCGAGCCCCTCCTGCGCCGGATCTCCGACGACGCACGACGCACGACCGTCCGGGTGGCGAGCGAGGGGCAGGGGTGTGGGTTTCGCATCGCGGGCTCCCGCGAGGTGGTGCCGACCGGGTCGTGCATCGTGGCCCACGATGCGATCAACGCGCTTCTGGCCGCGCCGCTCCTCGACGGGGCCGGCGAAGTGACGATCCGCACCGGTGCCCGCACCGGCGAGACCGCCGCGTGGTGCCACGAGGGCCGCTTGGTCGACGGACTCGCGGTGCGCACCGGACGCAACGCGCGGATCACCGAGGTTGTCGTTGGACGCAGGTATGAAGTCTCGATGGAGTCGTTCTTCCAGTCGTCGCCCGAGGCGGCCGAATTGATCATCGATTCGGTGCGGCGCCGGCTCGACCGGATCTCCGCGACTGGTGGCGTGCTCGTGGACGCCTACGGGGGAGTGGGGCTGTTCGCGCTCGCCTTCGCCGAGCGGTTCGACGAGATGGTGCTGGTGGAGGAATCACGCTCTGCCTGCCGTGACGCGGTGCGCAACCTCGACGACACCGCCACCGTGATCGAGAATGTGCGTCTGGAGCAGTGGGAGGCGGTGCCGGCCACGACGGTGATCGCCGATCCGTCCCGTCAGGGACTCGGCAAACAGGGTGCGCGCTCCCTGATCGAGACCGGAGCGGCCAACATCGTGCTCGTCAGTTGTGATCCTGTCGCTGCCGCGCGCGATGCGCGGTACCTGGTCGATGCTGGATGGGACCTCGTGGAGTCAGAAGTGCTCGACATCTTCCCCGAGACCCACCATGTCGAGGTCGTGGCGGCCTTCGCACGGCGGGACTGACCCGCCTCGGTGCGCAGTCGCCCGGACAGTCGCGCGAGCATGGGCACGGGGCCACATCCCGATCGCGCACTCGCTGCTCCCTCGAAGCGAGAACCCACGTCGACAACCTCGAACCGTGCGCAGATGGTCGGCGCGCGAATCTACGTGGTGGATCGGTTGGCTGTCCCCGTTCTTTCGTGCGCCAGAGTCGGGCGGGAGCACTGGGACCCCGACGAGCAGGTCCCGACTGATGCCTCATCCAGCGACCACGGCTCCGTTTCACATTTCGACCTCGCTAGCATCCAGGCGCGGTAGGGGGGTCGTGTGTACGAGCCGACGTTTGAGTCACTGCAGAGTCGTCCGTTGCCCGGGTGGTACGACGACGCGAAATTCGGGATCTTCGTGCACTGGACGGTCGCATCGGTCCCGTCCTTCGCGCCGGCGGGACCTGATCCGTTCACGTTGGCGCGCGAGGAGGGCGAGGAAGTCGCGTTCGCCCGTTCGCCCTACGCCGAGTGGTACCAGAACTCGGTGGCGATCCCGGGCTCTCCAGCAGCCGAGTACCACGAGAAGGTGCTGGGATCGCCGGACTACTCGACCTTTGTCGATGCGTTCCTCGCACAGGCCTCGGACTGGAAGGCCGACCAGTGGCGCGACCTGCTCCGGGCCTCGGGCGCCAAGTACTGCGTGTTCGTCACCAAGCACCACGACGGGGTGCTGTTGTGGCCCTCGGACACGCCGAATCCGACGCATGGTCGACGTTGGCAGTCCAAGCGGGATCTGGTTGGGGAGTGCGCCACGGCGGCCCGCGACGCGGGCCTGCGCTTCGGCGTCTACTACTCGGGGGGCATCGATTGGACGTTCCAAGGCCTCGGGATCAAGAGTTGGGCGAGCCTCCTCCGCGCGATTCCCCAGGATGAGGCGTACGCGGAATACGCCGATTCGCACTGGCGCGAATTGATGCTCCGCTACCAGCCCGATGTTCTCTGGAACGACATCGGGTACCCGGGGTTCGGTCAAGGTGCCGCGCCGCTGATCGCCGATTTCTACAATTCAAATCCTGACGGAGTGGTGAACGACCGATTCGACATGCTCGGGGTGCTGATGGGCAACACCCACGCTGACTTCCTGACCCCCGAGTACACGACCGAGCCGACGGCCCCCGGTCGCAAGTTCGAGGTGTGTCGCGGAATCGGAACCAGTTTCGGCTACATGCAGTACGAGGACGACACCACGTACGTGCCGATTCCCGATCTCGTGCACATGTTCGTGAACATCGTCGCCGACGGGGGGAACCTCCTGCTCAACATCGGTCCCATGCCGGGTGGCTACGTGCCGTGGGCTCAACAGATCCGCGTGCTCGCGTTGGGGGAATGGTTGTCCGTGAATGGGCCGGCAATCTATGGCAGCCGTCCGCACGAGCGGTCGACTCTCGCCACCGCCGAGGGTGCGCCGGTCCGGCTCACCCGCGGCGCTGATGGAGCCACGTATGCCATCGTGTGCGGGCGGCCGAGTTCGGCCAATGTGCGCATCGACGGCTTGCCCGCTGGTGAGGTCGCGTTGCTGACCAACGGCGCCACGGTTTCCCGGTCGGGGGACGACCTGACTCTCCCCGTGCGCCCGGACGACACGCCCGCGTGGACTCTCCGAATCTCGTGAGTGTGCGCTTGGTCCCGGATCTGCCGAACGGGACCCCGAGCAGGACGATGGCGGGTGAACCACGCGCGACGATGAAGTGGTGCGCCCTCTGGGGATCGAACCCAGGACCTGCGGATTAAGAGTCCGTTGCTCTACCAGCTGAGCTAAAGGCGCGCATTGCGAGTGTAGGACGCGGGCAGTCTCGCGACCAACGCGACGGTGTCGCCGCGCGGCGTCGCGACGGCGCAGGCGTGTCACGTCGACCCGCACCGACGCCCGAGGGCGCGATGTCGGCGACTTGGGGTGAGTGAGGGGACTTGAACCCCCGGCCTCCAGGGCCACAACCTGGCGCTCTAACCGGACTGAGCTACACCCACCAAGGGAACGCCAAGTCTGCCACTGTCGTGCGATTCCCCCAACACCGGTGGGGCTTTGGCTGGCTCGAACACGCCGTCTCGGAAAGCCATTAGCATGGGGTTGTCCGAAATTCGGGGTGATACCAATGTCCGCGGCGAACTCCACGTTGCGTCAGAGTCTGGCAGACAGAGCCAGAGCAATAACCGAGCGCGAGATGCAGGTCTACTCCGGTCGAACTCGCGCTTCCCAGCGGGCCAATGAGCGGGCTCGCAAGGTCCTCCCGATGGGCGTGCCATCGAGTTTCCAAGCCTATGACCCGCATCCGATCGTGGTGCGCCGCGCCGTCGATGCCTGGATGGAGGACGTCGACGGCAACCGCTACATCGACTACGACATGGGCTTCGGCGCACTCTTCGCCGGACATGTGAACCCGGTCGTGCGGCGCGCCATCGAGGAGCAACTCGACAATGGCACTCTCTTCGTGACCCCGTGCGAGTCGAACGCCGACGTCGCAGAGCTCCTCGCGGCCCGCTACGGCCTGCCGATGTGGCGGTTCACGAACTCGGGAACCGAGGCAACCATGGATGCGATCCGTGTGGCGCGCGGCGTCACCGGTCGCGACAAGATCGTCAAGGTCGAGGGGGGCTACCACGGCCATCACGACGAGGTCATGATCTCGATGAAGCCGCCGACCGACAAGGCAGGTCCCGCGCACGCCCCCGTCGCCGTGCCCTCGACGGCCGGCATCACCGGGGCGGTGCTCGGCGACACGATCGTGGTGCCCTACAACGACGCCGATGCCCTGGAGCGCGCGCTCGTCGGAAACGACGTCGCGGCTTTCATCGTCGAGCCGGTCATGGAGAACATCGGCATCTGTCTGCCCCGCCCCGGGTATCTGGAGGCTGTGCGGCGCATCACGCGTGAGCACGGAACGCTCCTCATCTTCGACGAGGTCAAGACCGGGATCACCGCCGGGTGGTCGGGTGCCACCGGCGCGCTCGGCATCCAGCCCGATCTCGTGTGCCTGGCCAAGAGCATCGGTGGGGGTCTGCCCGTCGGCGCGTTCGGTGGCACTGCCGAGTGCATGGACCAGATCACAACGGGTCGTGTGCTCCACCTCGGCACCTACAACGGGAATCCACTCGTCATGGCAGCCGCAAAGGTGGTGCTCGCCGAGGTCTGCACGCCATCGGTGACGCAAGAGACGATCGCCCGGAACGGTCGCTTGGTCGAGGCGTGTGATGTGGTCATCCAGGACGCGGGACTGCCCGCCCACACGGTCCAATTCGGCGCGAAGGGGTGCGTGACATGGGCAGCCGAGCCCATCCGCAACTACCGCGACTACAAGGCCACCGACTTCGATCTCGCCTTCGCGCAGTGGATCCACGGCATCAACAGGGGCATCCTCCTGCCGCCGGGTCTCGACGAGCAGTGGCTCATCTCGGTGGCGCACTCCGACGACGACGCCATGAAGTACGCATCGGTGTTCGCCGAGTTCGTGGATGAACTCCTCGGCTGAGCGTCGTCGCGCGGCTCTCCCGGTGCTGCTCGTGCGCGGCGCCATGCGCAGGTGCGCGTGGTGCGGCGGCAAGGGTGCGTTCTGCACCTCGTGGTACGGACGCCAGGAACGGTGCCACACCTGCGGACTCAGTTGGGAGCGCGGCTACGAGGGATTCGAGTTGGGGGCGGCCACCATGGGCGTGTTCCTGACGTTCGGCTCGATCATCTCCTGGATGATCATCTCGGTCGTGGCCGGTGTGCCGCTCGTGCCGTTGTTGATCGTGGCGGGTGTCATCGCAGTGGCGGTGCCGGTCCTCGGGTACCCCCTCACGTACACGGTGTGGTTCGGGGTGGATCTGTTCATCCGCCAGCCGAGCGCCGAGGATCTCGAGTCGGCACGGGCCTGGCTCATCTCGCGCGGCTCCTGACGTCTGCCGACCTCTCCCCAGACCCGGCCGGTGTGCCGCTCGGCCCGACGGTGTTGCCGAAAGTGCCCAGTTGGGCTCCACATGGGGTCCGCCGGGGGCCCGGGCGAGGGTGCTTGACCCGAACAGGTGTTCGTAGTTACAGTGCTGTCGTTCGGACGTACACCCCGTCCCTACAGTCCGCTCTCCGGTCGAAACACCCGGAAAGCACCAGAAGAAAGGCCCGAATCATGGCATCACCCACTCCCGAGCGCGACAAGGCCCTCGAAGCCGCTCTCGCCCAGATCGACAAGCAGTACGGCAAGGGCTCCATCATGCGGATGGGCGAGAAGGGCTCCATGGCCATCGAGGCAATCCCCACCGGAGCCCTCCCGCTCGATCTGGCCCTCGGAGTCGGGGGTCTCCCGCGGGGTCGCGTCGTCGAGATCTATGGTCCCGAGTCCTCGGGCAAGTCGACCCTGGCGATGCACGTGGTCGCCGAGGCCCAGCGCAACGGAGGCATCTGCGCCTACATCGATGCCGAGCACGCGATGGACCCGGTCTATGCCAAGGCGATCGGGGTCGACATCGACCATCTCCTCATCTCCCAGCCCGACACCGGCGAGCAAGCGCTCGAGATCGCGGACATGCTGATCCGCTCCGGTGCACTCGACGTCGTGGTGATCGACTCGGTCGCCGCCCTCACCCCGAAGGCCGAGATCGAGGGCGACATGGGTGACAGCCACGTGGGTCTGCAGGCCCGCCTCATGAGCCAGGCCCTGCGCAAGCTCACCGCCAACCTCAACAAGTCGAACACCATCTGCGTCTTCATCAACCAGCTGCGCGAGAAGATCGGTGTGATGTTCGGTTCCCCCGAGACCACCCCCGGTGGTCGTGCGCTGAAGTTCTATTCGTCGGTGCGTCTCGACATCCGCCGCATCGAGGCGATCAAGGATGGGGCCGAGGTGGTCGGGTCGCGCACCCGTGTCAAGGTCGTGAAGAACAAGGTCGCGCCACCCTTCCGTCAGGCGGAGTTCGACATCATGTATGGCAAGGGCATCAGTCGCGAGGGCGCACTGCTCGATCTCGCCGTCGAGATGGGTATCGCCAAGAAGTCCGGCGCCTGGTTCACCTACGAGGGTGAGCAGCTGGGACAAGGTCGGGAGAATGCGAAGAACTTCCTCCACGACAATCCCGAGATCATGATGGAGATGGAAGCCAAAGTGCGTGGTGCGGCCGGAGTCGGCGCCGACGAGGCTGAGTTCTCGGACGCCGACGAGGAGCCCATCGATCTCGACTGAGCCGTCACGCGGCTCCGTCGCACCACAATCGAGCCGGGTCCCGCATGGGGCCCGGCTTTTGTGTTTCTCGGGGCCGCGCTGGGGCTGACTTCGGACGCCGACGAGGAGCCCATCGATCTCGACTGAGCCGTCACGCGGCTCCGTCGCACCACAATCGAGCCGGGTCCCGCATGGGGCCCGGCTTTTGTGTTTCTCGGGGCCGCGCTGGGGCTGACTGAAGTTCAGTCATCGCGCCCCATGTGGGGCAAAGACGGGGGCACCCATGAGGAAGGCACTTCTCGCAGTCGTCGCGCTGCTCGCAGGTCCGTTGTCGGCACTCGCGCCGCAGGTGGCCCATGCCGGCTCTCCCTCGAACGCGGGCATGCCGGACCAGACGTCGCTCGACACGGCAGACCCGAACAACGCGAACTGGCCGTCGCTCGAGGGCGGCGTGAGTGCACGCCCCTACGTGACCGCGCTGTCCGTGATCAACAACGGTGTCTCCACTCCGGTGATCACCAACGGTGCGGCAGCAGCAGAGACGAACGTGCCGGCCGGCCGCATCGCGGTTGCGATCGCGCCGTTCAACCTGTGCCGAGCAGGTCAGACGCCTGCCCAGGGCGTCTGCTACGCGACACCGAACCGCATCGGGGTCACTGTGGGCTACCAAATGGGGCCGGGGCAGCTGGGGTATGACTTCACCAGCCCGAAGGGTCAGAACAACCAGCCCCTGACGCTCGCCACGCCTGTCACCGCCGACACCGAGTTCGACATCACGCTCAACCTGAACACCCTCGGCAAGACGCTGCGCTGGACGTGGGCGAATGGTGTGGTGTCGTACTGGAACACCGCAAACCTCGGCACCGATGCTGCGACGCTCCGCATCCGCGTGAAACCCGCCCTTTCACCTATCGTGCTGCAGGGCAGCCAGCAAGTCGGGTGCACCCAGGTTCCTGTGCAGACCTGCCAGTACACCCAGAACACCCACGAGACGCTCACGGCAAACGTCGTGCTGAGCCTCGACACCACGCTGGACGAGGTCTTCACGGGTGCCCTCTTCGCGAGCAGTCGCTCCTTCATGGGTTCGTTGATGAGCGTTCCCGGGGACTCTCCGAAACTGTCCTACGGGATCTCGGCCCCGCTCACCTGGAGCGACGGCACCCCCAACAAGACCACGATGAGCGCAGTCCTGAGCGATGCGGCCATCCTCAATTTCTTCGGTGCCACTCCTGCGGTCGCCGCGACCCCCGAATTCACGGATGCGGCGTTCTCGCTTGCCCGCACGGACGGCGGCTCCCAGGGAACCCCGACCTGGACGAGATGGACGGCTGATGCCCAGGGGACCGACGGCTGGTTGGTGACGATCCCGGACATCACATTCGCGGCGGCGGTGACCTCGTCCGGGGTGCGCAGCGCCGCCGCCGGTGTCGCGCCCGCCACCTTCAAGGTGAATTCGAAGACGGCCGCGACGGTGTCGCGCAAGAAGTCGGGCAAGGCGACTCTTCTGACACTGCGGGTCAAGGCCGCGGCGTGCGCCAAGGCGTCCTGCCGCGTGGTCGTCAGCTCCATCTCGTCCAAGACCGGCAACAGCGCGAAGACGGTGAAGACCGCAACTGTCCTGCGGAAGTCGAAGTCCGTCACGGCAACGGTGTCCGCCTCGTCTGGCACCAACCAGAGGCTCACTGCCATGCTCCAGACGAAGAAGGCGGGCAAGTGGGTCTACGTGGCGTCCGCGGTGTCCTCGCCCTGACGCATCCCCCGGCACCGTTAGCCTTGGCGGGGTGACGCAGGAGTCCCAGAAGTTCGTCGTGCGCACTTTCGGGTGCCAGATGAACGAGCACGACTCCGAGCGCATCTCGGGCCTTCTCTCGACCGAGGGAATGACGGCCGTGGATGATGACACCGAGGCTGACGTCGTGGTGCTGAACACCTGCTGCATCCGCGAGAACGCCGACAACAAGCTCTACGGCACGCTCGGGCACCTCAAGACATGGAAGGCCCAGCGCGAGGGGCGCCAGATCGTGGTTGCGGGGTGCCTCAGCCAGAAGGACCGTGACGGCGTGCGCGGCAGGGCTCCCTGGGTCGATGTGGTGCTCGGCACCCACAACGTCCACCGCACGGCCGATCTGGTCCGCGAGGCCCGGGTGATCGGCCCGATCACCGAGATCTTCGACGAGGCTGTCGTCGACGATCACGTCCTCTTCCCGAGTGCGCTGCCCGTGCGGCGCGAGACCACATGGAACGCCTGGGTGACGATCCAGATCGGATGTGACAACACGTGCGCCTATTGCATCGTGCCGGCCGTGCGCGGGCGTGAGATCTCGCGGCCAATCGACCAGATCCTCGACGAGGTCGCGCACCTCGCAGCCACCGGCGTCACCGAGGTGACACTCCTCGGGCAGAACGTGAACTCCTACGGCCGCGACCTGGCGCTCGCCGAGCGTCGCGAGACCGGGTCGGGATCTGCCCGACCTCTCTTTGCGCGTCTGCTGCGTGAGGTGGGCGCCGTGCCGGGGATCCGGCGGGTTCGCTACACGAGCCCCCACCCGAAGGACATGCGCACCGATGTCCTCGAGGCGATGGCCGGGACGACCGCGGTGTGCGAGCACCTGCACTATCCGCTCCAGTCGGGCTCTGACCGGGTGCTCGCCCTCATGCATCGCGGCTACACGGCCGACCGGTACCTGGAGCGTCTCACCGAGGCGCGAAGGCTCATGCCCGATCTCGCGGTGACCACCGACATCATCGTCGGGTTCCCCGGGGAGACCGAGGACGACTTCGTGCGCACCCTCGAGGTGGCGGCCGAAGCCGATTTTGACTCCACATACACGTTCATCTTCTCGCCACGGGAGGGCACCGAGGCCGCGACGATGGTCGAGCACTTCGTTGACCCGGCCATCGTCGCCGATCGCTTCGAGCGCCTGAGAATCGTCGTCGAGCGCACGGCCCTGAGGCGCCACGAGGCACGCGTGGGTCGTCTCGAGGAGGTCGTCGTCGAGGGCCCGAGCAAACGCGACCCGGGACTCGTGTCGGGACGCACGCGCCACAACAAATTGATCCACTTCGCATCGACCGAACCGATGCGCCCGGGCACCTATGCCACCGTCGAGGTCATCCGCGCCGCGCCGCACTTCCTGGGGGGCCGACTCGTCGAGGTGCTCGCCGAGGCCCTCCACAAGGTGCGGATCCCGGTCGCGTCGCTGTGACCCACCGGGACGGGTGATGACCCGCACTGAGTCCGCCGTCACGATCGGCCAACGCCAAGAGCCCTCGATCGTGGTGTTGGGTGCGACCGCGAGCGGAAAGAGCGATGTCGCGATGGCCGTTGCCGCCGCGACACCGGGGATCAGGATCGTGGCTGCCGACGCCATGCAGGTCTACCGGGGAATGGACATCGGCACCGCCAAACCCAGCGCCGATGACCGAGCGCGCGTGGTCCACCATTGTCTCGATCTGGTGGACGCGCACGAGCGCCACACCGTCGCCGACTGGAGCAACGCACTGGCCACGGCCCGTCGCGAGATCGCAGTGGCTGGCGACCGCGCGATACTCGTCGGCGGCACGGGCTTGTATGTCACCGCCGCGGTCGACGGACTCGATCTGGCGGGGGAGTGGCCCGTGATCCGCGCCGACCTCGAGGCCGAGCCCGACACGGCGTCGCTGCACCGACGGTTGTCGGGGATCGACCCCGACGCTGCGGCCCGCATCGAGCCGTCGAATCGCCGTCGGATCGTGCGGGCACTGGAGGTGTGCCTCGGCAGCGGAGCGAAGTTCAGTTCCTTCGGTGACGGGGTCGATTCGTATCCGGCCACCTCGATGCGCCTCATGGGGATCCGCTGGGACAGGACCAGGCTGCGCGGGCGCATCGCCGTCCGCGTCCACCGGATGGTCGCATCCGGACTCGTCGACGAGGTGGCGTCGTTGCTCGCCGCGCCCGGTGGTCTCTCGCGCACCGCGCGACAGGCGCTCGGGTACAAAGAGATCATCGACCACCTCGAGGGACGGTGCGACCTCGCGGCCGCGATCGATGCGGTGATCCTGCGCACCGGGCAGTTCGCAGTGCGCCAGGAACGTTGGTACCGGCGCGATCCGCGGATCGAGTGGGTGGATGTCGTCGATGATCCGGTGGATGAAATCGCACCGATCGTCATGCGGGCACTGGCGTAGTCTGTCGGCGATGCGGGCGAGCCTCTCCAAGCACCACGGACTTGGGAACGACTTCCTCGTCTACGACGCGGCCCAAGGCGACCCCGGTGTGGCGTGGTCGGAGTTGGCGCGACGGTTGTGCGCGCGCACCACCGGGATCGGGGCCGACGGGTTGTTGGTGCTCGGGATCGACGGCGCGCGACTGTCGATGCGTCTCTTCAACGCCGACGGCAGCCCCGCCGAGATGAGCGGCAACGGCATCCGGTGCCTGGTCCAAGCGGCCCACCACGCCCTCGGGAGAGGCCCGGGCGCGGTGTACTCGGTTGACACCGATGCGGGCCTTCGCACCGCCGAGGTCGTGGGTGAGCCCGATGGGCACACGATCCTGGTGCGTGTCGACATGGGACCAGTGACCGACTTGCCCGAACCCGAGGGCTGGGCGGCACTCGAGTGCGATCCGAACCGACCGGTCCGGCATGTCTCGCTCGGCAATCCCCACTCGGTGGTCGGAGTCGAGGACGTGCGACTCGTGGATCTGGCGCGCCTCGGTGGGCTCGTGCCGCAGGTGAACCTCGAGATCATCGAGCCGGGCCCGGGCACCAATGCCGTGACCATGCGTGTCCACGAGAGAGGTGCGGGCCTCACCCTCGCGTGCGGCACGGGCGCCTGTGCCGCCGCCGATGCGGCGCTCGCGTGGGGGATCGTGCCGCGCAGCACCGACGAGGTGGTCGTGCACATGGACGGCGGCATCGCCAGGGTCCACATCGCCGGGGATCGCACGGCCGTGTTGACCGGTCCCGCGACGTGGATCGGCACCGTCACGGTGCTCACGTGAGCAATCCCTACCAGGAGGCGCTCGGGCGCACGCTGATCGAGCGCACGTTCCGCGAGCGCATCGTTCTCGTGGGGGTGACACTTGCCGGACACGACGACGAGGACACCGAGGAAGCCCTCGATGAGTTGTCGCAGTTGATCGACACCGCGGGCGCCGACGAGGTCGCACGGCTCACACAGCGCCGCGATGTGCCCGATCCCGCCTGGTACATCGGGAAGGGCAAGGTCGACGAGCTCCACGAGGTGTGTCTCGCACTCGACGCCGACACAGTGGTCTTCGATGCAGAACTGAGCCCCGCCCAGCAGTACAACCTCGAGAAGGTGCTCGGGCGCACTGCACTCGACCGCACCGCAGTGATCCTCGACATCTTCGCCCAGAACGCCCACACCCAGGAGGGCAAGGCCCAGGTCGAGCTCGCGATGCTGCGCTACCGGCTGCCGCGACTGCGCCGGGGAGCAAAGGCCCAGATGTCCCAGCAGGCGGGCGGCATCGGCACGAGGGGCCCGGGCGAGACACGCCTCGAGGTGGACCGTCGACGGATCATGCGGCGCATCACCAAACTCGAGCACGACCTTGCCGCGCTCGCCAAGACCCGCGCCACCCAGCGCAAGAGCCGCGGACGCAGCGGATTGGCCTCGGTCGTGATTGTCGGGTACACCAACGCCGGCAAGTCGACGCTGTTGAACGCACTCACCCAGGCCGGTGTCCTCGCCCAGGATCGCCTGTTCGCCACACTCGATCCCACGACGCGTCGGCTCGCACTCCCCGGCGGTGAACCGGTGCTGCTCACCGACACCGTGGGGTTCATCAGTCGTCTGCCGCACGGCCTTATCGAGTCGTTCAAGAGCACCCTCGAGGTCGCAGCGACAGCCGATCTCCTCGTGCATGTGGTCGATGCGAGTGCGTCCCATCCCGATCACCAGGTGTCGGCGGTGCGCGAGGTGCTCGCCGAGATCGGGGCCGATCAGGTGCCCGAGTTCATCGTCTTCAACAAGTCCGACCGGCTCGAGCACGGGGCGGGGTCGCTGCTGCGCGAGCACCCCGGTGCTGTCGCCGTGTCGGCCCTCAGGCGCGAGGGGCTCGAGGTGTTCCTGCGCACACTGGCTGATCGGATGCGGGCGATCTCCCGCGTGACCGAATTGGTGGTTCCCTTCGATCGCGGTGACATCGTGGCCGCCGTGCACCGCGAGGGCGAAGTGGTCTCGATCGAGGAGGCCGACGCGGGACTGCGGATTCGCGCCCGTCTCTCCGAGGCGTCCGAGGGGCGCCTGAAGGAGTTCGTCATCGCCAGCCGCGATGGACGACAATCTGAACCGGACCCGGTCGACACGACGGACACCGGGGGGAGATGACGATGGCAGGGAACCCGATCGACCGCGACGCACCGGGGTTCGAACCGCCTCCGTATCCCTACGACCGCCTCGATGCCTTCCAGAAGATCGCCGCCGAACACGACGGCGGGATCGTGGACCTCTCGATCGGTACCCCGTGCGACCCGCCACCCGATGCGGTGATCGCGGCTCTCGGGGGCTCGGGAAGTGAGCGCGGGTATCCGGCGAGCATCGGCTCGGAGGCTCTGCGGCGCTCCATCGCCCGGTGGATGGGTCGCCGGTTCGCCATCGACGTGCCGGTGTCGCGCATCGCTGCCTGCATCGGCACCAAGGAGTTCGTCGCGACCACGCCCCAGTACATGAAGCTGCGGCGGCCGAACAGGGACACCGTGCTCTATCCCGCGGTCGCATACCCCACCTATGAGATGGGTGCGATCCTGGCGGGTCTTCGTCCCGTTCCTGTGCCCGTGCTCGCCGACGGGCGGCTCGACCTCGCCTCGATCAGCGACGACGATGCATCGCGTGCGTTGATGTTGTGGTCGAACAGCCCGTCGAATCCGACCGGCCTGCTGGATGATCTCTCGGTCGTTGCCGAGTGGGGTCGTGGTCACGGGGTGCCTGTGTTCAGCGACGAGTGCTACACCGAGTTCACCTGGGAAGGGGGCTCCCGGTCGATCCTCCAGCACGGACTCGATGGTGTGGTCGCGGTGCACTCACTGTCGAAGAGGTCGAACTTGGCGGGTGTGCGCGTCGGTTTCTACGCCGGGGATGCAGAGATCGTCGAGTACCTGCGGGAGGTGCGAAAGCACGCGGGCTTCATGGTTCCCGGTCCGGCCCAGGCGGCCGGTGTCGCCGCACTCGACGATGACGACCACGTGAGTGTCCAGCGCGACCGCTACCGCTCGCGTCTCGAGATGATGGCGCGCGTGCTGTCGCGATGGTCGGGACTCGAGATCGGTCTCCCCGAGGGGGGCTTCTACCTGTGGTTCGATGCCGAGGACGCGTGGGACTTCACCGAGCGTCTCGCGCGCGAGGGCGGAGCGCTGGTGAGTCCGGGCGATTTCTACGGCTCGGGCGGCTCACGCCATGTGCGCGTTGCGGTGGTGCAACCCGACTCCAAACTCGCGCTGGTCGCCTCGCGTCTCGGCGTCTGATCCTCCCACCGGGAGGGCTGACGAGATCGGTAATCTCACGGCGTGAAGAAGCAATGGGGGATCTCGGTCGTCCTCGTCGCGTGCGTCCTCTTCTTCGGAACTGTCAGCCGAGTGTCGGCCGTGAACGGTGGCAGTGTCTCGTTCAACGGCTCGAACCAGTACCTGTCCGTGCCCGGAAGTGCCGACTGGGCCGTCGGGACGGGTGACTTCACCGTGGAGTGGTTCCAGTACTTCCAGAACACCGCCGGAGCCAACGCTCGGGTGTTCCAAGTCGGATCGTGGCCGAACGCATCGATCGGGGTCAGCATCGAGGGCGAAACCATCTACGTCTGGCTGGCGAGCGCATGGCGCCTGAGCGTGCCCAGTGGCACCATTCTGAATCAATGGGTGCACTTCGCAGTGACCCGTTCCGGAACGACGCTCAGGGTCTTCAAGAATGGAACCGAGATCGGGTCGGGAACTAATGCGAGCAATGTGACGGACTCGACGACCGAGTTCCGGATCGGCGCCGAGACCTACTTCAATGCCTACTTCGGCGGGCACATCAGCAACTTCCATTTCGTGAAGGGCACGGCGCTCTACACGGCACCCTTCTGGCCGGCCGGACCGATCACGCCTGTGGCCAACAGCAAACTCCTCTTGAACATGACCGATGCCAGCTCCGTCGTCACCGATAGTTCGGGAACGGGCAAGACGGTCACCGCACAGAACGGGGCCGCATTCAATGTGGCGAGCCCCTTCCCATGGGCGGGAGGCGGTGGGGTGACGACCACCACCTCGACATCCACCACCTCGACTTCGACCACGTCGACGACCTCGACCACGTCCACCACGACGACAACGGTTCCGTCCACCACGGTTGCGCCAACGACCACCGTCGCCCCAACCACGACGCCTGCTCCGGTTGCCACCACGACCCCTGCGGTCACAACGACTGCACCTGCCGCATCGGCCGGTGCAACGGCGCCCAGTGCCTCGACACCTGTTGGCTCCGCCCCCGCGGGATCGACGGTCGTCCCGACTACGACAGCGCGCGCATCCGCCACCACGGTGCCGCCGGTCACCACGGCATCACAGGCAGCCGCCAGCACGACATCCACCACGTCGACGACAACCACGACCACGACCACATTGCCGCCCGTGCCATCGGCAGAGGAGATCCCCGCGGTTCCCGAGGGCCAGGCCGCGGCGGTCGTGAACGGCAAGCCGGCATCGGTGCAGGTCACACGCATCGAGAACGAGGTGGTCCTCACGGTGGGCACCGTCAAGGCGGTGATCGGGTCACAGTCCACTGACGGGGTCCGCACACCTCTGTCTGCGGACGGCGCGGTCGCACTGGAGCCGGGCGGCACACTCGCGGTACGGATGGAAGGGCTGGAGCCGAACTCCGAGGTCGAGGCTCTGCTCTATTCCGACCCGGTCAGGCTGGGCACGGGACGAGTGAACGACTCGGGACGCGTAGACCACTCATTCACGGTGCCGGAGGGAGTCGATGCCGGTTCGCACAGGCTGGTCGTCCGTCTGACCGACGCCGACGGCAACCCGGTGGACCTGGCGGTGGGTGTGGTGAACCCGGAGAGCGGAGGTGGCGTCGGTCTCGCGACCATCGTCATCGTCGTGCTCGGCCTGGGGATCGCGTCTGCGCTCTTCCTCCCGGCCGTGTTCCGCCGCCGGCGTGACGTGACCGCGTCCTAGATGCGGCGCATCACGGTGACGACCTTGCCGTAGATCGTCACTTCGCCTGCGGCGAACTCCATGGGGGCCATGCGCGGGTTCGACGGCACCAGGATGATCTTGTTGCCGGACTTCTTGAAGGTCTTCACCGTGGCTTCCTCGCCGGGGATGCCCGCGACCACGATGTCGCCGTGCTCTGCAACCTTCTGCTGGCGCGCGACGACGAAGTCGCCGTCCAAGATGCCGGCCTCGATCATCGAGTCACCGCGCACGCGCAACATGAAGAGTTCGCCCTCGCCGGTGAAGTCGGCCGGAAGGGGAATGAGGTCCTCGACGTTCTCTTGCGCCAGCACGCCGGTGCCGGCCGCGACATCACCGATGAGCGGCACGTGCCGGGCGGGGCGGCGCTCCATGGCGACCTCTGAGTTGGTGTCGAACCGCACCTCGATGGCGCGGGGCTTGGTGGGGTCACGGCGCAGGTAGCCCATCTTCTGGAGGGTGGCCAGGTGGTTGTGGACCGTGGAGGGGGAGTTGAGGCCCACGGCCTCGCCGATCTCGCGGACCGACGGCGGGTAGCCCCGGTCCTGCATGGACTTCTCGATGACATGGAGGATTTCGCGTTGACGCGGAGTGAGGGTGTCGGCCATGAGGTGAGCGTACAGGTGTTCGCCCATACGGTCAAACACCTGTTCGGGAAACATATGTACGCAAGAAACTCCATACTGCACATGGGTTTTTGGGGGTCCGGTGCTCCTTTTCCAAAATGGGGGTTGTAAACGAACGGATGTTCGGTCAGACTACCGAACACCCGTTCGCTACGGTCCACAGACATCCACAGACCCTTGTGGACAAGCCGCATCACACCATCAACCGAATGACTCGACCCACGACCCTCTGAGACATCTAGAGACACCCAGACACGGAGACCACCATGGCCAGCACCTTCACCCACCCGATTGATCCGCTCTTGGCGACCATGTCGGCCCGACGGGCCCCGGTGGCCCCCGCGTCGACGGAACGTCGCTCAACCGGCACGACAGGCCCGTCCCTGACGGTGTTCCGTCGTCGGAGGCTCACGGTGGCAGCGGTGTCGTTGTTCTCGGTCTTCAGCGTCGTCCTTGCCACCACGGCGCTGGCAACCGATCCCTCAGCCGACATCCCTCCGGCGCCACGAACGCTCGTGGCGCGCCCGGGTGACACGATCTGGGGGATTGCCCGCCAGATCGCCCCGAGCGGCGACATCACCGAGCTCGTCGATGCCCTCATCCTGACGAATGGCTCCCAAATCAAGGCCGGCCAGATCGTCCGCATTCCCTGATCCGGACCATCGTTGTGCGCCTGGCACCTCGCGCAGGGCATTCGTACCTGACAGAAAGTCAAGGTGTGGTCACTTATAGTGACGTCATCATGCATTGTCCGGTGTGCAGACATGGCGACACAAAAGTGATCGACTCCCGTTCGGCCGAGGGCGGCTTGGCGATCCGCCGCCGGCGGTCCTGCCCCGAATGCTCCTACCGATTCACGACCTACGAGCGACTCGAGAGTGCGCCCCTCATGGTGACGAAGCGCTCCGGGGCGAGGGAGCCCTTCGACCGGGTCAAGGTGTGTTTCGGGGTCCAGTCGGCCTGCAAGGGCCGCCCCGTGACCGAGGGCCAGATCGAGGCCCTCGCCGAGCAGGTCGAGGACGATATGCGGCTGGCCGCCATGGCGGGGACCGAGATCACCTCGTCGACGGTCGGGCATTCGGTGCTGGAGCACCTGAAGGAAATCGACGAGGTTGCGTACCTGCGTTTTGCGAGCGTCTACAAGAATTTCGACGACGCGTCGGACTTCCGCCGCGAACTCGCACTGCTCAAGCGGTCCTGACGCGCTCCCACCGCGCGAACAGGAAACCGTCGCGACCTTCGGTCCAGGCGAGTGCGAACTCGCGAGCCGCATGCGGCGCCGTCGCCCACGACGGCCCGTTCACGCCGAACAACATCGGCGAGATCGTCAGGTTGATCGCATCGACGAGATCGGCATCGAGGAGGGTTGCATTGAGTTGCGGCCCGCCCTCGACGTGCACGAGACCGGCATCGAGGCGGGCAATCGCCGCCTCAAGATCGACCTGCCCCGTCCCCTCCCGCACGCTCTCCACGGGCACATCGGGGGCGTCCACCGTGGTCACCACGAGCCCCGATCCGCTCGTGAACAACGGGGTGCTGAAGTCGAGCGCGCACGACCGCGTGACCACCGCGATCCGCAGGTCCGACCGTGACGGAGTGCCATAGTTCTCGGCCCGGACCGTGCCGGCCCCCACCAGCACCACATCTGCAGCGGCGCGCAACTCGACGAGGCGCGCCTGGTCGGCGGGGCCGCCGAGGGGACGCGATCGGCCATCGACATCGATGACACCGTCGGGGGTGGAGATCATGCACAGTTCCACCTGGGCCCGCTTCACCGTCTCGAGTGTACGGTGGGTCGTGTGAGCGCCGATTCGACCCGCACCGCGTTCCGCACCTGTCCTCTCTGTGAAGCGACGTGCGGACTCGAGATCACTGTCGGGCCGGGGGAGCAGATCGTGCGGATCCGCGGAGACCGCGACGACGTGTTCAGCCACGGCTTCATCTGCCCCAAGGGGAGCACGCTCAAGCAGCTCCACGAGGATCCGGATCGTCTGCGCCGGCCGCTCGTGAAGCGTGACGGCGTGCACGTGGAGGTGTCGTGGGAAGAGGCATGGCGCGCCGTGCACGAGGGACTCACCGGGGTGATCGCCCGTCATGGCCGCGAGGCGCTCGCTGCCTACGTGGGCAACCCGAATGCGCACAACCTCGGCGCCAGCACCCACAACAGCGTGTGGCTCAAGGCGCTCGGGAGCCGCAACCGGTTCAGCGCCTCGACGGTCGACCAGGTTCCCAAGCACGTGGCCGGGGGGCTCATGTTCGGAACGGCCCAGAGCATTCCGGTGCCCGATCTCGACCGCACCGATTATCTGCTGATGCTGGGGGCGAACCCGCACGCATCGAACGGCAGTCTCTGCACGGCACCCGATTTCCCCGGTCGTCTCGGGGCGATCCGCGCGCGCGGAGGCCGCATCGTGGTGGTGGACCCCCGGCGCACCCGCACCGCCGAGGAATCAGATGAATGGGTCGCGATCCGCCCGGGCACCGACGGGTTGTTCCTCGCCGCGATCCTGAACGTTCTTTATGCCGAGGACCTCGTCTCGGTGGAGTCGCGGATCGCTGTGATCCTGAACGGACTCGTTGATCTCGGCCGGTCCGTGGCGCGCTTCACCCCCGAGTCGGTCGCCGATGCGACCGATGTGGCGGCGCCGACGATCCGTCGCATCGCGCGTGAACTCGCCGCGGCGCCGACCGCGGCGGTGTACGGGCGCATCGGGGTCAACGCCGTCGAGTTCGGGTCGCTGAACGCGTGGCTGATCGATGCGATCAACGTGGTCACCGGCAACATCGACTCACCGGGCGGGGCGATGTTCACATTGCCCGCCACCGGGAGCTCGACCACGCGCGGCACGCCCGGCAAGGGCAAGGGATTCTCCACCGGTCGGGGTCACAGTCGCGTGAGCAAGCGCCCAGAGGTGCTCGGGGAGTACCCGACCGCGGTGATGGCCGAGGAGATCACCACCCCCGGGGTGGGTCGGATCCGCGGTCTCGTGACGGTCGCGGGCAATCCGGTCGTGTCGACGCAGAATGCGACGCGACTCGACGAGGCCCTCGCCGATCTCGAGTTCATGGTCTCGGTGGACATCTATCTGAACGAGACCACGCGGCACGCCGATGTGGTCCTGCCGGCACCGAGCGCGCTTGAGAAGGATCACTTCGACGTGGCGCTCTACACCTATGCGGTGCGCAACATCGCCAACTACAGCCCGCCAGTGCTCCAGCGCGATTCTGGTCAGCCGGATGAGTGGGAGATCCTCGCCACGCTCGCCGCCATTCTCCAGGGTGCGGGCCCCGACGCTGATCCCGTGGCCGTGGACGACGTGATGATCCAGACGATGGTGGGCTCGTCGGTGGCGACTCCCGGCTCGCCGGTGTTCGGTCGCGATGTCGACGAGATCCTGGTCGCGCTCTCGCGCGACGGCCGGCGGGGATCGGTGCGCGTTCTCGACCTCCTGCTGCAGACCGGCCCCTACGGTGCCGCGTTCGGTGCGAATCCGGGGGGGCTGAGTGTCGATGAGTTGATCCTCAATCCGCACGGGATTGATCTCGGTGCGCTCGAGCCGCGCCTGCCCGAGGCACTGCGGACCCCGAGCGGGCGCATCGAACTCGCGCCGCCCGCACTCGTGGCCGACCTCGACCGCCTGGCGGCCTTCGCTGAGACGGTCGATCCCGACCAGATGCTCCTCGTGGGCCGGCGAGACCTGAAGAGCAACAACTCGTGGATGCACAACCTGAGGGTGCTGATGAAGGGCTCGCTCGCCTGCACCGCCCACCTCCATCCCGACGACGCCGCGCGTCTCGGGATCATCGATGGTGGGTATGCGCGCATCACGAGTCGTGTCGGGTCGGTCGACATCGCTGTCGAGGTCACCGACGCGGTGCGGCCCGGGGTGGTGAGCGTGCCGCACGGATGGGGACACGGTGCGCGCGGCACGAGGATGTCGGTGGCGGTCGAGAAGCCGGGAGTGAACTCGAACATCCTCACCGACGAAGCAGTCGTGGATCCGTTGTCGGGCAACGGTGTTCTCTCGGCGATCCCGGTGAGCGTCGAGGCTGTCCACATCGCGGGCTGAGTCGTTCACATCTTTCCCACATCCCGACGAGGGGTTGTGCACGGGGTTGTCCACCAAAAAATCCCGCAATTCACATTGCTGTCCACTTCCAATTCACAGCCATCGCCCCGTACATTCGGCTCGGGTTCGGCGATGTCCGGGAGGGTGGATGGAGGTCCCTCGAGGGTGTCCAGTCCGCGCGGGCCGGCGCCGCGAGGCGTCTGGGATCTGGTTGATCCAGACCTACCCCCCGGATGTCGCCGACATCCCCCGGACCCGACCACGGGCGGGTGCCGGGGTCGGGTCCGAGTCGGCCGGACCCCGGCAAATTGGCCAATTTCAGCGGGTTGTGGACAATCTCGGGAGGGTCGTTGACAAACGTGTAACTACACTGCTGTAATCATCCAACCACTTGTGGGGGCGCCTGCGCAAGGGGAGGGGGACACACAACATCTTGTGGTAGGTCCCCCTCCGCCATCCGCCGGTTTCCCCGCCAGCACGACCACACTTACTCGTCTCACCAAGGAGCCCACGACCATGTCACTCGCACCCGATCGTCTCGCCATCGGTATCGGTCGCTTCTTCACGACGCCGGGTGTCCACCCATACGACGAGGTCGTGTGGGAGGTGCGTGATGCGCGCATCACGAACTGGAAGGACGGCTCGGTCGCTTTCGAGCAGACCGATGTCGAGTTCCCGGCAACGTGGTCGTTGAACTCCACCAACATCGTCGCCCAGAAGTACTTCCGCGGAACTCCTGGCACACCCGAGCGGGAGCGGTCGATGCGCCAGGTCATCGACCGCGTCGCCGACACGATCGCTGACTGGGGCATCGAGGGCGGTTACTTCGTCGACTCCGAAGAGGCCGATGCATTCCGCAACGAGCTGAAATTCATCCTCGTCACCCAGCGCGCTGCCTTCAACAGCCCGGTGTGGTTCAACATCGGTGTCAAGGGTGTGCCACAGCAGGCAAGCGCGTGCTTCATCCTCGCCGTGGAGGACAAGATGTCGGCGATCCTCAACTGGTACCGCGAGGAGGGAGTCATCTTCAAGGGCGGCTCGGGCTCGGGCATCAACCTGTCGAGGATCCGCTCCAGCTACGAGGCTCTCGAGGGTGGAGGAACCGCGTCGGGTCCCGTGTCGTTCATGCGCGGAGCAGACGCATCGGCGGGCACCATCAAGTCGGGCGGCAAGACGCGCCGCGCCGCCAAGATGGTCATCCTCAACGCCGACCACCCCGACATTGAGGAGTTCATCTGGTGCAAGGTGAAGGAGGAGCGCAAGGCGCGTGTGCTGCGCGACGCCGGCTTCGAAATGGATCTGGATGGTTCCGACTCGTTCAGCATCCAGTACCAGAACGCCAACAACTCGGTGCGTGTCACCGACGATTTCATGCGTGCCGTCGAGGAGGACCGTGACTGGAACCTGACCGCGGTGAAGGACGGCTCCACCGTCCGGACGATCCGCGCGCGCGACCTGTGGCGCCAGATCGCCCAGGCATCGTGGGAGTGCGCCGACCCGGGCCTGCAATTCGACACCACCATCAACACCTGGCACACCGCGCACGCGAGTGGCCGCATCAACGGCTCGAACCCGTGCTCGGAGTACATGCACATCGACAACTCGGCGTGCAACCTCGCGTCTCTGAACCTTCTCAAGTTCCTCGATGATGACGACCGGTTCGACGTCGAGGCCTTCCGCCACGCAATCGAGGTCGTCTTCACCGCCCAGGAGATCCTCGTGGGACGCGCCGACTACCCGACCGAGCCGATCGGGGAGAACAGCCGCAAGTTCCGCCAGCTGGGCATCGGGTACGCCAACCTCGGTGCGATGCTGATGGCGCTCGGCCATGCCTACGACTCGTCCGAGGGCCGCGCATGGGCGGCCACGCTCTCCTCGCTCATGACCGGCCACGCCTACGCCACCAGCGCCCGCACCGCGAGTCGCATGGGACCATTCTCCGGTTTCGCCGAGAACGAGACCCACATGCTGAACGTGTTGCGGATGCACCGCGATCACCACTCCCAGATCGAGAATGCCGACGTGGTCCAGGCCGATCTGGTGCATGCCGGCCAGGAGAGCTGGAACGCGGCCGTGCGCGACGGCGAGGAGTTCGGAGTTCGCAACGCCCAGGCCTCGGTGCTCGCACCGACCGGAACGATCGGCCTGATGATGGACTGCGACACCACTGGTGTCGAGCCCGACCTCGGTCTCATCAAGATCAAGAAGTTGGTAGGTGGCGGCACGATGAGCATCGTCAACCAGACGATCCCGCGCGCACTGCGCCGCCTCGGCTACAGCACGCAGCAGGTCGACGACATCACCGCCTACATCGACGAGAACAAGTCGATCCTCGGTGCGCCGCACATCGAGTCGAACCACCTCCCGGTGTTCGCCTGCTCGATGGGTGACAACACGATCCACTACGAGGGCCACGTGCGGATGATGGGTGCGATCCAGCCCTTCATCTCGGGCGCGATCTCCAAGACCGTGAACATGCCCGAGGACGTGACCGTCCGGGACGTCGAGGACCTGCACATGCTCGCATGGAAGCTCGGCATCAAGGCCGTGGCGATCTACCGCGACAATTGCAAGGTTGCCCAGCCGCTCTCGACGGCCAAGAAGGACGACGACAAGGTGGAGGTCGGCTCCTCTGCCCCCGAGGCCGTGACTGCGGTCGTCGAGCGAGTGGTCGAGAGGATCGTGACCGCCCCGGTCCGCCAGAAGCTCCCGAAGACACGTCGTGGCCGCACCTTCGAGTTCCGTGTCGCGGACTGCAAGGGCTTCGCCAACATCGGCGAGTACGACGACGGCCGCCCCGGTGAGCTGTTCCTGACGGTGTCCAAGCAGGGGTCGACGCTGGCTGGCATCATGGATGCCTTCGCCAAGTCGATCTCGTACGGTCTCCAGTACGGCGTGCCACTGCGCGCGTTCGTCGAGGCCTTCACCAACATGCGCTTCGAGCCCGCCGGCATGACCGATGACCCGGAGATCCGGATGGCCTCGTCGATCATGGACTACCTCTTCCGCCGGATGGCGCTCGAGTACTTGACGCGCGGGGAGCGCGAGGAGCTCGGGATCCTGGCGGTCAGCGAGCGCACCCAGCCGACACTGCCCGGTGTGGAGGATGCGGTGGAGACCATGAACGGGTCCGAGATCGTGCCCGATCCGGTGTCGACCGAGTCGGTGCACGAGTTCGTCACCAAGTTCGAGATGGGCATCGCACCCCCCTCGGTCTCGAACGACGACTCCTCGCCGCAGGGCATCACCCGGCGGGTCTCGGATGCGCCGATGTGCATGATGTGCGGTGTGCAGATGCAGCGCGCCGGCTCGTGCCACGCGTGCCCGTCGTGCGGGTCCACCAGCGGTTGCAGCTGACCGTCCCCGACACGGGTCGAGGCCCGGCCCTCGGGGCGGGCCTCGACCAATCGGCGGGCCCTGTCCGGTTCCGTCGCCCGTCGTCGTCACCGATGGGAGGGCCCGCGGGACCTTCCGCACGTGGCGTGGCCACCCGCTCACGGCACTAACTTGGCATCGACGCACGGGCACGACGCGGGGGAGACGACCGATGGCTTCGCATGATGTGGTGATCAGGAACGGCACGGTCGTCGATGGCACGGGAAGCGCACGCTTCGTCGGGGACGTGGCGATCACCGGTGGAATAGTGACCGCCGTCGGAGAAGTCGACGGCGCCGGGTCACGTGAGATCGACGCCGATGGTCACCTCGTCAGTCCCGGCTTCGTGGACATCCACACCCACTACGACGGCCAGGCCACCTGGGACTCCCAGCTCGCGCCGTCGAGTTGGCACGGTGTGACGACCGTGGTGATGGGCAATTGCGGTGTCGGATTCGCTCCGGTCGCCGAGCACAATCGCGAGAGACTCATCCAGTTGATGGAGGGTGTCGAGGACATCCCGGGCACCGCACTCCACGAGGGGCTCGCGTGGGACTGGTCCTCGTTCCCCGAGTACCTCGACGCACTCGAGCGGAGGCCGCGCGACATCGATCTGGCCACACAGGTTCCCCACGGTGCACTGCGCTTGCACGTGATGGGGGAGCGCGGTGCGACACAGCAACCCGCCACGGCCGACGACATCGCCGAGATGGCCCGTCTCGCGCGCGAGGCGGTGGAGTCCGGGGCGCTCGGCTTCACGACGAGCCGCACGCTGAACCACCGCACGAGCCTCGGGGAGCCGACTCCCACCCTCAAGGCCGAGGCCGATGAACTGGTGGGGATAGCGCGGGGTCTCGGGCAAGCCGGTCGCGGCGTGCTCCAGGTCGTGTCGGACTTCATCGACATGGGTGCCGAGCTCGATTTGTTCCGGCGCATGGCGGCCGAATCGGGCCGCCCGATCTCGGTGTCGATCGCGCAGGGTCCCCAGCGCACGCAGGACTGGCTCGCAGAGCTCGACTACTTCGCGCGTGCGACCGCCCAGGGCGTCACGATGCGCGGCCAAGTGGGCGCGCGCGCCGTGGGCCTCATGCTGGGTCTGGAGGCGACACTGAATCCGTTCATGTTCAGCCCCGCGTACCGGGACATCGCCGACCATCCGCTCGCCGAGCGTGTCGCGCACATGCGCAATCCCGAGGTGCGAAGGACGATCATCGAAGGTGCGTCGATCTCGGACACGGTGCTCGGCAGCCGGGCGATCCACCGCTTCACACACATGTTCCGCCTCGGTGATCCGCCGAACTACGAACCCGATCCCTCGGACTCGGCGGCCGCGACGGCCGCACGAGAGGGGCGGGACCCGATCGAAGTGGCCTACGACTGGGTGCTCGAACAGGACGGGCGCGCGCTCATCTACCAGCCGATCCTGAACTGGGCGGGCCAGAACCTCGATGTCATCGGCGAGATGCTGCGCCATCGCGCCTCGGTGCCCGGGCTCTCCGACGGCGGGGCCCATGTCGGCACGATCTGCGACGTGAGTTTTCCGACCACGCTCCTGCAGTGGTGGGGTCGCGACCGTCCGACGGGGCGCATCCCGGTCGAGACGCTGATCGCCAAGCAGTGCCGCCTGACGGCCGAGACCGTGGGTCTCGGGGACCGTGGCGTGCTCGCACCGGGCATGCGCGCCGACGTGAACATCATCGACTTCGACGGCCTGCGTCTGCATGCGCCCGAGATGAGGCGTGATCTGCCCGCGGGGGGTCGCCGCGTGCTCCAGAGGGCGACCGGCTACCGGCACACCTTCGTGGCCGGCACAGAGGTGATGGCCGACGGTGAGCCGACCGGCGCCATGCCCGGACGCCTGGTGCGGGGAGCGCGCTGACACCCGCGGGTGATCCGCCGCGTGACCAGATGACGGTCAGGAGCTTCGACACCGACCCCGCCAACACCGTGGTGCTGCCCGGGGGTCAGCGCGCACACCGTGACCATGTCGCCCAGAGCACCGTGCTCGCTGCCCGACTCGAATCGCCGCGCGAGGGGGTGTGGACGCTCATCGGCAACGGTCTGTCGAACCAGACGTTCATACAGGCCCCCGACGGCATCATCGCCATCGACACCGGTGAGTCGGTGGAGGAGATGCGCGAGGCCCTGCGTCGTTTGCGTGAGGTGAACGATTCTCCGATCGCGGCCGTCGTGTACACCCACTTCCATTACGTGGAGGGGACTCGCGCCGTGCTGGACGAGGGCAATCATGCCGAACCCCTGCCCATCTACGGCCATGAGCGCATCGCTTCCAACAAGGTGCGCGCTGGTGGCGAGATCGGACCGGCCTATTCGCGCGGGTTGATCGAGCAGTTCTCGATCCTGCTCCCCGACGACGGACCCGATGGAAACGTGAACATCGGGCTCGGCTTCCGATACCGGAAGGCAGAGCACGCCCCATTCACTCCGGGATTCATCCCACCGACGCACGTGCTCGGGGACGGATCGGGTCGTCTCGAGATCGCGGGCTTGCAGGTCGACTGGCGCCATGCACCGAGCGACGCCGACGACTCGATCAATTACTTCTTCGGTGCGATCGGGACCTGCGTGCACAACACCGTGTGGCCAGTGCTGTTCAACGTGTTCGCGATCCGGGGCGAGGAGTACCGCGATCCGCGCGTGCTGATCCCCGGGGTCGACTCGATCATCGCGTGGTCACCGGAGTACCTGGTGGGGGCGCACGGACCGGCGATCACGGGCAAGGACAGGATCCGTTCCGTGGCGACCAGATACCGGGACTCCATCCAGTTCCTCTGGGACCAGACCGTGCGCGGCATCAACAAGGGTTGGACCACCGACGAGCTCGCTGCGCGCGTCCGCCTGCCCGATCTCTACGACGTCGACCACCTCACCTCGGAGCGCTACGGGGTCGCCGAGCACCACGTCCGCCAGATCCACGGTGGTCTGCGCGGGTGGTTCGACGGTGACGAGGCGAAATTGTTCCCCCTAGAGCCCGGCGACCGACTCGCACGCCTGATCGCGGGCTTCGGGGGCCGTGATGCGGTGCGCGGAAAGGTCGCGACCGCCCTCGCGGATAACGACATCAGGTGGGCACTCGAGATGGCGACGTGGCTCGCGCGCGCCGATGGTGCCGAGCAGGCCGACCGCGACCTATTGGCTGCGTGCCTGCGCACGGTGGCCGAGCGGACGCCGGCGGCGAACATCCGCAGCTGGGCCCTGACACGTGCGCGCCATCTCGATGGCACCACCCCGATGGACCGCTTCTTCGAGCATCGCTTCAGTCCGCGCCTGCTCACCCATGTCGACACCGCCTCGATCGTGGCGACCCTGCGGGTGTTGGTCGACCCCGATCTCATCGCGGGGATCGATCATCACGTCGCCTTCGTGATCGACGGCACCGAGTGCGGGCTGCACGTGCGCAATTGTGTCGCGGTGCCGACAAATGGTTGGGGTGCGACCAGCATGGTGCGCACGACGCGCGGGGTATTCCTCGGGGTGCTGTCGGGCAGGACGCCCTGGAGTGCCGCGGTGGCCGACGGCTCGCTTGTCGTCACGGGTGATGTCGCGCTCGTCGACCGCATCCGGGCCGCATTCGAACTCGACGGTCTGCGCCAATGACGGGCCATTCGACGCCCCCGCGCGGGCCGGACCTGCCGCGCGGAACGCGACCCTTCGGCGGGACGCTCGGGCGGCTGATCGGCGACTCGTCGCCCTCGTCGCCCGAGCTCTCCCTGCCTCCTGGGGGTGCGCCCAACATCGTGGTCGTGCTGCTCGACGACGTCGGATTCGGCACCTGCTCCACGTTCGGTGGGCCCGTGCCGACCCCGGCGCTCGATCGAGTCGCCGTCGAGGGTCTGCGGTTCAACCAGTTCCACACCACCGCCCTGTGCTCGCCGACGCGCGCTGCGATGCTGACCGGGCGCAACCACCACGCGGTCCACATGGGCGGTATCGCAGAGAGTGGCTCGGCGTTCCCCGGATACGACTGCATCATGCCCAAGGAGGCCGCCACGATCGCAGAGGTCCTGCGCCTGTCGGGCTACTCCACCGCGGCGTTCGGCAAGTGGCACCTCACACCGCTCTTCGAGCAGACTCTCACCGGTCCCTACGACAGGTGGCCGATGGGGCAGGGGTTCGAGCGCTTCTACGGGATCCTGTCGGCCGAGGCGAGCCAGTACGAACCACCGATGTTCGACCAGTCCGTGCCGGTGATGCCCTATGTCGGTCGCGACCGCTACCACATGAGCGAGGACATCGCCGACAAGGCGATCGAGTGGATGAGGGTGCAGAGATCGTCGAACCCGCACCGGCCATTCTTCATGTATTGGGCGACCGGCGCGATGCACTGCCCGCACCATGTGTGGCCCGAGTACTCGGATCGTTTCATGGGCCAGTTCGACGACGGCTGGGACGCCCTTCGTGCGCGGATCCACGAGCGACAACTCGCCCTGGGCGTGATCCCGCCGGGCACCGCGCTCACACCGCGGCCCGATGAGATCCCCTCCTGGAGCGAGTATCCCGATCGCTACAAGCCCGTCGCTTCGCGGTTGATGGAGGTCTTCGCCGGGTTCATGGCCCACACCGACGAACAGGTGGGACGACTCCTCGGCGCGCTCGATGATCTGGGCATCGCCGACGACACCATGTTCGTCTACGTGACCGGCGACAACGGGGCCTCTGCGGAGGGGACCGTGAACGGTGCGTGGAGCGCCCCTTCGTTCCAGAACGGGATATCCGAGGACCCCGAGTGGCTCCTCGACCACATCGGGGACCTCGGGTCGGCCCGGTGCGAGAACCACTACAACCTCGCCTGGGCGTGGGCGCTCGACTCGCCGTTCCAGTGGATGAAGCAGATCGCATCGCACTTCGGTGGGACGCGCAACGCGATGGTGATGCGGTGGCCCTCGCGCATCGCCGACCCGGGCGGGCTGCGGAGCCAGTTCCACCACGTGGTCGACCTGTATCCCACGATCTGCGCCGCGGCCGGCATCGAGCCACCGACCCGGGTGAACGGGATCGAACAAATGGACCTCCACGGGGTCTCGATGCTCGGCACGGTCGATGACGTCGCCGCGCCCGATTCCCACGTGACCCAGTACTTCGAGATGTTCGGAAACCGTGCGATGTACCACGACGGGTGGATCGCCTCGTGCTTCCACGGACGACTCCCCTGGAACAGGTTCGACTCGACACCCTTCGACGGCCCGCAGGAGGCATGGGAGCTCTACGACATCCGCAGCGACTTCTCCCAGTCGGTCGATCTCGCGGAGCGGTACCCCGCCAAGCTGGCCGAATTGCAGGAGCTCTTCGACGAGCAGGCACGCGCCCACAACATCTACCCGTTGAGGGAACCCGGCCAGACGATGGGCAAGAAGTACGCGGTCACCGACGCCCTCGCCGGGGTCACCAAGATGACCTACACCACCGCGAACTGGAGGATGCCCGAGCGCAGCGTCGTGAACATCAAGAACTGCTCGTACCTGATCACCGCCGAGGTCACCGTCGCAGCCGGTGCTCACGGGGTCATCGCCTGCCAGGGCGGGAACATGGCCGGGTGGTCGTTGTATGTCGATGACGAGTCGCGACCGGTGTTCCACTACAACTGGCTCGGCCACGAGCACTACGTCGCCACTGCGCCCGGGGCGCTCGTTCCCGGTCGGCGCGTGGTGACGCTCGAGTTCGTCCATGACGGGGGTTTCGGCGCCGGGGGCGACGCGGTGCTCGCCGTCGATGGGCTGCCGGTCGCGGCGGTGCGGATCGAGCGCACGGTGCCGGTGGTGTTCTCGATGAGCGGGGAGACCTTCGATGTGGGCCTCGACTCGGGGGCCGTGGTCGGGCCCTACCCGCACGTGTACCGATTCGCCGGCGAGATCCACGGTGTCACCCTCGAGCGGCTGAGCGAGCCCTCGGCCGAGGTGAAGGCACTCCTGGCGGACGCCGAGTTCCGGGCCAGTCTCGCGATCCAGTGATCGTGTCGCCCCGGGGCGCGGGGGCGACGCACCCCTCGTCATCGTCCCGTAGGGTTGCGCCTCGTGGAGGCGCGCATCCTCACCTGGAACCTGTGGTGGCAGTTCGGCCCCTGGCGAGAGCGCCAGGAGGCGATACTGGCGGTGCTGCGCGAGCAGCGCGCCGACATCGTCTTTCTGCAGGAGGTCTGGGCCCAGGAGGGTGGCCTCGACCAGGCCGAGTGGCTCGCCGATGAACTCGACATGTACGTCGCGCGCACCGAGGGTCCCTGGTACGACGACGGTGTGAGCCTCGGCAACGCGGTCCTGTCGCGGTGGCCGATCGGACGTTGGGAGGTGCACAGACTCCCCGACGTGACGGGCGCCCCGAGCCATCGGCGCGCCGTGGCTGCCCGCGTCGACAGCCCCCACGGTGGATGGTGGTGCGTGTGCACGCACCTCGACTACAAGTTCGATGCCTCGTCGACGCGTGTCGCCCAGTGCGAGACTCTGTGCGCGATCGTCGACGGGCTCCGTGGGGACGCCGAGGTGGAGAATCCGGTCCTGCTCGCCGGCGACTTCAACGCCGTCCCGGACTCCGACGAGATCCGCATGCTCACCGGTCGCCACGAGCCCGCCATCGACGGACTCGTGTTCACCGATCTGTGGGAGGTGGCCGGTGACGGCACCGGGTTCACGTGGCGGCGCGACAACCCCTACATCGACGACTCGACATGGCCGAACCGCCGGCTCGACTACCTGTTCGTCTCGTGGCCGCGCCCACGGCCGATAGGCAACCCGACGAGGGTGTGGCTCGCGGGGCTCGATCTCGTCGGTGGGGTGCAGCCCAGTGACCACGCCGCCGTGGTCGCCGACATCAGGATGACCGAGTAGTCGGCACCCACCCGGGGTGCTCCCGTGCCCTCGCTCACCAGGCGCAACGCATGCGCTTGATGCCGTTGATGAAGTTGCTCTGCAGGTACTCGGGCTCGCTCGTGATCTCCAGGGTCGGGATGCGCTGGCGGATCTCGTCGAACATCACGCTGATCTCGCGGCGCGCGAGATTTGCCCCGAGGCAGAAATGGGGGCCACCCGCGCCGAAACCCACCTGGGCCGGCTGTGCGGGGCGCGTGATGTCGAAGGTGTCGGGGTCGGAGAACACCCGCTCGTCACGGTTGCCCGATTGGTAGAACATCACGACCTTCTCGCCCTCGGCGATCTTGTGGCCGTTGATCTCGGTGTCCTGGGTGGCGGTGCGACGGAAATGGATCACCGGTGTCGAGTACCGCACGATCTCCTCGACGGCGGTCTTCTGGTGTGTCTCGAAGTTGTCGAACCACAACTTGCGCTGGTCCGGGTAGCGGGTCAGCTCGCGCATCCCGTGGGCGATCGCGGTGCGGGTCGTCTCGTTGCCCGCCACGACCAGGAGGATGAAGAACGAGCCGAACTCCTGGGCCGAGAGGCGCTGACCATCGACCTCGGCGTGCATCATCACCGAGGCGATGTCGTCGCGGGGACTGGTGAGGCGGTCCTCACCGAGGGCGAGTGCGTAGGAATAGATCTCACCGCCGACACGCACGAGGTCCTCGAAGGTGCCCACGTACTCCGGGTCTCCGATGCCCAGGATCACGTTCGTCCAGTTGAAGATCGTCTCTTCGTCGGACTCGGGGATCCCCATCATGTCGCAGATGATCTGGAGCGGCATGAGGGAGGCGACCTCCCTGACGAAGTCGCACTCGCGCTCGGGGAACCGCTCGAAGAGTCTGTCGAGGACGGACCTCGACCGCACACGCACCGACTCCTCGAGCGCGGTGATCTCCTTCGGGGTGAAGCCCTTCGACACGATCGAGCGCAGGCGGAAGTGCTTGGGGTCGTCCATTGCGATCATCGAGCCGAAGAACTCGTTGATCTCGACGGGCATGTCGCCGATGTTTGATCCCTTGCCGCTGCAGAAGGTCTGCGGATTGCGGCTCACATGCCAGATGTCATCGTGGCGCACGAGTGCGCGGTATCCGGGGCCCGGCGGAATGGGGGAGCCCTCCACCTGGAACTCCTCGAAGAACTGGAACGGTGACTCGTCTCGCAGGGTCTTGAACGCGCCGAGCCGGAAGTCGCGCGGGGCAACCCAGAACTCGGGTGAGGAGAGGTCGATGTCGGATAGGGCAACACTTGGCAGGTTCACGATCCCGCAGGCTAGTTCGCCGGTACCCTCGCGACCGTGGCCGAGTTCACCTTCTTCGTCGATGCGGATCTGTACGCGATGAATGGGGGTGAACTCGCCGCCAGCGAGCAGGATCTCCACGACGCCGGGATCGAGCGCGTGGACATCCCGAGGGAGTACAACACCGATCTCGGTGACCGCGTGCCCGTGCGAGTCGAGGGATCCCCGCGGGGCATCAGGTTCTACGGTCGTCTCCTCGGAGTGCGTGACCCCCTCCAGCTGGAGGAACTCGAGCGCGTCCTCGCGGCCGCCGAGGCGAGGGGCGAGGGGCGTCAGGACTACTCTCCCTGAATCGGGCGCGGTGGAATCCCGCCGTGGCACGCACCCCGACGGCGCATCCGCGCCCCCAACGAGAGGAAACCCAATGCCCGAGGCAGTCATCGTCGCCACAGCCCGCAGCCCGATCGGTCGTGCCAACAAGGGATCGCTCGTGGACCTTCGCCCCGACGACATGTCGGCCCAGATCATCAAGGCTCTGATGGCCAAGGTTCCCCAGGTCAAGGCCGACGATGTCGAGGACCTGATGATGGGCATCGGCCAGCCCGCCGGCGAGGGTGGCTTCAACATCGCGCGCGTGGCGGCGGTCCTCGCGGGACTCGACAACGTGCCCGGCGTGACGGTCAATCGCTACTGCTCCTCGTCGCTCCAGACGATCCGAATGGCCGCGCACGCCGTTCGCTCGGGAGAGGGAGACTGCTTCATCGCCGCCGGAGTCGAGACCGTCAGTCGCTACGCCTCGGGCGCGAGCGATCTCGCGCCGAACACGGTGTTCGCGAGCGCCGGTGAGCGCAGCAAGACCCGGGCTGCGGGTGGCCAGGGCACCTGGGCCCCGGCACCGGGCCTGCCCGACATGTACATCGCAATGGGTCAGACCGCCGAGAACGTCGTCGAGCGCGAGGGTGTGACCCGCGAGGAGATGGATCGCTTCGGCGTCCGCTCGCAGAACCTGGCGTGCGAGCACGTCGACAACGGCTTCTTCGAGCGCGAGATCACCCCGCTCACCCTCGCCGACGGCACCGTCGTCTCGAAGGACGACGGCCCCCGCCCCGGCACCAACTACGAGGCTGTGTCGCAGCTCAAGCCCGTCTTCCGCCCCGACGGCTCGGTGACGGCCGGCAACGCGTGCCCGCTCAACGACGGAGCCGCGGCCGTGATGGTGATGAGCGACACCAAGGCCCGCCAACTGGGTCTCACGCCGCTCGCGCGCATCGTGTCGTCGGGTGTGTCCGGTCTCAATCCAGAGATCATGGGACTCGGCCCGATCGAGGCCTGCCGCCAGGCGCTCGGGCGCGCTGGCATGTCGATCGACCAGATCGACCTCGTGGAGATCAACGAGGCCTTCGCTGCGCAGGTGCTTCCCTCGGCCAAGCACCTCGGCATCCCGCTCGAGAAGTTGAACGTGCACGGCGGTGCGATCGCACTCGGTCACCCCTTCGGCATGACGGGTGCGCGCATCATGACCACGCTCATCAACGGCCTCCAGTGGCAAGACAAGCAGTGGGGCCTCGAGTCGATGTGCGTCGGTGGTGGCCAGGGCATGGCCATGATCATCGAACGCCTCAACTGACGGCAAGACCCCCGGGCCGCCTCGCGGCCGTCCGCAGCATGAGGGCGACCGCGGTGCCCGAGATCACCATCAAGGTCGCGGCGAATCCGAAGGTCACCCCGGGTCCATGGGCGCCGTAGAGCATCGGTGCCACGAGCGCCATGAGCGTGGCCGCCACGAGGTCCCCACTGCCGGCGAGACCCTGTGCGGCGGCAGCGCGACCCCTCGGGGCAACCGAGGCCATGAGTGATTGCGTCGCGGGGATCGACAACGCCCCGATGACTCCCTCCACGATCGCAAACCCCACGAGCAGCTCGGCGCTCGGGAGCAATCCGTAGACGAGCACGAGTGGTGCGGTGAGGAACAACCCGACGACCGTCATCGACACCGCTCCGCGCCTGTCGGCGAGTCGGCCCCCGGCGGCACCGAGCACGATGAAGGGGATCGTGTAGAGCAGGAATGTGAGTCCGACCTGGAAGTTGTTGCCGCCACGATCAGTGATGTAGCGGTCCCACAGCGCGTCGTAGATCCCGACCGGGAGGAACAGGGCCGACGAGGCCAGAACGGCGGCGCGCACGGGTAGGAGTCTCAACAGATCAAAACTCAACTTGCCAGAGTCCCCGGTCGCCGGCAGTGAGGGGAGATCGCGGCTCCACACAACGAGGAGGGCGATCACTGCCACGCACGAAAAGATCAGGAACGCCCCACGCAGACCGAACGGCTCGATCAGGATCGCACCGATCAACGGCCCACCGGTGAAGCCGGCCAGTTCGACTCCGCGCAACCGGCCGAGCCGCTCGGCGGCGCGGGTCTTGTCGATGTTGGCCGTGATCGCCCTGACGGCGGGGCCGCTCATGCCGAGTGAGGCACCTCCGACCGCGCGCGCGATGATGAACATCCCCAGTGTCGAGCCGAAGGCGAACAGGGTCGAACCCACGCAGGCCAGCACCAGGGCGGCGAGCACGAATCGCCTCGGTTCGCCCTTGTCGGCCCGGGGTGCGACGAACAGTTGCACCAGGAGCGAGACGAGGAAACCAGCCGCGGCGATGAATCCGAGCCCCGCGTCGTTGAAACCGTGCGTGTCCTGGAGTTCGGACAAGGCGGGAAAGATCATGCTGTTGGAGACCGGCACGCTGAAGCCGCAGATCAGCAGTGGGCCGATCCCGAGCGTGAATCTCTGAATCGGGGTGCGTGGGGCAGTGTCGGTCATTGGCGGCCGTTCAGTCGGGTGCGGTCAGTCGGGTGCGGCGATCAGGTGGGCGGTCAGGCGGTGAATCCGTCCCATCGGTTCGACCGGTCGGCTCTCACGATCACCGTATCCGCCCGGTCCCGATCGGGGGTGCACCTCACCACGTGCGCGAGCCCGTCGTGGGTGAATTCGGCGAGGAGCCAACCGTCGCTGTCGCGCACACCCGCACCGTCGTCACCCATCGCACGAACCGCACCTATGGCGAGACCCGCCAGATCGGCCTCGGCACGCCACATGTCGGCCAGCCCCGCGCGCAGCACCGCGTCGTCGGCGAGGTCGAATCCGGCGAGTGAGAGCTCGATCGTGTCGACGGCGACCACCTCGAGCTCGGACCTGTCGACGATGTCGCCGCCGAGGAGATCGTCGAACATCACCACGACTGGTCCGTCGGAGGAGAGCGTCGCACCCACCGTGCCGTAGCGCACGATCGGCAGGCCGTCCTCGTCGAGGGTGCGCACCTTGATCCGCTCGCCGTTGCGCCAGCGTCGACTCATCGCCCCAGGCACTCCAGCACGGCGTCGGAGAACGCGGGCCAGTGGGCGAGTCCCCACTCGGTGAACTCGGTCTCCGACAGCATCACGCAGCCCACGTCGGCGACGGGGTCGACCCACAGGAACGCCCCGATCCCACCGAAGTGACCGAAGGTGGCCGCGGAGTTACGCGACCCGGTCCAGTGCGGGCTCTTGTGCCCTCGGATCTCAGGACCGAGCCCCCACGGGCAGGGATCGGCGGGCCCGATGCCCGGCACGATTCCCGCCAGGTGGGGAAACTGCGGCGTGACAGCGGCGAACCACGTCTCGCGCGCGACGAGCCGGGGCGAGCGGAGCTCGCCGATGAGTGCCACGAGATCATCGACACTGGACCAGATGTCCTTGGCGCACGAACCCCTGAGCGAGGTCGACCCCATGCCGAGGGGGGAGAGCACCGCGTCGTCGAGGTACTCGTCGAACGGAATTCCCGACGCCGCCTCCAGGTGGCTCGCGATCATGTCGTATCCGGAGTTCGAGTAGATGCGCTTGATGCCCGGCTTGCCGACTGGCTGTGCGCCCTCGAGGGGGTAGCCGCCCGCGTGGGAGAGGAGGTGGGCGAGCGTGCAGCCGTTCTGGCCGACCGGGTCGTCGAGCGCGACCGTGCCCTCCTCGACGGCCACGAGCACCGCCCAGGCTGCGATCGGTTTGCTCACCGAGGCGACCCGTTGCACCCGTGAGGTGTCGCCACGCGTGACCGTCTCACCACCGATTCCGTGGACCACCGCGCACGACCATTCCGGTGCGGGCCACGCGTCGACGAGGTGCCACGCCGCCTCGAGCGGTGGGCCGGCCATGGTGCGTGGTCTCAGGCGCCGGCGCGGATCAACTCGGCGACGCGGAAGGCGAGGTCGAGCGATTGGCGACCGTTCAGTCGTGGATCACAGATCGTCTCGTACCGGTCGTCGAGGTCGTCCTGGGTCAGGTCGTCGGTCCCGCCGGTGCACTCGGTCACGTCCTCGCCGGTGAGCTCGATGTGGATACCGCCCGGCCAGGTGCCCTCTGCCTTGTTGGCGCGCACGAAGCCGGCGATCTCGGCCACGACATCTTCGAAGTGGCGTGTCTTGCGCCCGTTGGGTGCGGTGAAGGTGTTGGCGTGCATCGGGTCGCACGCCCACACCACCGGCTGGTCGGCGTCTTTCACGGCACGCAGCAGTGGACGCAGCGAGTCCTCGACCTTGTCGGCCCCCATGCGCGAGATCAAGGTCAGGCGGCCCGGGATGCGGGCAGGGTTGAGCACCTGGCACAACTCGAGCACCCACTCGGGCGAGGTGGTCGGGCCGACCTTGCAGCCGAGCGGATTGCCGACCCCTCGCAGGAACTCCACGTGTGCACCGTCGAGTTGGCGCGTGCGCTCACCGATCCAGAGCATGTGGGCCGAGCAGTCGTACCACTGGCCGGTGAGCGAGTCCTGACGGGTGAGAGCCTCCTCGTAGCCGAGGATCAGCGCCTCGTGGCTCGTGTACACGTCGACTTCGTGGAGCATCGGGAAGCTGTCGGTGTCGACGCCGCAGGCGTGCATGAACTGGAGCGCACGCTCGATCTCCATGGAGAGTTCCTCGTAGCGCCGACCCTCCGGGCTCGAGGCCACGAACTCCTGTGTCCATGCGGTGACGCGGCTGAGGTCGGCAAAGCCGCCCTTGGTGAAGGCGCGCAGGAGATTGAGGGTGCTCGCGGACTGATGGTAGGCCTGCACGAGGCGCTCCGGGTTCGGGATGCGTGCGGCCGCGGTCGGCAGGAGATCGTTCACGATGTGGCCGCGGAACGAGGGCAACTCGAGATCCCCGATTTTCTCGGTGGCAGACGACCGGGGTTTGGCGAACTGGCCAGCCATGCGGCCGATCTTCACGACGGGCACGCCCATGGAGTAGGTGAGCACAACGGCCATCTGCAGGATGACTCGGAGCTTCTCGCGAATGTTGACCGCGCTGAACTCCTCGAAACTCTCGGCGCAGTCGCCGGCCTGGAGGAGGAACGCGTTGCCCGCGGCGACCTTGGCGAGGGAGCCCTGCAAAGACCTCGCCTCGCCGGCGAACACGAGCGGCGGGAACCCGGCGACCTGCTTGAGGGCCATTTCGAGCGCACCCGCGTCGGGCCAGTCGGGCTGTTGCAATGCGGTGAACGACCGCCACGAGTCGGGGGCCCATCTACGTGCCATAAGGGTCACAGCCTCGCCTGATCGGCACCCGTTTCGCAACGGGTATTTGGCGATGTGTTGCCCGCCCGCGGCCCCGGGCGAGCCGGATCAGACGGCCAGGATCCTCTCGGCGTCGTCGCGGAGACCCTCGACGGCACGGCTCACGAGGCGGCGCGCGGCCTCGGCGGTGACGCCCAGGTCCTCGCCGACTTCGCGGAAGCTCTTGCGCTCCCCGTCGAGCAAGCCAAAACGCGCCTCCACGGCGTAGCGGGCGCGCTCATCCAGTGTTCCGAGCAATTCGCTCAGCAGTTCGGAGTCCACGAGAGCCATGACGGCGTCCTCGGGGGTGCCCTGACCGTTGTCCATCAGATCACCGAGGGTCGCGTCGCCGTCATCACCGACGGTCTTGTCGAGCGACACCGGAGTGGTGAGTCGGTGCAGTTGGGCATTGCCGGCGTCGAGTGTCTCTCCGTCGCCCGAGGCCTGGCGCAGCGCGGCGCGCAGGCTCGCAGAGCGGTCGCCGGGAATACGGATGAGGCTCGCCTTCTGGTCGAGCGCACGACCGATCGCCTGGCGGATCCAGAACGTGGCGTAGGTGGAGAACTTGAACCCACGACGCCAGTCGAACTTGTCGACCGCGTGCTCGAGTCCGAGGTTGCCCTCCTGGATCAGGTCCAGCAGGTCCATGCCCTGGGGCAGGGGGTAGCGGCGGGCTATGGAGACCACGAGGCGCAGGTTGGCCCGGATGAACCGGTCCTTGGCCGCGGTGGCATTGCGCAGGTCGCGCCGCAACGCAGCCGAGCGCTCGCCCGCATCGATCCGGGCGGCGGCGTCACGACCCGCCTCGATCGCCTTGGAGAGCTCGCGCTCGTCCTCGGCCGTGAGCAGGGCGACCTTGCCGATGTCATTCAGGTAGAGACCAATGGAGTCGTTCATAGTGTGGAGGTCAACCGTTTGTTCGTCGTGGATGTTCCCGCGTACCCCGTGGCACGGGACACACGAAATAGGGGGTTTTCAACAAGGGGGGCCCGAGTTGAGGGGAATAATGAGAATAACACGCGGGTGTGCTTCCCGCTAGGGGGTTTCGCCCAGATCCTGGTCTTGAGGGCCGTGGCTCGCGTCCCGGGCCCCTTTCGTACACTTTGGCCGTGGCGCCAACTCGCGGGGATCACCCACCTCGTGGGGGTCGTCAGGACGAACCGGGACGTGGCGGGGGCGCCCGGCGAATCGGCATTCTGGGTGGCACGTTCGACCCGCCACACAGGGGTCATCTGGCTGCGGCCCATGCGGTACGGCGGGCCCTCGGGCTGGACGAAGTGATCCTGATGGTGGCAAACGAGCCGTGGCAAAAGGTCGCAGAGCGCAGTGTCACCCCGGCTGGGATCAGACTCGAGATGGTGACGGCGCTGGTGGCCGGAGAGCCCGGGCTGACGGTCGGCGACGATGAGGTCCGCCGGGGTGGCCCGACCTACACCGTCGACACCCTGCGTGCCCTACGTGCCGACCATCCCGACGCCGAGTACCACATCATCCTGGGCTCCGATGCGGCACGCAATCTCCACACGTGGAGGGAAGCCGACGAGGTGGTGCGTCTCTCTACGCTCGTGGTCGTGAATCGACCCGCAGACGACCGTGCCGTGCCAGTCGATGGAGCGCGGGTCGAGTTCGTCGACATGGAGCTCGTCGATGTCTCGAGCTCGCAGATCCGTGCCGACGTGGCGGCAGGACGTTCCGCCGAGCCGGCCACGACCGGTGCGGTTGCCGCCATCATCGCCCGACTCGATCTTTACGCGACATCGTGAGTGCGATCCCCGCGCGTCGCAGGCGGCGCCTGATCGCCGCGGTTGCCACCTCGGTGGCCTCGCTCCTGGCCCTGCCGACCGGGCTGGTTCTCGGCGCAAATGCGTTGCTGAACGACGCGGGTGGAGACAAGGTCGACGAGGTTCCTGCCATCAGCGTGCCGGCGTCGTCGCTCCACCTGTGGGCCGTCGCGAGCGCACGTGACGAATTGACCGCAGTTGCGCTCGTGGCGCTCACTCCCGAGGGTCGGGGGGGCACGATCATCTCGATCCCGGCGGGTTCGGCCGCCGATGTCGCCGCGACGGAGGCTCCTCGGCGCATCGCCGATTCGTGGACCACCGGTGGTCTGGCCGCGTTGCGCACCGATGTCGAGGATCTGCTCAACGTGTCATTGAACAGCGCCCAGCGATTCACCTCCGCCGATCTCGCGACCCTGCTCGCACCGGTCGGTCCCCAACCGGTGACGCTGCCCCAGGACATCTGGGACGGGGGCGGGTCGGTCGAGGCTGCCCGGGTGCTTCCCGCAGGAGCCGCGACGTTGTCCCCCGCAGAAATCGCCGCCGGTCTCGCCGCGATGCAGGCCGCCGTTGCCGAGTCGTACCGGTTGCCCCAGGTCAAGGCGCTGTGGGGTGCCGTCGCGCGTGCGGGAGTGGAAGCGGATGTGGCCGACGCCGGTGGGGCCTCCACGACCACGACCACCGCGACGCCCGATGCCTCCACTGTGCTCACCGCACTATTGGCCGGAAGGGTGGACTTGTGGCAGATCTCCTCGTCCCGCCTCGTCGATGCACAGCGCAACCCCGCCGGCCTCGATCTCTATGCCCTTGACGGCGGAGAGGCACTGATGGTGCTCGCGAGCACGGCGCCCGGCGCCCTCACCTTGTCGAACACGAACATCTCGCTGATGATCGACATCCCCTTCGACGATGCATCGTTCGCCCGTGAGGCAGTGACGCGACTGGCCTACCTGGGTGCCAATGTGGTCGTCTTGCGCAGGACGCTCGATCCCCCACAAGAGCGCACCGTCGTCCACTACGGCGACTCGCTCGCGCGCACCGAGGTCGAGTCGTACGCCTCGTTGCTCGGCCCGCTCGAGTTCGTGGAGACATCCGTGATCATCGCCGGAGTAGACGCGAGGATCGTCCTCGGCCACGACTTCACCTCGCACCTGGGTGCGGGCGGGGGAACGGGTGCCACGACCACGACGGTGGCCCGATGAGTGCCGACGAGTCCCTCGCGCTCGCACGGATCGTTGCGACCGCGATCGACGACAAGAAGGGCACCGAGATCATGATCATCCCCGTGGGCGAGGTGCTGGGGATCACCGAGTTCTTCGTGGTCTCGAGCGGATCCAACCCGAGGCAGGTGGGGGCGATCTGCGATGCGGTGCTCGAGATGGTCCGCACCGAGACCGGGCGGAGCCCCCTTCGCAGCGAGGGTGCGCGAGAGCAGCAGTGGGTGCTGATCGACTACGGCGACGTGGTCGTGCATGTCTTTGCCGACGAGACCCGCCGCTTCTACGAGATCGAACGCCTCTACAAGGATGTCGTGCCCGTCGTCTGGCACCCGCCGACCGGGATGGTCGACCGCAACGGCTGACGGACTGGTGCCGCCCGTGCCGCCGACGGATAGGATAAAAGTCCCGAAACGGGGCTGTAGCTCAGTTGGCAGAGCGCTTGCATGGCATGCAAGAGGTCAGGGGTTCAATTCCCCTCAGCTCCACCATTGCTCCCGATCGCATCGGGGAGCCTGTTAGACACGGTGCCGTGGATCGCGCGTCGGGGATGGGGTCACCACGATGAATGAGGTGGCCAACGAGATGGTCAACGACGTCCAGGTCGTCATGCGCACCTACGAGCGCCCGGTTCTCCTCGCCCGTGCGCTCGCGAGTGTCCGGGGTCAGACACGTCAGCGACTCGCACTCACAGTCGTGAACAACGGCGGGGAACCCGGCATCGTCGATGCCGTCGTGGCTGCCTCGGGGATGAGAGGCGTCAGTGTCTTGCACCTGCCGGCCCGCATGGGGATGGAGGCGGCATCGAATGCGGCACTCGCGACCTCGGAATCCGAGTGCTTCGCCATCCACGACGACGACGACTCGTGGCACCCGCGGTTCCTCGAGTCCGCAGTGGCTGCGTTGTCGGGACGGCCCGATGCCTCGGCGGTGGTCACCGGAGTGGTGCGCGTGCACGAGACGATGACGGGAGTGCGGGTGTGGCCGGTTCGCGAGGAGCATGTGCCCCTCGATGAGGGGTGCCTCACGTTCCGCGGGATGATCGGGCACAACCCGTTCCCGCCCATCGCGGCCCTGTTCCGGCGGCGCGTCCTCCGCGACGTCGGTGCCTTCGACGAGTCGCTGCCGGTGCTCGGTGATTGGGAGTTCAACCTGCGCGCGGTCACGGTGGGTCCGTTCGTGTTCATTCCCGACGTGCTCGCCCGGTACCACACGCGCACGCCCGAGTCCGATGTCGGCACGGCGAACTCGATCACCGCCGGGGTCGACCTTCACCGCAGCACCAAGAGGCTCCTGCAGGATCGTTGGCTCGCCGAACCCCCGGTCAACGGGGTGAACAAGGGCGAGTTGTCGGTGCAGGCGGAGGCCGCGCTCGAAGCCGAGGAGACGCGCCTGCGCGTCGAAGCCTCCTCCCAGGCGGAGATCGAACGCCGTGTCGCCGAGATCGCTGCCCAGCGCGGGTTGCTGCGCCGGATCGGGGGCGTGATCGCGAACCCCTCGCGTGGGGTCCTGGCGGTCAGGCGCCGGCTCGGTCGGTGAGCCGTGGCTGTGAGGATGGCCGGAGCGACGATGTCTGAGTCGGCGGCTGCTCTGCTCGATGCGCACCCGCGGGTGCGAGTGGTGACGGTTGATTTCTTCGACACACTCGTCACACGCAAATGGGCCCAACCCACGCACGTGTTCGCCGACATGGAACGTGTCCTCGTGGCGGTCGATCCGTCCCGCCACGGGTTCGCCGCCGCCCGTGTCGGGGCCGAGCATCGTGCCCGGGTGCGTGCGGCCGCCGATGACCCCCACCGCGATGTGACTCTCGCAGAGATTCATCTCGAGTTGTCGCAGATGTTGAACCTCGATCTCGACGAGCGGCACCGTCTCGCCGCGATGGAGAGGGCACTCGAGGTTGCATCCGCGCGTCCCGGGGGCCTGGGCGTCGAGGTCGCCGAGGAGGCGCGTCGTCGCGGACTGCGCGTCGTCGTGGTGAGCGACAACTACATGCCGTCGGTGCACCTGGTCGACATGGCGCGCGCGGCTGGTCTCGAGTGGCTCGAGGCCTCCGACATCTTCGTGTCGTGCGAACACGGCGGGCAGAAGCACAACGGCCGCCTCTGGCGCACGGTGATCTCCTCGCTCGGGGTCCGGGGCTCGAGGATCCTGCACCTCGGTGACGATCCGCGCGCGGACGATGCCGTGCCCGCGGGCATGGGGGTGAGGACCCATCTCGTTCCCCATCTGCGCACCTCCCACCGGCATGCGCGAAACACCGCACCGTCGGTGCTCCCGTTGTCGCGCATCGAGGCCGACCTCCGCGACGCCGGGGTCACCGACCGGGCAGAGGTCCTCGGTCGCGGCGCGATTGCCATGGTCGTCGCCTCGCAGGTTCACCATGGACTCGCCGAGGCGCGGAATCGCGGAGCCCACGATGTGCATTTCGCGGCACGCGACGGACATCTCGCGCACGGACTCTGGACACGGTTGCGCGAGCGCGACCCCTCGATGCCGCGAGCCTCGTACACCTCGTTCTCGCGGTCGGTCGTGTGGCGGGCGATGCTCGAGCGGCTCGACGCCGACAATGTGCATCGTTTCGTCGGCGATGACGAGGTTCTCACCCCCGAGCGGCTCGGTCACCGTGTCGGGTGCGCGTTGGTCGGCGCAGAGCCCGGAGTGGCGCTCGGTGCCGGGGCTGCCCGAGAGATCCTGGTCGCCAATGCCGATGCGGTGCTCGCCGCCGCGCGGACGCTTCGGTCGAGGTTCCTGACCCACCTGCGTCGTCGTGGATTGCTCGACGACGGCCTGCACCTGGTCGTCGATCTCGGGTGGACCGCCTCGACCGTGGCCGACCTGGCTGATCTGGTCGCACACGAGACTGGTGGCCGGTCCCGTATCGAGGGTCTCTTCACCGGTCTCTATTGGGATGCGACGCCGAACCGCACGAGGCTCGGGATGCGCGGTGTCGCGATGGATGAATTCGCACCGTTGGACGACAACCTGCGTCTCCTCGGGATCGTCAAGTACATGGAAGCCCTCGTCACCGCTCCCCATGGGTCGGTCGTCGATTTCGACGGCGACGGCACCCCGATCGGGGCCGAGACCGAACCGGAGAGGCGCGCATGGGACACCGTGGTCGGCCGCGTCGCCTCGGCCGCGACCGAGTCCGCCTGGCAGATGCTCACCGGTTCCCATCCGAGCGGGGTGCGAGCCGGGGATCTGGACGGGTCGGCGGTGTGGGCCGCGATCATGCAGGTCGCACACACGCCGACTCCGGCCGAGGTCGAGATGCTCTCGGTGGTGCACCACGTGACCGACATCGACCACGAGGGTGAGGGGCGCCCGATGGTGGCACCGCCGCCGGCGTGGCGCACCCACATCACCGATGCCGAGTTCCTCGTCATCCATGACTCGCTCATCCGGCGCCACTGGTTGCGCGGGTCGATGTCGGCGTGGCGCAACCGTGGCGACAGCGACTGGATGGTCGATGAGATCGAGAGAATGTGGCCCCACACGCATCCCGTGTGGGTGCACGGGGGAGTGCCGCGATGATCGTCGACATCCAGTTCAACCAGGGCTCGGCACCGTGGCCCCGGCTCGTCGAGGGTGTGCTCGCCGCCGAGGAGGCGGGGTTCGCCACGGTGTGGAACCTCGATCATTTCTCGGGCGCGATGTTCGGCGCCGACACGATGCTCGAGTGCTTCTCCGTCCTGTCGGGTTGGGCGGCGGTGACCACGCGCATCGGAGTGGGATCACTCGTTGCCAACGTCGTCAACCGCACTTCGGGCATGCTCGCCCACGCGGCTGCGAGCGTCCAGAACATCTCCGGCGGGCGTCTCGTGCTGGGTGTCGGCGCGGGGTCCTCGCCCACGAGCGAGTTCGGCGCCGAGCAGCGCGCGCTCGGGATCGAGATGCTCCCGCGCATGGCGGACCGCCATGCGCGCCTCATCGACACGATCGGCGAGGTTCGCCGCATCTGGGCGGCGGCGGGTTCCGGGGACTTCGCCGGGTTCGCTCGCCCGATCCCCGAGCCACTGATCGTGGCCGGTATCAACTCGGCGGGGCTCGCTCGTCTCGCGGGTGAGCGCCTCGACGGCGTGAACATCCGGTTCAACCATCCCGAGCGCGGCGCGCTCCTCGCGGCTGCGCGGGATGCGAGCGGCAACCGTCCGGGCTTCGATCTCTCGGTCTGGACCTGGTTCGACCCCGCACTCACCGACGGTGATCATCCGCTCCGGCGGGAGCTCGCCGCCGAGGGTGTCACTCGGCTCGTGTTGCTCCACCGCGGCGCGCCCGACCCCGAGGCGATCGCCCGCGCCGGGCGCCACCTCGGTTGAGTCCGGTGGGACTCACTCGCCGGCGGGAACCGGTGGCGTGCGTCCGATCAGCGGGACGCCGTTCGCGGTGCGCCAGCGAGCGGCGCGCACGATGATGAAGACCATCATCGGGATGTTGAAGTAGTTGACGACCGACATGATCGGGTCGTCGATGACCCATCCGTAGATCATCCAGCTCGTCGCCGACAGAATCGTGACCGCCCACGACAGCAGCGAGATCGCATGCAGGTTCTCCACGCGCGCGACATGGGCGACCTGGGGCATGAGCGAGGTCGTGCTGACGACCGTGGCGGTCCACCCGAAGGCCGCGAGCGGAAGGGGCAGCAGAGCTGCCACGAGCACCACGACGACGGTGGCGAACCGGGCGAGCACGCGCGGCGGGATGCGACCGTGCCGCAGGAGCACCGACATGATGATCGACTGGGCGATGATGAACTGGGCGTTGGAGAACCACATCGGCACGCTGCCCGAGCCGATCCCGTAGGAGAACCAGAGGCACGAGCTGACCATGCCATGCGCGGTGGCGAACGAGGAGATCCCGTGGGTGGTGTCGTGGCGCACGGTGCGCCACACCTGGGGCCAGATGAAGGCGAGGCTGGTGGCGGTGCACCACACCCCGAGGAGGGTCTCCACTGGATCAGTTCACCACGATGTTGACCGTGCGACCGGGGATGACCACCGTCTTGACGATCTGCCTGCCAGCGATCGCCGATCGCACGTTGTCGACCGCCATCGCGGCGGCGGTGTGGGCGTCCTCGTCGGCGCCGACGGCCACGGTGATGCGCCCGCGCAACCTGCCGTTGACCTGCACGGGCACCTCGACGGAGTCCTCGGCGAGCAAGCCGGGATCGGCCACCGGGAACGGGACGTGGGTGATCGACCCGGCGTGATCGAGCAGGGACCACAATTCCTCGGCCAGGTGGGGGCAGAGCGGAGAGAGCATCTGCACGAGCGGCTCGGCGATCGCTCGTGGTGTCGCACCGGCAGTGTTGACATGCTGGGTGAGGGCGTTGTTCAGCTCGATGAGTTTGGCAATCGCGGTGTTGAAGCGCAGGCCCTCCATGTCGGCGCCCACGCCGGCGATCGTGCGGTGGAGCATTCGAAGGAGCGGCTCGGGAGGGGATGATTCCTGGACCGTGGCGGCGCCGGTGTCCTCGTCGACCATGTTGCGCCACAGCCGCTGCAGGAACCGCTGCATCCCGACCACGTCGCGGGTGTTCCAGGGACGGCTCGCATCGAGGGGGCCCATCGACATCTCGTACAAGCGGAACGTGTCGGCGCCGTACTCCTCGTACATCTCGTCGGGGGTGACGATGTTCTTCAGGCTCTTTCCCATCTTGCCGTACTCGCGCGTGACGGGTTCGCCGTTCGACGTCCACGATCCGTCCCGTTCGGTCACCTCTGCGGCCGGAACCGTCTGTCCTCGCGCGTCGCGGAACGCGTAGGCCTGGATGTAGCCCTGGTTGAAGAGCCGGTGGAAGGGTTCCTCGGAACTCACATGGCCGAGATCGAAGAGCACCTTGTGCCAGAAGCGCGCGTACAGCAGGTGCAGCACCGCGTGCTCGACGCCGCCCACGTACAGGTCGACACCGCCCGTGTGTCCGTCGCCCCTGGGTCCCATCCAGTAGCGCTCCACCTCGGGGTCGACGAAGGCCCCGGTGTTCGTCGGGTCGAGGTAGCGCATCTCGTACCAGCACGATCCGGCCCACTGCGGCATCACGTTCACCTCGCGACGCCACGCTCGTTCGCCATCACCGATGTCGAGCGTCGTTGCGACCCAGTGTCCGGCCCGCGCCAGCGGGGGAACGGGATCGGACGCGGAGTCGTCGGGATCGAGTGCGGTGGGTTTGAAGTCGTCGAGTTCGGGCAGCAGCACCGGCAGGTGGGACTCGGGGAGTGCGTGCGCGCGACCGTCGGTGTCGTAGACGATCGGGAAGGGCTCGCCCCAGTAGCGCTGGCGCGAGAAGAGCCAGTCGCGCAGACGGTAGGTGACCGTGGCGGACCCCAGGCCGCGCGACTCGAGCCAGGACGTGATGCGGGACTTGGCGTCGGCGATCGAGGCGATCCCATCGAGGGAGACCTCGTCGTTCGACGAGTTCACGCACGGACCCTCGCCCACGAAGGCCTCGGGCCAGGTCCCACAGTCGATCGAGGGGTCGATCCCCCGATCGGCGAACCATGCGTCGGGAGGCATCTGGGTTGCGGTGATCGGAAGGTCGTGAGCACGAGCGAACTCGAAGTCGCGCTGGTCGCCCGACGGCACCGCCATGATCGCACCGGTTCCGTACCCCATGAGCACGTAGTCGGCGATCCACACGGGGATCTCCGCACCGTTCACCGGGTTCACCGCGGTGCCACCCGTGGCGACACCGGTCTTTTCCCTGGTGTCGTCCTGTCGCTCGGCATCGGCCTTGGCGGCCGCGGCCGCACGGTACGCATCGACATCGGCGCGACGGTCGGGGCTCGTGAGGGTCCCGACGAGCGGGTGCTCCGGCGAGAGCACCATGAAAGTGGCACCGAACAACGTGTCGGGGCGCGTGGTGAAGACCTCGATCGACCCGGCCGGCGACGAGAAGACCACGCGTGCTCCCTCACTGCGCCCGATCCAGTTGCGTTGCATCAACTTGATCGGTTCGGGCCAGTCGAGACGGTCGAGATCGTCGACGAGGCGGTCCGCATAGGCGGTGATCCGCATCATCCACTGGCGCATGTTGCGCTGGAAGACCGGGTAGTTGCCGATGTCGCTGCGTCCCTCGGCGGTCACTTCCTCGTTCGCCAGGATCGTGCCGAGTCCGGGGCACCAGTTCACCGGCGCATCCGCGAGGTACGCGAGCCGGCGGCGGTCGATCTCATCGTGGCGCTCGCCGACCGACATCTCGGACCACGGGCGGCCGTCGCTCGTGGTGCGGGCTCCGGAGGAGAACTCGGCGGCCAACTCCTCGACGTGGCGCGCGCGACCCGCACGCTCGTCGTACCACGCGTTGTAGATCTGCAGGAAGATCCACTGCGTCCACTTGTAGAAGGCCTCGTCGGTGGTGCTGACACTGCGCCGCGGGTCGTGGCCGAGCCCGAGGCGACGCAACTGGCGGCGCATGGTGGCGATGTTCGACTCGGTGTTGACGCGGGGATGCACCCCGGTCGTGATCGCGTGCTGCTCGGCGGGCAGACCGAAACTGTCGTAGCCGAGCGCGTGGAGCACGTTGAAACCCTTCATGCGCTTGTAGCGGGCGAAGACGTCGGTACCGATGTAGCCGAGCGGATGTCCGACGTGCAGCCCGGCACCCGAGGGGTAGGGGAACATGTCGAGGACGAACAGTTTCTGGCGCCCCGCGACCGCGGCGGGATCGGCGAGGGGTCCGGCCGGGTTCGGAGCGTCGAAGGTGCCGTCGCGCTCCCAGAAGTCCTGCCACTTCCCCTCGATGCGTGCCGCGAGACGGGCCGAGTAACGATGAGCCGGAGTCCTGCCCGAAGCCGCGTCTGGATGCACTGCCTCGTCGCTCATGGTTGTGCCATTCTAATTGCCGTGTCCAAGCAACGACCCCGATCGGGACGACGCCAGTCCGGTCGGGGAGGTCGGGGCGCATCCGGTCACGGGTATCCGCGCAGTGCCCGCCTCGGCGAGACGATCCGCGCGGTGGTGGCTGAGGAACTCGCGCGCATCGATGACGAGCGGCTCGAGCTGGTCACGATCACCGCGGTCGATGTCGACCCCGAGATGAACAGGGCAGTCGTGTACTTCGACTCGATGTTCGGCCTCGACGGCGACGCCGGTGTCGAGGAGGCGCTCATGGAGCACAGGTCGCGTCTCCAGTCGTGCATCAATCGCGAGATGCACGCTCGCAAGACGCCGATCCTGTCGTTCAAGCCCGACGAGGTCATCCGCGCGGCCGAGCGCATCGAGGAGTTGCTCCGCAAGCGGCCGGTCACCGACGCATCGGCCACCGATGACGGTCCGGATGGCGAAGCCGATCCCAGCCCGACGGAATAGGCGTGGGTCGGCGCAAGCCCGCCACCGTCCATGGGATGGTGTTGCTCGACAAACCGACGGGGTGGACGAGCCATGACGTGGTGGCCCGGCTGCGCAAGCACTTCGGTGAGCGGCGCATCGGCCACACGGGGACCCTCGACCCCGGGGCGACCGGGCTTCTCGTGCTCGGCGTGGGGAACGGGACCCGCCTGATCCGATTCATCGAGGACCTCGACAAGTCGTACGAGTGCGAGATCGTCTTCGGCTCCGCGACCGACTCACTCGATGATTCCGGGACGACCGTGGCCACCTTCGACATGGCGCCGGTCGATCCGGGGCGCGCCCGGTCGTTGGTGGCGGCGCACCTCACCGGTGAGGTGATGCAGGAGCCCCCGATGGTCTCGGCCCGCCACCACGAGGGCAAGCGACTCCACCAACTGGCGCGCGAGGGGATCGAGGTGCATCGAGAGGCGCGCCCGGTGACGGTCTCGGGGTTCGATCTCGCCGCGACGGACGACCCGATGGTGCTCGCCGCGCGGATCACATGTTCGACCGGGACCTACGTGCGCGTGCTCGGGGCCGATCTCGGTGCGCTCATGGGCGGGGGTGCGCACATCCGATCCCTCCGCCGCACGCGGGTGGGTCGGTGGTCGGTGGAGCGCGCGAGCACGTTGGATGATCCGGTGCTGTCGCCGATGACCGAGATGGTCGCGCACCTCGCCAGTCATGTGCTCGACGATGCAGCAATCCACGACACCCGGTTCGGTCGCGTGCGAGAGAGATGGTCCGACGAGGGTCCGTGGGTCGCCCTCGATGGGGCCGGTGAGATCGTGGCGGTGTTCGAGGAATGGAACGACAAACTCGCCAAACCGACGGTGGTGTTCGGCGGGAGGTAGTCCAGCCGGCACGGATAGCGTCATCCCGTGCGCACGGTGACCGACATCTCTGGACCGGTGTTCCCGGGTCGCCGGGCCGTCGTGACGATCGGGATGTACGACGGAGTGCACCTCGGGCACCGTGCAGTCATCGCCGAGGTGCGGCGGCGTGCGGCCGAGACCGGTGCGCTGAGCGTTGTTGTCACGTTCGACGAGCATCCGATGAGTGTCGTGCGGCCCGACGTCGCACCGAAGTTGCTCACCGGTCTCGACCACAAGCTCGAGCTGCTGACCCAGACCGGGGTCGATGCCACAGTGGTCGTCGGATTCGACGAGCAGCAGTCGCGCGAGACCGCGGTCGAGTTCGTGGAGCGGGTCCTCGTTGATGCGCTCGCGGCCGACAGGGTGATCGTGGGCAGCGACTTCCACTTCGGCCACATGCGTCAGGGGAACATCACGCTGCTGGGCGAGATGGGTGCGCGGCACGGATTCGCCGCCGAGCCGATGCGTCTCGTCCCTCGCGCCGACGGGATCGATGAGCCGGTGAGCTCGACTGCCATCAGGCGCGCGCTCGCCGGCGGTGAGATCGACATCGCCAATCGGATGCTCGGTCGACCCCACGAGGTGCGCGGGATCGTCTCGACGGGCGACCAACGCGGCCGCACGATCGGATTCCCCACCGCCAACGTGAGGGTCGAGCCGGGCGCGTGCCTGCCCGCCGATGGGGTGTACGCGGGCGTGCACCGCCGCCCCGATGGCGCCGAGCACACGTGTGCG
>Ga0194129_10000494_pt1 | contig 75746 bp, 63 predicted proteins | sample TA2KigCa35mmetaG_FD_150862 | JGI IMG/M metagenome (GOLD analysis project Ga0194129, IMG submission 150862) | Freshwater microbial communities from Lake Tanganyika, Tanzania - TA2015038 Kigoma Deep Cast 35m | ecosystem: Environmental > Aquatic > Freshwater > Lake | place: Tanzania: Lake... | reverse complement strand
GACATCAAGCAGGCGGTGGTCGCGCGCTTCGCCTCCGACGGCAAGACGAAGTTCCAGCGCATGCTCCACAGCGAGGGCGAGTCGCAGGTGAACTCGGTCGCGTTCCACACGAACGGCGACCTCCTCGTCGGCGGCGTGTTCAAGACGTCGATCGACCTCGGCGGCGGGCCGCTCGCCGCAAGCGGCGCGAACAACGACGCCTTCGTCGGACGCTTCGACAAAACCGACAAGCTCCTCCACGCCGTGCGCATCGGCGATGGCCAGAGCGACGAGCTCAACGACCTGGCGGTCGACCCGGCGGGCTTCCCCGTCTTCGGCGGGAGCTTCCAGGGCTCGCCGGTCATCAACTCGAAGACCACGCTAATGGCCAAGGGGCTCCGCGACGGACTTGTCGTGAAGCTCGCGAACGACGACGCGCACGGCTACTGGGGCTTCGGGTTCGGCGACACCGATTTTCAAGAGGTGAAGGGCATCGCGGTCGACAAACTCGGCAACGTCGTCTTCGCCGGCAGCTTCAAGGGCACGCTCGACCTCGGCGGCGGTACGCGTGTCGCTCCGAACGGAAGCCAGGCGCTCTTCGTCGGCAGGTTCCTCCCCTGACAGGCGACGGCTCGCCTCGCTGGGGCTTGCCTGGCGCATGCGCGGCTCCGCAGCCCATCCGCAGCCCATGAGAGGCTTCGGTGCTGCTACTTTTTCGGCAGTGCCAGGAGACCGGGTGCTACCATCTTCGGTCACGCGCGGTCGTCGGCAGGGTCGACGGGTGCGCCGAGCGCAGGCCCAGCATGTTGAACGTACAGTGCCCCAGTTGCAGCGCCCCTTATAGCCTCTCAGAGAAGCGCGTCCCAGCGAGCGGCATGAAGATGCGCTGCCCGAAGTGCGGCAGCAGCTTCACCGTCATGCAAGACGGGACGGTCACCACGGGTGGCGCTGCAGCGCCGGCGGCGCCCAGCCCGCCGCCCGCCCCGAAGCCCCAGTCGGTCGGCGCACCGGCCCCGCCGCCGGCAAAGCGCGGGCTGTTCACCGCGCGTACCGCGCCGGCCCCGGCTGCTGCAGCCGACTTTGGCACCGATCTCGACCTCGGCCTGCCCGACCCTCAGCCTGGCGGCGATGCCATCGGCGCGCTGGATCTGGGACTCGACCTCGGCGTCGAGCCAGACCTGGCCCCACCTGATGCTCCGCAGAAGGCGCCGCCGCCAAAGCCTGCACCCCCGCAGGCCGCCTCGGCGAAGCCCGCACCCGCTGGCTTCGACGACCTGCCTGCACCCGCTGGCTTCGACGACCTGCCTGCACCCGCTGGCTTCGACGACCTGCCTGCGCCCGCTGGCTTCGATGACCTGCCTGCACCCGCTGGCTTCGACGAACGGCCTGTGGCACCTCCGGGCCGAGCGGTGGGCGATGACAACGGAGGCTTCGCGACGGGGCCAGCCCCACCGCCTCCGCCCGCACCGCCCCCGCCGCCTCCCGCCAAGCCGAGCCTCCGCGAGTTCGACGCTCCGCCGTCGTCGGAGCGCCCCCAGGTCGCCGTCGGCGACGACGCGCCCGCCGTCAAGGTGAAGAAGAAGCGCAACGGCCTCCGCATCGCGCTCATCGTGTTGCCCGCGCTCGCGCTCGCGGGCGGCGCGCTCACGCTGACGCCGGCCGGTCCCTACGGCTACTTCGCGATCACCGACGCCCTCAACAAAAAGGGCTTCGAGGAGCAGCTCGCGAACCTGAAGTCCACCGCTCGGGAGACGCTCGGCAAGGACACCGCCGCCGAATCCCAAGCCCTGGTGAACCAGGCGAGGACGCAGCAGGAGAGTCAACAGCGCTTCGGTCCGGTCGCAAACTACACCGCCATCCTCGGCTTCTCGCACTCCCTACGCTTCGGCAAACACAGCGAGCTCGACGCCGTCGCGAAGACCCTGGTTGACGGAGTCGGTGCGCGCGACGAAGGCCCGCTCCGCAAGGCTGGGCTCGCCGGGCGCGCGGCGTCCGAGGGCAAGCTCGAGGAGGCGCTTGCCCTCGCGGACGAAGCCGTCGACCTGGCAGGCGACGACCTCGACGTGCTGGTGCTCGCAGGTGAGGTCGCGCTCGCCGCGAAGAATAGCGAGGCCGCCCTCAAGCGCTGGACGGCGGCGGTCGCCCGGGACAAGAGCGGAAGAACGCACCACGGCCTCGCCCGCGCGCTGCTCCTCGCGGGAAAGGAAGCCGACGCGGTGGCGCAAGGCGAGCTCGCGCTCAAGGCCTCGCCCACACACGCGAGCGCACGCCTGCTCGTGGCGTCGACGCAATGGATGAAAGACTCGACCGAGGCCAAGGCGAAGGCGCTCGTCGACGAGATCCTCGCGAAAGGGCCGATCCGCGCAGCCGCCAGCACGACCGAGCTCGTACGCGCGTACAACATGCTCGGATACCTTCACCTCCGACATTCGCAGCTCACGGCGGCCGAGAAGGCCTTCGGCGATGCGGTGAAGCTCGACTCGCAGTCGGAGGAGGCGCTCGTCGGCAACGGCGAGCTGCTCTACGAGGCAGGCCGATTCGCCGATGCGCTCGCGCGCTTCGAGGCGGCACGCAGCACGAACCCGAACAGCCTCGCTGCGGCCATCGGCATCGCGAAGGTGAAGATCGGCCAGGAGCTCGTGAAGGAAGCCCTCGCCGACCTTCAGGCTCTCGACACCAAGGCGCCGGATCCGCTCGTCGGCTACTGGCTCGGCCGCGCGTACATCATGCTGGGCAAGCGAGACGACGCCGAGAAGGTCTACCGCAAGGCGATCGAGCAGGGCGGCAAAGCTCCCGGTGTCGTGCGCGCTTACGTCGCGCTCGCAGATTTACTCGCAAGCCGCAACAAGAACGACGACGCCGCGAAGGTTCTCGACGAAGCGGCGAAGAAGCTCCCCGATAACTTCGAGTTGCACATGGCGAAGGGCGACGTCGCCCTGTCGTCGGCGCGGCTCAACGAGGCGAGTGACGAGTTCGGCAAAGCCCTCGCGATCGACGACAAGAACCTCGCGCCGATGTTCAAGCTCGGTATCACGCATCGCCGCGCGCGCGAGTACGACGACGCGAAGAAGCGCTTCGAGCAGGTCGCCGCGGTCGACACCAACTACCCGGGGCTCGCGCTCGAGTGGGGCCTGTGGTTCTCCGAGACGGGCAAGACCGAAGAGGCGCTAAAGATGTACCAGGACGCGCTCGCGAAGGCGCCCAACGACATCGACTTGAAGCTCCGCGTCGGCTCGACGCAAGTGCTGAATGGGCAGTCGCGTGAGGCCGTGAAGCACCTCGAGGAGGTCTACTCGAAGCGTCGTACGAGCCCAGACGTGAACTACTTCCTTGGACGCGCGTACCTCGACGAGGGCGACGCCAACAAAGCGCTCGCGTACCTCCGCACCGCGTCTCGCAGCGATGCAAACCGCGCAGACTACCAGCTCTACCTCGGCTGGGCCGCGAGCGAGGCGAACCAGCAGGCCGAGGCCGAGAAGGCGATCGGCGCCGCGCTCGACCTCGATGCGACGCTCGCCGACGCATACTGGCAGCGTGGTGTGCTCCTCCAGCGAAAGGGCAAGGTGAACGAGGCGCTGATCGATCTGACGCTCGCGGTCGAGAAGGCCCCGCTGCGCTTCGAGGCCTACGCAGCCATGGCGATCTGCTACGGCGAGCTGACGGAACAGAACAAGGCCGAGGAGGCGTGGCGTATGGCCGTCGCGGGTCACAGCGTGCCCGAGTGGCACTACCGCCTCGCGAAGCTGCTCCTGACGAAGGGCAGCAAGGACGAGGCCGCTGAGCACCTCGAGAAGGCCTCAGACGGCGCCGCGAAGGTCATGGTCGAGAGGAAGCTCACCGTCCCGCCCGCGTGGTTCGCCGACGCGAACTACCACCTCGGCGAGGTACTGCGAGCGAAGAACAAGGAGCGCGCGATCAAGGCGTTCCGCGACTACCTCAAGTTCGCCTCGCCGGACGACGCCTATCGAAAGGACGCCGAAGGCGCGATCGTCGGCCTCGGGGGCCGCCTCGTCGACTGACGGGCGGTCCTCGATTCGCTCGAGGTCCGTCCGAAGTCGTGGCTTGAACGCGTGAGGTGCCGCCGCGAGGCTGCCCGCCGCACCGAGCCCCGGGTCAGTACGCGAGGATGCGGACGCGCGGGCCGCATCCGACCTCGAGCTCGCCCTGGTGCACGTAGACGTCGCCGTCGATCATGAACGGGACCTCGTCGAAGCGCGGGACGAGGGTCGCGCCGCGACAGAGCTTCTCGTAGGTGCGCTCACCGCCCTGCGGGAGGCCGCGCCACACCTTGGGCAAGCCGCGGATGAAGTTGCCCGGCGTGCAGTGGATCCCCAAGACATGGACGTGCTCGGCGCGCTCGTGGCTGCGGTAGAACGGCTTGAAGCCGAGGCCTATCTGACCGCAGGTCGATGCCCCGACGGTGAGGTAATCGCGCTCGGGAAACGCCGTCCCGTCGTCGAAGCGGACCGAACCCTCCCAGCGCTGCGCGACGCGGCGGACCGTCTCACCCCCGACCACGGACGACACGATCGCGGTGCCGAGGACCTGCGCCGCCCACGCCGCGCTCCGCACCGGGCGACGGTTGTACTCGGCGATGAAGCCGTAAATGGCGCCGGTGCCGAAAATGAAGCCGAAGCGATCGGCGACGCGAAGGAGGTGCGGTTCGACGAAGCGCATCGGGACGAGGGCACGCTCGGCGTAGGCGCGCTTCACTCGGGCGAGGAGGACCTCAGGGCGGCGACGCGGGATCCCGAACGAATTCGCAGTGGTGTTCATGGTGCCGCCGCGCAGGAGCGCGACGAGCGGCAGCGGCCTTGCTCCGTAGACGCGCGCGACTCGCGTCAAGACCGCGTGGTTCGTCCCATCCCCGCCCGCGATCGCGACGACATCGACCGAGCGGGCCGCGAGCTCCTCGACGACGGCGTGGAGCTGCTCGTAGGTGGCCACGGGTCGCACGACGCCTTCGTCACCGAGGACGCGCGCCAGGCGATCGGCGAGCGAGGGGTCACGACCGTGCTGCTTGGCGTGCGGATTGAGGAGGAGCGCGATCCCCGACACGGCTCAAAACCTCGCGACGAGTGCGCCGCCGGGCGCAAGCGTAAAGGCCTGCAATGTCACGTGGCGCGCGCCGAGCTCGGCCCCGACCCACTGCATCGACGCGTCGAGCTCAAGGAGCGCGTGGACGTGCCGAAAACCGACGCGAAGCCCGAGGAGACCGCCCGCGTAGGCTCTCCACCCCGTGACAGGCTCGACTCCAGGGTCGACGCCGACCGGGCTCGACGTCGCGAGGTCGCGCTGCCCACGCAGGGCCTCGCCGCCGCCGCGCGCGCCCAGCCACACCGCGTAGATATCGCCCGCGCTTCGCCAGCCGACGAGGAGCGGGAGATCGCCGCCGAAGCCGCTCACGTTGACACCGACCGAGTCGATCCGGCGCGGCAGCACGCCGGAGGCTCCGAGGCCGAGCGACAGATCGATCGACGGCGAGAGCGGGAACACACGGCGCGCGTCGAAGCGCGCGAGCCGGCCGGTGTAAGTCAGGCCAAGATCGTAGCCCGCCCCGACCCCAAGCCGCGCACCGACCCAAGGCGCGAGGCCGGGCGACACCGCCGCCGTCTCGATTCGCTGCCGATCGGACGCGTCACCCTGCCCGCGCGCCTCCAGGGGGAGCACCGCGCCGGAAAAGCCCGCGCCGAAGGTAACGGTGTTGCGCGGGATCACCTGGACGCCATGGAGGAGCGGCGCGCCACCGCCACAGCCCACGACGAACGAGAGCGCCGCGAGCAGAGGCCACGGCGCGCGCGCGTTTGCGTTCGTCATGGTCGCGTGCTCGTCACGCCCCGACCGCGCGAAGGGCTTCGACGATACGCGCGATTTGCTGCTCGTTCACGGCGCACACCGCGACGCGAACGGCGCCGGCCGTCGGAACGAGGAACACGCCGCGCTCCGTGAGTGCGCGTGACGTCTTCTTGGGATCGGCGCTGTAGACCGTGGTGAAGAAGCCGCCATCGTAGCGCGGGTAACGGAGCCCTGCGGCAGCGGCGTGCTCGTTCCAGAAGTCGACGCGCTTCGCGAGGAGCGCCACGAGCTCGGCGCGCTCGGCGAGGACGCGAGCGTGCAGGGTCTCGTCTGCGAGCAGGCGGGCGACCGCCGCCATGCCACCAGCGTTGCAGTTCGACCAGATCCCACGGCACGAGTAGGTGATGGCATTGGTGATGCGCTGCCGTTGCTCGGGCTCGGGACAGAGCGCCACGAGAGCCCCGATTCGCTGACCGTAGAGCGCAAAGGCCTTCGAGCCCGACCAAGCGAAGAGGACCAAGACGCGCCCAGCGAGCTTCGCGAAGGTCGCGATGCAGCGATCGAGCGACTCGGGGTGAAAATAGCCATAGGCGACGTCGAGCACCAACGTGACGGGCCCGCGGTCCGCGTACTTCGCGAGAACGCCGGCGGTCGCGTCGAGCTCGGCCTGATCGAGGGAGTATCCAGTCGGGTTGTGGCAAGGCGTGTTAAGGAGCACGAGCGCGCGGCGCTGCTTGCCCATCAGCTCGTCGAGCTTTTGATCGAAGGCCTCGACGTTGAAGCGGCCGACTCCGTCGAACATCTCGAAGGTCGTGAGGTCGCGCCCAGACTCCTCGGCGATCGTGCGGTAGGGCGCCCAGAAGTACGAGCTCGTCAGGGCGACTTGACCGGGCTCGAGGAAATCGTCGAACGCAATGCGCAAGGCCCCGGTTCCACCTGGCGTCGCGACGCAGGCCGCCTGGTCCGCGAGCCCGAAGCCGGCGAGCAGGTCGGCCGCGATCGCCTTGCGATAGTCCTCCCGGCCGGGGATGGGCGCGTACGACGCGACGGCCGAAAATGGCAACGTCGACAGGGTCTCGGCAACCGTGGGCATGATCGCGAGCGCGCGGTCGTCGGAAAGGAGCGCGCCGATCGTGGCGTTCACGATGTCCTCGCCAGCCTTGGCGCGAGCCGTGGCCTCGGCGTTGAGCGAGAAGATCGGGTCGTCTCCTGGACGACTCTGCCGCGACGTGATCAGGAACTCCATAACGGCCGTCAGGCTACGCTTACACCCCATGAATCGCCACCCGGAAGCGCGCTCGCCGCACGATGCGCCGCGGGCGTCGCGAGGCGGAATCGAGCCCGCGGAGAGGACGTTCCGTTGTAGGGTCCCCGTCATGCGATCTTCGGTTGGGGCGACGTTCTTCGCGGCGGCTCTCATGACCGTGTGCGCGTGCTCCGGCTCGTCGAGCGAGAGCCCCTGGCCCGTCGAGCCGGCGGTGTCGCCGCTCGGCCCCGAAGGCGAACAGCCGAACGAGGAGCTGCCGGCGCGACGGGCGAAGCGCCGACCGATCGACGACGAGGCCTACGGCGGAAGCGGTGGCGGACGAGCGACGCCTGCGAAGCCCGTCAACCTAGAGGAGTCCGGAGCCGCCCCATGAGCCTGCCGTCAGTGGCGCTCTGCATGATCGTCCGAGACGAAGAGCAGAGGCTCCCCGGCTGCCTGGACTCGGTCGCCGAGCTGTGCGCGGAGCGCGTCGTCGTCGACACTGGGAGCCGTGACGGCACCGTGGCGTGTGCCGAGGCGCGCGGCGCTCGAATCGTGGAATTTGCCTGGTGCGATGACTTCGCGGCCGCGCGGAACGCCGGCATTCGCGCCGCGACGAGCGACTGGGTGCTGGTCCTCGACGCCGACGAACGGCTCGCTCCTGGCGGTGAGGCGCGCATCGCGCAGACGCTCGAGGGTGCGCGCGCCTCTTGCGGAATGCTGACGCTGCATGACGCGTCGAGCCTCGACGCGAGCACGATCGATGTCTTGTCCGGCAGGGCTCGCCTCGGCGAGCCGATGCCGCTGCCGAGGCTCTTTCGGAGGACCGCGGATCTCGCCTTCGAGGGGATCGTCCACGAGAGCGTCCGCGCCTGGCTCGTACGTCAGGGCGGAGCAACGTTCGATACGGGTGCGAACATCGTCCACTACGGAGCGGTCCCATCCTTGCGTGCGGAGCGCGGCAAGCAGGACAGGAACACGCGCCTCCTCGAGCGGCGGCTCGCCCTCGAGCCCGACGACTTCACAGTCCACGGCTACCTCGCGCACGAGCTCGTCGCGGCGGGCGAGCAAGAGCGGGCCTTCGCGGTGGCCGACGAGGGCTGGCAGCTCGTACGACGAGCAAGCCCCGCGACGCTGCGATCGACCGGGCGGCTCCTCGCGGCGCGCTGCCTGCTTCTGTTTCAGCGGGGCGATGCCGACGAGGTCCTGCGAACCGTCGCGGAGGCCATTGCCTTCGAAGGCGAGACGCCCGATGCCCTGTTTTTCCGAGGGCGCGCGCACGAACAGCGGGCGCTACGTCCCGAACCTCTGCGGACGAGCGAGCTCATGGCGGCCGATCTCGCGTATCGGGCGTGCCTCGGGTGGGCAGGGCGCCCAGGCTCGCAGCGCTTCGTCATCGGCGCGACGGGACACGTGGGACAGTTGCGCCTCGCGACGGTCGAGTTCCTCCGCGGAGACGCGGAGGCCGCGCTCACGAGGTTCGAGGCCTTGCTCGCGGACCACCCCGGCGACATCGAAGCGACGCTCGGCGCATGCGAAGCGCTCGTGGATCTCGGTCGCGCAGACGACGCTGCTGCGCGGCTCGAGCCGCTCGTCGGTCATGCGAAAACCCCCGACGTAGCGCTCGTGGCGGCGCTCATCGCCGAAGCAGGCGGGCGGCTCGAGGCCTTGGCGCGCCACCTCGCGGACGCGCGAGCCCGGCGTGACCTCGGGTACGTCGCCGCACATCGGAACGCGCTGCACGTGAGCCTGCACTGCGCCATGACGGCGTACATCGGCAGGCCACAGGCCGGCCCCGGCGCGGTAGGCGCGGCCTGCGCGTATCTCGCAGGACAGCCCGCGCACGCGGAGCTCGACTCGCGCGATGTGCGTGCGCTCGAGCGCTTCGTCGGGGCGCTGTTCGCAAGCGGGCGCGTCGAATGGATCGAGCCGCTGCTCGAGCCCACGGCCGAGCGCGCGATCCCGGGGATCGGAGCGGTCGTGGAACATGTGACGAGCGCGCTCGAGGCGAAGCTCAAAGAGCGGCGCTGACGTCGAGACCCCGTGCTATGCCCGCGGCATCATGAGCAAAGAGCCGTCGAGCACGTTGCCTCGTGCGGGAGCAGAGGATGTCCTCTATGTCCTCGACCTCTCGAACTTCGTCTTCCGCGCCTACCACGCGCTGCCCCCGCTCACGGCCCCGAACGGCGAGCCGACGAACGCGACGCTCGGAACGATGAACATGTTCCATCGCATGCTCGACGCGCAGCGCCCGGCCCTGCTCGCGGTGACGATGGACAGTCGCGGCCGCGGGTTTCGCGGACAGCTCTCTCCAGACTACAAGGCGCATCGCCCCCCCGCCCCGGAGGACCTCGTGGTGCAAATGGCGCGTTGCCGCGAGCTCTTCGAGGCTTATCGAGTCCCGGTCTTTCAGCGCGACGGATTCGAGGCCGACGACGTGATCGCGACGCTGGTGAAGCAGGCGCGCGCGGCGGGGCTGCGCGTCGTGATCGCGTCGAGCGACAAGGATCTCTATCAGCTCGTGGACGGCGACCGCGTCGTGGTGTGGGACGCGATGCGCAGCAAGGTGTACGGCCCCCCCGAGGTGCATGAGAAGTTCGGCGTCGCGCCTTCGCGCGTGCGGGACCTCCTGGCGCTCGTCGGTGACACCTCCGACAACGTGCCGGGCGTCCCTGGCGTCGGGCCAAAGACGGCGGCGCAGCTGCTCGCGCGCTTCGGGTCGGTGAGCGAGGTGATGGCGCGCGCGAGCGAGGTCGAGAAGCCCAAGCTGCGAAAATCCCTCGAAGACAGCGTCGCCGCCGTCGAGCTCGCGTACCGCCTCGTCGAGCTGCGCGACGACGTCGACGTGGCGATCGACGTCGACGCGCTACGCTTCGGCCGTCCGGACGTCACGCGCCTGCGGGCCCTCTTCACCGAGCTACACTTTCAGCGGTTGCTCGAGGGACTGCCCCGAGAGGACGTCGTCGCGAGCCCGAACACGCCAGCCCCTCACGAGGCCTCCGCGACCGCGACGCCGCGCAGCACGCCTGCGCCGGTGACGACTGTGCTCGACCTCGACGCGCTTGAAGCCCTCGCGAGGGAGGCTCGAGCCGCAGGGCAGCTGGCCGTCGCCGCGGTCGCGCCGGGCGTTGAACCGATGCGCACCGTCCTCACGGGTCTCGCGCTGGCGGTTCGCGACGACGCTCCCTGCTACGTGCCGCTCGGCCATCGAACGCTCACGGCTCCGAAGCAGCTTCCGCTCGATGAGGTCCGCCGAGTCCTGGGTCCGCTGCTCGTCGATCCGTCGGTCGCGAAGCTCGGACACGACGTGAAGTTCACCCAGGTGCTGCTCGCGCGGTATGGGCTCCCCATCACGGGGGTCGGCTTCGACGCGGTGCTCGCAGGCTACCTGCTCGATCCCGAGGCGAGCCACGCGCTCGACCAGCTCGTGCGCCGCGAGCTGGGGCGCGAGCTCGTGAGCCTGCCCAAGGCAGAGCGGGGTGCGCGTGGTCCGAAGTACGGCGTCGACGAGCTCGAAGTGGACGCGGTCGCGCCGCACGCCGGGAGCCTCGTCGAGTCGGTCCTCGGACTCGCCGCATCGATGCGCCCGCGGCTTGTCGAGGCAGGGCTCTCTAAGCTCCACGACGGTCTCGAGCTGCCGCTCGCCGACGTGCTTGCCGAGATGGAATCGCGCGGCGTGCTCGTCGCTCCGGAGCTGCTCGGCATCCTCGGCGCCGAGTTGTCACGCGAGCTCGAGACGCTCGAGCGAGCAGCGTACGCGGCGGCGGGTCACGAGCTGAACCTCGCGTCGCCGAAGCAGCTCGAGGCGGTCCTCTACGACGAACTGGGCCTGCCCGCCGGCAAGAAGACCCGCACCGGACGCTCAACCGACGCCGAGGCGCTCGAGGCCATCGCCGACGCTCACCCGCTGCCGCGCCTCGTCCTCGAGCACCGCGCGCTCGCAAAGCTGAAGGGCACCTACGTGGACACGCTGCCCACGCTCGTCCTGCGCGAGACCGGACGCATTCACACGCGCTGGGAGCAGGCCGTCGCGGCGACGGGGCGCATCTCGTCGCGCGAGCCGAACCTCCAGAACATCCCGGTCCGGTCGGAGCATGGCAAGCGCATTCGCGAGGCGTTCGTGGCCCCCGAAGGCGCGCTCCTCCTCAGCGCCGACTACTCGCAGATCGAGCTTCGTGTCCTCGCCCACCTCTCGCGCGACCCGGTGCTCGTCGAGGCCTTCTCGCTCGGGCAGGACGTGCACGTCCGCACGGCGATGGAGGTGTTCGACGTCGCCGAGACCGAGGTCACCTTCGAGATGCGAGCCCAGAGCAAGACCGTGAACTTCGGCGTGATCTACGGCATGGGCGCCGTCGCGCTCGCCAAGCGGCTCGGGATCCCACGCGCCGACGCGAAGCGCTTCATCGACGCCTACTTCGAGCGCTATCGCGGAGTCCGCGAGTATCTCGAGGGGACGCTCCGCGAGGCTCAGGAGACCGGTGAGGTCCGAACGCTGCTCGGTCGACGCCGGCTCCTTCCCGAGCTTCGCAGCGGCAATCCGATGCAGCGGTCGTACGCCGAGCGCATCGCACAGAACACGCCCATCCAGGGCACCGCGGCCGACCTCTTGAAGCTCGCGATGGTGACGCTGCGCGAGCCGGTCGTGCCGGGCGCGCGCATGGTGCTCACAGTCCACGATGAGCTCGTCTTCGAGGTCCCCGAGGGGGCGATCGACGAAGCGGCCGGGAAGGTTCGGCGCGCGATGGAGTCGGTCGCCGAGCTGTCGGTTCCGCTGGTCGTCGACGTCGGGTGGGGAAAGAGTTGGGCGCTCGCGCACTGAGCGAGCGCAGGGCGACAAAGCAGGAAAAGCGCCACACCGAAAACTCGGTGGGCGCTTCGTCGAGGCGCCAGCAGCGCCCCGGGAGGGCCGAGGGTCCGCGCCGCCTCGGTTCAGGCGACGCAGAGGGCCTGGGTCACGTCGCGGTCTTCGCGAGCGCGAGCGAGAGGCGCGACTTGAGCCGCGAGGCGCGCTTCGAAGGGAGCACGTTCTTCGAGGCCGCGCTGTCGAGGAGCGTGTGAACGCTCTTCACGAGGGCGGCCGCCTCGCTCGAGCCCTGCGCGACGGCTTCACGAGCCTGCTTCAGAGCCTTGCGGACGTGCGACTTGAGAGCGTTGTTGCGCTCGGTGCGGGTGATGCGCTGACGGTTGCGCTTCTCGGCTGAGGCGTGCGTTGCCATGGTCGTGATCCTCGGTCAGTCCTTCTTCGCGGGCTTGGCGTCAGCGGCGTTCGGGTCGTACCCAACCGGGTGCACAGGGAACGACGGCGTCGTCTTTCCCATGCGCATCTGGCGCTTGCGGCGCTTGCCGGCGTTCTTGTGCTGGCGCGCGCGGACACGTTCGGTTTGTTGCGTGCTGGAGACCATTGGGGCGCCGGACTCTAGCCGAGCCAGCGCGCCTGTCAAGGAGATCCCGTTAGGGAGAACCGCGTGTCCCCGCTACCGCGCGGGCGGGGCTCCGCGGGGACGCGTCCTTTCGAGGTCCGATGCTACCTTGTCCCTCATGGCGTCGAAGGGCAAGCGGTGGCTCGGGGAGGCTCGGCTCGTCGGGGCAGCGTTCCTCGGGGGGGCCGTCGCGGCGCGCGCCAGCGACGCGACGAGCGAACGGGAGGTGCCGTACGCCCCGCTCTCCCAGCTCGCCCGGGTGCTGGTGCAGGTCGAGCATCGTTACGTCGATCCGGTCGACCGGCAGCGCCTGCTCGAGGGTGCGATCAAGGGCATGGTGGCAGAGCTCGACCCCCACTCCGCGTTCCTCCCGCCACGCGAGTTCGCGCAGTTCAACGAGGACACCGGCGGCGCCTTCGGGGGGATCGGGGTCGAGGTCGACTTCCGTCGGCAGCGCGTGCTGGTGCTCGCGCCGATCCCGGACTCGCCGGCGGCGCGCGCGGGGATCCGCAGCGGGGACGAGCTCCTCGCGGTCGACGGCAAGCCGCTCGCGGGCATGCCAGCGGAGGCCATCGTTCGGGCGATGCGCGGCGCCCCGGGGAGCCGTGTGTCACTAACCCTGAAGAAGAAGGACGCCACCGAGCCGACGACGCTCGAGCTGGTTCGGGCGGAGGTCCACGTCCGCAGCGTCGAGGGCAAGCGGCTCACCGGCAACGTCGGTTACGTGCGCCTCAGGCAGTTCCAAGCCGACACGCACCGCGAGTGGCTCGCGACCCTCGCCACGCTGCGGCGCCCCGACGAGCCGCCGCTCGTCGGCATCGTGCTGGACCTGCGGAACAACCCGGGCGGCCTTGTCGACCAGGCCGAGGCCGTCGCGGACGAGCTCCTCGAGGGAGGGTCGATCTACTCGATGAGGCATCGTGGCAAAGTGGTGGAGGAGGCGCGAGCTCACCGCGGAGGGACGCTGACCGACCTGCCGGTCGTCGCGCTGGTAAACGAGTACTCAGCCTCGTCTTCCGAGCTCCTCGTCGGGGCGCTGAAGGACGCCCGGCGAGCCACGGTCGTCGGCGCGCCAACCTTCGGGAAGGGCTCGGTGCAGACGATCTACGAACTGCCGGGGAGCAGCGGCCTTCGACTCACGACCATGCGGTACTACACGCCGAGCGGTCGCCCGATCCAGGCGCGCGGCGTGCAACCGGACGTGCTGGTACGCTACGACGACGACGCGCAGTCGGCGCTCCCGGTCGTGCGCGAGGGCGACCTCGACGGGGCGCTGGAGCAAGAGGCGGGAGCCCCCGACGAGGCCCCCCCCAGCGAGGTCGTGACGGGCAAGAAGCGCCCCGAAATCCTGACGCTCGACGACGTGCCGACGGACCCGACCAGGAGCGACGACGTCGCCCTGCTGGCCGCGCTGCGACGGCTCGCGGCGGCGCGCTGACGTCGCCGAGGGTCGCGGCGTCCGCGCGTGGCCTCCCACGCCCATGCCCATGGAATCAATCGATTCTTCGAGGTCCGCTCCAGGCCGTTTCGGACCGGGGCGTGGCGCGCGAGCACACGGGTTTTTTGGCCCGATGGAACTACCTGTGGCTCAGGTGTCCGCATGGCCCAGCCGCCCAACGTCCGTCGAAAGACCCCGCGCCCCCTGTCGGGCGACGCGCGGGTCGCGGACCGTGGGCTCGGCCACCTCGGCCGCTGGGGCACGGGTCGTATCGGCAGCGGGCCGCTTGGCGCCACGCCGTCTCCGCTGACGGACGCCGAGGAGGGCCAGGCGGCGCCGCCTTCGCTCGGTGGCCGGAGCCTCGAGCACGCGAACCGTTGGGGCCTGACGCCGAGCGTGATCGCGCCCGAATCCCTGAAGGCCCGCGCGAGCCACGACGAGAGCCCCTCCCCTCCGCCCGTCGCGGTCACCCTGGAGGAGTCGGCCCCGCCTCGCCGCAGCCTCAAACCCGAAGAGCAGGGCCTCGCGCACGAGCCCGTCGCATCCGAGTCACCACGACCGCGCTGGCACCGCTGGGCCGCGGGAGCGCTCGCGTGCGCTTCGCTCCTCGTGGGGACGTCGCTCTTCCGCCGGACGCAGGAGGTCGCCGTCGCGCAAGGCTCGCTCGTCGCCCGCCTCGAAGCCGCGACGCCGAACGACGGCGCGGACACGCCATCGGCAGCCAAGGCGGACGCTGCCGCGGTCGAGGGTCTGGTCGCGAGCGACGCGACCAGCGCGGCCTCGACGACCCCTGCGGGGCACGACGGGCACGTGTGGCTCGACGGCGGCGTGCTCCACCTGCCGAACACGTTCAAGCCGCGCGAGGGGGGCTACGACCTCATCATCCACTTCCACGGCGACGTGAAGATCGTCCGCGAGAGCGTCGAGATCGCTGGGATCAACGCGGCGGTCGCGATCATCAACTGGGGGATCAGCTCCGGTCCCTACCAGAACACGTACAAGGAGCCCGGACGCTTCGAGAAGCTGCTCACGCGGGTCGAAGCTGGCCTCGCGGACAAGGGTTACCGAAACCTGGAGCTGCGGCGCTTGGCGCTCACGGCGTGGAGCGGCGGCTACGGCGCGATCGAGAGCATCCTCGAGACGCGAAGAGCCCCCGACGCCGAGAACGACCCGCTCGACGCGGTGATGGTGTTCGACGGAATCCACACCGGCTTCCGCGACGAGGACAAGAGCCGCCTCGCCGAGCTCGGGGTGCAGTCGTTCCTCCGCGCCGCGAACGCCGCCTCGAACGATCGGATCCTCTTCACGATGACCCACTCCGAGGTCGATCCGATCGCCTACGCCAGCACGAGCCGCTGCGCCGACCTCCTGCTCGCGTCGGTCGGGCGAAAGGCCGAGAAGGCGACCGGGCCTGCCCCGGCCCACCTGAAGCTGAAGGCGGCGGCGAAGTCGATCGGCCGCAACACCACGCTCGAGCCGACCTTCGACACGCGCGTCGGCAGCTTCCACGTGCTTGGCTACCGCGGGAACACTCCGGAGGCGCACGCGGCGCACCTCCACCAGATGGCGGCGATCGCGCTGCCGGAGCTCGCCAAGCGCTGGGCGTCCGCGGCGCCGCCGCGGCTGCACCCGGTGCTTGGAGACGAGCCCGAGTCACGCAAGCTCCCGTCCAAGGCGGTCGTCCTCCCGTCGCTCGCGAAGCTGCGAAACGACGGCGGATCGAAGGCCAAGACCGCTCTGCGATCCGGCGCGAGCGAGCAGCGCGCTCGCAAGAACTAATCCGGCGCCTCACCGCGGCGGGTAGCCGTGGTCGCGTGGGGTCGCCCCCGCCGCTTCGAGCGGCGAGGCGCAGGGTCCTCGGAGGCACGGTCGACGAGGCCGAGCGCGGCGAGGGACAGGTGGCCGCGGGACGTGATGATGAGGTGGTCCACCATGGGCACGCCGAGCTGCAGCGACACGACGCCGAGCCTCACCGTCGTCTCGACGTCCTCGCGTGACGCCTCGAGGCGGCCACTCGGGTGGTTGTGCGCCAGGATGAACGAGGCCGCTCCATCCCAGAGCGCCGCGCGCAGCACGTCGGCTGGTGAGATGGAGAGCGCGTGGAGGCCGCCCTGCCCGACGCGTCTCGCCCCGCGAAGGCGGTTGCTCGCGTCGAGCGAGAGGACCCACATCTCCTCGTGGAGCAGCGCGCCGAGCTTTCCGGTCAAAAACTCGACCGCTCGCTCCGGCGAGTCGAGCCGCTCCCCGAACGGCGGCGCTCGGTCGGAGAGTCGCCGCGCGAGCTCGAGTCCCGCACCGAGTCGCAGGGCGCGCGCCACCCCGAGCCCCGACTGCTCAACGAACCGGGCCGGACCGTAGCGCGCGAGGCCGGAGAGACCGCCCACCTCGTCTAGGAGCTCTCGGGCGGTCACCTCGGGTGCAGGGCCACCGCGCGCCTGGCCGAGCAGCAGGGCGAGGAGCGTGGGGTCGTCGAGGGCGTCGAGCCCGAAGGTAAGCGCGTCGGCACGGAGATCGAGGGTGTCATCGTGAGGCATGAGCCCCGACACAGCAGCGACCGTGCCACCCGAAACCCAATGAAATCACTCGCATCTGTGGTGGCGCGAGCTGGCGAACCGGTGGCGGAGGGGTGGCGCCGCCAGCGTCGGCGCCGCCTCACCCCGGGGTCGCGAGCAACCCGAGCCAGCCGCGACTGAAGGCCGCCGAGTCCTCGTGCCAGCCGCGCAGCGGGGCGTCGGCCTCGAGGTCGTAGCCTCGTGGCGGGTCGACGTCGGTGCGGCCGGCCGCCTGATCGCGTCGCCACTCGAAGCCGAGCCGCGGCCCGTCGTACTCGGGGTGACCGAGGTGCATCACCACGCGCCCGTCGGCGCTCGCGAGCAGCGTCGGACCGGCGTCGCCGCCGTCCCCTAGGCCGAGCACCCGCCCCTCGCGCTCGGCCAAGGCCACGGTCGCGCGCGAGAAGCCAGCGAACCGGCTCTGCGCGCAGACGAAGCCCTCGCCGGACAGCCCGAGGAGCTCACCCGCGGCAGGCGTGAGCGCGTGCTCGAAGGCGCCGAAGATCTTGCGTGAGTAGACGTCCTTCGTCAGCCCCTCGCGCTCACCGAGCGCCATCGCGCCCCAACAAATCCCGAGCGTACCCGAGAGGTTTGCGCGAGCGTCGTCGAGCAGCTCGGAGAGCTCGGGCCAGTAGCGCACCTCGGAGAGCGGCAGATGCTCGACGGGAGCGCCGGTGAGGACGAGCCCGTCGAGCGACCCAAGCGCGAGCGCCGCGTCGTAGGTGCGGTAGTGCGCGGCGAGATGCTCGGGGTCGCTGCTTCGGTAAGCGTGGCTCGCGAGGCGTAGCCACACCGGCTCGACGTCGTACCCCGACGCGGCGAACAGCGCGACGAGGCTCGGCTCGTACGTCTCGAGCCGCGGCATCAGGTTGACGACGCCGACGCGCAGCGCCCGCTCCGTCGCCCGAGGCCCCGCCGCGCTCATCGAGGTCAGGTCTCCGCGAGCGCCTGATCGAGATCCGCGAGGATATCGTCGACGTGCTCGATGCCGATCGAGAGTCGAACGAAGTCGGGGGTAACGCCGGTCGCCGACTGCTCCTCGGGCGCGAGCTGCTGGTGGGTCGTCGACCCCGGATGAATGGCCAGCGTCTTCGCGTCGCCGACGTTCGCGAGGTGGGAGACGAGCTTCAGCGCGTTGATGAAGCGCCGCCCGCCCTCAAGCCCGCTCTTCACGCCAAACCCGAGGATCGCGCCGGCGCCCTTCGGCAGGTACTTCTGCGCGCGCGCGAACTCCTTGCTCGACTCGAGGCCGGGGTAGTTGACCCAAGCAACCTTGGGATGGTTTTCGAGCCACTTCGCGACCGCGAGCGCGTTCGAGGCGTGCCGCTCTATGCGGAGCGGCAAGGTCTCGAGCCCCTGCAGGAACAGGAACGAGTTGAACGGCGAGACCGCGGCGCCGATGTCGCGCAGCAGCGTGACGCGCGCCTTGATGATGTAGGCGATGTTCCCGAGCGGTGCGAGCGCGGCGACAAAATCGAGGCCGTGGTAGCTCGGATCTGGCCCAGAAATCAGCGGGAACTTCCCGCTCGTCCAATCGAACTTGCCGCCGTCGACGAGCACGCCACCGATCGAGGTTCCATGGCCACCGATGAACTTGGTCGCCGAGTAGACGACGATGTCCGCGCCGTGCTCGAGCGGGCGAACGAGGAGCGGCGAGACGGTGTTGTCGATGATGAGCGGGATCCCGGCGGCGTGCGCGACCTTCGCGAGCCCCTCGATATCGGCGACGTCGAGCTTCGGGTTGCCGATCGACTCGGCGTAGATCGCCTTGGTCCGCGGCGTCACCGCGCGCTCGAACGCGGCGAGGTCGTTCGACGGGACGAACACGACCTTGATGCCGAGCTTCGGCAGCGTGTGGTGGAACAGGTTGTAGGTGCCGCCGTAGAGGTTGTCCGCGGAGACGATTTCGTCACCGGCCTGGGCGAGGTTCAGGATCGAGTAGGTGATCGCCGACTGTCCGCTCGCGACGGCGAGCGCGCCGACGCCGCCGTCGAGCGCCGCGACGCGCTTCTCGAATACGTCGGTCGTCGGGTTCATGAGGCGCGTGTAGATGTTCCCGAACTCCTTCAGCGCGAAGAGGTTCGCCGCGTGGTCGGTGTCGCGGAACTGGTACGACGTGGTCTGGTAGATCGGCACCGCGCGCGAGCCCGTCGTCGGATCGGGCGAGTGGCCGGCGTGGAGGGCGAGGGTCTCGGGGCGAAGGGTCTGGGTCATCGTGGTTCTCCGAGAGGCGGACGAGACATAGTGTTCGCTAGACGAGACAAGCGTCCCTCATTGCATCGCAGCCGTCAACCTGCTCCGCCGCCCGCCTCGCTCAAGCCTCGCTGCCGTACTGAATCACGTTGAGGAAGCGCGCCTCGCGGGTTGCTCGGTTCTCGTAGCGATGCGCGACGTCGGCGCGGAAGTGGAAGGCGTCGCCCGGCGCGAGGTCGAACGTCTCGTCGCCCGCGACGATCCGCAGCGTCCCGGTCAGCATGACGATGGTCTCGTGCGTACCGAGCGCGTGGGCCTCGCTCGAGAGGAGCCCGCGCGGCGCGAAGCGAAGCTCGTACGTCTCGTGCCCGGGCGTCGCGCCGGCCGGCGTGAGCAATCGGCTCTCGACGCGTCCATCGACGCTGCGAAGCGGAGCGATGTCCTCCGCGCGCAGCAGCCGACAGCGCTGCTCCCCCTGATCGCCGAGGAGCGCCCCGAACGGAACGCCTAGCCCCACCGCGATCTTCCAGAGGACGGCGAGGGTCGGGTTGGTTCGAGAGCCCTCGATCTGCGAGAGCGCCGCGCGGCTCACCCCGCTCTGGGCGGCGAGCTGATCGAGCGACAACCCTCGCGTGCGGCGGATGCGGCGCAGGCTGTCGGCGACGCGGCGCCCGAGCTCGGCAGCCCCGACCTCGTCGCCCTTCGGCGTACCCGCAGCGCGGAGCGCGATCGACGGCGCGAGCTCGGTCGGGTCCTCGTCTCGGAGCGGAGCGCCTGCCGTCGAGGCACCGCGCTCCACACGCTTCGGTCGTCTTCCGGTCGTCCGCTTCTTCGTCTCGCTCGCCACGCTCGCCTCGCTCCTCGCGGCCGACCGCCGGGCGGCGGACTCGCGCTCCACGAGACTGGACGAGCGGCCGCGAGTTGACAAGTTGTTCATTCTACAAGACAACAAGCAGCATGGCTTCGCTCGTCCTCAAGTTCGGCGGCTCGTCGCTCGGCAAGCCGGGGCGGCTCGCGCGGGTCCTCGACATCGTCGCGAAGGAGCACGCCTCATCGTCGCTCGAGGTGGTCGTCAGCGCCTTCGGCGACACCACCGATCACCTGCTCGAGGCTGGAGCGAAGGCTGCGAATGGCGAGGTCGACGCCGCGCTCACGCTCGCCGGGCGGGCCCTCGAGGATTCGCGGAGGCGTACGGTCGAGGCGGCCGGCGCGCTCGAAGGGGTCGACACCCTCCTCGCCGAGCTGCGCGAGGCGCTCGAGCGGCTCCTGCGAGGAGTCGGCGCGGTCGGCGAGCTCTCGCCCGTGAGCCGAGACGAGCTCCTGTCGTTCGGCGAGCGGACGTCGGTCGTCCTCGTGGCCGCAGCACTCAACGCGAGGGGCATCTCGGCGCGCGCCGTCGACGCCCGCCAGTGGGCGATCACCGACGAAGCACACGGGGATGCGAGCGTCCTCTGGGAGGCGACGGCGGCGCGACTCGCGGCGCTCACAAGACCGGCCGACGTCGTGCTCGTTCACACGGGGTTTCTGGGACGAACCGCGTCTGGGAAGACGACGACGCTCGGCCGAAACGGCTCCGACTACACGGCGGCCCTCCTCGCGCGCGCGCGCGGCGCCGACGAGCTCCACGTGTGGACCGACGTCCCCGGGGTCATGTCGGCCGACCCCGGGCTCGTCGACGAGGCCTACCCCGTGGCTCGCCTCAGCTACCGCGAGGCCCTCGAGCTGGCGGGGCTCGGCCTGCGTATGCTGCACCCTCGCACGGTGCTGCCGCTCCTCGCCTCGGGCATCCCGATGCGCATCCGCAACACCATGGCGCCCGAGCTGCCAGGCACCGTCGTCGACGCGACGGGCGCAACGGACAGCGAGCGCGCGACGTGCGTGACCTCGCTCGAGGGGATGACTCTGATCGACGTCGAGGGCTCGCAGCGGACGGCGCGCGCGGACCTCGGGCCCCGCGTCGCGTCGGCCCTCGCGCGCGAGAGCGTCCCGGTGTGGTTCGAGACCCAAGCTCCCCGCGGCAACGGGGTCGCGCTCGCCGTGGCTGACGCGGACGCCGATCACGCGAGGGCGATCCTCGAAGAGGAGCTCGCCCGAGAGCTCGGTCGCGGAGACCTCGCCCCACCGCGTTTGCAGCGCGGCGTCACGCTCGTCACTCTCGTCGCCGAGGCGATGGGCCGCACGGTCAACGTCGCAGGCCGCTTCTTCGGCGCGCTCGGGATCGCCGGCGTCAACGTGAAGGCTGCGTCTCAGGGCGCGACGTCGCGCGCGATCTCATGCGTCGTCGAGCGCGGCGACACGGCGCTCGCGGTGCGCTCGGTTCATGCCGCGATGAACCTCGCGCACGAGCAGGTCAGCGTGTTCTTGCTCGGGAAGGGGACCGTGGGCGGACAGCTCCTCGCGCAACTCTCGGCTGAGCAGCCGAAGCTCCTCCGGGAACACGACCTCGATCTCCGGCTCGTCGGCGTCGCCGACAGCCGCCACGTGCTCTTCTCGGAGCGGGGCCTTGACCCGACCAACGCCACCGAGGAGCTCGGGCGCGCCGGCACCGCGCCGCTCGAGGCGCAGCTCGATGCGCTTGCACGCCTCCCCGTCCCGGTGCTCGTGGACTGCACCGCGGCGACCGGGATGGAAGCTCTCTACCAGGCCGCCTTCGCGCACGGGATCCACGTCGTCGCCGCCAACAAGAAGCCCCTGACGCTGCCTCTCGGCGAGCGCGCGCAGCTGTTCGACGCAGCGAGGCGCGCGCACCGTGCCTACCGCTACGAGACCACCGTCGGCGCGAGCTTGCCCGTCATCGAGACCTTGAAGAACCTCGTCCGCACGGGCGATCGCGTGCTCCTCATCGAGGGCTCGCTCTCCGGCACGCTCGGCTACCTCTCGAACGCCCTCACCGCGGGCGAGAAGCTCTCGACCGCAGTCGCCGAAGCCCGACGTCGCGGCTACACCGAGCCGCACCCGCGCGACGATCTCGGCGGCGTCGATGCGGCCCGGAAGGCGCTGATCCTCGCGCGCGAGCTCGGCCTGCGACTCGAGCTCTCGGACGTCACGGTCGAGCCGTTCGTGCGCTCCGAGCTGCTCGCGCACGACGACCTCGACGCCTTCTTCGAGGCGCTCCGGCGCGAGGACGACGCCTTCGAGGAGCGCATGGCGAGCCTGCGACGTGAAGCACGGGTGCTCCGTTACCTTGCGACCATCGAGCCCGAGGGCGCGGGGCGGGCCGCATCGCTGCGCGTCGGGCCCGTGGGCGTTCCGTCCGATCACCCCGCAACGCGCCTCCGCGGCACCGAGGCCTTCGTCGCCTTCACCACCGAGCGTTACCGCGAGCACCCGCTCGTCGTGCAAGGCGCGGGCGCGGGCGGCGCCGTGACGGCGGCGGGCGTACTCGCTGACGTGCTGGCGCTTTCGCAGACGCTGCGCGGCAGGTGAGGGAGGGCCGCGCCTTCGAGCCCCCGACGCGCGACGGGAAGTGCCGCCACGTCGCTTGCCGGTCGGCCGGAGACCGCCCTACGCTCGAGTCCATGGCCGACGACTCGCCCCCGCTTGCTCCCCGTCGGGAAGCCGCGTCGCAGCCTGCGCCCGCCGCGGGCCCGGCCGCGGTGCTGTCGTCGCTGCGCTATGCGTGGGACCGCAGCGGCCCGTGGCGCGCCCTGCGCGTCTTGACCGACGTCAACCAAAGAAACGGCTTCGACTGCCCCGGCTGCGCGTGGCCCGACCCGAAAGAGCGGAGCCTCGCCGAGTTCTGCGAGAACGGCGCGCGCGCGGTGGCCCACGAGGCGGATCGGCGGCGTGTCGATCGGGCCTTCTTCGCCGCGCACTCGCTCGCGGCGCTCCGGGCCGAGAGCGATCATTGGCTCGAGCAGCAAGGGCGACTCGTCGAGCCGATGGTGCGGAGGCCCGGCGCGACGCACTACGAGCCCATCGAGTGGGACGCGGCCTTCGGGCTCGCCGCCGACGAGCTCCGCGCGCTCGCCTCGCCCGACGAGGCCGCCTTCTACACCTCGGGTCGCGCGTCGAACGAGGCCGCGTTCCTCTATCAGCTCTTCGCGCGGGCACTCGGCACGAACAACCTGCCGGACTGCTCGAACCTCTGCCACGAGTCGAGCGGCAAGGCGCTCCTCCGCACGCTCGGGATCGGCAAGGGCACAGTCCAGCTCGACGATTTCGAGAAGGCAGACCTCGTCCTGATCCTCGGTCAGAACCCGGGCACCAACCACCCGCGCATGCTCTCGACGCTCGCCGAGGCGGCCGCGCGCGGGGCGGCCATCGTCAGCGTGAACCCGCTCCGCGAGCGCGCCCTCGCTTCGTTCGCGCACCCGCAGACCTTGCTCGGCGCTTTCGGGATCGGGGCCCCCATCGCGTCGCAGTTCGTGCAGGTCCGCATCAACGGCGACGTCGCGCTCCTGAAGGGCGTAATGAAGCTCGTGCTCGCCGAGGAGCGAACAAAAGGCGGCGTGCTCGATCGCGCCTTCCTCGACGAGCACACGGTGGGCTTCGCCGAGCTCGAGCGCTCGATCGAGGAGGCCTCGTGGGACGCGATCCTCAAGGGGAGCGGCGTGCCGATGGCCGACATCGAGCGGCTCGCGCGCACCTACCTCGAGGCCGAGCGCGTGATCGCCTGCTGGGCGATGGGGCTCACCCAACACAAGAACGCGGTCAGCACAATCCGCGAGGTGGTGAACCTGCTCGCCCTTCGCGGCAACCTCGGGCGCGAAGGCGCGGGGGTCTGCCCGGTGCGCGGTCACAGCAACGTGCAGGGCGACCGCACCGTCGGCATCGACGAGGCCCCAACCGAGGCGTTCCTCACCCGACTCGACGCGGGCACCGGCATCCGCTCGCCGCGCCGGCGCGGGTACGACGTCGTCGACACGATCCGCGCGCTCGAGGACGGCCGCGTGAAGGTGTTCGTCGCGCTCGGGGGGAACTTCGTCGCCGCGACGCCCGAGACGCCGCGCACCGCCGCCGCCTTGCGGAAGGCGCGGCTCACGGTGCAGATCGCGACCAAGCTGAACCGCTCTCACCTCGAGACCGGCGAGACGGCGCTCTTGCTGCCCTGCCTCGGGCGAACGGAGCGCGACGTCACGGGCGGGCGCGCAGAGTTCGTGACCGTGGAGGACTCGATGGGCGTCGTGCACCGGAGCGAGGGCCGCCTCGAGCCGGCGGGCCCCGCGCTGCGAAGCGAGCCGTGGATCGTGGCGCACCTCGCCCACGCGACGCTCGGCGACCTGCCCGCGATCGCCTGGCGCGACCTCACGCGGGACTATGACCTCATCCGCGACCTCATCGCAGAGAGCGTGGCGGGCTTCGAGCGCTACAACGAGCGGGTGCGTGCCGACGACGGCTTCCTCCTCCCGAACGGGCCGCGCACGCGCGAGTGGGGTACGCCCTCCGGCAAGGTGGTGCTCGGCGCCGAGCCCATCCCGCGGCTCGTCACGGGCCCGGGCGAGCTCGTCATGATGACGATCCGCTCGCACGACCAGTTCAACACCACCGTGTACGGCCTCGACGATCGCTACCGCGGGATCCGGGGCGAGCGGGACGTCGTGCTCGTGCACCCGGCCGATCTCGAGGCGCTCGGCCTCGAGCACGGCGAGCGCGTCGATGTGACGAGCCACCACGAGGGGCGCGAGCGCACGGTGCGCGGGATGAAGCTCATCGCCTACGACCTCCCGCGCGGCAACTGCGCCGCCTACTTCCCCGAGGCGAACCCGCTCGTGCCGCTCGAGAGCCAGGCCGACGAGAGCGGCACGCCGACCTCGAAGAGCTTCGTCGTCAGCCTCGCGCCCAGCGTGGCGACGCCATGAGCGACACCACCGCCGACTACGAGGTGCTTCGGCTCGACGAAGGTGGGCTCTCGACACGCGTGGAGGAGGTCGCGCACGAGGAGCCCCTCGAGCTTCAGCTCGACGGCGTACCCTTCGCGGTTCTGATGCGCACGCCCGGCCATGACGAGGACCTCGCGCGCGGCTTCCTGCTGACGGAGCGAATCATCGAGCGCCTCGAGGACGTCGTGAGCGTGCGCCACTGCACCACGGCACCGGATCCGGAGGCCGACGGCAATGTGGTGCGCGTGCGCCTGCGCGACGGCGTTCGCGTCGACCTCGAGCAGCTCCGCCGCAACACGTTCGCCTCCTCGAGCTGTGGCGTCTGCGGCAAGGCCACCATCGCCAGCGCCTGTGGGCTCGCCGCCCCCTTGGAGGCCGACCGCTCGTCACCCGACCCGATGACGATGCGACGCGACGCGCTGCTCGGCGCGCCGGACCTCCTCTACACGGCGCAAGCGGGCTTCGCGAAGACGGGAGGCGTGCACGCGGCCGGGCTCTTCACGCGCGCCGGGGAGCTCGTGCTCGCGCGCGAGGACGTCGGTCGCCACAACGCGGTCGACAAGGCGCTCGGCAAGGCCGCGGCCTCAGGCATTGATTTTACTCAAGTTGCGCTGGTCGTCTCGGGGCGCGTCAGCTTCGAGCTCGTGCAGAAGGCCGCGGCCGTACGAATCCCGATCCTCGCGGGGATCTCCGCGCCGACGAGCCTCGCCGTCCGGGCCGCGCGCGCCCTTCGCATGACGCTCATCGGCTTCCTTCGTGGCGCGACGATGAACGTCTACGCGGGCGAGGAGCGACTTGAGACATGAGGGCGCACACGACGAGGGACGTCGCCGTCGCGTGCCTCGCAGCCCTCGGCGGCCTCGGCTGCTCGGGGACAGGCTCCCTCGGCGGAGCGGGTGCGAGCGGTGATGCGGGCGCCTCGACGTCCGCGGGTCCGTCGTCGTCGAGCGGGGTGGGCGGCGGCGGAGCGCTGCCCGAGCCCTGCACGACGCGCGTGAGCTACGGGCACAGGTGGATTCATCCGCCCGACCACCCCGAGTCGTTCGACGTCATCGATGGGCTCGTCGCCTGAGACGGACAATGCGCGCTCGCCGGGCCCAACGCCTTGGCGACGCTGTCGAACGGATGGGAGCCGGTCTACTTGGGACACGATGCGCGCACGCTCGCCCGCGATTTCTTCGGCGACTGCGGTGTCCCGCCGGTCGGCTGCACGACGCGCATCGGCTATGGTCCGAGCTGCAAGGCGCCACCCGATCACCCGCTTGCGTACGACGACGTCGGGGGCGTCGCGTTCAGCGACGGCGAGTGTCGCGGAGTCGGCGGCAGCGTACGCGCCGCGAGCCTGTCGAACGAATGGCAGCCTCATTTTGAGGACGATTGCCGGCTCGCCTTCCGATATTTGGGCTGCAGCGGCCTCAGCGACGCGGGACACCTCCTCACGGGCAAGGGCTTCGGGGCGTGGAGCGTGGGCGACTACTGGGCGCCCGAGGTCCACCGCATCGGCGCGAGCTACGTCGCGTACGACAGCGCGCGCCATGCGAGCGGGCACCTCGCGCCTGGCGCCGCGGTCGCCTCCTCGGCGCTTGGCCCGTACGTCGACGTCAGGGCGCCGCTCGTACACGAAGCGACGGTCGATCAAATCGACGCGCACGTCTTCGAGGACGAGAGCGGTTCGCACTACCTCGTGTGGAAGGACGACGGCAACGCGTTCGGCAAGTCGCCGCCCATCCTCGCGCAAGCGCTCGCCGCGGACGGTCTCGCGCGGCTCGGCGCCAAGGTCGAGCTCCTCGCGAACGATCTCCCGTGGGAGGGCGCGCTCGTCGAGGGCCCTTGGGTCGTGCGCCGCGGCGGATTTTACGGCCTCTTCTACAGCGTGAACGCGTTCTACGACGAACGCTACGCCGTCGGCGTCGCGCGTTCCAAGTCGCCGCTCCGCCCCTATGTGAAGCTCGGAGCACCCATCCTCACGACGCGCGGCGCGTGGGCAGGCCCGGGCCATGGCTCGGTGGTGCAAGGCCCGCGGGGCGACGACGTGTTCGTCCATCGCGCCTGGCGGAGCGACTACGTGAACGAAACCCCCGGGAGGCTCGCGCTCGTCGATCGAATCCAGTGGACTGGCGGGCGGCGAACCCTCTTCGGCGCGCCGTCTTCGGCGTCGCGGCCGCTGCCCTAAAACCGTTCTCGAGCGCAGCCCTCCCGCCCATGACCAAATCGTGATGGCGGTCACGCGCGGCGTTCACGTAAGGTCCCGCGCATGAAGCCTAAAGACGTCGCGGTCGCCGTCTACTCGTTCGTCGAGTTCGGGCTCTGTACGGCGGTGTTCCTGCCGATCATGGCGGTGAGTCATCGGCGCCACGAGGGCGACCCGACGCAGCGGCTCCCCGGACGGTGGATGCGACGCTTCGGCCGCACGACGACGAACCTCTCGCCGGTGTGGCGCTTTCGCGTCGAGGGCGAGGGCCCGAAGGACATCGCCCACCGCGCCTACGTCGTGGTCGCGAACCACGAATCGACGGCGGATCCGTTCCTCCTGTCGCACCTCCCGTGGGACATGCGCTGGGTGGCCAAGCAGGAGATCTTCAACCTGCCCATCCTCGGCAAGCTGATGACCTACGGCGGAGACATTCCGCTGCGACGTGGCCGAAAAGAAAGCGTCGTCGAGATGTTCGCCGAGTGCCGACGGACGCTCGAGGCCGGCATGAGCGTGATGATGTTCCCCGAGGGAACGCGCTCGAAGGACGGCAAGCTCTTGCCCTTCAAAGACGGCGCATTCGAGCTCGCGATCGAAGCCGGAGTCCCCCTTCTCCCGGTCGCGCTCGCCGGCACGCGTGACTGCATGCCGAAGGGCGCCAAGTGGCTCGGCAACGCGCGGGCGTCGGCTCGGGTGCTCCCCGTGATCCCGACGGCGGGCCTCACGCGCGAAGACGTCCCGCAGCTTCGCGAAGCCGCGCGCGAGGCGATCGGCGAAGGCGTGACCGCGCTCCGCGCCGACCTCGGCCTCCACTACTGACGCCGCGCGACGCCCCTTCCCGGTGACCCGGAGCCCCCAGCGTCTTCAAAGCCGTGGGTCCTCGTCGAAGCAGCAGCGGAACCCGGCGTCGTAGGGCTGTTAGGGCGGCGCGACCGCGTAGAACGTAAAGTCGAAGGTCGCCCCCGACTCGCTCGTCCCGAAGCCACCACCCATCAAGCGGTACGTGCCGACGCCGTCGTCGAGGACGATCTCGCGAAGGTTCCCGGTGATGTCGCGCACCTGAGCGGTCGCGTCGCCGTAGAGCCCGGAGAAGTCTGCGCCGCAGCCTGCGAGGAGCGACGAGCCGCCAGGCAAGAGCCCGCTCTCTGCACCGGCGAGGCTGGTCGAGAAATCGAACTCGAGCAGGTTGCAATATTTCGAGGCGCTCGCGACCGTCTTGCACGCAGCCCCCGCGTAGCCCCCACGACAGCCGCTGTCGGCTCGGCAGCCGGCCTGCCCTCGTCGAGGCGACACACATGCCCACCGAGCGCGTCGCACGTGTGCTCGGACTCGAGGGGCGTGACGTTGAACCAGGGCAACCTCCCCGGCACCGAGCACGCGCGCGTGGCGTCGAGGGAGACGCCGCTCGGGGCCGAGACCCACCAGGGGGGACAACTGGCGCCACTGCACGCATAGCCGTTGCCGGTCCCTGGACTCGCACCGGTCGCGTCAGGCCGTTTTGCCGGAGCGGGTGCTGTGTGCCCGTCCCGTGAGGGTCCGCTCACTCGTCGTCGACGTGCGCGCGCGTCCCGTCGGGGAGCGACGCCTCGAAGGCGAGCCGCGCTGCCAGCACCTTCGCCTCGTCGAGACCGTCGAAGGTGACCTTGGTCTGGTAGCGCGGATCACGCCACTTCGGGTAGGAACCGACCTCGACCTCCGGGTGCGCTGCGACCACGCGATCGAGCAACGGCTTGAGAGGCCCCTCATCGAGCGTCGTATAGACCGCCTGACTCACGAACCCTGGAGCGCCTCCGAGCTCAGCGCCGATCACGGCCATCTTCATGGCGAAGATCGCGGGGACTCCGGGCAGGATCCAGACATTCTCCTTTACCACGGTCGGCCAAGGGTGCTCCGCCGTCGAGACGAGCCTCGCGCCGACCGGCGCGCGGGCCATCAGCAGGTGGCCTTCAGTGAGGTGCTCCCGATAGTGCGCGCGCAGCATCGCCTCGAGCTCGGGGAAGACTGCGACCGCGACGCCGAACGCATCCGCGACACCATCGATGGTCACGTCGTCATGGGTGGGGCCGACGCCTCCACTCGTGAAGACGACGTCATGCGCCGCGGCGAGCGCTCGAACCTCGCTCGCGATGAGCGGCCGCTCGTCGGGGATTACCGCGACACGCGCGAGGATGACGCCCAAGCTCCGCAGCATTCGGGCGAGGACGACGATGTTCTGATCGGCGACCTTCCCGCTGAGGAGCTCGTTTCCGATGACGAGCAGGGCGGCGTGCTTCTGGGTCACGAGGTGCTTGCTCGGCGGCTCATTCGAAGGGTCGCGTCAGCGGACGCCCCTGATCGTCGACCCCGAGCAGCTCGTCGACCCGACGCTCCGCGGCCTCGAGGCGGGCCTGGGCCGAGCGAGCGACCTGGATGCCTTCCTCGAAGAGGCGCAGCGACTCCTCGAGCGGTAGATCGCCCCCCTCGAGCCGCTTCACGATGTCACCGAGGCGCTCGGCCGACGCCTCGAACGACTCTTCCTTCGCAGGAGCGGGATCGGCGGTAATTTCCCTGGCCTTTGCCATGGTGGGAGCCTCGACCATGCCCGCCCCGAGCGCAAGCCCTCAGGTCGCGTCGACGGCGGTCGTCGGCAGCCGGTGCCACACCGCGCGCGAGACGCGAACGAGCACGCGCGCGACGTCGACGAGCCCCTCGCCGAAGCCGCGCTCGACGTAGGTGAGGCCATGAGCCGCGCATAGCGCGCGGACGTCCGCCGCGATGCGAGCGTGGTTGTGGCGCGGCATCGTCGGGAAGAGGTGGTGCTCGATCTGTCGATCAAGGCCGCCGAAGAACCAGCGCATGCCGGGCCATGGGCGAATGTTCTGGGTCGTCGCGCACTGCAAAGCGCAGAAGCCGGGGGCCTCCGTCTTGTCGAATATCGGTCGCGCGTTGTGACCGACGAGGAAGACCGCCCCGGTGAAGAGCCCCGAGACCAGCTGCGCGAGCGCGTAGCAGGCGATGCGCTGACCCCACGTCGGGAGAAGCGCGAGCATTCCGATAGACCAGGCGTGGTGCACGGCGATGGCCGAGAGCTCGAGCCCGCGACGCTCGACGGTCGGGGAGGAGAGCGCCCATCGAACGCTCGCGACCATCCAGTTGAGGCGCGCGAACGCGATCACAGGCAGCGCCGTGACGGGCTGAAGCCGCACGAGCACCCGCGCCCCGGGCCCCATCCGCGCGAGATCGGCCTCGGTGAAAGAGAGAAATGGCGTCGTGTCGATGTCTTCGTCGACCCCCAGCACGTTGGGGAGCGCGTGGTGCGTGTTGTGCTTGCGCTTCCACCAATCGCCAGAGAAGCCGAGCACGATGCCGCCGAGAAGCGAGCCGACGACCTCACTCTTGGCGTAATCGGCGTGGACCGAGTTGTGGAGGAAGTCGTGCGAGAGCCAGCCTCCCTGTTGCCACACCAGCGCGAGCAAGAGCGCGGCGATGGGCCAGAACGCCGGCGCGATGGTGACGAGCGCGATGGCCCCGCCAATCCCCGAGAAGAGCAGCGCCGCGTGAAGGTAGAACCAGACCGGCCGGCTCTCGAAGAGCCCGGCCTCGACGGCGCGCCCACGAAGCGCCGCGAAGTCGCGCTCGACGTCGTCGGAGTAGCCGACCTCGGGCGCGAAGCCTACGGCGTTGCGAGCCTTGAAGCCGCGCAACATTTTCCGGGCGACCGCGCCATGGAAGGCGCCAAACGCGCCGGTCGCGTCGCGCCCAAGGAATTGCTTGAGGATCGCGCCGCCAGGGTGCTTCGCGGACCAATGACGGACGTCGTAGAGCTCACCGTCGATGCGTACGCAGTCCTCCGCGCTGGAGTCGGCTCGCTTGGTCTTGGCCATGGGCGAGCGGAGCCTAGCACCGTCGGCACGAATGGCGCGGTCGTTCCGAACGATGGGGCACGCGCGCGCTCCTGCGAGACCTTTGATCGAGGTTGCCGAAGCTGGCCGTCAGCGCGACGGCAGCGGACGCAGCGTCACCTCACCCTTCGTCGGCGCGAACGCGAGCAAGACGCCGTCCGGACCGGTGAGGGCGCTCCTTGCGAGCTCGCCGTTCGATTCGATGCGAACGGAGCGCAGCGCGACTACCCCGCGGTCCTCGGGCACCGAGGGGAGGAGCCACAGCCAACGCGCCCGCCTCGAGCGCGGGGTGCTCGTCGCGAGGCGCTTGCCGCCGAGGGCGAGCGTTGCAAGCGCACGGACCTCGTCGTCGGGATCGATCGTGGCCGCACGCTCGAGCGCTGCATCCCGCACGATTTCCTTGCGATTGGAGAGCGCGCGAACGATCGAGCGGCGCACGGACGGCTCGGTCTCCACGCGGTAGGCCGCGACGAGGCGCCCCGCTGCGGAGGACTCTCGGCTGTCGCCGAGGCCTAGCGCGACGTGAGCGCGGACGGTCGGATCGGTGCCGAAGAGCAAGGCATCCACACGCTCGCGCGAGGCGCGAGGGTCGCGTGTCGCGAGCCGAAACGCGGCCTGCGGGCTCGCGAGCGTGCCTGCCTCGGCGAGCTGGGCGAGCTCGTCGAAAGAGCCGAGGTCCGGCAGGGTGAGCAACGCAAGCGCGAGCGCCGTCTCGTCGATCGAGTCCGCGGCACCGCGTGCGCGGGGGTGGAGCGCACGGCGCGCGAGCGGCTCCAGGAGCGGGGCGGCCTCGGTGAGCTCGAGCGACGCGATGGCCGAGAGCACCGCGGCGCGAACGTAGGGCGCGGCATGCGCAAGCCCCAACCCTACCTCCCGCTGGCCCAGGAGCGTCGCCGCGAACCAGCCGAACGAAGCGAGCGGAGGCTCGGGCGACGCGATGGCGCGCTCGACCTCCGAGGTGACCCGCGCGACCAGGCGCACGTCGGCCACGCCGTCGCGGCCAAACACGCGCGCCGTCGCAACACGTAGAGCCTCGAGACGCTCTCCGCCGGTCGAGCGTTCGAGCCAGCGCGTCACGAGCTCGTCCGCCTTCGGGGCCTCGCAGTCGGCGAGGGCCGCTCGCGCGAACAGGGCGCGCGTCGGCTCACGGAGCGCGGCCTCGAGCGCATCGAGGCCGCCGTCGGCTCCGCTCTTGCCGAGGAGCGTGAGCGCGCGACCGGCGATCTCGGGCGCGGTCGCGACGCGAGCCGTCCCGACGAGCCCGGAGACGAGCGAGGGATGAGCGAAGCGCTCCGCGAGATCGAGGCCAAGCACGACCGACCCGGGCGCCGCGAGTAGCGCGAGGATGGCGTTCGCGCACGCCTCATGACCAAGGACGCACAGCGCCTCGGCGGCGAGGCCCCGCCGCTCGGCAGGGGCATCGGAGTGCGCGACGAGCTCCTTCGCACGCGCGCTCGCCGTGTGCTCTCCGAGCTTGGCGAGGGCGAGCATCGCCGCATCCTTCAGCGCGTCGTCACCGGCCACGAGCGCGCGCCGCAGCATCCCAATCGCTCGCGGATCGCGCAGCTCGCCGAGGAGCCGCGCCTCGACGGCCGTCATCGTCGCGACGCCGCGAACGAACGCGCCGAGGTCGCGGGGCGGGTGGGCGACGACCGCGCGCGCCGCGACCTCGGCTGCACCCGTGTCGCCGATGATCGCGGCGAGCAGCGGAACGAGAGCCCGCTCCTCGCGGCTCGCACCGGTCTCCCCGTCTCGAGCCGTGCGCTCCTCGGGCGGGCGGCGCGTGAGCCCTGCGGCGGCTCTCGCGAGGGCCCAGGCCGCGGTGTCGCGCGAGAGCGCGCCGAGAAGGGGATCGGCGTCCTCGTCGAGTGCGTGCCCGAGGATCGTGACGAGCCCACGTCGGCCGGTCTCGGAGAGCGCGTGCGGTGCGAGCGCGCGGCTCGCCGCGAGTCGGGTCCGGGGATCGGTGACGATCGGGCCTCCGCCGTCGAGGGTGTCGACGAGCGCGTCGAGCGCCTCTCGGTGAGCGGTGCGCGCGAGCCGCTCGATTCCACGCAGCCGGTCCTCGTAGGTCCCCGAGGCGAGGAGCGTACGCCCGTGCGAGGCGCCGACCCGCTCGTGAAGCGAGCGCTTCCCCTCGTGGTAGTCCTCGGCCCGAACGGGCGAGGTCCCCAACGACGCTGCGAGCGCGACGACGAAGACGAGGGACCTCTCGAGCATCACGCGACGCATGATCCGCGATCCGTCGCGACCTGTCACGCGCGCCCGAGGCGCGCTCGAAGCTGCGAGCCTTTACGCCGAGCGCCGAAGCCGCACACCGAGCAGGCCGCCGAAGTACGCGGCGACTCCACCGACGGTGAACAGCACGCCCGAGGTGAGGAACCACACGGCGAGCCCTCCCGGCTGGCTCACGAGCTGGCTGGCGGCGATCGCCGACGCGATGCAGGCAGCCATGAAGCCCCCAACCGCGGCCTCCTTCTTCCCGGCCTCGCCGCCGAAGCGCCCGACGAGGAGGCCTCCGGCAAACGACGAAGTCGCGAGCGCAGCAAAGGGGCCGAGCACCGTGACGATGCCGAGCCACAAGCGCTGACTCGCCGTCATCGCCGCGACCGCACGCTGCACCTCGGCCGCATCGCTTCCCTGGATATAGGCCGAGTGAGTGCGCCGAGCGAGGGCCATCACGCCGAAGGCGAGCGGCACGAAGGCAAGCAGCGTCGCGACCGCGCCGAGCACCGACCACTGCCAGGGCGGCCGAGGCTCCCCCTCGTCCTCTCGAGGCTGGACCACCGGCAACCTACGCTTGACGCCAGTCATGTCACTTCCGCCAGAAGCTCTGCGCTTCGCGCTGCGAGCGCTCGAGGCGGCGCTGCTCCTGCACCAGGCCGCCGTACGTGCGCGGCACCCTCGGATCGCGGCTCATCGCGTAGAGCACGCGGAGCGCGGCCTCGGCGTCATCGGTGGCGCGGTGAGCGCGCTCGAGGGCGACACCGAGCCGAGCCGCGACGGCTCCGAGCGCGCGGCTCTCCCCCTGCCCCTTCCAGAGCTCTCGCGCGAACACCAGCGGATCGATCCAGTCGACGTCGTCACGCAAGGCCGGCGGGCGCGAGGCGAGCGCGAGCCCAGCCCGCTCGAGCTCGGCGAACACGAAGCCGCGATCAAACGCTGCGTTGTAGGCCGCGGCGAGGGAGCCCTCGAACGTCTCGACGAGCTCGGGGATGATGGCGGAGAAGGGTGGCTTGTCGGCGACGTCGGCGTCGGTGATCCCATGAACGTCGGTCGAGGCCTTCGGGATCGGGATCCCCGGGTTGACGAGCCAGCTGCGCCGGTCGAGGACCTCGCCGCCCTTGCCGAGGACGACCGCCACCTCGATCACGCGTTCGCTGCGAGCGTCGATGCCGGTCGTCTCGGTGTCGACGAAGGCGATCGGGTAATCGCGCCACGCGCCGTCTACGGCAAACTCGCGCGCGACGCCGACCGCTTGCACCTGAAGCAGGTGCGCGATCCCCGGGTAGTGCCTCCCGGTCGGAAAGCAGCCGCAGGTCTCGACGACGCGCATCGCTTGCCCTCGTCAGCGCTTGCCCTGCGAGGACGGCGCAGCGGAAGGCGCCGCGCTCGCACCCGGAGCGACGCTCGCCTCGGGGGCTGCGCTCGCCGCGACCACCGCGCTCGAGCCTGGAGCGGGCAGCGGATCGAGCTTGACGCCGGCGAGCTCGAGCTCCAGCCGAATCCACAGCTCGAGCTCCTTAGCAGGGTTGCCGAGCTTCGAGAGATCGCAGTGTCGACCGTTGATGTAGAGGGTAGGCGTCGCGTCGACCCCGAGCTCATCGCCCTCCTTGAACTCGGCCTCGATGCGGGTCTTCGTCTCGGCAGCGTGGAGGTCGACCTTGAACTTTGCCATGTCGAGGCCGACCTTCTCGGCGTACCCCAGAAGGTCGGGCTCGGTGAGGCGCGCCTGGTTCTCGAACAGCACGTGGTGCATGCGCCAGAACTGGCCCTGCTTCCGTACGGCGATCGCCGCCTGCGCGGCGAGCTTCGCGTTGGGGTGGCTCGGGAGCGGAAAGTTCTTGAAGACGAAGCGGAGCTTGCCCTCGTACTGGGTGTACAGCGCCTCGAGGAGCGGATAGGCGTTGCCGCAAGACGGGCACTCGAAGTCCGCGAACTCGACGACCGTCACCGGAGCGTCGCCCGGACCGCGCGTCGCCGAATCGCCGATCACGATCGACTTCACCTTGTCGGCGTTGAAGCGCGCTTCGTAAGACGCAACGATGTCGTCCTTCGGGAGGCCGGCCTGCACCTGGCGCGTCAAGAACTCGGCCGCAGGCTTGCACGCCTTGCAGCTCCGCTTCTCGGAGACGCATTGCCCGAGCGGGACCGCGACGTCCTTGCAAGGCGCAAGCTGGCTGCCGACGAGCTCGGACCAAAGCTGAACCTCACGCGTGGTCATCGCCGAGGTGTCGACACCGTCGAGCTTCGTCGGCCCCGCCGACGCGGTCGGCGCGGCGCTCGTCGCCTTCGGGGCATCGGGCTTCGGGGCGCTGCTCTCACACGCGGCCGTGACGGCGAACAACGCGGGGAGGAGTGCTGCGAGAAGCTGCGAGGGGCGCATGATGCTGCGAAGAGTCTCTGTGCCAGCTACCGCCTCGGGTCAAGCCGATCGCCTCCGCGAGGGCTCGCTCAGCTGACCTGAGCGGGCTTCGCGGCGGGCGACGCCGCGGGCGGAGCGTGCAGCGTCACCCCGGCGGCGCGCACCTCTTCGAGCGTCGCCAAGAGCAGGCGGTGCCGCTCGGAGGGCTCGTCGACCTCGGCCTCGGCGGGGAAGAAAAACGTCGCGGTGAGCTCGATCGCCGGAGCCGTGATGTTGGTCAGGACGACGTCGATCTTCTCACGACGCACGTGAGGGTGAGCCTCGATAAGGCGGCGGATCGCGGCGCACAGGGCGTCACAGCGCTCGGGCGGAGTCCCGTGAACGAGGTGCAGGGTCACGATGGCGCGGCGGAAGCGCCGCTTGCCGTAGTTGTCGATCTTCGCGTCGGCGAGCTTCGCGTTCGGCAGGATCACGACCGAGTTGTGCTGCGTGCGGATGCGCGTCGAGCGAAAGCCGACCTCCTCGACAATCCCATCCGCGCCGTCGACGAAGATCCAGTCGCCGATCTTGAACGGATTGTCGATGAAGATGCTGATGCTGCCGAACAGGTTCGCGAGCGCATCCTTCGCCGCGAGGCCGACGGCGAGGGTGCCGATGCCGAGCGTCGCGAAGAGCGCGGTGACGTCGATGCTGAGGTTCTGAAGGAGCAGCATGGCGCCGACGAAGAGACTCCCTCCCTTCAGCGACTTTCGCAGGATCGGGACGAGGTGATCGTCGAGCCTCGACTCGGCACGCTCGGCGCGCTGGGCGATCCCGTCGGCGACGACGTCGGCGAATCGGAACGCCGCGACCACGGCCGCCACCGTCCACATGAGCCGCACCCCGAGGTGGAGCCCGGCCGCGACCGCGACCGGCAACCGCAGCTCCGGGTAGAGCAGCCTCACGACGAGCGCGGAGACCCCGATCCCGAGCGGCACCGCGGCCCGATCGAGCATCCGCCGCGCGAGGCTCCGTGCGCCATCGGCGGCAGGCTCGGTGCGACGGAGCCAGACGCCGACCAGGCCGCGAAGCAGGCGGCTCACAAGCGCGCCGGCGACGAGCAGCAAGACGAACGCGACGTATTGCCAAAGCGCGAGGCCCAGGTAGGTGATGCGCAGCGGGTCCGGGATCGCGTCGATCAGCCGATCGAAGTCCCCGAGCCGGTCGTCGTAGCGCTCTTCGATCCAGTCGAGAGACTCCCGCGTCCAGACCCACTTGCCGTCGCGCTTCTCGACCGTCACCTCGGGGTAGCGCGGCGTGACGACGAGCCGCGAGTTCTTGTCGCCGTCCAGGAACTCCGAGTCATCCGAGAGCTTCTCGGTCTGGACGATCACGCCCTCGGCGTCGAAGAGCGTCTTCAGCTGTCGCGCGGCCTCTTCGAGGGCCTTCTGCGAGCGGCCTCCGTGCTCGAGGCACTTGGTCGCGTTGGCCAGGCTCTGCTGCTTCCCGGCCTGCCACGCGAACACGGACTCGACCGCGTTGCGCGGGCCTTTGCAGGTCGGGAGCGCCTTCGCAGCGGCGACCTCCGCGAGCGAGAGCTGAACGAGCACGAAGACGAGGACGACACGGAGCCGGAGCACGGCCGGATGCTAGCATCGGAGCTCGCCGCTCATCGACCCGACACGCGGCCAGAAGGATCGACAACCTCGCGCGCCCCGACTAAGACCCGTCCTTACGATGCGTGATCACCGCGCGGAATACGCCAAGGCGCCGCGACTCCCCGAGGGGGACGCGATCGACCTCGCGGACGTCATGCCGGCCAGCGGCCCGCTCGAGCTCGAGATCGGGCCCGGGCGCGGCATGTTCATCCTCGAGCGTGCCGCCGCAGCCCCGGAGGCGCGCCTTCTCGGCCTCGAGATCAAGCGAAAGTGGTCGACGATCGTCGACGGTCGCCTGCGCGCGAAGGGCTACGGGGACCGGGCGCGCGTGCTCTGCGAGGATGCGAAGCTGGCCCTACCAAGGCTCAGGCCAGATGCGAGCGTGACGCGCTGCTTCGTGCACTTCCCCGATCCCTGGTGGAAGGCGCGACACGCGAAGCGCATGGTGCTCGGAGACGAGCTCGTCGCCGAGCTCGTGCGACTCCTCGTCGACGACGGCGAGCTCTACGTACAGACCGACGTGCTCGAGCGCGCCGAGCGCTACGAAGGCCTGCTCGTGCACCCGCTGCTCGCGCCGTTCGGCGATGAACCCGAGAGCCCGGTCCTCGACGCGAATCCATACGGCGCGCGCTCGAACCGCGAGAAGCGCGCCGATGAAGACGGCCTCCCGGTCACGCGGCTCCGCTACCGTCGCCTGCCCCGAACGCCATGAGCGCTCCGCCGCGCCTGGGCGAGCCGTGGGTCCGACCGTTCCTGCTCGCGCTCGTCCCATCGACGCTCCTCGCCGTCGTGTGCACGTCGCGCATTTTTTCGCGCGCAGGCGGGCCGGCGCTGCCGCTCGACGACGCCTTCATCCACCTCCAGTACGCGGCGCGACTCGCCGAGGGGAGCTGGTTCGAGTACTCGCCCGGCGGAGGCTACTCGTCGGGCGCGACGAGCTTCGCCTGGCCGCTCGCGTTCGTGCCGTTCTTCTGGCTCGGGGTGAAAGGGCTCGCGCTCGTGCCCGTCGCGTGGGCGCTCGGGACGCTCGCGCACGCGGGGGTCGTCTACGAGACCTGGCGCTTCGGGCGGGGCCTGCTCGGCGGACCCGGGGGCCTCGCGGCCGCGTCCATGTGCGCGGCCTTCGGCGCGTTCGCTTGGTTCGCGTGGAGCGGCATGGAGACCCTCGCGTTTGCGTGGATTCTGCTCCGCACCGCGCGCGTCGCGGCCGAGCATGCCGAGCGTCGCTCGCTCACGAGCCTCGGGGCCCAGGGACAGCTCGCGCTCCTCGCGCTCGCCGCGCCGCTCGTCCGCCCCGAGGGCGCGCTCGCCTCGCTCCTCGTACTCCTCACGATCGGACGCGACGCCCTCCGGCTCGGCCGACGAACCCCTCGGCGCACGGCGTGGGTGGCGCTCGCGGCGCTCGTCGGACCGACGCTCGTACCGCTGTCCCATCTCGTCGCGACAGGGCACGCCGCGTCCTCGACCGCGATGGTGAAGCACCTCGCCTTCGACCCCTACCTCGATCGAGCGGGCTTCGTCGCCGCCACGCTCTCGCACGTGCGTGACATCCTGACCGAGCATCTGATGGGCGGGCCGTACACCGCGGAGTTCCTCCCCGAGGGCTTCGCTTGGCCGGTCGCGTGCGGGCTCGTCGCACTCCCGCTCGTCGCGCGTCGTCACCGCGTCGGCTTCCGTGCGCTCGTGCTTGTGCTCCTTGCGCTCGGCACCCTGGGCCCTGCCACCTACGCGACGCTCCTCTGGAATCGCGTCCGCTACCTCTGGCCCTTCGCCCCCGCGTGGTTCCTGCTCGCGGCGACCGCGTTCGAAGAGCTCGGCGACCGGCTGCAGAAGCGCGTGGCGATGGCGGGCATCGTCGCCCCAGCGCTGTCCTTCGGGCTCGCGGCCATGCTCGCGATGAAGCTCGACTGGGCGACCGCCGACCTCGCGACCTCGGCGCGCGCGATCGCGCTGCAGCAGGTGTGGCTCGGCGAATGGGCCGCGAAGAACCTCCCGCCCGACGCCTTGATCGGAGTCAATGACACCGGCGCCATTGCATACGTCTCCGGGCGGCGGACCTTCGACGTCGTCGGGCTCACGACCGAGGGCGAGGCGCGCTACTGGGCATGGGGCGCCGGCGCGCGCTTCGAACACTGGGAGCGGCGGAAGCAGCTCGGCGCCGAGCTACCGACTCACCTGTTCGTGTACCGCCAGTGGATGGCGATGCCGGCGGTCGAGGGGGACTTTCTCACCGAGGCGACGGTCGTCGACCAGAGCATCCTCGGCGGGCGAACGATGACGGCGACGACGATGGACTCCTCGCTCCTCGGCAGCGGGGAGGCGCCGTTCTCTCGAGCGGGAGGCACACTCGTCGGGCGGCTCGACGTCGGGGACGTAGATTCGGAGGCGGAGCGACGCTTCGTGCTCGACGACGCGCGACAGCCGCATTCGGTCGTGCGCCTCGCGGTCATCGACGGGGCTCGTGAGGTCGCCGACGGAGGGCGCCTCGAGCGCGCCGAGGATCGGTTCTCGCTCGGCGCGAGGCGGCCGCTACGCCTCGTGATGCGTGTGATGTCGGACGGACCGCTCGAGGTGTGGGCCGACGGCAAGCGCGTCGGTGAGGCCGAGCTCGTCGCGTCGGCCGACTCGCTCGACGAGCGCGCGATCGAACTCCCGGTGGGCGCCGACGAGCTCGTGGTCCGCCCCGTAGAGCCGCGTCGCTTCGCGAGCTTCCACTACTGGTGGTTCGAGCGCTGAGCGCGAGCGACGCCGCCCCGCCCCGGGTTCACGCGTAGTACTGGCCGAAGCGGTTCGTGATGAACGCCTGGTAGTCGACGTCTTCCTGGCGCACGAAACCCTTCTGCGGGAGCTTCCCCTCGAGGAGCAGGTCGAGCACGCCGCAGATTCCGGCGGCGGTCGTGATCTGAATCGCGGACCAGTTCTCGTTGTAGATGGTCTGGTGGTGTACCGTGCGCGCGTACGTGTACTCGGTGTACGTGCCGTACTTCTTGCCGGTCGCCGACACGAACACGACAACCTGATCCTGAAAGGTCGTCGGCAGGGCGCGCTCGAAGATCTCGCAGAGCGTCTTCTGGTGGTCGGTCATGCGCAGCTCGTTCATGAGCAGGCGCATGTATTCGTTATGGCCCGGGTAGCGGATCGACTTGTAGTTGATGTTCTGTACCTGGCCCTTCAGCGTGTGGCACAGGCTCCCGAGGCCGCCCGAGGTGTTGAACGCCTCGTACTCGACACCGTCGACCATGAGCCCCTCGAGCCCCTGCAGCGCCTCGACCGTCTGGAGCTCCCCGTCGCGCAGCACCTCGCAGGGGTTTGCGTACTCATTGATGAGCCCCTGCGTGCTCCAGGTCAGGTTGTACCGCAGCATGTTGCTGGGGTAGCGGGGCAGCGCGCCGACCCGGAGCTTCAGGCTCTCGCAGCTTTCGAGGCGCTTCATCAGGTGCATCGCGGTGATCGTGATGAAGCCTGGCGCGAGGCCGCACTGCGGGATCAGCGCCTTGTTCGACTTCGACTCGAACTCGAGGACCTTGCGCGTCGTCTCGATGTCCTCGGTGAGATCGAGGTAGTGGATGTCGTACTTCACCGCCTGCTCGGCGATGAACGGGTTGCTCTCGAACGGACAGCACGAGAGCACCGCCGCCGTCCCGTCGAGCACGGGTCCGAGCGTGCGCTCGTCGTCGAAGTCGACCGCGTGCCCCGTCGCGCCGCCACCAACCCGCGCCGCAAGCGCCTTCGCCGCGTCGCCGTTCACGTCGCCGATGCGAACCTGGTAGGCGCCGGTACGCCCGAGGAAGTGGGCGACCATGCGGCCGATCTTGCCTGCGCCGAGGACTGCGATGGACGTCGTCATGGCGGGGCCTTTACCCGAGATTCGGGCGCGTGCACACCCCCGGCCTCTGCTAGCTTTCTCGCTCGGTGCTGATCACGCGCATCCTCGAGACGCTGCACGGGCACGCCGCGGTGTTGGCCGCGGCCGCGCTCGCGCACCCGGCGATCCTGCTTCGAAAAGGGGCACCGCTCTCGTGGCGGACGCGGCTCGCCGTCGCCCTCACTGTCGCGATGGTCGTGGTCGCGTTCGCTTCCGGCCTGGTCGTCTACCCGGCGTACGTCGACCGCGTGCGCGTGCAGCTCTTTCTCCAGAGCCGGACGGCGGGCCTGCTCTTCGAGACGAAGGAGCACCTCGCCTACTGCGTGACCGCGCTCACCCTGGGCTCGGGTGTCGCGGCCTGGTTCGCGCCCCGAGATTCGCGTGATCTTCGTCAAGTCGCTGCCGTCGGTTTCGGCGCGGCTGCGCTCCTATGCCTCGCCGCGGTCGGCCTCGGCACGTTCGTCGCCGGCGTCCACGGCTTCGGCGGCGTGCGCTAAGGCCCGTATCCCACCGGCGTCGCAGAGGACGCCGGCCGGGCGCGCGCGCGAGGGCGAGGTCGTCGATCTCGATCACCTCGTCGGGTCGCGGCGGGTTGGCGAGCGGCTCGTCGACGAGGTCGAGGGGGTCCGCACGGCCGCGAGCAACGCGCACCTCGCGACGCTCGTCGACGAGGGCAGCGGGGAATTCCTCCGCATCGTGGCCGCGACCGGGCAGCGCCTCGTGCCCGATCGGCGTGAGGTGAGCGCGCGACACGAAGCGGTGCTCCGCAAGTTCGGAGTCCCGACCGACAGGTCACCGGATCTCGTGCGTCGCTCAGCGCCCTGCGGCCTCCCGCGCGCCATCGCTTCGTACGCGCTCGCGAGCGCCAGGGAGCTCGGGCGCGACGGCTGCTGAGCAATGACGCGCCAAGCACCGCCGCCGTCAGGGCGTGCGGGCGAGCGCGAGGACCGTCACCCGGCTCGCGCCGACCGACCAGAGGGCGCGTGCGCACCCATGAGCCGTCGCGCCGGTCGTGACCACGTCGTCGACGAGCAAGATCCGCCGCCCTCGAACGCGCTCTGCGCCCTCGACAACGAATGAAATCGCTGCATTTTTCAGGCGCTCCGCGCGACCAAGCTCGACCTGACGCGCCCCTGAGTCGAGCCTCGAGAGCACCCTCGCCTCGACCCGCGCGGGCGTCGAAGCGGCGAGGCGCCGCACGAGGAGCGTCGCCTGGTTGTATCCGCGCTCGACGAGTCGCGACGACGGGACAGGAACGGGCACGAGGACGTCGGCGTCAAGTCGTCGCTCGAGGACGAGGCGCCGGAGGAGCTCCCCGAGCGGGCGCGCGAGGTCAGGCCGATCGCCGAATTTGAGCCGCTGGATCGCTCGCGCGAGGGGTCCCCCGTAGAGGCCCGCGGCGTGGACGTCGAGGCCCCCGAGGGAGCACGGCTCGGCCGGCACGAAGGCCTCGGCACACGGGGCGCAAAAGACGGCCGCGCGACGGAGCTCGACGTCACAGCTCGCGCACGTCGGTCGGGTCATGGCATTGAGGAGCGAGTCGAAGAGGAAATCGAGGGGCACTCACCTGGTCATCGCCGCGGCGGGCCGGCCCGTTTCGCCGCGCGCACCGACAACGGTGACCAGAGGCTCGCCCCGCGGTACACCTATTGGTCTCGGGTCGGCGCGGTCCGCCCGAGGAAACAGGGCGCACCTTGGCATCGGTGGAGCAATGGCGATGGGTCGACGACGAGGGCGTGCAGCGCCTACTCGACACTCATGAGCTACGCGCCGCGCTCGCCGCCGGTCAGCTCGCGCCCCAGACGCTCGTGTGGCGTCGAGGGCTCGCGCACTGGGTCCGTGCCGAGTCGCTCGACGAGCTGACGAAAGCGCCGGTCCAGGGCATGCACGTGCCCATCCCCGACGAGCTTGGACCCAAGGCCCCGCCGAGCCTGTCGATCCCGGAGCCTCGCGCGCTCGACGACACCACCGCGCGCGGCAAGCGCCTCTCGAACGTCGTCGACCTGGTCGCGCTCGATTCGCGAGGTCGCTCGAAGCCGACCTTGATGGGGATCGGCGACGCCGCGCTCGACCCCACCTCGCCGGAGGCGACCCCGCCACCGACCGCGCGAGCCTCGTCGCGCGGTGGAGCGTCACGCCCAAGCTCGCGCGGCAACGGCTCGAAGGCGCCCGCCTCGGTCCTCCCGCGGTCGTACGCGCCGCTTGTCCCCGTCCCCCCCCGAATCCCGACGCTGTCCGACCCCGAGGAGACGGTCACGCGCGTGCGCAACGACGACGCGACGAGCGTGGCGCCGCGACCGTCGCAAGTCCCCGCGGCCCCCTCACGCGAGAACTCCGGGGCGGCGTCGCACGGGGCGGCGTCGCACCCGAGCACCCCCGCCCCGAGCGCGCCACCACCGTCGCCCGTGTCCGGGGCGCGCACGTCGGTGCCGGCGCGCCCATCGGCGGGGCCGCCACGACGTCGGCCGCAGGCTCCGCCGCCGCCGCCGCCGACGACGACGACGACGCAGGTTGACATCCATCAACCGCCGGTCGCTATGGTCGATGTTGTGGAGCCCTCGGAGGGAGGGCCGGTCGACGCCTCGCTGAACGTGACCGGGCCTCTCCCGACGCTGGTCTCCATGGCCCCCGAGCCCGACGCGGTCGCCGCGACGTCGGCGCCACGGCGTCAGCGGCCGAAGACCGAGCCCTTCCCGGCGCTGACCGCGCGGACCGCGAGTGCGGCGTCGGCTCCGGTCGACGAGTCGTTTCTCGGCGTCCCACCCGCGAACCTCGCGCGGGTCTCGCCGCCGCGCGCGAGCGCGCACGACGAGGCGCCCACGAGCTCGGCGCCACCTCTCCCACGGCGCCGCTGGCTGAAGGTCGGTTCACCCAGCGCCTCCGACGGCACCGGGTTCCATCGTCGCGCGCGCGCCCTCGCGGTGACCGTCGCGCTCGTCGGGCTCGCGTTCGGCGCGGGACGCGGGAGTGCCATCTCGACCGCGGCACCGGCTGTACGGCCCGCTCGCGCTGGCTGGGTCGGACTACCACTCTTCTCGCGCGCGGTCCTCGCAGGGTCGGTGCGTCGGCCCTGCTTGATGCAGGCCGCGCCCTCGCGGTGGGCGTCGAAGGCCGCCCGCTCCGTGCCCTTCGACGCCGCGCCGGTCGGCGAAGGTGCGCTCGCGCTCGGCTACGCGCGATCCTCGGACGAGCCGCGCGGCCTGGTGCTCGATCTCGACACCGGCACGGTGCAAAAGACTCACGAGCCCGAAGGCGAGACCCCGAAGCTCTCGCGCGTCTCTCCGCTCATCCGCGAAGGGGAGGTCGTCTTCGAGCCCGTCGTCGCCGAGTCGGAGGGGCTCGCCAAGGCCGTCATCCTGCGCGCGGATCGGCCGATGCGCGTGGGCGTCGCGGGCGACGAGCTCGCCCTCGTCACCGACCCCGGTGCAGCGCCGCGCCCGCTCTGGAAGTTGCCCGGCGCGATCGAGCGGCTGCAGGTGACGCCCCTCGGCCCCTCGGCCCGCGGCGGCTTCGGCGTCGTCTACCTCGCGAACGAGCGCGTCTGGTACGGCGCGGCGCGCACCGATGGGACGACGCTCGTCGAGCCGACGGCGCTCGAGAGCGAGGCCAAGGTCGGAAAGCCGATGCTCTCGAGCGACGGGCGCCTAGTCTCGGTGGTGTTCGCTGAGGGCACCTCCGGTGAGGTGCCCGTCCGCCTCCGCTGGGCGCGCGGCGAGGTCGACAAGGCGCTCACGGAGGCGCCGGTCGTCGAGCTGCCGAGCGGAGGGCCCGGCGGCGACGCGATCGCACCCGACGTGGCCGCCCTCCCAGGGGGCCGTTGGCTGCTCCTCTGGACCGAGGGCCGCGAGGGCGATCGAGCGCTGCGCGCGCAGACCTACGACGCGGGTGGACATCGCCTCGGGTCGGCGCTGCGCGTCTCGCCTGAGACGGGGAACTTCGGCCAAGGTATGGTCGCGGTTGTGGGCGAGCGCGCCGCGGTCGCCTTCCTCCTCAAGACCGACAGCTACCAGCTCTGGGGCACCGTCCTGCAATGCCGCTGATGAACCCGATCGTTCGTTCGCTCCTCGTCGTCGCGAGCGTCGCGCTCGCGGGGTGCGTACCTACCAACTCGCTCGTCGAGAAGGGCCAGCGGCTCCGCACCGGCAAAGACCGTTTCGACACCTACCTCGGCGAAGTGCTCGAGCTCTCTCAGCGCGTGTCGCGCCTCGACTCGGACCTGTTCCCGCTCCGGCAGCCGCTCACCGAGGCCTTCGACGTCGGCGTCGACACGCCGCTACTTCGCCTGATGGTTGTCACGCGCGAGCGAATCGGCAAGCTGAAGTCCTTCGGGGTGACGACGTCGCTCCGGATCACGCCGAGCCCCATCGTGGTGGTCCACCACGGCGACTTCTCGCACGACGAGGTCGACGAGGTCACCCTGCGCGCCGTGCAGGAGTCCGCCGTACGAACCCTCACGACCTACCGCGAGTACGCGCAAGATCTCGAGCTCGCGACGCGTCTCGAGGAGGCGCGCACCAAGCTCGGCGAGCAGGTCGAGCGGCTCGGCCAGGCTTCGCCCGATCGCGCAAAGATCGAGGCGGAGCTCGCTGGCGCGGGCCGCTTGCTCGGCAAGGTCAAGAGCAAGCTCCTCACCGACATGCGAACCTGCTCCCTCATGCTCGTCGCCCTCGCGGAGGCCGTCGACACCGGCGGAGCGACGGACCGCGACACGAGCTGCGACGAGGCCATGGCGCACTGGAAGCCCGCTCGCCGCACCTACGGGCGAGCGCGCGTCCGCGGGAGCGCGCCGTCCTCCGCGCCGATTCGCGGCTCCGCAGGCGGCGGCGCCGCGCCTCCCCCCAAGAAGGGCGGCGGAGACTTCGACATGTGACTGCGCGGCATCGGCGTGGCCCGTCGAGATTTGCGTGACGAGGTGACGGGACTCGGTACACGATGCCGCGAATGTTTCGGTCGTTCGCAGCCGGCTCGGCGGGCCTCCTCCTCACCGTCGCGGCGACGTCCGCGCTCGCCGAGGACGGCTCGTCGGGGATGTCTTGGCCCGAGGTGGTCGAGGTCGGCGACTGGAAGCTGCGACCGCTCATCGACGTGCGGGTGCGCGGCGAATACCGGCGCAGTCCGGTGGACCTCGGCGGCGATGTCTATGAAGCCAGCGCGCTGCAGCTCGACGGCTTCCGGTCGGCCGCACCCGAAGTCGTCGAGCGCCTACCGAGCGTGCTCCACGCTTACGATCTGTCCGAGCGCGTGCGGCTCGGGATGGGCTTCGAGTACAAGAAGTTTCGCGGCCAGGTCACGCTCCAAGACGTGCGCTCGCTCGGCTGGCTCCCAGGGAGCGCGGCGGCCGTCGAAGCCCCGGGGCGCGGAGACATCGCGCCCTACGAAGCGTGGCTCGACGTCCGCTCGAGCGAAGCTGAGCCCGCCGTCGAGCTGCGCCTCGGTCGCCAAGCGGTGAGCTGGGGCGAGGGGCGCCTGCTCGGCGTGCGCGCGTGGTGGCAGGGCGGCGCGACCCTCGACGCGGTGCGGCTCCGCGCCCACCTCGGTGCTGGGCGGGGCGCGGCCTCTCCGAACAGCTGGGGGCTCACCGAGCTCGAGGCGCTCGCGGCGCTGCTCGTGCCGCCCGGCCCGGTGACGCCGCCGCGTGGCGCGAACGACGCGACGCACTCCGACGGGACCGGCGCTCAGCTCTACGGCCTGCGCAATGCGTGGCACCTCTTCCCGCTGCTGCACGTCGAGGCCCTCGGCCTGATGCGCATCGCTCGGGACCCGCTCCCGCCCGAGCTCGCCCGCGGCGACACGATCACCGCGGACCTCCGCATCTTCGGTGATTATCGAGGCGTCTCGTACTCAGCCGAAGGCGCTTACCAGCGAGGTCGCGTCGCGAGCTACGGGCTGAACCGCGAGGTCGACGCGTTCGCGGCGGCCGCGCGCCTCGACTGGCAGACAGCCCTCCCGGCCGACGTCCGCGTTGGCCTCTCTGGGGCCTACGCGAGCGGCGACGACTCGGGCGGCCGCGGCGAGAGCCTGCGTCGCTTCGACCCCCTCCTCGCCGACGTGCATCGTCACCACGGCATGATGGACCTCGTCGCCTGGTCGAACCTCATCGAGGGCGCAGGCTCGCTCGGCGCGCGGCCGTTCTCGGGCTTCGATGTTGGCGCGCGCTACGCGTTCCTCGGCCTCGCCGAACCCGGAGACCGCTGGACGACCGCGGGCATGCTGCCTGTCGGTGCGGATCCAACCAACACCTCCCACATGCTCGGCCACGAGGTCGACGTGCGGGTCGCCTACTCTCCGATCCGCGAGCTGACCTTCGACGCCGGCTACGGTCTGCTGCTCACGGGCGAGGGCGCACGGAAGATCCTCGCGGCCACGGGACGGGGCGCAGAAGAGCTGCTGCACTTCGGGTACCTGCAAGCCGCTTTCCGCGTGCCTTGACGGAGGCTCACGTCACGAGGCGTCGCGCCGCACCGTGAGGCACCCCGCTCGCGCGGCGCTCATCCGCCCGTCGCGTCTTTCGCGCAGCGGAAGCCGACCATCGGCCCCTTGACCGTGGGCATGTTGCGCCAACGCCTCGCCGCCCGCTCGACGAGCACCGAGGCCTTCTTCGGTCCCTTCGCGTCGAGGTCCTTCCAGGAGCCGCCGCGATAAAGACCACGCGAAGCGTCACGCGGCTTCTCGTAAACGAACGAATAACCGCTCGACGTCCACTCCCAGAGGTTCCCCGACATGTCATGAACGCCGTCGGGCGTATCAGACTTCGGGAAGGCGCCGACCGGACACGGCCCCTCCTTCTTCAACCACGCGAGGCGTCCCCAACACCCGTCGCCCATGACGGGTGGCGTGTCGCCCCAGGCCCACATGCGTCCCTCCGGCCCCCGCGCAGCAAACTCCCATTCTTCTTCGGTCGGCAAGCGCTTGGCCTGCTTCGCGCAGAAGGTCTGAGCCTGCTTGAGATCGACGTAATTGACCGGGCGCGAGGGGTCCGCTTCGTAGTAGGTCGACCAGTCGCCCGGATTCGGATCCGTACAATCCTTACTTTTCACGCAGGCCGTGTAGGCGGCCACCGTAACCTCAGTGGCGTCGAGGTCAAAGGTCGCCACGGTGACCGTGTGCACCGGCTTCTCATCGGCCTCCCCGTCGTCGGAGCCCATCTTGAACTCGCCTCCCTTGATGCGAATCATGCCCTCGGGGGCAGCGCTCGGAGCCGAAGGCGCGGCGCCGGACGAGGCGACGACTGAAGCGCTCGCAGACGCGCTCGCCTTGGCCGTCACCGCCGCTGGTGCCCCGCTGCCCGACGGGCTTGCCATCGACGCAGCTCCACTTGTCGGGCTCGCCGAAGTGGCAGCCATCTGCTCCGCCGAATCCTTACCCTTGCAGCCCGCTCCGACGAGCAGCGCGGACGCGACCAACCAACGCTGTGTATGGCGCATGGATCGGCGCTATCGCGACTGCCGGCTGCTCGCAAGAGGCGACCGCTCATCGCCCAACGAGGGCGACCGCTCTCCCAAGTCTTACGGTTCGGCGGGGCGCCGCGGAGCCTCGCGTACCTCGGACCGCTACTTCACCGACGTGCTCTTGCCACTCGCGCAGCGCCCGGCGTCGCAGAAGCTGCCGTCCCCGCAGTCGAGGTCGGTCTTGCACGACGTCGACTTGGCATCCTCTTCCGCCGCCGACTCGCCGTAGTACGGAGCGTTCAAGGGGCGCAGCTCGGTCGCGATGCGCGACTTCGAGTCCCCGAGGAGCGACCCCTGGTTTGCCGTCTCACGAGCGGCCGCGTTCGCGAGCCAGTGCCGCGCGTCCTTGGGCTGCTGCAGCCTGAGGTGGCTCATGCCGCGGTAGTACGCATACTGCGCGCGCTCCTGCTCGGAGAGCGAGTCGATGTCGTGCTCGAGGACCTCGAGCAGCACCAAGGCCTTGTCGTACTCGTTCGCCTCGTAGTGCGCGCGAGCGCGGTCGAAGTCACTCGTGTAGGTCGCGCAGCCGGCGAGCGCGAGCATCGCGGTCCCAAGGAGGAGCAAACGGCTCATCGGAGCAAAGGATACACCGAAACGCACGCTCACCGGGGTTTGAAACGCTCGCGACGTCACGTTCTCGGGAGCCGGATCAAGCGTGACGCAGGCGGACGCCGTTGGTTGCTTCGAGGGGCCGGGTCCGACTATCCTCCGGCGACTTACGGATGTCGATCCCGGGCAACACGAACTCTGGCACGCCGCCCTCGAGGCGCGGCTCCGCCCCGGGTGCAGCCACCACGCCCGTCGCGCGGGCAGGCGACGGACCGACGTTGATGAACGCCCCGTCAGGGGCCGAGGTGCTCCCGCGCGCCTTCGGCAAGTACACCCTGCTCCGTGAGCTTGCCTCGGGAGGCATGGCGAAGGTCTACCTCGCGATCCAGCGCGCCGTCGCGGGGTTTGAGAAGCTCGTCGTGGTCAAGCGCATCCTGCCTGAGCTCGCGCGAGACCCGAATTTCGTCGAGATGCTCCTCGCCGAGGCGCGCACCGCCGCGACCTTGAATCACCCGAACGTCGTCCAGACCTTCGACGTCGGGGAGCACGAGGGCACGTACTTCATCGCGATGGAGTACATCAATGGCGAGGACGTCCGCTCGATCGTCCGCGGGATGAAGAACAAGAACGTCACGGACATCCCGCTCGAGCACACCCTCACGATCATCAACGGCATGTGCGCCGGCCTCGCCTACGCCCATGAGAAGCGCGGGCTTGACGGCGAGCCGCTCAACATCGTCCACCGCGACATCTCGCCTCAGAACGTCCTCATCACCTTCACCGGTGACGTGAAGATCGTCGACTTCGGCATCGCGAAGAGCTCGCAGGCGGCGGTCGGTGAGAAGACGAGCTCGGGACAGCTGAAGGGCAAGGTCCCGTACATGTCGCCCGAGCAGGCGCGCGGTGAAGACATCGATCACCGCAGCGACGTCTTCGCGCTCGGCATCATGCTCTTCGAGCTGACGACGGGGCGCCGACTCTTCAAGGCGAAGAGCGACTACGACACGCTCCGGCTCATCTGCGACCGTGAGTATCCGCGCCCGTCTCAGGTGCGCCCGGACTACCCGGCCGCGCTCGAGGCGATCGTGATGCGCGCCCTCGAGAAAGACCGAAAGACCCGATACCAGAGCGCGCGCGACATGCAAGCCGACCTCGAGGCGTTCATCCGCGAGGAGCGCATCGCGGCGTCGACGGTGAGCCTCTCGACGTGGATGAACTTCCTCTTCGAGGAGAAGATCGCCCAGCAAAAGACGGTGCTTCAGGACGCGAAGCAGCTCGCCGACGTCATCGCGACGCAGCAAGCCGACACCGGCGCCGACTGGATGAAGGAGACCAACATCGGGCTCAACGCGGTGACGATGAGCGGCACCGACGTTACCGGGCTGCACGAGCTGAAGCGCCGGCAGACGCGGCTCTTCTTGGGGCTCGGCGCCCTCGTGCTCGTGCTCGCAGGCGGCGGCGGCTGGTTCGCGTGGAAGGCGAAGAAGGACGCCGCGGCCAACGTCCAGGCTCCTCCGCCGGCCGTGACCGCCGAGCCCGAGCCGAAGCGCGGCAAGCTCAGCGTCAGAAGCGACCCAGACGACGCCAACGTCAAGGTCCAGGGCGAGCTGCAGGGCACGCGCACGCCGCTCGTCGTGGAGAAGCTCCCGACCGACGCGCCCCTCGAGGTGAAGGTCTGGAAGGACGGCTTCGAGGATGTCGTCCAGACCGTGACGTTCTCGGAGACCGAGCTCGAGCGCGAGATCACGGTCAAGCTCTCGCGCGGCACGGCGGCGCTCGTCTTCGACGTCGAGCCGAAGACCGCGAGCGTCGTGCTCGACAAGAAGGCGGTCGCGATGCCGCCCGGCGGATGGCCGAAGGGCTCGAAGCTCGGCGACCTGACCGCAAGCGAGCACATCGCCGTGTTCTCGGCGCCGGGCCACCTCTCGCACGTCGAGAAGTGGACCGCGGCGAAGGGGGAGACGAAGACCGTGAAGGTCCAGCTGAAGAAGGGGGATCCGAACGCGAAGGCCGCCGAGAGCGCGACCGCGGCGTCGTCTCCTCCGACGGGCGGCGGCACCGGCACCGTCAACGTGAACTCGAAGGGCGGCTACTGCGCGAGCACGCTCGTCAACGGAAAGAACGTCGGTCCGACCCCGGTCGCCGGGATCAGCGTCAACGCCGGCCCCGTGTCCGTCGTGTGCAAGACGGGCGAGGGCAAGACGGTAATGGGCGGCGGCATGGTCAAGGCCGGCGAGACGGCGCGCATCAGCGTGACCATCAACTGAGCGGCGCGCTCGCACCGGGCGACGTCGCTCAGCGCACGCGTCCTCACGGTTCGCGGGTGAGCCTGCGGTAGAGCGCGGCATGGAGCTCGGCGACGCTAGGCCACGAGGCCTCCTGCATGTGCCGCCTTGATCGCTCCGCGACGTCCGCCGCGAGCGCGGTCCCCTCGAGCAGCGCGCCGAGAGCCGGCTCGAGCGGCCCGCGCAGGGTATGAACCGCGCTTCGCACGTCGTCGAAGACCGCCGCCTCGCTGACGGCGACCGGTCGCCCGCTCGCGAGCGCCCGACTCACGGCGCCAGAGCTCGCCTGCGCCGAGCCCGTCTGGTAATTCAGCACGATCCAATCGGCCGCCTGCATCGCCGCGATCGCCTCGTCATGCGAGACAAACGCAGCGTTTAGATGCACGTGCGCCTCGAGCCCGAGGCGTCGCACCTCCGCGCGGACCGCCTCGAGGTACGCGAGCGAGGAGGGATCCCGCGGGTTTACCGCCCCGCTCACCCAGTAGAAGAGCTCGGGCGCTCGCCGCTCGCGCAGGCTCGCCACCGCACGCACCATCTCGAGCACGCCCTTGTCTGGCACGAGGAACCCAAAGTGCGCGAGGACGGGCCGCTCGGGCGCGAGCCCCAGGGCTCGGCGCGCCTCGGCGAGAGGACGGGGAGGCGCGACGGGAGGCATCCCATGTGGGACCACCGAGACCGCCTCTTTCGCGTGGCCGAAGGCGCGAGCCTCGCTCGCGTGCGCGTCGTTGTGTACGACGAGGTGCGCGCCTCGGAGCGCGCGGTAGAGGCGCCACACCTTGAAGCGTCGCCCGAGACCTCCGCCGTCGCGACCATGCAGCGTCGCGACCACGGGCATGCCCGCGCGCCGCGCCAGCGTGACGAGCGCGAAGACGATGCGCGACGAGAACAGCGAGAGGTTCACATTGAGATGGACGAGATCGCAGCCTGCGGCGCGAATCGCCCGCATCACGGGGAACGCCTCCACACCAAACGCTCGGTTCGCTCCCCAGAGTCGCGCAGGCGCGGGACCATCCTCCGCGCGCTCCCCTCGCGTAAGTCGAGGCGCAAACACGACGGGCTCGATGCTCGTTCCGGCAAATGCCTCGACGAGGTTCTCGGCGTACGTTGCGACCCCGCACTGCTGCCGGTAGCTCGTGAGGAGCGCGACGCGCATGAGCGAGGGGTACCACGTCCCGCGACGCGATGCCGCGAGGCGTGTAGTTGCATCCTAGGCCGTGCTCGCGCACATCAAGACACCGCGATGGCCGGAACACGCTCGATCTCCGTCGTAATGGTCAACTGGAACGGCCGGGAGGACACGCTCCGCTGCCTCGAATCGCTCGCCCGCCAGACCGACCGTGACTTCGAGACGGTGGTCGTCGACAACGGCTCGAGCGATGGCTCGGTCGACGCGGTGCGCCGCGCGTTCCCCGAGGTACGCGTCCTCGAGACCGGCGAGAACCTCGGCTTCGCCGAGGGATCGAACCGCGGCATCGAGGCCACCTCGAGCCCGTGGGTCGCGACTCTCAACAACGACACGGTGGTCGACCCGCGGTGGCTCGAAGAGCTGCGACGCGCGGCCGAAGCGGGTGGTCCGCGCCTCGGGATGCTTCAGTCGGAGCTTACGTTCCTAGGCGAGTCGCAGCTCCTCAACTCGACGGGCGTCCTCCTGTATCGCGATGGGCACGCCTCCGATCGCGACGCCTACGCGCCTCGACGCCCGGACGACCACGAGGAGGAAGTCTTCTGCCCGACGGCGGGCGCGGCCCTCTATCGCCGCGCGATGCTCGACGAGGTGCGCCTCCCGACGGGTTACTTCGACCGCACGTTCTTCATGTACTTCGAGGACGTCGACCTCGGCTGGCGCTGTCGGCTCGCCGGCTGGGAAGCGCGCTACGTCCCGACGGCGCGTGTCCGACACGCCTTTCAAGCGAGCTCGAAGCGTCAGCCCGGGCGGTTCGTGGGGTCACACCTGCGTCGCAATCGCATCCGCATGCTGTTGAAGAACGGCTCGCTCGGCTTCGTCGGGGCGAGCCTCCCGCGCAGCCTCTACGAGGCCTGCGAGCTCGTCGTGTGGCACGGTCCCTCGGCGCTACGCGACCTCGGCGCCGCGGCTCGCGACGGACTCACGCAGCGGCGGCACGTCGCGCACCTCGCCGAGTCGGGCCGGGTTGGACGCCGCGAGACGGAGCGCCGCTGGACCGTCCCCTCCCCCGAGCCACTGGGACGCGAGATCGCCGCGCAGCTCCGCAAGCTCTTCGACGCGCGCTGACGCTCCTCGATCAGCGACGGCCGACCCAGCGGCGCTCGATGGTACGCCGCTCCTCCGTCGCGCGCGACGCGACGTTGCGACGCTGACGTAGGCTCTCGGCGACGGCGCGCGGAAGCTTCGCCAGAGCCGAAGGTCCAGACACCCAGGCGAGCTCAGCGAGCTCGTAGAGCGTCCAGGGCGCGGTCTCGACGAGGAAGCGCGGTGAGGCGTTCTTGAGCAGCGTCCGAAGTCGATTGATGCGCGTCATTTCTACGAACCAAGGTCTGCCCCGCCGGACGGTGCTCCCGTGAAACTTGTGGTGGACGACCGCGCGGCCGACGAGGAGCCCCGACCAGCCTGCGAGCTGCGCGCGCCAGCCGAGATCGAAATCCTCCGAGTACATGAAGTAGTCGCGGTCGAGCCAGCCCGTGGGGAGGCGGACCTCGTCGAGCATCGTCCGTCGGTAAGCCGCCGCGCCGCCGGTCGGACAGAAGATCTCCTCGTCGGCGACGGCGCGCTTCGCCTCATGCTCGCAGCGATCGATTGCGCCACCGGTTCGCGTCAGGAAGAGGCCGAGGGAGTTGATGGTGTCGGGTCGGTCGAGAAAGAACATCACCGACTGCAACATGCCGCAGCGCGCGGGCGCGGTCTGCGCCGCCTCGACCATCGCAGCGGCCCAACCCGGGTCGGCGACCGCGTCGTTGTTGAGGAGGGCGACCCACTCGCCGGTCGCGCGCGCGATGCCGCGGTTGCAGCCCTCGGCGAAGCCCAGGTTGTCGACCTCGGCGAGCAGCAGCACCTCGGCGTACCGCTCGCGCACGAGCTCCACCGAGCCGTCCGTCGAGCCGTTGTCGACGAGGATGATCTCGAGGTCGCGGTGGGTCTGGGCACGCAGCGAGTCCAGGCACGCCGCGAGGTCATCGCGGGAGTTCCAGTTGACGAGGACGACGGACAACAACACGGCGAGGAGGAGAGGCTTGACTACCCCTGATGGAGGCCGAGTCGCTCGCGAGCGTAGGTGCCGGTCGTGATCCGCTCGCACCAGGAGCGGTTGTCGAGGTACCAACGAACGGTCCCGCGCAGCCCGTCGGCAAAGTCGTGTCTCGGCCGCCAATCGAGCTCACGCGCGAGCTTCGAGGCGTCGATGGCGTAGCGCTTGTCATGCCCTGGCCTGTCGGTCACGAAGCGAATTTGCTCGCGGTACGAGCTACCTCCTGCGCGTGGGGAGAACTCGTCGAGCGCGTCGCAGATCGCATGAACGACCTCGAGGGTGGTGCGCTCGCTGTTCCCTCCGACATTGTACGTCTCGCCGAGCACGCCGCGCGCCGCGACCGCCGCGAGCGCCTCGCAGTGGTCGCCCACGAAGAGCCAATCGCGCACGTTGGAACCGTCTCCGTAAACAGGCAGCGCTTTGCCCTCGAGCGCGTTCAGCGTCACGAGCGGGATGAGCTTCTCGGGGAACTGATAGGGGCCGTAGTTGTTCGAGCAGTTCGTCGTCAGAACGGGCAGCCCGTAGGTGTGAAACCACGCTCGGGACAGGTGGTCGGCGGCGGCCTTCGAGGCCGAGTAAGGCGAGTTCGGCGCGTAGCGAGTCTCTTCGGTAAAGTAACCAGTGGCCCCGAGCGAGCCGAACACCTCGTCGGTCGAGACGTGCAAGAACCGAAAGGCGTCGCGCTCCGACCCCGCGAGGGTCGCGAAGTGACCGCGCGCCGCGTCGAGCAGCTCGAAGGTGCCGGTCACGTTCGTCCTCACGAAATCGCCGGGGCCATCGATCGAGCGATCGACGTGAGACTCGGCCGCGAGGTTGTACACGACCGTGGGACGCACACGCGCGAAGAGCCCGCGCACGAGCTCGCGATCGCAGATGTCGCCGCGCACGAACTCGTAGCGGGGTGACCGCTCGACCGCCGCCAGATTGTCCAGGTTTCCGGCGTAGGTAAGCTTGTCGAGCACCACGACGTGCGCGTCGTCACGCTCGCGCAGGAGGTGGTGGACGAGGTTCGCACCGATGAAGCCGGCGCCGCCGGTGACGATGAATCGAGCGCTCATGGGGTGAAAGGCTCTCCCGGGTAGACGCGCCTTGCTAGCACGGATCGAAGAGCGTTCGTCCCTTCACGGACGCTCCTCGTCGGCGAGAGCCCGCGCGAGGCTCTCGCGCCAAGGAGGGAGCGCCACGCCGAGCCTCGTACGAGTCTTCTCGCCATCGAGCGGCGCGTAGGCCGGACGAGCGGCGGGCAATGGGAATGCGCTCGTCGGAACGTCCTCGACCTCCGCAATGGGCTGCCCCTCGGGATGCCGCGCGAGCGCCAGGGTCGCGCGAGCGAGCTCGGCGCGGCTTACGGCGCCGGAGCCCGCAAGGTGATAAATGCCGCGAGCCTCGAGGAAGGCCTCGAAGGCACCGTCGCGGTGCCGATGCAAGACGAGCGCGGTCGCGACGGCGAGGTCGCGGCAGAAGGTGGGCGACCCCACTTGGTCGGAGACGACGCGGAGGTGAGGTCGGCTGCGGCCGAGCTTCAACATCGTCGAGACGAAGCTCTTGCGTCGCAGGCTGTAGACCCACGCGGTGCGGAACACGATGGCGGGGGCCCCGAGTGCCTCGAGCGCGCGCTCTCCCGCGAGCTTCGAGCGCCCGTAGGCCCCGAGCGGCGAGGGCTCGTCGGTCTCGACGTAGGGTCGCTTGCCGCGACCGTCGAAGACGAAGTCGGTCGAGTAGTGAACGAGCGCAAAACGCAAATGGAGTGCCTCGCGTCCGAGCAGCTCGACCGCATCGCGATTCACGCGCAGCGCCGCGTGGGGCTCCCGCTCGGCTGCGTCGACGTCGTTGTAGGAAGCCGCGTTGACGACCGCGTCGGGGCGGAGCGCACGCAGCGTCTCGCGAAGTCCGTCGAGATCGGCGAGATCGCCTCCTCGCCGCCCCAGCGCGGTGACCTCCGCGCACGGCGCGAGCGCTCCGACGAGCTCATGCCCGACCTGTCCGTTGGCCCCCAGGACGACGACCTTCACGCCGCGAACCTTACCCGAGGACCGCGAGGCGCGGGAGGTCGGGGAGCGGGGGCCCTCGCTCGCCACCCCGAGGTTCGCTCCGACGCGCGCTTCAATCGGCTTCCCGGACGCGCTATCCCGGAGGGCATGAACGTGATCGAGACGGCGCTCCCTGGCGTGTTGATCATCGAGCCCAAGGTGTTCGGCGACGCGCGAGGCTTCTTCTTCGAGAGCTTTCACGCCGAGCGCTATCGCGCCGCCGGCATCGCGTGCGACTTCGTCCAAGACAACGTGTCGCGCTCCGCGCGGGGCGTCCTGCGTGGCCTTCACTTTCAGAACCCGCGGCCGCAAGCGAAGCTGGTCCAGGTGCTCGAGGGGACCGTCGTCGACGTCGCGCTCGACGTGCGCCAAGGCTCGCCGACCTTCGGCCGACACGTGATGGTCGAGCTCAGCGCCGAGAACCGCCGACAGCTCTTCGTCCCCGCAGGCTTCGCCCACGGCTTCTGCGTGACGAGCGAGCACGCCCTCTTCTCCTACAAGTGCAGCGATCTCTACTCGCCAACCGACGAGCACGGCGTCCTATGGAATGACCCGGACCTCGGCATCGCTTGGCCGCTCGAAGCTCCCGCGCTCTCGGCGAAGGACGCCGTCTACCCTCGGCTCCGCGACGTGCCCGAAGGCGCGCTCCCTCACTGAGGCTCGTCGCAACGGGGCGACAACGACGCTCGAGGCCGGGTGTGGTACGGCTCTGCCCATGATCGAGAAGGGGATCATCCTCGCGGGCGGTTCGGGCACGCGCCTCTATCCGGTGACCAAGGCGATCAGCAAGCAGCTCGTCGCGCTCTACGACAAGCCGATGATCTACTACCCGCTGACGACGCTGATGCTCGCGGGGATCCGCGACATCCTCGTCATCACGACGCCCGAGGATCAGAGCCAGTTCGTGCGCCTGCTCGGCGATGGCTCGGCCTGGGGGCTCCGTCTCCGCTACGAAGTGCAGCCGAAGCCCGAGGGGCTCGCGCAGGCGTTCCTCATCGGACGTGAGTTCATCGGCGCGGACGGCTGTGCGCTCATCCTCGGAGACAACGTGTTCTATGGGCACGGGCTCTCGGAGAGCCTTCAACGCGCGGCGCGAGGTGGCGAAGGTGCCACGGTCTTCGCGTACCCCGTCGTCCAACCGGAACAATACGGCGTCGTCGAGTTCGACGCGGCCGGCAAGGCCGTGGGCCTCGAGGAGAAGCCGAAGGCCCCGCGGTCGAACTACGCCGTGACGGGGCTCTACTTCTACGACAACGACGTCGTCGACATTGCCGCGAACCTAAAGCCCTCCGCGCGTGGCGAGCTCGAGATCACCGACGTCAACAAGGTCTACCTCGGGCGCGGGAAGCTCCGCGTCGAGACGCTTGGGCGCGGCTACGCTTGGCTCGATACCGGGACACACGACGATTTGTTCAAGGCCGCGAGCTTTGTTCAGGCGGTGGAGTCCCGGCAGGGGCTGAAGATCGCAGCCCCGGAGGAGGTCGCCTTCCGCATGGGCTGGATCGACGCGGAGGAGCTGCGCGCGCTGGCCGAGCCACTCGTGAAGAGCGGCTACGGCGATTACTTGTTGCGCGTCGCCAACGGCCTCGTCGTCTGACGGCACGCGAAGCGGACGCCACACACCGCGGAGCTCAGCAGGGCGTACAGCTGCACGACGAGCCGCACGTTACGGTGGGCGTCTTGTAGCCCGCGCCGCACATGGCGCTGCACTTCTCGGCGCCGCAGTCGATCGTGAGGCCGTTGCAGGCCGTGGTCGAGCCGCACGTCGCCCCGCAGGGCGCGTCGTCCGCGCAGAGGAGCTTCGCGTCCTTGCATGCCGCGGCTCCGTTGCACACGAGCGAGCAGGAGTGGGCGTCCGGGCAATCGATGGTCGCCATTGAGCAGGCGTCGTCGTTCGTGCACTCGACCGTGCAGCGAAATCCCTTGGGACAAGCGAGTGTCGCGAGCATGCAGCCAGACGACCTGTCACACGCGATCCGACACACGCCGTTCACGCAGTCTGTGCAGGCCGCCGGGCACGCGCCTCCGACGGGCGCGAGGTCATCGCCGCAGGCAGGCCCGCTCCCCGACGAGGCGCTCCCCGACGAGGCGACCGACGACGCGCCACCTGCTCCACCGTCTCCGCCTCCGCCCGTCGACGCGGACGAGGAAGAAGACGCCGAGACAGACGAGGCAACGCTCGAGACCGCGACCGACGACGCGACCTCGACGCAGGACGCGCTCGACGCTGACGTGAACTCGAAATCGCCTCCACCGGCGAGCCCCTGACATGCCGTGAGCCCCAGCGAGACGACCACGAGACCGCCGCTTCGCGCGCTCACCAGAACCTCCCTTCGACGACGACGCCCCTCGGAGCGAGGCTCACGCTGAGCTTCGAGTCCGAAGGCCTCGTCACCACAACGCCGACGAGCCCGGCACCGACGAGCGCTGCACCGATGGGGAGCGCCACATCCGCGACCGTGGCCGAGGTCACCATCGACGCATGCAGATTGCGCGCGCTCCCCGGGCAACGACCTCCCGGGCACGCGTCGCCGAGCTGACCGACCTTGACAAATGTCATCAACCCGGCGACCGCCCCTGCGACGAGGCCTGCCGCGCCGAGGCCGACACCACCTTGCAGACGAGACCCTCGTCGGTACGCGCGAGGAAGATGTTGTCCGGCTTGATGTCGCGATGCACGACGCCGAGCGCATGTGCCTTCGTGAGGGCCTTGGCAACGTGCTCCACGACGCGCCGAACGATCGCGAGTGACGTGGGCCCCCTGCGCGCGAGGTGGCGAGACAGCGTCTCCCCCTCGAGCAGCTCCATGACCAGGTAGGGCACGCCGCTGTTCGTCATCGCACGGTCCAGCACCTGGACGATGTGCGGGCTCTTCAGTCTGGCGAGGATCTCCGCCTCGCGCGCGAAGCGCTCGAGCGCGACAGGGTCGCCGAGCAGGAGCTCTTCGGTCACGAACTTCACGGCGACGCGCGTCCGGAGCGTCCGGTGCTCGGCGAGCCAGACCGTCCCCATCGCCCCGGCCCCGATCCGCCGCAGGAGGACCAGGTTGCCAGTCTCGAAGCCAACGCGGAGCTCCTCAAACGCCACGGCGTCACTCGAGCGGGGCGACCTCCGCCGTTCGAGGACGACGCTCGGGTTGACACCGGCCCGACCAGCGCTAGAATCAAAATTCGAATTCTGATTCTCATTCTGGCTCTCTCCTCTCGTCGCCGATGACCTCGCCGCACAAACTTGAATGGGTCCGCACCCCGCAGCAGGCGCGTAGCCGGGAGACGCTCGAGCGCCTGCTGGACGCGGCCGAGGCGGTCCTCGCCGAAGGTGGGCTCGAGGGGGCGAGCGTGTCCGAAATTGCGCGGCGCGCGGGCTCCTCGGTGGGCGCTTTCTACGCGCGCTTTCACGACAAGGAGGGCTTGCTGCGCTACCTCTTCGAGCGCTTCGACGAGCAGGCGGAGGCCACCGCAGTCGTCGCGCTCGAGCCCGCGCGCTGGGACGGAGTCCCGCTTCGAGAGGCGCTCGAGACGATGCTGCGTTTCCTCGTCGACGTGCTCCACGAGAAGCGTGGCCTCCTCGGCGCGATGCTGACCCGGATGCCCACCTTGCCCGCCCTCGGGCTCCTTGGCGATCGGCTGCTCGGGCGTGTCTCGGGGCTCGTGCTCGCGCTCCTCCGCGCGCGCGGCGCGACCGTCGACAGGCCGGACCCGGCCGCCGCTGTGCGCACCGCCGTGTGGCTCGTCTTCGGAGCGCTCGAGCTGCGCGCGGTCGCCGCTGGTCACGCGAAGCCGCGCGAGAGCGACGACGACGTCGCGGCCGAGCTCGCCGAGCTGTGCGTCCGCTACCTCGGGCTCGTCGAGCCCAAGCCCGCCAAGCGGTCCGACCGCCGTCCTCCGCGCCCCAAGGCGCGCCCCCGCACATCCACACGCCAAACCACGGAGCAACCGTCATGATCCCAGGCTTCGGTTCGTCGCAGATCCGCTACGACATGTTCGACCTCGTCCGCGACGCGGAGGAGGCCCGCCGGCTCGAGAAGTGCGAGCGCATCTACCACCGCGGGCAAGAGATGGCCTGGGACGGCAAGGACATCCTGCCGATGCTGCTTGAAAAGCACGGGGGCGTACGCCTCGATCCCGACAAGCGAAAGCCCCTCATGCAGGTCTTCGCGATCATCCTTTGGGGTGAGCTCGCGGCCTGGAAGATCTCGTCGCAGCTCGCCGACCGCCTCGTCCCGCTCGAGGCGAAGATGGCGGCGACGAGCCAGGCCTTCGACGAGGCGCGCCACTTCTACGTGATGTACGACTACCTGAAGGAGCTCGACTATAAGGTAGAGCCGCTCGACCGCGCGCCACAGGCGTTGCTGGACCTCGTCCTCGAAGCCGACCAGCTCCCTTACAAGCTCCTCGGAATGCAGCTAATGGTCGAGCCGATCGCGCTCACCATCTTCCAGACCGTGCGCGAGAGCGGCATCGAGCCCGTCCTGTGTGAGCTCCTTCGCTACTACGAGCGCGACGAGGCGCGCCACGTCGGTCTCGGGATGCAGTACCTGCCGAGCTTCCTCGCCAAGATGAGCAAGCGCGAGATCGCCGCGCTCTTCGGATTTCAGGTGCGCCTGATGGCGCTCGCGATGGCCGAGCTGAAGTTCATGGAGAAGGACCTGCGCGTGCTCGGCATCGACCCGCGCACGATCGTCGAGCGCACGCGCAAGAAGCAGCTCGCCGCGCTCCAAGAGGCCCTCTCGTCGCTCGGCGTCGCCGTGGGCGACGAGCGAAATTACGCGGCCGCGGCCCTCAACGCCGTCACCGAGTACGCCTTCCCCGAGGAGGCCCTGCGCGAGGACAAACCTGCGCGACTCCGGGCCGCGTGGAAGCGCTTCTGGTTCAAGGATCCGCTCCATGACGCCTCCGAGTTCAAGGTCCACGAGCACGCGATCAAGACCGTCCACGGCGTACAGTGACCCGATGAGCCTCGCCCCTTGGTCGCTCGCCGCGCTCGCCGCGAGCCTGTGCTTCGGCGCCCACTACCTCATGCTGCGCGCGGCCTCCGGTCGCATCGGCGATGCGCTCGGCGGCCTCGTGCTCGAGCTCGCGGCCGCCGCGGGGCTCGTCGTCGTGTACCTCGCCGGCTCGCGCGACGCCGTGGCGACGACGCAGGCGGGCGTCTTGTGGTCCGCGCTCTCGGGCCTCGGCATCACGGGCGGCGTGACCTTGCTGTTCCTGTCGCTGCGGCTCGGAGGCCCTGTCGCGGGTACCGGAACCATCGCGCTCGGAGGCGGTGTGGCGCTCGCGGCCCTGTGTGCGCCGCTCTTCTTCGATGAGACGCTCTCCGTGCGCCGCCTCGTCGGCGTCGGCCTCGGGCTTGCGGCGACGGCGGTGCTCGCGACGGAGGGTTGACCCAGCCGGCACCGCGCCCTCGCGACGCTCGGGTCCCATGCCGCACGGACTCCGCTAGCAGCATGCTCTTCGTCGCATGTCTCCCGCGTCCGTGCTGTCGATCGCGACCGCGCTCATCAGCGTCATCGTCGGAGTGGTCACGGTCGCGGTAGTGCGGGGGGCTCGGCAATCGACGCTGCGCTGCTTCGCGGCCGCGTCGTTCCTCGCGGCGCTCTTCGGCGCGGGCAACGCGATCGTCGGCGCGCGAGCGAGGGGCCGATCAAGCTCGCGGCGCGCTTCACGCTTTCGGTCGCAGGGCTGCACGGCGCCTCGTGGGTCGCCAACGACATCGACAACTCGCCGGGCCGTGACTCGCGCCTCGCGCGCGGGGGGATCCTGGTGGCCCGGTGCTTTGCCGCGCTCGCGTGGGTCCCGGGCCTCCTCGTCAGCAACGTGGTCGTCGACCGAGAGGCTTGGTTCGGGCTCGTCTACCGCGACGCCGTCCCGCCCCCCCTCGGGATCGTGGCCTACGCCTACTCCTGCGTCGCCATCGGCGCGCTCGTCGCGCGCTACGCTCGCGCGGTCTACCGCGGCGACCGGCGCTTGCTGCCGCAGCTCGTCGGACTCGCGACCCTGACGACAGGCGCGATCCTCGACCGCTTGGCCACCGCGCGGGTGACGCGAAGGCCTTACGTGCTCGATCTCGCGCTGTTGGTGGTCGTCTTGTCGGTCGGCCCCGCGCTCGTCCCGCGCTTCATCGAGACGACGCGCGCGCTCGACGAGTCCGCGACCAAGCTCGCGGCGGCCCAGCGTGAGCTGGTCGCCCCTGAGCGACTCGCCGCGGTCGGTGAGATGTCGGCGGTCGTCGCCCACGAGGTGCGCAACCCCCTCGCGGTGATGTTCAACGCGCTGACGGGCCTCCGGCGCGAGCTCGGCGCGACGAAGAGCACGCAGACGAACGAGCTGCTCGACAGCCTCCAAGAGGAGGCCGACCGACTTCGGCGCCTCGTCGACGACTTCCTCGATTTCACGCGCCCCGTCACGCTGCGCCCGCAAGCGGCCGACACTCGCGCGCTCGTTCAGTCCGCCGTGGAGCTCGCTCGCACCGCCGCGCCCTCCCCGCACCGACTGAGCAGCTCGCTCGACGACGCCCTCAGCGAAGTCCGCTGCGACGAGCAGCTCGTGCGCCACGCGCTCGCAAGGTTGATCGAGAACGCGTTGCAGGTCGAGGGCCCCGCGATCGACATCGACGTCACCGCGGGAAGCGAGGGGCGGGCCGTCACGATCGCCGTCGCCGACCGTCGGCCGGGCGTGTCCGACGACAACGCAGCCCGGCTCTTCTCGCCGTTCTTCGCGACGCGCGCGCAGGGCACGGACCTCGGCCTGACCATCGTTTAGCGCATCGTCGAGGCGCACCTCGGGACGATCAAGCACCGACGCACCGACGGCGGCGGCGCGACCTCCGTGGTCACGCTGCCCCAGTCGTCCGTCGGCGCGTGAGCCGCGACGCGAAGCCTGCCGCGCGATCGGCCACCACGTAAAAGGCCGGGACGACGAGCAGGCTCAAGATCGTCGAGACGACGAGGCCGCCGAGCACCGCCACCGACATCGGCGCGCGCGTCTCGGAGCCGGCGCCCAAGGAGAGGATCGCGGGGACTGCCGCCATCATCGTCGCAAGGCTGGTCATCAGAATGGGGCGCAGGCGAAGCGGTCCGGCCTCACGCATCGCGTCGAGCGCGCCGAGCCCACGCTCCTCACGGAGCTGGTTCGCGTAGTCCACGAGGATGATCGAGTTCTTCTTCACGATCCCCATGAGGAGGAGGATCCCGATCATGCTGAACATGTTGAGGGACTTCCCCGCGAGCGCGAGCGCGAACACCGCTCCCGCAAGCGACAGCGGCAAGATCGTGAGCACGGTCACAGGGTGGAGGAACGAGTTGAATTGACCGCCGAGGATCATGTACGCGACCACGATCCCGAGCAGCAGCGCGAAGGCGAGGCTCTGGCCCGTCTCTCGGAACGACGCGCTCGCGCCGCCGAGCACGAGGCGCTGCCCCTCGGGGAGCCCCTTGCCGAGCTCCTCGACCTTGCGGAGCACCTCCTCCTGCGCGTGACCGGGCGCGATGTTCGCGAAGAGGCTGATCGCGCGCTCCCGATCCATTCGCGTGATCGCCTGCAAGGCGGGGAGCTCCTCCTGCTTGACCAGCGACGAGAGCGGGACGAGCTCGCCCTGCGCGGTCCGGATCTGGACACGACCGAGATCGTCCGGCGAGCCGCGTTGATCCGCCAACATACGAACCCGTACGTCGAGCCTTCGGCCCCCCGAGTTGTAGCGCCCGACGCGAACCCCGCCGACGAGGGCGTTCAAGGTGCGCGCGATGTCTTCGACGGCGACGCCTGCGTCGGCGCTGCGCGCGCGATCCGGCAGGATCTGCAGCTCCGGGACGCCGAGCTGGTAATCTGAGTCGAGATCGGTGACGAGCCCGGTCTCGGCAAGTTTCCGCTCGAGCGCCGCGCTGCTCGCGACGAGCTTCTCCCAGTCGCGCCCGCGGATCGAGAACTCGACGGGAAATCCTCGCTGGGCCGAGAACCCCATCTGGGACAGATCGAGCACGACCGCCTTCAGGCCCGGGTACGAGTTGAGCTCCTTGCGGAGGGCCCCCATGAGCTCGGCCTGCGACACCGTGCGCTCTGAATGCGGCGTGAGCGTCACGAACATCACGCCGGTGTTCACGCCGGTGCCACCAAAGCCACCGACCACAGCGAAGGTGCTGTGGATCTCGGGGCGCGTAGCCGCGAAGTCCTCGGCGCGCTTGAAGAGGCGATCAATCTCCGCGAAGTTCGCGCCCACGTCGGTCTGCATGCGCACCATGAGCCGCCCCTGGTCCTGCGAGGGAACGAACTCGCTGGGGAGCCTCTTCATGGTGGCGACCGACGCCGCCATCAACGCCACCGTGAGGACGAGGACCACCCAGGGTCGCCGTAAGCCTCGCTCGAGCGCCCACGCGTAAGCGTCCTTGCACGCGTCAAAGCCGCGGTCCACGAGCCGCCCGAGGGGGCCCCGCTCCTCGTGAGCGACGCGCGTGAGGAGCTGCGCGCAGCGGGCCGGTGCGAGCGTCACCGCCTCGACGTACGAGATCAGCACCGCAAGCGACAGCGTGACGCCGAACTGCAGGAAGAACTTCCCGACCACGCCCTTCATGAAGGCCACCGGGATGAAGATGGCGCACACCGCAAGCGTCGCTGCGAGCGCCGCGAAGGTGATCTCCTTCGTCCCCTCGCGCGCCGCCGTGACGCCGTCCTTGCCCTGCTCGGAGTGACGGAAGATGTTCTCCATCACCATGATCGCATCGTCGACGACGATGCCGACGGCGAGCGCGAGCGCGAGCAGCGTGAAGGTGTTCAGCGTGAAGCCGAGAAAGTAGATGACGGCGACGGTCCCGAGCAGCGACATCGGGATCGCGAGCAGGACGTTCAAGGTGCTCGAGAGCGACCCGAGGAACATCCAACAAACGAGGGCCGTGAGCAGAATGCTCAGCACCAGCTCAAACTCGATGTCGTGGACCGACTCGTCGATGAACTTGGTCGAGTCGAAGACGATGCGCGCCTTCATGTCCTCGGGCAGCGTCCTCTCGATCTCGGCGAGAGCCTGCCTGACGCCACTCGCCACCGCGACCGCGTTCGACCCGCGCTGCTTCTTCACGCCGACGCCCTGCGCGGGCTCGCCGTTGCGTCGTGCAGCGCGCTTCGCGTCCTCGAAGCCATCCTCGACGATCGCGACGTCCCTCAAACAGACCGGCCCGCGCGGGTCGACGACGATGCCCCGCAGCGTCTCCAGATCCGCCGCCTCACCGAGTACGCGGAGCTTGATCTCGCGGTTCGCGGTCTCGATCTTTCCCGCGGGCAGCTCGACGTGCTCCCGCGAGAGCGCGCGGAGGACGTCGTTCACGGTGAGGCGACGCTGCTCGAGCTCGCGAGCGTCGACCCACACGCGCACGTTGCGCTCGAGGTAGCCGCCCATCATCACCTCGCCCACGCCGGGCACCGTCTGCAGCTTTTCGCGCAGACGGTAGCGGGCGTAATCGGTGATCATCTGGCGTGGATACGGGCCCGAGAGCGCGATCCACATGATCGGCTGGTCCTCGGGGTTGGTCTTCGAGATGACGGGAGGGTCCACGTCGCGAGGCAGGCGCTGCTGGGCCTGAGAGACCCGCGCCTGCACGTCCTGGAGGGCCGCGTCGACACCGCGCGCGAGATCGAGCTCGAGGGTGATGCTCGCGCTGCCTTGCCGCGACACGCTGGTGATCGACTTGACGCCCTCGACCTGAGCCAGCGCCTCCTCGATCGGATCGACGACGTCACCCTCCATCACCTCCGGCGCCGCGCCCTCGCGGGTCACCGACACGGAAATGATTGGGAAGTCGACGTCGGGCATCTGGCTGATGCCGATGCGCGCGGCGGCGACGACCCCGAAGACCACCGCGGCCAGCATGATCATCCACGCGAGGACGGGCCGCTTGATGCAGAGGTCGGTGAGACTCACGGCGCGCTCGCGGACGTGCTTGGGGTCGGCGTCGGAGCGAGGGGCGTACTCGACGCGCTCGATTCCGGGCCCGCCACGCGGACGACCGAGCCGATCGAGAGCGCCTCCCCACCGCGGACGACGATGCGCTCGTCGCGACGCAAGCCCGAGAGGACCTCGACGAGTCCATCGGCCGTCCTGCGCCCGAGCTTCACGGCTCGCTCGACCGCCTTGCCGTCCTCGATGACGAAGGCAAGGAAACCTCGCTCACTCGGACGCACCGCGGTCTGAGGCACCACGGCCGCTTCGCCGCCGCCGCTTGGGATGCGCACCTCGGCGAAGGTCCCCGGGCGCAGCGAAACGTCGGCCCTCTCGACCTCGGCGACGACGTCGAAGAGGCGCGTCGTGGAGTCGGCCCTGCCCGAGACGTGCTTCACGACCGCGGCCTGCATCGTCTCGGCGCCGCGCACCTTGAAGCGCACCGCTTGCCCGACGGCGACGTGTGCCGATTCGGCCTCGGTCACCTTAAAGCGAACGAGCAGCGGCTCGCGACGGTAGATGGTCGCAAGCACCGCGCCTGGCTGGAGGTACTGGCCCGTCTGCACGGTGCGCGTCTGAACGACGCCGTCGATCGGTGCGCGGACGAACGCATCGCGAAGGTTTAGCTGCGCGAGGGCGAGACCCGCGCGCGCCGAGGCCTCGTCGGCGGTGGCCGTCTCGCGCCGCGTGCGGAAGGTGTCGACGTCCTCGGCGCTCGCGACGCCCTCGGCGCTCATCTTCTGGCGACGCTCGAGCCCACGCTCGGCGTCGGCCTTTGCAGCGGTCGCGCGAGCGAGCGCGGCGGTCGCAGCATCCACGGCGAGGGAGTAGCGACCTGGCTCGATCTCGGCGAGGACCACGCCGGCCTTCACCTCGTCGCCCTCGCGGAAGCGCACTCGCTCCACCGCTCCCGCGACGCGCGCGGTGGCCTGCACGCTCTCGAAGGCCTCGAGCGACCCCACGGCGTCGATCTGATACTCGACCGCGCGCACCTCGACCGTCGCGGCCTCGACGGGAAAGGCGAGCTCCTTGGGTCGAGCGTCCTTCGAAGCGTCGGGGCGCTTTCCGCACGCCGAGAGCGTGAGCGCCACGACGGCCGAAGCCAGGAGCGCCCCTCGGCGCCGCGATGAGCGCGCGCCGCTCATGGCGAACACCTCGACGTGAGGAGGAACTGCTCGACCTTCGCGCGGACGACCTCGTATTCGCGGAGCGCGACCTCGGTGTCGGTGCGACGGAGGAGTGCCTGGGCCTGAACCAGATCGAGCGTCGAGCCGACGCCCACCCGAAGCGCCGCGCGGACCAAACGATCGGCATCACGCGCCCGATCGCGCGAATCACGGGCCGCCGAGAGTGCGGCCTCGGCCACGCCAATGGCGCGCGTAGCCTGCGACGCTTGGAGCTCGGCCTCGCGGCGGACCCGGTCGTGGCGAGCGTGGGCTGCGTCGACGTTCGCCCGCGCGATCCGCAGCGACCCGTAGCGCGCGCCCCCGTCCCAGATCGAAAAGGTGACGACGCCTGCGATCTGTACGTTCGCGGCAGGCTCCGTCGAGGCGAAGGACGCCGGCTGCATCCCGATCGTGGTGACGAGGTCGACCGTCGGCGCGAACTCGGCCTGGGTCTTCTTGACCATGCGCTCGGCCACATCGACCGAGACCAGCGCGGCCGCGACATCGGGGCGCGCGTTCGGACCCGCTTGCGGCGCGCAGCTCGCGCGCACCGACGACTCGACCGCCGCCGCGTCGACAACAGCCGAGAGCCCCCAGGGTTCGACGGTGCCGAGCGCCATGCCGAGCGCTTCGTGAGCCCTGCGTACGGCTTCGGTCCGCTCGATGAGCGCGAGCCGCGCGCTCGCGACGTCCTGAGACAGCCGCGCCAGGTCGAGCTCGGTGCCAACCCCGACGTCGTGTCGACGCGTCCAGAGCGTGAGCGTCTGCAGCGAGGAGCGAAGCCCGTCACGCGCGAGCTCGGCGGCGCGTTCGGTGACGACGACGCCGAGGAGTGCCTCGGCGAGGCCGCCGTATACGCGCCGGCGCATGTCTTCGGCTGAGAGCTGCGCGCGCTCAACGTCACGCTCGCTCGCTCCGATGAGCTTCCAGGTCGCGGGCGCGACGATGCGCTCGCTCGCCACGATCTGCGCGAGGTAGGTGTAGCTCGGCGGGGTGAGCGTCGGGATGAGGGTCGGCTGCAAGGGACGGCCTGCGAGGCTCGCGGTGCTCGTGATCGACGGGAGCGCTCCCGCGAGCGACTGACGGAGGATGCCGCGGGCCCGCTCGACGTCGGCGCGCGCGAGGGCGAGGTCGGGGCTTCGTCGCTCGAGGAGCTCGCGAGCCTCTCGAAAACTCGTGACCTCGCGGCGTGGTCGCGGGACCGGCTCGAGCAGTGGATCCGTCACCTCGGGCAAGGCGAAGACCGCGGCGTCCCGTGCGCTGGTCGGCTCGACGACGCGCGGCTCCTCGGCGCTCGTAAGCCCCGCGAGAAAGAACCCCATGAGCCCAAGGGCGAGGCCCACGGCCGACGTCTGAGCTGCGCCTGGTGGGCCGAGGACGCGGGCCTTCACGACGTAGAGCCTCAGCGAGCCAGCTCGATCGTGCGGCCAAGCTTTGCGCCGAGCACGCGCGAGAGCGTCGACCAGAGCTCGTCACCGGCCGGCGTTCGCCAGCTGCTCGACGCGGGCTCGAGGTCAAAGTGCCAAGCGTTGCGCTCCGCCGCCATCCAGATCTGGCGCGCCGCGCGGTGGCTGTTGACGACGTACTTGGCGCCGTCCTCGAACGCGATCGACAGGACACCTGCCTGAAGGTCGGGGTCGAGCGAGTCGTCGCAGGCGATGACGCACTCAATGAGACGCTTCAGTTCGGCATCCGCTGCGCGCTCGAACTCGGATTCAGAGGGGGGCTGGCTCATCGGGATCGCTGCTTTTTACCTCAGTTATTGGCGGTCGGCACGCACGAGCCCTGACTCGGGCGGGGCGTCGAGGCCGCGCAATCCGGCGTCGGAGGCTTGGCCGGGGGAGCTCCGCCACTTCCCCCCGCGCCACCCGCTCCCTCGTCGAAGAGGCGGCACACGCCGACTTGACCGGATCCGAAGGTCGCGAGCACGTCGCGATCGCAGCGCGCCCCGGTGCCGCAATCGGCGTCGTCGCAGCAGAAGGCGTGGCACGCGCCGAGGTAACAGGTCGAGCCCGGCGCGCAGTACCCCTTCGATGGCCCGCACGAGGCGCAGAGCCCGAGCGTCGCGTCACCCTCGTAGCAAAAGAACGCGAGCGCCCCGTAGTCGACATCGCACGTCTCACCTTGGTCGCAGCCCTCGCCCGAGACGGGGTTGCAACCGAAGGTCGGCGCGGCGCCGCCTGCACTCGAGGCCGACGCGAACGTCGAGCTGCCCGAAGCGCTCGAGGAGGCGACAACGGCGAGGCTCCCCCCGGCGCCAGGTCCCGACACGCCCGCCTCGTCGCTGCACGCGCTCGGAGCGAGGAGCGCGCTCGCGAGGAAGGCGACGATGAGCGCGGCAACGCTCACGGGAGCCCTCTCGGTCACGGACCGCCCGGCGGCTCGGCAGGCGAAGCGGGCGGCTCTTGGCCCTTCGGCGCCTCGCCCTTGCCGGACTTCTTCTTGCCCTCGTCCTTCGTCGTGTAAGTGATGCTCTTCGCGTACTTCTCGCGAAGCGTATGCAGGTAGCGGACGAGCGCGTCGCGCTCACGATCGCGGCGCAACGAGTCGAGGAGCGTCTCGCGCTTGTCGAGCCAGTCCTTCTCGTCGAGCGCTTTCTTCTCCTTCACCTGCGCGACGGCGTAGCCGGTGTAAGTCTTGATCGGGTCGGCGGGGACGCCGCCCACCTCGAGCGCGAAGAGCGCCCCCGCCGCAGCGAGGGGGTTCTCGACGCCGGGGAACGGAGGGCCCGCGAGCGAGAATTCACTGCTCGTCGTGAGCTGAGGACGATCGGCTTCCGCGTCCGCATCGACCTTGGGCGTGAGCCCGGAGAGGTGCTCGTCGAGCGCCTGCGCGAGGGTCTTGCCGCCCTTGACGGCCGTGGCGATCTCCTTCGCGGCGCTGGCGGCAAGGCGCTCCCCTTCGGCCTTGAGGTAGCGCTCGCGGGCGATCTGGCTGCGGCCTTCCTTCTCAGCAGCTTCGCCGTCGAGGATCGCGTCGACCGTGACGAGGTGCAGGCCAAACGTCGACTCGACGACCTCGCTGAGCTTGCCTTTCTCGACCGCGAACGCGGCGTCATCGACCGCCCTCGCGGTGTTGGGCCGAGCCAGCTTGCCCGCGGCAAAGCAGCCGAGCGCGCCGCCAACGGAAGCGGACTGCGCGTCCTCGCTGAGCGTCCGCGCGACGTCGGCGAAGTCATCGCCCTTCTCGATGCGCTTCTTGGCCGCGTCGATCTTCTCGCGTGCCTTCTTCGTGGCGGCGGCCTTATCCCCTGAGTCGTCGACACGCACGAGCAGGTGACGCGCCTTGCGGCACGACGGGGCGAACTCCTCCTTGCGCGTGGCGAAGGCCTCGTCGAGCTCCTTCGCGTTCTCGGTCGCCCACTTCGTCACGGCGTCGTTCGAAGCGTCGGCGCGACGTTGATAGAAGTCGCGAGAGAGCGGGATGTAGTCGGCGACGAGCTTCGCGCTCGACACCGCGAACTCGGCGCGCGCATCGGCCTCGGCCACCCGCACGCGCGACCTGATGAGCGCGCGCATCCGCGCCGCGAGCTCTTCGTTCGACGCGAACTCACGAAAATCCTTGAGGGTCTTGCCCGAGACGCGCTGGACCCACTTCTTGTACCGCTCGTAGTCGAACTTCTCCGACTTCGGATCTTTGACGGCGATCGCGCGGGCCGCTCCGTCGGGCTGCGACAGGCCGAGCTGGTAAGCGAGCATGTCGTCCTCATGATCGGCGGGCAACGACACGCGGACGAACCCACGCGACAGACCGCGCGTGACGTCGTCTTCGGAGACGGCGATGCCGAGGCGAAACGCGTCTTCGACCAACAGCCAGCGCTGAATGAGACCCTCGAGCACGAGCTGACGCACCATCTCGCGCCGGCTGTCGTCCTCGAGGTTGCCCGAGGCGACGAGGCGAAACGCGGTGACGAAGTCCGACTGCGTCACGATGCAGCGACGCTCGACCTCGACGGCGCACGTCGGCTCCGCGCCGGCATCGGCACCCATGCCTTGCAGCTGCGCCCCGGGACGGAACTGCATGATGAACACCAGCGAGATGGCGAGGATCGCCGCGCCCCAGACCGCCTGTTTGATCGAGCGAGACATGCGTGAGGGGGCGGCCTTAACACGGACGTCGCACGTTGGCGAGCCGCCCGCTCCATTCCGGGCTATGCGAGAGGCGCGCGCGTGGAGCACGACGAGGACGGAATCGATGTTCAGGAGTGGGGCGTGCCGCTGCCTCCCGAGAGCGACGGCCCGTCACGCGCGGCGGCGCTGCTCGGCGCGCACGGTCCGCTCGCGGCGCGCCTCGTGGGTTACGAGGAGCGCGAAGGTCAGCTCGCGATGGCACGAGCGGTCGAGCGCGCGCTCCGGGACGATCGGATCCTCCTCTGCGAGGCGGGGACGGGGACGGGCAAGACCCTCGCTTACCTGGTTCCAGCGCTCGCGAGCGGGCGGCGGGTGGTCGTCTCGACCGCGAGCAAGGCGCTTCAGGAGCAGATCGTTCAGAAGGATCTGCCGCTCATCGCCGAGCACCTCGGCCTCGATGTCGACGCCGTGCTGGTGAAGGGTCTCGGCAACTACCTCTGCTTGAGACGCTTTCAGGAGCTTCGCGATGGCTTCGTCGACACCGCTCGGGGGAAGTCCGGACGCGACGTCGCCCGAGCGCTACCGCTCGTCGAGGCCTGGGCGCGCGACACGACGACGGGCGACCGCGCCGAGCTCGCCGAGCTCGAGGAGTCCCACCCGATCTGGCCGCTCATCGTCTCGTCGAGCGAGACGCGGGTCGGTCCCCGATGCGAGCACCACGACGCATGCCACGTGACGCGACTTCGGCGCGCCGCCGAGCGAGCGCAGTTGCTCGTCGTCAATCATCACCTCCTGTTCGCAGACCTCGCGCTGAAGGGGGACCACCCAGGCGGCGTGCTCCCGCCCTACGACGTGTTGATCCTCGACGAGGCGCACCGTGTCGAGGACGTCGCGACCACGTTCTTCGGCTCGAGCGTCTCAAGCGGCGGCATCTCCCGGGCCCTCGCCGATGCCGAGCGCAGTCTCCGAGCGTCTCGCCTCGTCGAAGGGGACGCCCCGCCGACCTACCTCGTGAGCGCGCGTACTCGAGCCGACGAGCTCTTCGCCGCGCTGAACGCAATCGCGGTAAGTCCAGGCGACGAAGGACGCGAGCCGCTTCCCGAGCTCGACGCGCACCCGGCCGCGAGGGACCGCTACTACGCCGTCGACGATGCGCTCGGCGTGGTCGCGCAGGTGCTCGGTGGACACGCCGCGCTGCATGAGTCGCTCGCGCAGGTCGCCCAACGCATCACCAAGCTGCGCGACGATTTGTCGTCGATCCTGTATCCTGAGCGAGCCCGCGTCGGCTGGCTCGATCGACGTTCGGGCGGCGGAATGACCGTGGCGTCGTCTCCGGTCGACATCGGCCCGATGCTGCGGGACCGACTGTTCGCGCGTGGGCTCGGGGTCGTGCTGACCAGCGCGACGATGACGGCCGGGCGTTCGTTCGAGTTCCTGCGCCAGCGCCTGGGGCTCGACGAGCCGCTCGATGCGCCGGTCGACGAGCTGGTCGCCCCGGAGGCGCTCGACCACGCCGGAGCCGCGCTGCTCTACACGCCCGAGGATCTCCCCGACGTGAGCGATCCTGCGTACGTAGAAGCGGCCGCGGCGAGGATCGTGGCGCTCGTCCGCGCGACGCCGGGTGGGGCATTCGTCCTCTGCACGTCGGTGCGCGCGATGCGGGCGTTTCGGGCCGAGCTCGAGCGAGAGCTCCCCGAGCGCCTGCGGCTCGTGCAAGGCGAGGCCCCGAAGCGCGCCCTGCTCGAGCGATTTCGCTCGGCGGGGGAGGCGGTGCTCGTCGCGACGATGAGCTTCTGGGAGGGCGTCGACGTACCAGGCGCGGCGCTACGGCTCGTGGTGATCGATCGCCTGCCATTCGAGGTACCCACCGATCCTCTGGTGGTCGCTCGCAGCACGGCGCTGCGGGAACGCGGGCGCTCACCGTTCGCGGACTACAGCGTGCCGCGGGCGGCGATCGCCTTGAAGCAGGGCTACGGTCGCCTGCTGCGGACGCGCTCGGATCGCGGCGTCGTGGCGATCCTCGACCGACGGCTCGTCACGCGTGGCTACGGGCGGACGCTGCTCGAGAGCCTGCCCCCCGCGAGGCGAACCGACGACCTCGCGGAGGTCGAGCGCTTCTGGCAACGCTGAGCCGCGAGTCTACTGGGCGATCAGCTGGAACGGCACCGACACCTGCGTCGAGCCTCCGGACGCGGGGAACTGCCAACCCGTGACGCGGCTCTTGACGCAGCTCACGACCGCGGAGTTGCCGCCGCCTGCGCTGACGTTGGCCGAGGTCACGTTGCCGGACGGCCCCACGGTGAGCGAGACGTTGACCTTGACGGCGCCGTTCTGAACGAGCGGTAGACAGGCACGCTGCACGGCACCACGATTTCGAGAGACCACCGCCGATAGCTGCTCTGGCGAGAGGCCCGCGCTCGAATCACCCGAGTGGGCAGAGCCGGTCCCGCTATCGGGACCGCCCACCGCGCTGCACAGCGGATCGGTGCGAGGATCGCAAGGGGCGGGACCTCCCTTGTCGGTCTTCGCTGAGGCGCTCGCCGCCGCCGTCGGCGCCGCGGCCGACGCCGCGGCCGCGGAGCCCATCATCAGCGCCGCGGACCCTGCCGTCGACGGATCGGCTGCGAGTCCGACCCCCGTCCCGGTGGGCTGCACGGCGCCAGGCTCGGCCGAGCCCAGGGCGGCGGGGCGATCCGAGGCACCTGCGGCGGTCGCGGCGAGCGCGGCAGTCGACGCGGGAGTCGACGCGTCGCTCGACGCCGAGGCCGCAGCGCGCGTGTTTTTTCGAGCTTCCACGTCGGTCGCCGACGGAGCGGGCGAGAGGATCACCCAGGCCGCGACGGCTCCGAGCGCGGCGCACATCGCGACGAGCCCCCACGCCATTGGGTGGATGCCCCGGTGACGCTGACGCCGATCGAGGTTCTCGAGCTCGGGCAGCTCCGACGGACGATCGAGGCTCGGCGATGCGGAGTGCGCGACAGGCGCACTGGATGCCGCGGGCGCAGGCGCAGGCGCAGCGGCAGCGGCAGCAGGCGCAGCGGCAGCAGGCGCAGCAGCAGCGGGCGCAGGCGGGGCAGACTCGAGGCGGAGCTCGGCGATCACTTGCTCGAGCCCCGTTGACGGGGCCTCTCCCGCGCTGTGGAGCGTGCTCGAACCGTCCTGCGCAGACGACACCGCGGGTGACGGCGCCGCGGCGTCGAAGCCGCCGAGGGGATCGGCCGCGTCGCGCTTCGAGGGGTCGCCAAGGCCCGGGAGCTCAGGCAGACCACCCTTGATCTTTGTCAACACGAGGGGATCCGACATCTGCGGCGCCGGCGCGATGCCCGACCCGGAGGGCAGCGACGGAAGCGACACGGTCGCCCCCTCGAACGACACCACGGGCGCGGCCTCGAACGGCACCTCGGGCGCGGCCTCGAACGGCACCACGGGCGCGGCCTCGAACGGCACCACGGGCGCGGCCTCGAACGGCACCTCGGGCGCGGCCTCGAACGGCACCACGGGCGCGGCCTCGATCACTGGGACCGGCGGCGCCTCGACGGCGGGGATGCGAGGCGCCTCCACGATGACCGTCGCGTCCTCGACCGTTGTCGGCGCCGTAGCACCGAGCCCCGCCGACAAGGGCGAGGCGACGCCGCCGGCGAGGGTCGGTGCGCCAGGCAGCGGGCGAGCCCCAGGCAATCGCGGCGGCAAGCCTGGCTTGGGCAGTCCGGACGGCAGCGCCCCGGGCAGCGGCGGAACGGCTCGCGGCGGCAAGCCTGGTAGACCGGGTGGTCGTGCGCCCGCGGTCAGCGACGGCGCGGCACCGAGCGCACGCGGAGGCAAGCCTGGCAGGGCCGCGGGACGCGGACTCATCGTTTCGCCGAGCGGCAGCGGCACGCTCGAGGCGGGGACCGAGGCGGGGGTCGCCAACGACCCGAGGGGCGGGGCTGACGAGGTCACCGCGCTCGTCGCGGGGACCTCGGTCGCAGCCATCGGCTCGCGCGGCACGCTCGCGGTCGGGGCGAGGCTCGGTGGGAGGGCCTCGCTCGGCGGCATCATCGTCACCGGGGCGATCGAGGGGTCCACGACGTGCTCGGCCTCGCCATCTCCAGTCGGTCGAACCTGGATCGTCGTGCCGCACTTGCGGCACTTCATCCGGATGGTCTTGCCCCCGACCTTCTCGTCGGCGATCTGGTACTTCGCCGAGCAACTCTGGCAATGAAAACGCATGCGTACGGTCGCGAAAGAGGCCGTGAATGCCTGGGAGAGGCGTCTCCTGGCAGCGACGTACGGTAGGTGCATTTGTGCTCTCGCGACAAGAGGCTCGGAGGGCCGACGCGGCGCTCCGTCCTCCGCGAGGGGGGCTCGTCTTTCAGCCCGAGACCGGTTCGTTCAGCCGCCCTCGCGCTCACCCGCCTCGAGGCGGTCGAGCCAGCTCCGCTGGAAGCTCGCGAACGCCCCGGCGCGGA